>FLOH01000067.1_pt1 | contig 313009 bp, 263 predicted proteins | sample 756751 | NCBI WGS metagenome assembly FLOH01 (sample SAMEA4026879, study PRJEB14308) | marine metagenome | biome: coastal water; material: water | depth 74 m | reverse complement strand
CCGCTCTTCGGGACGCGGCGCGGGCAGTGGCCAAAAGTCCGCGATCGGATATAAATTGATCGATTTGTTTTGCCGTATGTTGCGGGGGTGCAGTCAGGTCAATCAGGCACCCGGCCTGCGGATGAGAGCTTAATACTTCGCTTTGGCCTGCGGTTGGGGTCGCAAGGATGGCGAGTCCGGCGTTGAGATATTGGAGAATTTTATTGGTGATAGTCAGATCGCGGTTAACGATGTCGGTGCGCTCCAGCGCAAGTCCCACGTGATTTTGTGCAATCCATTCAGGAAGAACATCAGGGGCTACTGGATCATTGAATTCCACGGCCTTCATGTGTGAATCGGGCAGCCGTGCGAGCAAGGAATTGCGATAAACAGCGGTTGACTCACCTAGCAGGATTAGTCGGGAGGGAATCCGGGTCAGCGCCCATGCATCCAGAAACGGCTCAAGGCCGCGCCCTGGACCAATCGTCTGGGAAAACCAGCACAGGCGGGGTGGCGAGGCTTGGTCTTCGTGCAATGGATTGAGCACGAATGGATCGGGCTGAAGGGGAAACGCGTTGGTAATCACCGATGGAGCAATTCCGCCATAGCGGGATTGGAGTGATTGGCTCAATGCCACAGATGTTGTGGATACAAAACCGGCATCGTGGATGAGCCGATATTCGATTTTGCGTAACAATTTCAAAGGCCGGTAAGTCCGATCAGCCGGAAGAAGGTCTTCACTGTGCCAGTCCTCCAAATCGGCGGATACTGTCCGGCCCTCATTCAGCAATTGGGTGGCAGCCCAGAGCGCGGGTTCGGTATGCGCGATGACGAGATCAGCCGGTATACGACGTGAGGCACGAAGCAAGGCCTTTGCCGGTCCGAGTGAACTGGGCAATTCGATATGCGCACGGCCTAGCAGTTCACGCGCCAGACGAGTTCGGGCACGGCGCAGCCAGGCGGCTGTTCCGTCGAGTGCTTCGACAGAGATGTGTCGGAATTTCGCGTTGGCGATGATCTTAGCGTCAGCAGCAACCGATGGCCGATGGGAGCGGATACTCAAAACAATGACGGAATAGCCAGCGGCAGCCAAGGTGTTGGCCTCCTTGACTACCCGGGGATTCCGACAGAGGTGGGCCGAGGTGAGAATGAGGATCTTCTTTGGAGTGCTCATCGGCCAAATAGGTTTTTAAGTCGCCAGACATTGCGCCAGCCAATGGCACGAGCCAGCCATGCGGTTTTGGGCCCCATGGGCGGCGGACCGAGGTTCGAACCTCCAAGTCCGGTCATGCGAAGTGAGGCCTGACGCATCAAGTCGCTGGGAACCGGGAAAAAGTCGTGGATGAAGCGCTGATAATAATTGGCTGCAGCCCGACGCGTGCGCGGTGACTCCTCGGCGTCCAGCAAACGCTGCCTAATGAGCTCAATCGAGCGGAATTGGGAGCGACGGGCTGGTTGGCTCCGTTGCTGGCTGAGACTCCCGGGCAGACCGGAACGGTAATAACTATGACCCTCAGGGCAATAGGCCATACCGGCGCTCGCGAGCAGTACTCGGCAGAAATATTCACCGTCGTCATTGAGTGAAAGCTCTTCATCCCACGGGCCCGCTCGGTCGGCCACTGCCCGAGGTACCAACCAAGAGGAGGGGTGCATCATGGCACCCGTGTCGCCGGCGAGCACGAGAAAATCCACAGGTGCGAAGTCGCGGAACACCAAGGTGTCGACGAACTGTGCTGCAACGGGATCGGATTGAAAGCGGCCCCAGGAGCAAGTGGCAAGAGTATCAACGGGCCGGGTCCGCAGAAGATCGATTTGGGCCGCGATTTTGTTGGGAGATATGAGGTCGTCCGCATCCAAAAATTGGATAAAATCCCCGCGAGCCAAGCGGAGGCCGTGGTTGCGCGCATTGCTGGCGCCTTGGTTCGGCTGGTCGATGACCTGCACTCCTCGTGAAATGAATGAGCGAACCACAGAGAGACTGGAGTCAATTGAGCCGTCGTTGACGACAATGATCTCGATATTCGGAAAGGTTTGGGTAAGAGCAGAATCCAAGGTGGCGGCGAGCCAGCGACCGGCGTTGTAACAGGGGATTATAATGGAAACGAGTGGGTTCATGATCATTCAACTCAATGATTCGAAATTTTCTTAGGCTGACCATGGAGCATTGAGTCCAACCAATCTCCCTGATAATAGAATCCAGAACTCTCAGCTCCTCGAAAATTCCACTCGGTCGGGTCATAAGATTCAAATGATAACAGTATGGCTGTGATTTGCTCCGGCTTCATTCCTATGGAAGTGACGATAAGTAAATTGGCTACTCTGCCCTGATAACGTATTGCTTGCAGTTTTTCGGTAGTTTCATGTTCAGCATGAGTCAGAATGATCCTGTTTTTGGGGAGCTCTAGTGCCACTTCAGGTGCAGTTACGTAGGTTGTAAAAGTGATCGAGTCTGGCTTGGATTGCTTGAGTTTTTGCAGGAGTTTCGTCGCTGCTGGGGAGATTCTGTGTTGCGTGAAACCACGGCTCCCGACGTTGTCGATTGGGAAAATGTAAAGAGCTCGATTTGTGAAACCAACCAGCCCATAGGCCACGGCTAGCAGTGCCATGCCGGCGAGCACATTTCGAAGCCACGTTTTTTGTATGATGAAAAACACTTGGACCAAACCAGGGATGAGAACAATCGCGGCAGGACGGAAATGCCGATCTTCTGTGCTGACCGAGGCACCTCGGAAATAAAGCCATGTAAATAATAGGATATAGCCAACGATAAAACTCATCAGCATCCCACGATACTTGTCGGTGGGCCCGAATCTATATGCCATAAAATACAGCGCTCCAGCGGGGATTGCTAGAATACATAAGACCCATCCTAGTTGCTCCCAATTCAATAGGATTGAAGCTCCTGGGAAAAATACAGCTCGAGAAATGAGCGAGTCAAATGCACCTGTTGCCATTATAGGACCAGTGGCGCTGAATCCCAAAATAAGTGGCAATGATATACTACTTCCACCAGCAGTGCCTGGCGTGGATCCTTGAGAAAGGAATACTAACCATAGTATGACGTAAAACACACTGAAGGCAGTGATGAGTCCGAAGATTATATGCCAAGATTCGGTGTCGAAGACCCATGGTTTTCGACTACGGCCCAACCAAAGGCCGGCACATAAGCAGAGCGCGACCAAAGGAAAGGAAAGCTTCAGAAACGCACCAAATAAGAATAACGGGGGAATGGCCAAGCTCAACCGGACAGGCCGATCAACAAGTTTCATTAAGATCCATGCGATCCACGGGAAGCCGGCAAACAGTGCCAGTTCACCGCCATTGAAAATCCCAAAAATGACAGAGGTGTGCCAGCCAAGTGCGATGATGGCTACTGAGATCATAACCACGGATTCTGGGAATCCCCATGCCACGAATAGTTTCCAGCATCCGACCAGTCCTGCGAGCACTCCGGCATATGTAACCACAATGATTGATATGCCTAGACTTAGACCTGTAAGTGAGAGCAGTCCAACCGGCACATACTGACCGGGGCTCCACCATGTTAGAAAACCTTCGTGGTCTATTGCGATGTTCTGTGGATCAGGTACTGAGAATACGTTCCATGCTGTACCGGATTGCATGCAGTCCCAGACGCGAAACCCGGCAGCAGAATCGGCCGTTAACATAGGTCGAGCCCAGAGAATCCCAACGAGAGCGTAGGATGTTATCAACAGAATCACCCCGAACCAAAACATACAAATACGGGTCGGTGGCCTGATGTATTGTCTGATCACTTGAATGCCATTACGGGCGTAGTATCAATCCGTGGTTTACGAATTGGAGTCATGCGGTGTGGGCGACTGACGAGCTTAGGTGTAATCTATTCGGAGAATGCTTTAACTGGTGACCAGACGCCAATTGTGGCGGAAATACCAGCGTTTTGAATCTGCGACATAGTGGTGCATCACAGCCTTGCATTGAATGGCTTCAGGGATGGTAGGGAGGGTGATGTAATCGTCGGCAGGTGCCACGGCGCAATCTCGACTGGAGACCAGCATAGCGATCAATGCCTGCTCAAGATAGTAGCTGGTTTTTTCGTTTTCGATCAAAGTGCGGCACCAATATTCAAGTTCTTCCCATTCCAGTTCGCTGCTATTGAGTCCCGTGAGACCAACATTGACCAAGTCTGCCACCGGTTTGCCTGCGAGTTGGTTCATCAACTGGCGGGAATAACCATAGGAAGTTTCGCAATCGACCGCATGTAGGGGATGGTTTGGTGCATCCAACCAATTTATCAAGAAATCTGGACGACGAAAAAAGAGCAGGTCGGCATCAAGGACCAACTTCCAACCGGTGGATCCGATGTGGGGATCAATGAGCTTGCGGATATTGGGGTAGTTCAGCCAGCGCTCGCGCAGCATAGGGAACTTCGCCGCCGGAAGATGAGCGTTAAGTCGTGCGATGGTCTCGGATTGTGCGACGAAGCGTATTGATGGGAAGAGACGCTGGAGTGGAGCTCGAAATTCCTCCGTAAGTGTACCGTCGTCGTAGATGACAGGTGAGAGGGGCCGGCCGGCATGACGGCCAAAGGTCCATAGACAGAATGCACTCTGATACCAAAAACGACTCCCCGTAAGCAGATGGAGCTCGATGGCTGGACCATCCACGGGAGACAACGCAGGGAGCGTGCGAGCGGCGGCTTCCATTTCAACCCGACCGCGGGCGGTGCGACGTTCTTCCCAGGGACCGCCGTTGCGAAGCATGTCGCGAATCCGGCTAAGTGGTGTGTGGTAGAATTTGAGTAAAAATTGACCGGGGGTCATGTCGCGCGGGTGTTAATATCGGCGAGGCCTTCGAAATGTCCACAGGCACCTTGCCAACGGACCCATTCGGCCGGACCAGACCATGCCTTGGAGCGCACCCAACTACGCATTTGACGCAGTGGCACGGTTGCGCGGCCAATTGGTTTCCACGGTTGGATGCCGTGGAGGGACAACACCTGAACCCATGACCGTGCGATAGCGCGGTTTAGCGAGCCTAGGTGTTTCCGTTGCAAGCGACCTTTGGAGATCAGGTGGGTGAGCTGTAGGGAAGGCAGGTAAGTTACGGCAAGGCCGGTCTCAAGCACGGTCATGACGAGGTCGTTATCGCCTCCGGAGATGAGTTGCGAGCCTGTCCTATCAAATGCAAGACGACGCACGTCTTGGGCGAGTGCCTCAACATAGGCGACGGCGCCGCAGCGCCGAAGGGCCAGGCCTGCGCCGATCGGAGCGCAGGAAGGATAGGTGCGCGGAGTATCGCCGGTCCAGATGGAGTGAAGCGTCGTGTCGCCAAGGTTGCGCAGGGCGAGCAATCCGTCGAATTCTCGTAACCAACCGGGTGGTGTGGATTCAAATTCGGGGAGGGAACGCCCTCCGGTTGCCCCGAGGGAATTGTCGGCCGCGAAGGCTTTCATTACAATCTCGAGATAGTCAGGGGCGAGGACGTTATCGTCATCCACCAACACGATGATGTCTCCGCTGGTCTCGGCGAAGCCTCGTAGACGAGCGGAAGTGAGACCCAGTTTTTCCTCGCGAACTACGCGGGCGAGTGGATGCCACGAGAGATCAAATGAGCTGAAGGAGTCCGGATCCTGGCTGGCGTTGTCAATGATAACCAATTCCCATCGATTGGTCGCAAGAGTTTGGCTGTAGAGCCCACTCAAGGTGCGTGTTAGGCGACCGATGTGTGGATTGTAAGTGGGGATGACTACTGACAAGAACATACTAAGCGGGTTGCTACGGTATTTACGATTCCGGTACCCAAATACGGTAGGAATAGGAAGTATGGGACCAATAGTAGCCTAATAATTTTGGCATGATATCTGGCAATTCTGCTTGGAGTTTGAAGCCGACCGGTTGAACAGCAGGGATGTTAGCGTAAGTCACGTAGTAGTCATGGCGGAGTGGAGACGGTGTTTGCCAAATACGTAGCTGTGCCCCCGCATGTTCAATGGCATACCAACAGTCTTCGGGGCCGAGCACAACGGTTCCGGGTCTTATGTTGGCCGAGAAAAAACGATCTGTTCGCGCGTGATCTCTGGCTTGTCGCTGATATAGTGCCACACCAGTGAATGCGAGTTGGACTACTGCTGCATTTGCGAATGCTAGAGTGCAAAGCCAAAATCTTATCCTAGGTTGGAATGACTCGATTCCCGCTGCAACCAGAGGCAACAGCCAAATGAACCAGTAGAGCGGATAGACTCCGGTGCCTTTAACTGTGACGATGCCGATCAGGCAAAACGAGACAACCGCTCCGCCGGTTGCCCAATACCGAGCATGTCGTGGTCTGTCCCAACCGTAGAGTAATCCTACTACTAATATCACAATAACGGCCGGTACATATTGGAATTGCTTTAGTAAAAGAATCAGCTCGTCGGGGATTCGGCTCCAGATCGAACTTGTGGCTGTCCTTTGGCCCAATTGGTAGTTGATGAATTGTTCAACCCAGGCTGGACCACTGCCAGTGGCGAAGGTTACGGAAATCCAAACGCCAACAGGCAGGCAAGCCATGGCACCAACCAGGAATATGTTTCTCCAAGATATCCGCTGCAGCCACATGGCTTCCGTCGCGACAATTGCGGGTGCCCAAACCAAGGCCATCACGTGAAAGACACCACCTATTCCGACCAATAGACCGGCTAGACATGCCTTTTTTGGTGAAATAGGCTCTTCTGAATTACCGTGAAGGACCAACATCGCCGTCAGACCGAAACATATTGCGAACAGGTCCATGCGTCCGCTTCGACACAGCCACCAAACCAATGGATGAGCTATGAATAATAATGTGGCGATAGTGGCTATTGAGCGTGGGATGTGAAGCTTGCGTAAGAGTATGAAAAGCAGACCGACAGCGAAGGTTCCACTTGCTAGGCTGACTCCACGTGTAACAGCGATGGAAAAGCCGAACAACCTGTAGGCAGTCGACATCAGAAATAAGTGCCCTGGAGGATGCCAATAATAGGCTGTAGCATAGGATTCCCCGTGATCTGCTAGCGGGGTCAGAGCGATTGACCCGTGTGCAGTCCAGTTCCGGGCAGCTGCATTCAACATGACTTCATCATGATTGACACCTGGAGTCAGGGTCAGTGTTGGCCAGTGCCATAGTAGGAGAAAAAAAGCCAAGCCGCACGCCCACCAAAAATCACATTTGCTGGAACGTTCCTGAAATTTAAGCATCATGGAAGCTAATCTACCGCTCGGTGGGTGTCATCACGCATGCCCGCGATTTGAGCAGGGATGCCCATCGCGATACAGCCAGGAGAAAGATTCTTAGTCACAACTGCACCTGCACCAACTATGCAGCCATCACCGACAGTCACACCACCAAGGACTGTCACACCTGCACCAAGCCAAACATCGCGACCAATCTTGGTTGGCAACAGGATGTCTGGTTGTGATCTAATGAGCGTGTCGGGTGGTGGCATTGCGTGATTTGACGAAAGGATTCGGCAGTGCATCGAGATCAACGAGTCATCGCCAATGGTCACGCCACCGTGACCGTAAACCACGGTGCCCGGGCCCAGAAAGACTGACCGACCGAGGATGACAGTCCCGCCATAGGGATGTAGAATCACACCGCGTTCTAACGTGCAACCGACCCCGAGGACGACGCGGCCCTCACGCGCCCGGGCCACTCCGAGCTGCACATCACAACCGGCGCGCAAAGAGCAGCCCGGCCCGATTTCGGCCCCGGTGGCGCGGGCCAGAGCGATGCGTGTGCATGAGGCCCAACTCCGGCTATGACTAAGGAGGCGTGCAACGAATGGATTGTTCATGGTGGGGAGTGAGAATTAGCCTCGGTGGACGGTAGCCGCATCAGTAGGTGGAACTGGTCGCTAGCGTGCGGAAACCAGGAGGCCAAACGGGCCAGCCAGTAACCGTCGTGTTCGAGCGTGGAATATTCAAGCTCGACCGGTTTGGCGCCTTGTGTAGTCAGCCAGCGACTGAGACCCGCCGCAGTAAAATGCCAGTAATGATGGCCTTCTGCCCAGGCGTGCCATAGCGCCTTGGTCTTGCGCGGCACCCAGCCACGCCAGTTGGCCTGCACGAGAAGTAGCAGGCCACCTGGCGCGACTGCTGCAACGTCGGTGATGAATTGTTCGGGGTGTTCGATGTGTTCCAGCACGTGCGATACGATTACTGCATGAAAGCACTCGGCTGGCACGGTAGCCCGGGTAAAATAACCATGGCGCACATCAAGCCCTGCAGCCACGGCGACCTTCGTAGCCGAACTGCTAGGCTCGATGCCGCAGACGCGCAGGCCATCCTGGGCCAGCAGTCCTAGTAGCAGCCCTTGACTGCAGCCAATTTCCAGGACACGAGCACCGGCATGCAGATGCCCACGTAGCAGTTTTCGCTGCATTTCGAGACCCGTCCGCCAATCGTTCGGCAGATCGTCTACGGTGCGATAGGGGAACTCGCCATGAAAATCTAGTTCGTCGTAGTCGATAGTCGAGGGCGGCGGTTCCGTGCGCGCAATCGAACAGCGCCGACATGCCACAATGAGGTGCTTGGGCAGGCGCACCGCGATGTAACAGGGACCACCACAGAAGGAACAATTCGCTGGTGCCATGGGATTCATATTTTCCGTGCCAACCAGAGGGAGTTCGCCTGGGTATATTCCGTATAGTGCCCACTGGGCTTGACCAGATTGTCGATTACCCAAGTCGGACCCAGATCGCTCCGGTCCGGATAATAATCGTGAAAGGCAATCCAACCGCCGGATGCGATCAGAGGACTAAAGTTGACGAAGTCGAACCGGCAGCCCTCGACAGAATGATCGCCGTCGATCATCAGCAGGTCGATGCGGGAAAAATCGTCGGTAAATTTACGCGAATAGCCTCGATGGACAACGATGGCGGATTTCACTGGGGCGAGATTGGCGATAAATTGCGCCTCTAGCGGTTCCGCGCTTTTCTCGCGGGCATAGATCTCGGCACTGCCGGGCTCACCGTAAGCATCAAACGGATCGATGACGTGCACGCGACCGCCGGCCCGGAGGCCGCGGGCCAAGCAGTAAGTACTCTTGCCTTTCCAGCTGCCGATTTCCACGACTGTTGCGCCTGGCGATAATCGGTTGGCAGCACGATAAAGCGCGACGGCTTCGGCTTCCGTGAGAAATCCTTCGATGGCCCGGTAGGGTCGAATGATGCGTCGAATAAGTCTGGCAGGGAGGAGATGGAGACCAGGGAGCATAGGTGGGGCGAGATCAGTTGCGCAGTGTGAAGACGAAGCGGGCGTGCAGGTGATCGGGATCAAAATCCGTTTCTGCGGCGGCTCGCGTATCGTCGGCCAGGCGTTGCCAGGATTTGGATAGAGTCAGGTTGAGTAGCCAGCGTTCAATCCCCGCTTGATCATCTGGAGCCACCTGGCCTTGCCAGTTCCGGTAGGTAGCCCAAGTACGAATGGGATTGAGTAGCGGTGCGGCCAGCAACACCGGCAGACCCAGTTGGGAAAACTCGACCAACCGGCTAGGAAATCCAGTGGCCCGCTGACCTGTCACGGAAGTGTCATTCGGATACATGACCGTGAGGGCACCCGCTTCTGCTGCTATCCATGCGAGTGCGTCAGCGTTAGCGGCAAAGGAATCTCGATGCACCAGGTTGGGGCATCGAGCCCGTAGGGCCTTGGCCACAGGGTTGTCTCTTGGACAAAGCAGGAGGAGGCGTCCGTCTAGAGGTTTGAGCGCCGCAGCCACGCGCGCAAGATACTCGAGATGATAACCGTGCAGAGCACCGACATGGGCAACCGTCGGCTTGGCATACCTGCCCTGCCACACAGCCCAGGGCCGAGTGCGGCTCGCCGGAAGAGGATAAAGCAGGTCCACCGTACCGGAACACTCCGCCGCGACGGCAGCCTGCATTTCATTTGAAACGACCAATACTGTTTTTGCCGAGGCGCAGACGTACCGGCCGATCAGAGTTTCGGCCGCTCCGCCGGTTTCTCCCCACCAGTCATGCACGATGGCAATCAGGGGGCAGCTGTTGGCGACGGCAAGGTCGGCAGCCAGCCAGGACAGAGAACCCCAGCAGATGGTCGCAACCGCCGAAGCCGGCGGTACCCCAGCCCGGGATAATTCGCGACGCCAGGCCCGGGAACGCAGGCTCAGCAGCCAGGGACTTGTGGCTCTCAAGGGTGGCCACCACCAGCGGCGGGCCGGCAGACACACTTCCCGCCACGGACCGGGTACCGCCCTTTCACTGAAAGGCGAAACCACAGTGAGGGACCAACCTTCCGCCGCTAGCCGGCGCAAATGACGGTCGATCACGATCCTGCCACCCTGTCCCGGTCCCGGGACAACGTTGCTGACATAGACGAGATGACGGGAAACTTTCACCAACCAAGCATGCTGAGAACTTTACCGATGAGTCGGACGGGGAGTGTCCGGTAATGATCCTGCGTGGCGCGAAGCCAGCGGTGAACCAATCGCTCGAAGCCATTGCGGGGATCACGGAATCTATCCGGGTTGGCGAAACCGTGGTAGGTGGCTAGTGCTGGCCAGTCGGATTCCCAGAGGGACAGCTTGCGGAAACGCGTCGTGCCATACAGCTCGAACAGTTTCAAGAGCTCGATCTCGAACCACGAATGCGGCTCGAGCGAAATGTCGCGGACGGCGATGCCGCGCGCCTCGTACCCAGTGAACCAAGTTTCGAGGACAGGGTCCTGCCGCGCCCAGCTGATGTCCATGTGATGATAGGCGCGGTAAAGGTGAAGGGTGTTAATTTCGGGATGCCGCATCAGCTCCAGCGCCTGGTACCACCGCTGCTTCGCCTTCATGCGTTCCCAGTGGATGTACTGGTAATGCAACAGGCGTGCATCGCTTAGGATCAACGGCGGCACGGTCGGATGGACCGGCAGTCGTTTGCAATGGATGAAGGTGTCCTCGGGCAGCAACCCATCATCCATGTAGCATAGTTGCACGGGGTCGTCGACCACATGGCAGGACCGGAAATTATCGCGCAGATTGACCCAACGGACGAAGGCGACCGTGCCAGCGGGCAGCGTCAGCAGGGTTTGCCAGTCCGGCGTATCCAGCAGGTCGGCGTTGAGGAATTCGTCCGCATCCAGAGCGAAGATCAGCCTTGGCCCGGGAATCTTCCGCGTCTCGGCGAACATGAGCCGACGGTAATGGCCCTCATTGTATTCCTCGAGCGGGTTGTTACTCAAACGCACTTTGGGAAAACACCGGGCGATTTCCCGGGTGCCGTCTGTCGAATGTTGATCGATTAGGATAATTACATCCGCCCAGACGCTGGCCGCGGCCAGGAATCGCTCGATTATCCAAGCCTCGTTGCGCACCGGGGTAGTGCAGATGATGGTTGGGGGTATGGGCATGCCGGGAGTAGTAATTATGTTGAATGCCGCCGGCGATATCTAGCCTGTTGCAACAGGAGCCAGCGACCGGGAATCAAATGACGGGCTATACGAAACAAAGGATTCTTGGTGGAGGGTATGCGCCAACCGGCCTCGCGGCAAACAGCCAGGTCGCGATTTGCCAAATCAAGTCTGCGATTTTCGACGAGCAGCCAAGCGGCGTGACTTTCGGCTTCAGCGGCGACGACCGAACGATATTGTGGATTAAGCGAATGTAGGTAGGTTTCGAAAAGGCGGGTGCGGTCCTCGAGCGTAAGATCACCGTTTTGCACTGCGCTGGCTCCCTGATTGTGCCGCAGTCCGATCACAAGGACTTTGGGGTGTACACAATAACGTGCTCCTGCATGGGCCAGACGAACCTGCAGGTCGCCGTCCTCCCAGGTGCGATAGGTTTGATCGAAACCACCGATCTTTAAAAAAAGATCACGGCGTATGGTACAGGCGATAACTCCGATGGGATTTCTCAGATTCGCGACTACGGGATCGGTCACGAGCTGCGTCGCTTCAAACCTCCATGCTACGACAAGTTCACGCGTAGTTTCTAAGACCCAATCCATCTGACATACAACTACATCAATGTTATCATTGAGCAGTGTGGTGACTTCCGCGGCATAATTTGGATTGAGCAGATCGTCGGCGTCATGGAAATGGATCCACGGTGATTGCGCCGCCTTGGCGAGCCGATTTCGGGCGTAGGCTGGGCCCTGATTGGCTTTCCCTTCGATGATTTCCAGCCCTAGGTCATGGGCCACCTGCACCGTATTGTCTGTGCTCCCATCGTCGTAGCAGAGAATTTCTGCAAAGGGTTGGGTTTGCTCACGGACGGTTACCATCAAACGCGGAAGATAACGCGCTGCGTTGTAGCAGGGTATAAGCAGGGAAATCGCGGGCTGGCTCATGTCTGGCGGTAGTTTGATCCGCGGGTTGGCCGGGTGAAAATGCAATCGGCTTCAATGAGTGACATATCTTCCGGCTGGTGGGATATCGGATAGATTCCGCTTGGGACAAATCCGTGATCTGCGACATATGTGGCTAACTGGACGAACCCGGGTGCGCTGTCGTAGAGCGGAAGAAATGCGGCTTCTGTAACAATGGCATGAGTGGATGCCAAGACAGTTTGGGCACCCTGCAGCACAGCAAGGTCGTTCCCCTGGGTGTCGGTCTTCAGTAATATGCGGTGGGTCGAATCCTTTGAATATTCGGACCACCAATCATCAAGTCGTAGCATGGGAACACGTTCAATTCGTGTCTCTCTGACCAAGGCGCCGAAGCGATTTTGCGCGGTTTGATTTACGGCATGGATCGAACTGAAGGTTTCGTCAGTAAAAACATGAAGATCTATTTCAGTGGAGACGTTGCCCACGGCGAAAGGCTCATTGCGCCAATTCGGATCGCTGCCGGTCAGGGATTCCATATGTGCGCGACAACTGGAAAGCGGTTCAAATGACACGATTTCACCAGTGTAGTTTAATTGGCGCAGTAGCAGGGCGAATTGACCACGATTTGCACCAATATCCAACACTAGATCAATGGCGTTTAGTTCAAGCATGCGGCGAATGCACGCGTGAGTGGCGGGCAGAGAAAGCGTGTCAGCCCATGCCAATTCTGATGTTGGGGTTAGGCGTAAAGTTTCGATGATACGCTGGGCTTCGACTAGAACTGGATCCTTCGTCTTGTGGACCAATTCCAAACCAAATTTGTCAAGGGAGGCGCGAATGATCGACTTCAGTGTCATGGGTGAATGGAAAAATTAATTCCGATAGATTCAGGGTATTTATCATGCTGTCCCAGATGATATGCCGGGCTGTTCGGGGATTCAATTATTCGTCCTCCCGGGGTGCGGGATAGCGTAGACTGGATGATTAACTGCCATAGATCTGATTGCGGCTTCGACCTCTTCGATCGGAATATTCAGGCAAATAAGACCGTGAGGGCACCCGTCATTCAGACCGCATGCGACGCAAGCGGGTGTGCGGGTAATATTGTGATTGAAGGGATAGCAGGTTTCGATCGGGCGTGACCTACCCCCGACGATAATCACCGAGGGTGTGCGAACTGCCGCGGCAACGTGCATCAATCCTGACTCAAGTCCGACAAATAGCTGGGCACTTGCGATTAGTTCCGCCGCAGAAGCCAACGAGGTTTTCCCGCGGCGATCCACAACCGAGGCCAATGGAGGATCGGCGGGCGTGCCGATCTGGATCAATTCAAAATTAGGGGCTATATGTGCAATGAGTGAACTCCAACGATCCTGAGACCATTCCTTGGTCGAGGCTGCATATCGGGCACCCCGACATGAATTGTGAAACACGATTCGCTGCGGAATCCTGTTCACGGGCTTGCGGTGAGGGAAGACTGGTCGCCATTCGGCTGGTAGGGTGACGGCGGCATGCTCCGCCATTTGCTCAGCAATGTGCCGGTCGGTGCCCATCTGATAGGTAAGGTGGACAACGGAGGTCGGTAACCAATTGCGAAGTTGGGCATATTGCCAGCGAGCGAGATTGGTTTGAAGCGATGCGGCATCGGGATTGCCTCGCCAGAGTTCGGGATAGGTGGCGATGACATGGATGGGTTTGCCCGCGGCGCGGGCCGCCGCAGCGATGGCCGTTAACATTAGTTCATCACCCAAGCCTCCGTTGGTGTAAAAGAGGCGCTCAATCTTGGGCTGACGCAGAGCCCATAGACGAGTGCACAATCCGTAAAAAGTAGGCAACATGACTGTCGGCGAGTGGTGAGTAGAGACCGCTTTGGTTACTTGTCTTGAGAGGGACGGGCTAGTGATTCGCCGTTTGGTATAGCCTGCAATATGCTTAAACCCCAATCACGATTCAGGGTAACGACAGGATACCCGGCACAACGCAACTCCTCAACTAGACGAGGCACTCCCATATTGTCGCGTCGCCACATTTTGTAGTAGGGATCGGCTGCATTTCTTTCCCAGAGCGTGTCGTGAAAGATGATAACACCGAAGGCATTCATGCGGGGAGCGAGAATCTCCCAGTCACGTTTGGCCCCTTCATAACTGTGGTCACCGTCGATGAACGCAAAATCAATGGCTTTTGGCAGGTCATCAAATGCATCAGTGGTGCACTTTTGGACAATATTTACACGATGATCGACCCTAACTTTACGCAGGTTGCGTTGCAGGCTTTGCAAAGTGTTTTCTGGATTGTCGTCACTCCAGAAATTGACCTCGTGAGGGTCGACGGCCCACAAGTGGCCCTTGAGGTTCTGCTGCAAGGCCAGGGCAATAAGGCACGTCGAAAATCCATGGGCAGACCCGATTTCCACGCAGACCTCGGGCTTCATCGAACGCACCAAACCGTGCAGCATCCAACCCGAATCGGCCAGTCCCGTGGGTATGCGGCACCGATGAATCTGCCACCGATGCCACGCCATATTCAGTTCATGCTTGAGGAGTCGGAGCAGGGAAGTCATGAAGGTGATGGGACTGAAGAATTGTCATGTGGACTCAATTGTGGATTGCCTGCGTCGAGTATGAAATGACCTGACGCATATTCCTTGCGCAGGTCCCATTTGGACGGGAAATTAACCATCGACGACGACTCAAAGACTACGGCATTGGGCATGTAGTGGTCTGGACCTCTGCCATGAATTGTTGTGCAGATATCCAGACCATATCTGCCTGATGCGAGCGGGGGAACCGACATTGGAAGTCGGTAACACCAACGGCCCTTGTGGGGAGGGAATCGCCACGCAGTGAAATGTCCCGGACTGTAAAGTCCCAACCGTGTTCCCTCCATATCTGTAAGAATACATTCTATAGAGGACAGTGCGGTGCCATCTGTTTCCACGATGGTCTCTACCCACATAACTGGTGCCCCTTGGTGCGCGGGAAGACGGAGGCCATTTTCGTCGATCAAATAGGCTTCTATGATGGAAGCATGACGGCCTTTTCCGAGAGGATTGTCGCCGCCGATTACTTTGGCGTATTGGTCAAGCCCCAGGCGCGTAGGACCACGAAAAGCAAGCTTGCCTTGCAACAGATACACACACTGTGAGGTCAATTGACGAATGGCATTTAGATTGTGACTTACAAACAGCACGGTGCGTCCATCTTGCTGGGCGATTGATTCCATCTTTCCCAGGCATTTTTGCTGAAACTGGGCGTCCCCGACGGCTAATACTTCATCGACGATAAGAATCTCGGGTTCGAGGTGTGCGGCCACCGCAAAAGCAAGGCGCACATACATTCCACTGGAGTAACGTTTCACCGGCGTGTCGAGAAAGCGTTCCACTTCAGCAAAAGCCACGATTTCGTCGAACTTGCTTTTAATTTCAATGCGACTCATCCCTAGGATGGCTCCATTGAGAAATATGTTTTCACGACCGCTGAGCTCTGGATGGAAACCGGTGCCAACCTCGAGCAGACTGGCCACGCGGCCGCGGAGCTTGATTTGTCCCGATGTGGGTTCTGTGATGCGAGAGAGGAGTTTCAGGAGGGTGCTTTTGCCGGCACCATTGCGGCCTATGATGCCGAGGACTTCTCCCGGTTGCACGGAGAACGAAATATCGCGCAGGGCCCAGAAATCCTCGGTTTCAAAGCCTGTTCCCCAGCGGAGTTTGCGCCAAAGCTTTCGTGCGCTATGGTGAAGCGTATCGCGCAGGTTGTCGTGTTGGGATTCATGTTGAATCACGTAACGTTTGCTCAAGCCGGAAACTTCGATTGCAGGTAGAGACATGGGAGAGGGAGGAGAGGGGGCAGGACTTCAGACTACGGGACTACGAGGAGGCAGGACTACGGACAGGGTTCGACTGGACGACACGAGACTGTGGACGTCGGACATTGCCGGATTCGGGAGGATTGGCTTCGCTGGATACCGCTAGGATTAGACCGTGCTGGCAGGCGAAGACTTGCTTGATTTGCGGACGAAGTCGGAGCGCGCTGGTTTCGTTGAGGTAGCCTAGGCGATTTGCCAAGTGAACGAAATACTGGGTCTCAGACAGGGACGCCCTGGCAATGTGAAGAAAATGCAGATAGTCACGTAGCGTCCCCCGGGCCGAACCTTCGACTATGTTGGCCGGCACCGAACTGGCAGCACGTCGTAACTGACTCGTCAGGCCGTAAAGTTCGTCGCGTGGGAACCCATGAGTCTGCGTATAGATTGCCACGGTCAGGTCATCAGCCAGCTTCCAAGCTTCAATTTTTGTGTAGTCCCGCACGGTGCAAAAGTTCGTTAGTCTTGTTGTCAGTGGTCTCGTAGTCCTGTTCCCTCTATATGATATCGGCAAATTGGCGTTCAGTGCGTCGGAAATACCACACGCCGGTTGCGAGCAGGATTGATGCGGTGATTACAGACATGCCGAGACCAGGCAGATAGATGTCAGTGCGTCCGGCCAACAGGCACCAACGCACCCCATCGACCACGCCGGCCAAAGGATTCAGCGCGAGAAGGTCGCGCCAATTGGGCAGAAAGTCGGTGCGGTAACCGACTGGGGTGACGAACACGCCAACTTGCAGAATGAACGGCGTGATAAAGCGGAAATCTCGAAATTTGACGGTCAGCGCAGTGATCCAGAGGCCTGCACCGAGTGCAATGACTAGACCGAGGAGAACGAACAGGGGTAACAGCAATATTTGCCAGCCGGGAGCAATGCCGAAAATAGCGATAATCGGAACGGCCAAAATGAGCATGATGCCGAAGTCCACCAAGGCCACCGCCAAGGTTGAAATGGGCACCAACAGGCGAGGGAAGTAGATTTTGCTGATGAGGTTGGCATTACCCACGAGGCTGTTGCCCGCTCCGCCAAACGCCGAGGAGAACATCTGCCAGGGCAACAGACCACAAAGGACAATCAGGCTGTAGGGTATTCCGCCATCGGGCATATTGGCTAGTTTTCCAAATACGAAAGTGAGCAGCACAACCTGAACGGCGGGTTGCAGGATAGCCCATGCGATGCCAAGGAAAGCCTGCTTGTAGCGGACCTTGACATCACGCCAGGCGAGGAATCCAGCCAGTTCACGGTAGCGCCAAAGGTCACGCCAGTAGTGACGCTCTATACGTCCAGCCTCGATTACGAGTTCGGGCAGTTCTTCAGTCCTTGTGGTCATGTGGGTAGCAGGTCTGTCAGACGATCCTTGAAGCGTGAGTAGGAAAATTCCTCAGCGCACGTCTGAATCGCTCTGGGATCCCATTTTTTTGCCATGATTTGAATGCAAGCATCGCCTATTCCGGGCACATCACCATAGGGTACAATTATTCCCGAGTGCGGCGTGATGACCTCCGGTGCGCCACCGGCATTGGCAGCGAGGCATGGTTTGCCCGCCGTCATGGCTTCCAGATAGACGAGACCGAAGCCTTCTTTCTGGCTGGGCAGGGCAAAGCAGGTGCACTGGGCAAACTCAGTGCGTAGTTGCTCATCACTGACGAAACCGACGAATTCGACCGCTTCGTCGACTTTGTTTTCGCGAGCTAAATTCTGCAGACGCGGCATATCGTCGCCGCGACCAACAATGCGCAATTTGGTTTCCGGTCTTGCCTGCAGGATGGCTGGCATCGCGGCAATGAGGTGGTCGATGCCTTTGTAGCGATCCGAGGAAGTCAATCGTGAGACGGTCAAAATCACCGGAGAAGAATCACCCGGCACCGCAGTGTCGGACTTATGCTCCAAAGCCGGGTCCAAGGCATTCGGCAGCACCACGACGCGCGTCTCGTCGATTTCAACATGCTTTAAAATTTCCCGCCGGGTGAAATCACTGACGCACAGGATTCGATGGGCATTTCGCAAGGCCAGTCGTTCCCAAAATGTAAACGGACGCCAGACTTCGATGCCGTGGGCGATCAGGATTGTGCGCAAACCGGGACGAAGCCAGCTGGCCAACCAAGCCACCGGCAACTGAGCGACATGTCCGCAGATGATTAATTGGGTGCCACGACTCAGCCGCAAGGTCTCGCGGATGAACTTCAATTTCCCCCTATTGCATACCGACCATTTTTTGAGGGTTGGTCCCGAGTAGAAATTTAACTGAGATGGCTCGATGGTTGCATCGTTGAGGGATACAAATCGCACTTCTGATTTCTCGCCGGCGATTTCACACAGGGCCTTCAAATAAAGTCGCAGCATGCGTGGGATGCCACTGTCGGTGGTGAAGAGCTCAGGTGCCAAAAGCAGTGTATTCATGCCGTGGCTGGGCGAGGACGATTGATGAACGCGACGAGCATCGCGAGTGACCAAACCCGGGACCATTCACGGGTATCATTGTTGGCAATAAATCCCTGCCAGTTTGCCTGCACGGCGTGGGTCGAAAAAACTCCACTGCGACTTATGCTGGCATGGGAAAAGGTATCTTCCAAAAAGGGCTTCAACGGCCCGCGCATCCACTGGGCAAACGGGAGGGTGAAGCCGCGTTTGGGTCGTTTGAGCAGCGCTGGTGGCAGCAAGTCCTGTACGGCATGGGCCAAGGCGGATTTTGGGTTGCCCGGGGTGGATTTAAATGCCGTGGGTTGTCTGGCCAGCCACGTAACGAGGGGACGATCGACGAAGGGTACACGCAGTTCCAAGGAATGCCTCATACTCATCACGTCACTGTCCCGCAAAAGCACATCGGTCATGTAGCCGCGCAACTCGGCCGCACTGGCCAGGTTGAAGTGGTCAGCCTTTGGTAATTCGGCCATGAGGTGTGACTCCTCGGGATGCGGCATGTAACTGCAATTGGCGTCCGGACTCAGCAATGCCTGTCGAGTGGTTTCAGCGAAGACGCGACGTTGCAACAGGGCCAGTGCCGCAGGGCTCACTCCATGACGGAGGGTGTCGGCTAATTTGCGTTGGCGGGTGTCTCCCCGGTCCCAACGGTCTAGCAATAGATTGCGCAGCCAGCCGGGAAGTGAGCGCCAGATGGGCAACCAGCGTGAGATGCGCTCAAGATTGCTAAACGAAGGGTAACCACCAAAAAGTTCGTCCGCGCCAAGGCCGGAAAGCGCAACGGTCACACCGCCGGCACGTGCTGCCTGACTCACATAATAAGTGTTGATCCCGTCACCCGTGGGATGATCAAGCGTGGCGAGAATCTGATCCAATTCACCGGCAACCCGTTCGCCCGTCAGGACCGAAGCATGGTGGTCGGTGCCGAGGTGGCGGGCATTGTCAGATGCGGCCTCGGCCTCGGAGTAGCCGGTTTCGTCGAAGCCGATCGAGAAGGTCTTAAGCTGTCTGCCACCGAGTTGGGTCATCAGAGCAACAAGAGCCGTGGAATCAAGTCCCCCGGACAGGAACGCGCCCACGGGCACGTCGGCCACCACATGCGCCCGAACAGAATCCTCCAATTGCGCGCGCAAACCTGAGGTAAATTCACTCTGCGAGCGGGCGGGTTGAATGGCATCGGCGTCGTAGGCATGGCGCAAAGTCCAATAGGATTTGATCTCCAGCTTTCCCTCACGCCATGAGCCGTATTCTCCCGGTCGAAGACTGCGCACTTCACGATAAATCGTTTCCGGTGCCGGCACGGCCAAATAGGCAAGATAGGAACTCACCGCTGACGCGCTGATATCACTGGGCACAATCCCTGAGGCCAACAAGGCATTGAGTTCAGAAGCAAAGACCAGGCTGCCGGTGTGGGTTCGGTGATAGTAAAACGGTTTGATCCCAAATGGATCCCGGGCGACGAGCAGGTGATGCCGTTGATTGTCCCAGAGGGCGAAGGCGAACATGCCCCGCAGCTTGGGGAGGGCTGATTCGCCCCATTGCACCAAAGCAGCGAGCAACACCTCGGTATCGCAATTCGTGCGGAAGGATTGCCCCTTGGTTTCCAATTCGGCGCGCAGTTCGCGGAAATTGTAGATCGCTCCGTTAAACACCAAAGAGTAGCGCCCATCTGCGGTGACCATGGGCTGATGGCCATTGGCCGGGTCAAAAATGGCGAGCCGTCGCATCCCCAAGGTCGCTTCACTCTTGCTTAGGATTCCTTCATCATCCGGTCCACGGTGAACCATGGCCGCACACATGCGGTCCACGGCAGCATGCCGTTGTTCGTCCGAAAGTCGGGTGTCAATAATGCCAGCTATGCCGCACATGGTTGGTGAAAAGGCTTCGCCCCGTCGCTTCCTGCTGAAAGCAACCGGAAAGAGTGGGTTGGGTAGGCCCGAACCATGGGTAATATCTAGGGCGTATACCCCAGATTGAATCAACAACTAAAGTATCTTAATACTTACGCAACTCCATTGATCATTATGTAGTTTCACGCGCAAATGGATTCAGCGACCGTGTCGGCGACTACCTTGCCGCACAGTTGCTCCAACATGGCTAAACCAAAGTCCAAGGCGGTTCCGGCACCTCGCGACGTCAGTATATTTCCATCCACGACAACACGTTCGTTGACGAGTATGTTGGGTAGCTCATCCGCTACGGAAACATGTGCGGTAAAACGACGTCCCTTGAGCAAGCCGGCATCGTGCAAAACTGTCGGCGCAGCACATATGGCGGCAATCATGCGTCGGGCGGCGTTTTGAGTGCGTAGAATTTCGAGCACTTGCTGGTTTGCTCTCAGGTGCTTCACCCCGGGTCCACCGGGCAGAAAAACACAGTCAAATTCCAATACCGACAGTTCAGGCAATGAGGTCTCGGCATGCATCGTCAGTCCGCAACGACCGGTGACGTGCTTGCCCTCACCAAGGGTCGCCAGAGTGACCTCTACTCCCGCCCGCCTCAGGAGGTCGATAGGGGTAATGGCTTCTATTTCCTCAAAACCTTCCGCCAAGATTGCTAGAACCGTAGGCATGGCATCTATTTAAATACGAATGTCTCTCGATTCGCACCGTTTTTTTACAAAAAAGCACCTTGTCGTGCTGGGTTGTGGCTACATCGGTGGCGAGGTCGCTCGTCAGGCCCTCACCAAAGGTCTCAAGGTGTCAGCGCTGACCCGAAACCCAGCCAAGGCCGAGGTGCTGCGCAATGATGGAATCGACGTGATTGAAAGTGATCTGGCCAGCAATACATGGCACGATCTCATGCCACTTCAGGCAGATTTTGTCTTAAACTGCGTAAGTTCAGGAGGCAGCGGGCTGGAAGGTTATCGGCAGAGTTATTTCAACGGCATGCAGTCTATCCTAGCCTGGTCGAGAAAGGCGCAGCTGGGAACATTTGTCTATACGGGCAGCACGTCCGTTTACTCACAGGATGGAGGAGTCGCAGTGGATGAAAACTCATCAGCTGAACCAAGCAATGATCGTGCAGCCTTACTCTTGGAAACAGAGGATATTGTGCGAGCCAGCACGACATTTGGCCGCTGGTTTATTCTGCGGCTTGCCGGTATTTACGGCCCGGGGCGCCATTATATTTTGGATCAGGTTCGTTCCGAACAGGCCTTGGCTGGCTCCGGAGCCCATCGACTCAATCTGGCCCATCGCGACGATATTTGCTCGGCGATTTGGAAAACTTTCGAAGCTCCCAGGCAGGTGGCAAATGAGGTGTTCAACGTTTGCGATGACGCTCCGACACCCAAAGCCGAACTGGCGGTGTGGTTGGCTGATCGTTTGAATCTACCCGCTCCGAGATTTGATCCGACGCTCAGTTCAGTTCGCCGACGGACGGTGCCGGACCGAGTTATTCTCAATGCCAAAATCAAGCAGCTACTGGGCTGGCAACCTGCTTACCCGGACTATCGTGCGGGCTACGCAGAAATACTTTCGGCACTCTAGCCTTGCCAGTCCGCTAATGGCGCGGCCCAATCCGTTTTTTCAACCCACTTAAATACTATGGCCGGTGTAGGTAAACTTCTCAAACAAGCCCAGAAAATGCAGCGCGGCATCGAGGTCCTGCAAACGCAGCTCGATGCTCATGAAATTGATGTGACCAGCGGCGGTGGCGCCGTAAAAGTGAAGGTCAGTGGCAGCGGCAAATTTATCTCCCTGGAACTCGATCCGGAATTACTGAAAGAAGATGCAAAGTTCGTATCCGACACGATTTTGACTGCGGTCCAGGATGCGGCCAAACAGTCGAAGGAATACAATGACGCCGAAATGCAGAAAGTGACTTCGGCGTTTCAGGTGCCCGGCTTCATGTAATCCGGGCGCATATTTTGGAGTCACGATTTGAGTTTAACGAATTGCGATGGTTGCCTGTCGGCGGAGTTTTAAACGCACAGCTGGATAGAAAATCGTAATTCCAATATCGAGAATCCCATGACTCCTGCGTTTGAAAATCTCCAAAAACACCTGAAGCAACTCCCGGGGGTGGGATACCGCTCCGCAGAGCGGATTGCCCTGAGTCTGCTGGTCGAGAAACCGGAGCGTTTGCCCATGCTGGTAAGTGCGATGGAGGAGGCCGCGCGATCTGTGCGACGTTGCACCCGTTGCGGGAATCTGGCTGAAGACGATTTATGTCCGTTGTGTGCCGATGAACGCCGCGATGCCTACCTCGTTTGTGTGGTTGAACAGGTGCCTGATTTGGTCGCCTTGGAGCGAAGCGGTGCATACCGGGGGCTTTACCATGTGTTGCATGGCAAATTATCACCCATCCATGGAGTGGCACCCGAAGATCTTAATTTCGCCCCTCTCATGGCCCGGATCGCGGCCGGTGAGATCAAGGAACTCATTCTGGCGCTTTCCAATGACGTCGAGGGTGAGGCAACCTGCCATTACCTAACTTCGCAATTACCCTCCGAGCAAGAGGTTGCCATAAGTCGAATCGGGTTCGGATTGCCGAGCGGCGGTGGAGTGCTTTATGCGGATTCGGTGACGTTGAAAAGTGCGCTCGATGGGCGGCGGACTTATTCGTGATTGCGACGGCAGTAATTTTTGGTTTGTTACGAGTTCTTCAGCTGCGGGCGTAGTATATCGGTAATATGTGTGCTTCCCAAGCATGAGAGGCGGGTTCGACTCCCGCCGCCCGCACCATGACAGTCAATGACTTATGGGATTGAGGGTCAATTCCTGTCCTATTCCTGTCAGAATATGATTGAGTTATGCACAGTTTGGCTCAATGTGGCAGCAGATGGCACGCGAGACGGAAAACAAGCTTAGGTCTTGGGAGTATCCAAAGAAATCAGGGATACGCATACGTGAGATATTTAACAAGCCCAGCGGGGATGCTTTGCATGTGTCATATTTGGTGACGGTTCCTGCGAAGCTCACAGGCAAGTTACGTGATAGAAAGCAATTCAAGCTGCGTGAGACAGCCGAGCAATGGGCTGATAACGCATTCCAAGGTTGCCGCAAAGAGGGGGAGGGATTCTTTGCCCTGTCCGAGCAGGAACGCCGCGAGGTTGCCGTTAGCCTTCCCATCCTGCGCCAGCACGGTGTGTCCATTGCCGAAGCTGTCCGCTTTGCCGTGAAGCATCTACGTGCCGAAGGCCGAACAAAGACCGTGCGACAATTGGTCGATGAACTAATTGCCAGCAAAGCCCTGCGCTATGACCGGGGAGACTTGCGCGAACGAAGTTACCGGGATTTCCGTCACAGGACGGGCAAGTTTGCTGATGCGTTTGATGGACGTATTGCCGCTGAGGTGACCGGACAGGAAATTAAGGAATGGCTGAACGGTCTTAAACTCGGGAGCCGCACGAATAAGAATTACCTGTCTGTGATTGGGGAGTCCTTCAAGTTCGCTGCGCAAAAACGTTACGTGGCATTTTCACCTTTGGATGATTTGACGGATATTGACCGGAAAGAATTATGCGGAAGCGCAGGGGAAACGAAGGAACCTAGTATTTTGACTGCTACCGAGGCGGATCGTCTGCTCAACGCTGCGCTGGAACATCCCGAGCTTGGTCTGTTGGGTGCCATTACATTGGGATTGTTCTGCGGTCTGCGCACCGAGGAAATCAAGCGGCTGGAATGGGAGCATGTCAGACTGAAAGAAAAGCCGCCGATTGTGACCATCGGACCCAAAATAGCCAAGAAGCGGCGTATCCGGCACGTCGAGCTTCCGAATAATGCTGTGCTATGGCTCTCGCTGATTTCAAACCGCACAGGGCAGGTGACCAGAAACGATCATTCCAGCGATTACTTGAAACGGTTCCGACAGCTTCTACGGTTTGCCAAGTTTGGGAAGACAGACGATAAAGACCAATGGCATTCCACATGGGAGAACAACGCCATGCGTCACAGTTTCGGAAGTTATCATTACTCGCTTCACGGCAACCCACTCGAAACCTCCCGCTTACTAGGCCACAAAGCCAGCGATCAGGTGCTTTTCGATCATTACCGAGCGTTGGCCACTAAGGCACAAGCGGAGGCGTATTTTTTAATTCTGCCACCAACCAGGGATAGCAAGGTGATCACATTCACAGCATGAAGAAGGGTCCGCCCAAAGCCAAAGAAGATGCTTTGAATGTAAAGCGGCTAGCTGCCGCCAAGCAGATCAAGGCGCTAGCGAAGATTGCGAGGAAACAAGGTCCGGATCAGGGAAAAGCCATCGCAGTGTTGGTTCGACTGCTCGGCTACTCGTGCCTTGATATTATAGAGTTATACGACAATCCACAGACTCGTCCAATAGTGGAAAAGGTTGCACTCAAATGTGATTATTTCCCAGCGCTTCTAACCAACTCGCGCTTTCCATTCGGGAAGGACTTAATAGAAAATCTGAAACTCGCCCCGGACCCATTGAAAAAGGGGCGACCCCATCGAACCTCGGGAGGTGAAGCAATGCGGAGATACGCTGAGTTTTTCACAGATCTTATTCATGACCCCGAGCGCTTTACAGGTTGGGAATTAGATACTAAAATCGGGCGCAAGCTCAGGTCTCCTAAATTCTCAAATGACCATAAAGCTTGGGCAAAAGAGTTTACCCGTTGGATGCAGATGCCTGAGAGGTCATGGTTTGTCGCCAAGCCTTCAAAAAATAAAAAAGAGTGGCCTGACGCTTCTGATCTACCACTTGGGCAAATGGTCACTAAATTGATGCAATCGCGCGATGATGACAGCGCGGATGTCTGGGCGGTTTTCAAGCGTGAAGCTACGCGCTTCTTTGAGCGCAATCTACGCTCTGAGGAACATTAGTTCAAAATTAGCGTTCCGGTGGATGTCTAGACTGAAGGCATGCGTGACTCTATGCCCTCGTGAGTCATGAACACGCCACAAAAAACACAGTTACTACAATCCAAGTATCGACTCTCTAAAGAGCGGGAGGATTTGATTCGCACCAATCCTCCTCGCCACATGTCGCTCAAGGAGGGGGCAGCATACCTCGCTTGCTCACCCCGCAAACTCCGTGACCTGATTCAAGAGCGAAAGGTCAAGTCGACCCGTATCGGGTCAAAAATTATTATCAGACGCGAGTGGCTTGATGCCATGATAGGAGACTGACCCAACAATGACTGCCGAAGAGAATCTGCTGTCATGCTTGATGCTGCCAGACTCAGGAAATGAGACATTACAATTATGTCGTGATGCTGGTGTGTCGGCTTCGTCATTCACGGAGCTAAATAATCCAGACCTGTTTTCGCGTATAGCCAGAGCACTTGATGAAGGAAAGCGTGAGCATGAGATTTCAGAATCAATTTTAGCCGATACTCCGGAACTGTTTCCTGCGGTTAATCTGCTCACTGGCCCCAGCAAACAGCCGACATCTGCACTTGCCTCGAAGTTCATTAATGAAGTCCGAGCCGCACAAATCAGGATCGCACGAGACCTTACCTTTGCGCGCCTCACCGAAGCGCAACGAGACTCCAATGCTAACCCTGATGAGATAGCCAGGTTGCAATCCGCATTCCTGTCATTTGATCAACAGGGCGACCAATCTATGACCGCCGGCGAATCGGCCACCGATCTTGATGCCTCACTTCGCTTTGCCGCTGCAAACTCACAGACTCTTCGCTACTGTCCCGGCATTGGTTGGCTATATTGGGACAAACGTCGATGGAAGCATGATGACGAAGGCCGAGCCATTGAACTTTCCAAAAAGTGCGCTCGTGACTGGCTGACCCAATGCAACAGATACACGGGAGAGAACAGGCCGGACCGTATCAAAGCTGCCCTAGCTTTTGAGAGTGCCGCCCACTTAAAGGCAGCAGTTGATCTAGCCAAAAGCGACAGGCACCTAGTGTCACCAGTTGAAACACTCGACACAGACCCGTGGAAGCTGAACGTGCTCAATGGCACGATAGACCTGCGCACTGGCAAGCTGCACCCGCATGACCGCGCTGACCTTATCACCAAGCTGGCCCCAGTGCTTTATGACCCAGATGCACAACACGACACCTTGGACCGGTACCTTGCCACGATAGAACAGAACACAAAGGAAATGGCTGCATTTCTCGCCCGTTGCTTTGGTGTCGGTCTGACTGGTGACGCATCACCGGAATCGCTTTTTCTCCTCCAAGGGGATGCTGGTAGTGGCAAAACCACACTGGTCGAAGCCATGTCAGCAATTATGGGAGACTATGCTGTGAAACTCCAATTTGAGAGCTTCTGCCAAAGCAAGAATGGCCGTGGAGCTGGTTCTGCTTCTCCCGACCTAATTCCATTGAGAGGCTCCAGACTGGCCTATGCATCAGAAGGCGATCAATCAGCAAGGCTCGACGCTGGTGTGGTCAAGGCCCTGACAGGAAATGAACCCATTACCGCCCGTGGTCTCTATTCTAGTCCCATCACATTCTCGCAAACGTGGAAACTTTGGCTGGTTTCAAACTATGATCCCAAGGCCAGCAGTGATGACACTGGCATTTGGAGGAGAATGCTAAAACTGCATTTTGAAGTGATACCGGAGAAGCAGCGCGATCATTTGGTGAAGCGGACACTAACGACAGAGAAGAAGGCTCATTGCGCGCTCTTGGCATGGGCTGTAAGGGGCTGCAAAGACTGGCAGGAGCGTGGAGGTGGTCGCGTTGGCCTTGCCCCTCCTGAGTCCGTTAATTCAGCTACAGAGGAATACCGCATCAAACAGGATGCTCTCAACGAATGGTGGGATGATCTTTTATGTGACGCTGCCGAATTGGCCCCACATGACTGGACGCTTGTTCGCGACTTGCGCCGTCACTACGAGGAGTGGTGCCGTGACAACGGAGCGACTGCTGTTTTCATAAAACGATTCAACGAATACGCCGAAAAGAAGGGGCTAGTTAAGAAACGAGGCACCGGCGGGTCAAGGCGTTGGTGGGGCATCAAAATGATTCACTGAGACTCACTTATGGCAAATTATAGCATCAGCGAAACTCCGATTAGTGACGGGAGTGACACGTTCCCCGTAACTTTTCCTACGCGTGTGTGTGTAGAAACTCTTGGGAGACCCGTCACTCCCGTCACTAACAGCCAAAAAAGTAAGGTGGATTCGCCCGTCAGCGAAGCATCATTGCCGGGGCTTGAGCCGCCAGCAGCACCGGAGAAGCCGTGGACATACCACCACATGATCTCATCTGGGCCGGAGCAGCAGTTTTGACGCCAGAGACCTCGATTGACGATTCACCGTTTAGTAGAATGTCCACGGACAATTATTCACGCACTGCTGATTTGCCGCGTTTCGTCACCATGGTCGGAGCGGGCAGAATCATGAAATGCTCAAAACAGAACATCAGCTTGAGGAGCAAGCGCGGCACGCTGCTCATTAAGCCTGTCGGCATCCTAGACGGCAAACGTGTGATTTACAGTGAAGCTGCGGTTTTTCGTGCCGCTCAAATCCTGCCCAAGCGGAGATAATCACTGCAACCCAACCAACTAATTTATGGCTACCAAATTGATTCTACCCCGCAGCATGACCGAGATCCGGCAAGCCGCAATTACACCGAAAATTCTGAAAGCATCCAAGGCACTATTGGAAGAAGAAGAACGACTGCACAAACTCCGTGATCGGCTGAAGTTCCCGACAGATCGGCTGGCCGTGGTTGAGGAGTTCTTCGGGGCAATCATCAAAGACATGCCAGCCAATGAGAGAGGGTTTGCCGAGGCCGTGGCCATCGCGCACCAGCCTGCCGCCTTGGTTTCTTTTTCGGAAGATTATATCGGCTCACGCATCAATGGCCTGCCGTGCCAGCCGCTAATCAAGGAGTTCAATAGTCGCGTGCTTGCCGAGTTGGAGACCGAGCTTGCCAACGTGGAAGCATGGCTCGACGCCTGCTATTCTCAATCAGCCGGTGAAGTGAACTCAGCACCGAGCGTTGAATTTTACCGCCATAGGATATTCTTGACCCGCAATGCTGCCGAGTCCGGGCAAGGCGGGTCACATGGTATTCGCTCAATGATAAGCGGACTCACCTAAAACAATTTCCCGGTGTCGTCGCAGGTATCGGGGAAGCGTGCCATCCATCACGCTCAGGTTCCGGGTCGGGGGCGGTGAGCCTTTTGATCGGAAATGAGTGTCAATACCCTAGTATGCCCCCCCCCTGCGCCCTTTGAAGGCTTCCAAACGCAAAAGGCAAAAAAGGGGTAACAAAACCTAAACAACTTTTTTACAAATGACTCTGGAAATGTAGTTCAGTTTCACAGTAACCACCGCTAATCATCTTGAGCAGATCACGCGGGTTATGCACGCGACAGTGGGTATGTACGGCGACATGCAGGGTATCGCTGGCAAGACGCTAAGGGAAATCGAGGGTTTAGAGTTCAATGCGCTGGAGGAGGGTGTGGCGCCGCCACGATAATCAAAAGCGCGCTGCACGGCTGTCCAGTTAAGGGCGATTGAGGATTGCGGAAGTGTTTAATCGATAATGTTAAAAGAGATTTCAGTGGTGTCCTCGATTTGGATTGGAAATTGCGATTTCCGGCAAATTTGTCCGTGGGATGAACCTCGGACCAACCGTCTTCTCGCAGATTCTTGCAGGAATAGACCATCGAGAAGTATCTCGTGCCGCGGCGGCTTTCCCGATGCCGCGAGCATCTCGGACGCTGAGTGTTTACGATCATTTTGCGGCGATGGTTTTTGCCCAGCTGACCTACCGGGAGAGTCTGCGGGGAATCGAGACGTGCCTGTGTGCGCGTCCTGCAGTCGCCTACCGAATGGGCTTTCGCGGTCGAGTCACGCGGACCAATCTGGCCTACGCCAACGATCATCGCGACTGGCGCGTTTTCTCCGCGATTACCAGCGTCCTGATGCGACGGGCGCAAAGACTTTACGTGGATACGCCGCCGGAACTCGGACTGGAGGCGGACTTGTTTGCGTTGGATGCCACGGTGATCGAGCTGAGCATGGCTTTGTTCCCGTGGGCTCGCTGGAAGAAAACGTTGGCTTCCGTGAAGCTCAACGTGCTGCTCGATTTGCGTGGGGACATTCCAGTTTTCGCCAGTCTGCACGAGGGGAAACGGCACGAGGTCGCTTCGCTGGACGAACTCCCAGTGCAACCCGGGAGCTACTACGTGATGGACCGCGGCTACCTGGATTTTTCGCGACTGCATCGTCTGCACAGCGCCGGGGCCTTCTTTGTCACCCGCCTCAAGACAAACACCTCTTACTACGTGGCGGCAAGCCGGCCGGTCGAGGAAGCCACCGGCCTGCGTTGCGATCAGACCATCAAACTCAACTCCTATGTCGGCCAGCGGGACTATCCCGGCAAGCTTCGCCGGATCAGTTTTGTGGACCCGCAGACCGGCAACGTGCTGGTCTTTGTCACCAACCAGTTCGACTTGCCTGCGCTGATCATCGCACAGATTTATCGCCGGCGTTGGGCCATCGAGTTGTTCTTTCGCTGGATCAAACAGCACCTGCGTCTGCGGGGTTTCTACAGCACCTCCTTCAACGGCGTGCGCGTGCAAATCTGGTCGGCGATCAGCGCCTATCTGCTCGTGGCCATTGCCAAGCACCGATTGCACCTGTCGCAGTCGCTCTGGGAAATTTTGCAAATCGTAAGTATCGCCTCCATGGAGCAAATCGCTCTTCCAGAGCTGTTTGCAACTATTGATACAAGGACTGGGCATGTTGATATTCCTAAACAACTGGAGATCAACTACTCATAACTGGACAGCCGTGTGACCCCATCAATTTGCAAGTGCTTCTGATATTTAGTCTGTCAGACGTTGGTGAGTTACTCCAATGGGAATAGAATAATTTTAAAATCATCGAAAATACCAGGAACATTAGCTGCCATTTTAGCTCTAGTTGTGACACGTTAAATTTAGTATCTTATCGTTTGCAAATTGGTCCGGCAGATTGCACAGACCAAAAGGGGTTTAAAAATGACGACTCCTCGCGAGGAGTATGACAGATTTGAAAGGGGAGGCTCTGCGCCCGTCGCTCATTTACAGCTCAGAAACAAACCACCCCCTAAAGGCGGATATCCCACTGGAGAAACCAATCCCGGTCGGAAAGAGTCTGATATGTAGGAAGGCAACGAACGCAGAGAAAGTGTTCATGGTTTTGCTAAGTCGTAACAATAGCAGAACGCTGCCTGGTCGGATATCGATCGGGGTTCCCCAATTTTGGGGAGAGTCTGTGCAAGGCGGGATACCCGCCGAAGGAGGTTGAAGTCCGGGTAGTCACGACGGTTGGCGGGTTTTAACCCTGGGTTCTGCCCGGGGCTTAACCATGGTATGGGATTGCGATTGAGCCGGGCGTTGATGAATCTGCGCGTGATGCTGCCGATCAATCCCTTGTTGCAACTCACTCCATTGCGGACCCAACGCGGGGTCGCCCGATTGCTGGAAATTATCTGGCACGATGCCCGGCCTTTGCCGATCGAGTCGACCGACACCCGGCCGGACCATGTTTCGCTGGCCGAGGCCAAAAAAGCGAAGCGGCACAAAATGCACGCCGGCGAAAGCTGGGGGCAGCTTTATGATCAACGCTGGAGCCGGGTGACCATCCCATCGGGTGCGGGCCGTTGGTTGCACTGGGATGAACAGGGCGAAGCGACCCTGTTTGTGAAGGGGGTGCCGTTTTACGGCTTCGACGTGGCGCACCGCTATTGTGAACTCCCCGCGGGGGTGCGCGAGGTGTGGGTCGAAAGTTTATGTGTGCAGTCAGCGATCTGGCATCCCGATGCCAAGGGGCTCGGCCCGAAAGGAAATATCTTCAGCGGAGCTCAATTATTGCGCCGCGACGATGAGGTCTGGTCGGCCTATCACGATCTGAACTGTCTCTACGATTGGATGCTCGAATTGCGTGCCAAGGAATTTCCCGGCGAACCCCGCGAGCTCTTCAGCCAGACCATCCAACCACCGCTGACGAATGTGTCGCCGCTTTATCGCCAGCTGCTGCGCGGGCTCGATACGGCCATGGATGCGTTCGATACGGCCGGGGTGGAGGCACTGCGCCGCGAACTCGCTCAGACTTATAAAACATTGCGCGATTCGGCGCCCTTGAGCCGGGCCGCTTTGACGGGTCACTCTCATCTAGATCTGGTATGGCTCTGGACAGAGCAGGTGGGCGAGGGCAAGGCGGTGCACACTTTTTCCAACATGAACCGGCTCATGGCGCTGTATCCGGAGTTCCGCTTCGCTTACTCGCAATCGGCGAGCTACGAGGCCGTGGCCCGGCGCTCACCGGAGCTCATGCGGGCGGTGCGGGCCCGTTTGCGATCCGGCCAATGGGAGGCGACCGGCGGTATGTATGTGGAAAGCGATTCACACGTGGCCTGTGGCGAAGGTCTCGCCCGCAGTTTCATGATCGGGCAGGAGTCCTTTAAAAAACTCACGGGTCGATTGTCGCGGATCCTTTGGTTGCCCGACCTCTTCGGCTTTAGCGCCTGTTTGCCCCAGTTGATGAACCTCAGCGGAGTGGATTATTTTTTCACCACCAAGACAACGTGGAACACGGTCAACCGCTTCCCGTATTCGAGTTTTGTCTGGCGCGGACCCGGCGGGCACTCAGTCGTCAGTCACGTGACGCAAGGCGTGCAGTTCAACAACGAGGTTAAGGTCGAGCAGCTCCGTGCGGTGGCCCAACAGAATCAACAGGGCGATATTCACGACGAGGCACTCATGCCTAACGGTTGGGGGGATGGCGGTGGTGGCCCGAGCGAGGAAATGTGTGAAAGGGCGCGGCGGCTTTCGTCGTTGCGCGGGTTGCCTGCGCTCAAGTGGGATCAGCCGGAGGCGTTTTTCGATCGCCTGGCGGTAAAAGCACCAAAACTGCCCGCGCTGGATGGCGAGATCTACCTCGAATACCACCGAGGCACCTACACGACACAGAGTCTGGTCAAGAGCCGCTTCCGCGAGCTCGAGCGCGCGTTGCAGTTGCGGGAGGCGTCGCTGGTGGTGCGCCGGGGCAAACCCGCGGCCGACCTGGCTCATGCCTGGCGTCGCATGGTGTTTGCGCAATTTCACGACTACATTCCCGGTAGTTCGATCCCCGAAGTTTATGCTGAAGGTCTGCCCGAATTGGCCCGGCTTGCGGGTGAACAAAGCGCAAATGCGATCAAGTCGTTGAGCGCCGCCAAGGGTGATCGCTGCGTATTTAATCCCCTACCGGTAGCACGACGCACGGTGGTCGGTGGCCGGGTGTTGGATTTGCCACCTTTGTCCGGAATGAAGATCGCCGATGCGGTGGTGCGGGATGTGAAGCCGGTAACCGTCGGGGGCCGCACGCTCAGTAATGGTCGCGTGGTGGCCCGGCTGGATGCCCGGGGGAATTTGGCTGCGCTCAGCGTGGATGGTCGCGCGGTGGAACTCGCGGACCACGCCGGTGAATTGGTGGTTTATCCGGAACAAACGGCCAACTTTGAACCTTGGGATATCGATCGGCATACGCTTTCACTCGGCCAACCCGCTCGGGGTCCCGTAAAGATCAATGCCGGTGAAACCAGTTTGTCGGTCTCGCGCAAGATCAGCGCGGACAGTTCCGCCACGATCCGTTATTCGCTCGATCCGGGAGCGAGTGTGCTGCGTGTCACGGTGGAACTCGATTGGCAGGAAACCGACACGCTGGTGAAGCTGCATTTCCCGACAGATTATCGAGGTCGCGAGGTGCGTTGCGGCACACCATTTGGCAGCGTAATGCGGCCACAGCTCGCCACGCATCGTGAAGTCGAGGCGATGTGGGAATGGCCGATGAGCCGCTGGGCAACGGTCAGTGCCGATGCCGAACGCGCTGGACTCTTTGTGGTCACCGAAGCGAAATACGGGTTGAGTTGTCGCGATGGGAACCTAGGACTCACGTTGCTGCGCACGCCGCGACATGTGGGCTATGAGGAACACGCCAAGGCATATCCCGTGCACCTGAGTCGCTTGCCGAAACCGGATACTTTGCACACCGATCTCGGGCGTCACACCATCGAACTCGCGCTCGGGTTCTACGATGCAACCGCGCCACGCGCCGAACAGCCGGCGGCCTTGGCGGAAACGTTGTTTACTCCGCCCGTGGCCTATCGCGGAAAGCCGGGGATGAGTGCATTTCAAGGTCTGGTGGGTGGGGAAACGCTCATCCCGCATTGGGCGCAGCCGGAAGGCCGCTCTGCTGGCCAGCAGAGTTGGGTTTTGCGCCTGCATGAAGTGAGCGGACAGCGCGGCACCGCTAAACTCCAACTCGCCCCAGGTTGGTCTGCGCAAAAAATTAATCTACTCGGCGAGCCGTTGGAGAAACCGTTACGCGGCAAGTCGCTCGCTTTTACGCCCTACGAAATCATCAGCCTGCGGTTCAGCCGCATCTGATCGCTGCATTCCATCTTGGGCTTATTGTTTCACGGGATGAAACCGTGACTTTCCTAAATACGTGACCTTATGGTTGGGGTGGACCCCAACCTCTGGGAATGCTTGCCCTGATAAATTATGAATTTTTTTACCCCCTTGGTGCAGAATATTTGGCGACGGGTGAGAGATTTCGGCGGCTTTGACAATGACGCGACCTACTTGTGGCCACGCTGGATCGTGCTGCGGGCGGTGGGGGTCGTTTATATATTCATCTTTTGGGGTATTATCAGCGAAGCTCAGGCTCTGATCGGACCTGATGGGATCGTTCCGGTCTCCACTTTATTTGATCACCTGCGCAGTATTTTCCCCAGCGCGACGGAAGCGTTTTTCCGCGCCCCGAGTTTGTTGTGGATCGATTCCGGAGCTGGCACGATTACCACCTTAAGTTGGTTGGGTATGGCTGCGGCTGTGGCCACCGTGTTGAACTTCTGGCCCCGCATGGCCCTCTTTGTCTGTTGGGTCATCTTCCTCTCCTTCGTGACCTCATTTGGGGTGTTCTCACCGACGGTGATAGATATGCTCATGTTGGAGACGGCGATACTCTGCATACCTTTTGCCCCCAAGGGCTACCGGCCGGGATTGGGTGTGGAATCTCCACCCCTGCCGATTGTGCTCTTCATGGTGCGCTGGCTGTTGTTCCGCGTGATGTTTGAGTCGGGCTTGAGCAAGCTCATTTCCGGGGACCCGCGGTGGCGTGATTTTACGGCCATGAATGTCATGTATGAAACGGCTCCGTTTCCGACCATCATGTCATTCTTCGATCATCAAATGCCTCACGTTTATCACGTGTTTGAAGTTGGGCTGACTTTTGTCGCTGAATTGGTCGGCCCCATCCTCGCGGTTTTTTGTGGCCGGCGTGGGCGCTGGTTTGCGTTTGTTGCCTGGATTATGCTGCAGGGAGGGATCGAGCTGACGGCTAATTTTGGTTGGCTTAACTTTGCCGCCATCGGATTGGGCCTGCTGCTTTTTGATGATCAGATGCTCGCTTCGCTGGCCAAATTCCTGCGACTGAATCGACTCGGAGAATTGTTCGTTACCTCCGCGCACAAGCCACCGGCAATGGTCGTTAAACCTTGGCGGCTGGGTTTTCTCCGGGGCGCGCTTTGGGCTCATTTCGGACTGACGCTCTATGCCTTTTATCTGTGGGTTACCCTTGGTTCGGTGGATTTTTCCGGAGATACCACCCGGCCTCTTCGCTATGGGTTTGCGGAATTTCGCATCGCCAACCCCTATACGCCATACGCCACGTTACATTCGGAACGCCTTGGGGTGGAGTTTATGGGGTCGAATGATGGCGGGGTTACCTGGCGGCCTTATCGGTATCGCCATCTGCCCCAGGCAACGGATCAAATCGTATCGTTTATCGCCCCGAGATTCTTTCGCTTTGAGGCGACTTCCCAGATCCTGGGATATGCGGAAGGACGGCTCCCGACATTCTCCTTGATCGCGTTGAAGCTATTGGAACGCGCCCCTCACGTTACCAATCTTTTTGCGGAGAATCCATTTCCGGACATTCCCGCCAGCATGGTCCGTATGCGGCGTTATCTACTCAAGTATACTGACTTGGCAACCTACCGGGAAAACGGTGATTTCTGGATCAAGGAGTATTTGGATGATTATTCCCCGATGATTTTTGTAAATAGAGACGGCCAAATTACACAGGCATCATCGGGGCTGGAGATGACCAAAGCGCAGGCCGATGCGGGCAATCCACAGGCTCAAGCCTACCTGGGAACATACTATTTCATCGGAGAGGAAGTGCCGCGCGACGTTGCTGCCGCGGAGCAATGGTTTCGTTTGGCGGCGGAGCAAGGGCTGGCCTCCGCCCAGTTCAACTTGGGTTTACTCTACAGTGATGGTGAGGGAAAATATGCCCGTAAGCGTGAATCCATTCACTGGTTTCATCGCGCGGCGGAGCAAGGGTGGGTGGATGCCCAACTCAACTTGGCGGTGATGTATGCCCGGGGATACGATGTGAGGCAAAATTTCACCGAATCTGCCAAGTGGTATAAAATGGCGGCTGAACAAGGAAACTCCGAAGCTCAATTTAAACTGGGAGTGATTTGTTTTTCCGGCCAAGGCGTGCCGAAGAATGAGATTGAAGCATTGGTGTGGACAGATCTTGCCGCACAATCTGGAGACTCAGACGCCATCGCTAACCGGACCTTATTGATGCAGCGCCTCGGACCGGTGGCCACCAAGGTGGCGATGGAGAAAAGCAGGCAGAGGAAGATACTGATTGAGCAGCAAAGCGCCAGTCAGTGATGCCCACCAGGGCATGGCATATTTTCAGGCGAATTTTCTTTTTTCACTCGTGAGGAACACCGCCTTGCTCAAGACCATTGAATGCGCATGAGAATTTTCCTGCGGGTCGGCCAGTTTCTATATAAATCGATCAACCACTGAGATCATGAAACCTGTTCGTTTCGGCGTCATTGGCGCCGGGGTCATTGCCAACTACATGGTGCGAGCCTTCACCGAGGGTCGCGATGCAATCGCCGTTGCGGTGGCCGATGTCAACTTGGAGGCGGCGCAGAAAATCGCGACTGCCACCGGCGCACCCAAGGTTCTCGCCGACTACCATGAGCTGCTCGCGTGCCCGGACGTGGACGCGGTCTACATTGCCACGCCACCATTTTTGCACAAACCGATGACGATTGATGCGCTTCGCGCCGGTAAACACGTGTGCTGCGAAAAACCGTTTGCGCTCACGCGCCAGGAAGTGCTCGACATCATGGCCGTAAATGAAACGGTGCCGCACCTCAAGGTGACCTGCAATTCCTCGCGTTTCCATGAGAGCGGAGTGGCCCGTACCGCCCGGGCGCTGGTGGCCGATGGCAAATTGGGCGAGGTGTATCGCGTGCACTTTGAACAGATCACCGGTGCTTCCAAGCCCGGCTCGGTGCTCCCACCGTGGCGCAACGATCCGGCGAAAAACGGCGGCGGCATTTCCTTTGATTGGGGGCCTTATGATTTGGATTGGCTGAGTTATGTGCTCGGGAATCTCTTCCGGCCACGCACGGTATTTGGCACCACGGGAAATTACTTTCCACTCACGGCGGAGCGCGTGCCGCCCTGCCTCGGGATCGACGGTCGTTTGAGCGCTGAAATCATCTGCGACGGCGGTTTGACAATCCATTGGGAGCGCCGCGCGTCCGAGCATGGTCCCGACCGGCATAACATTGAATTTCGTGGCACCAAGGGTGGCTTCGACACCTGCTTCGTGCCCATGGGCGAAAAGCCCGGACTGCACTTTCATGCCTACGAGGGGACCGATGAACTCAAGACCACGACCCTCACCCAGGCTACGGCGCCCAATTGGGATGACACCATGGTCAATTCCATCCGCGATCTCAGCCGCGCGGTTATTGATGATCGCGAGCCGGCCAACACTCTTGCGCACAATGTGCGTATCCACGGTGTATTGGACGGCTTGCTCGAATCCGCCCGCACGCAACAAGCCGTCCGGGTGGCAGAGTAAGCCCAGACATGAAACCGCCACCCCTGACTTTACCGCCAAACTGTAGGGCTGCACCTTGGTGCAGCCTTGGCGTGACCAAGGGTGCGCCCTACAAAAAGCCAAATTTCAACCAGACGAGATTATCAACTCACTGCCATGACCATACCCAACGAACTCATTCTCTTTAACAATCACTTTAGTGGGCACCGGCGGGACTATCCGTTTAGCTCGCGCCTGGCGATCGCAGCCGATACCGGTTACGACGGCTACGAATTTCACCCCATTGAACCGGACGACGACAAGTCCTGGGATGAGGCCACCGCTGCGTTTCGCGCCAGCGGACTCAAACGTGCCGGCATGTATATTGTTTCGAAGGGTATCAACGATGATGACCACGACACCTTCGACGCCGAGGTGGTGCGGGCCAAGGCGATGATCGACCGGCTGGCGACGATCGATCCGCAGGGTTTTGCCAACTTCACCATCCTCAGTAATCCCGCTGGTCGATCCACGCCCGACTACCGGGATGCCGGTTCGGCCCGGGCGGAACCGCGCCACTGGGAACGCACCGCGTGTATGATGCGCGCCGTGGACGACCATTTGGCCCTGCGCGGATTAAAAGGAAATCTCTACAATCACATTTGGTTCATGATCGACACTCCGGAAGCGGAGCTCAGGGCCATCAAGGAAAGTGAAGCGAAAGTGATCCGCCCGGGTATCGCGATGTTTCATGCGCATTTCCACCTCGGCGTGCCCGATCTGCATGAGGTCTTGGCCCAGCCGGGCATGGAGCGGTTGGATTATTTGGCCCTGCTTAATGGTTGGCCCAAACCGGCCGAGCCTTTCCGCACGCGACCGCTCGATGATGGCAATATCGACATAGCTGCGGTGCTGGGTCTCGTATGGTCACGGGGCTACACGGGCCCGATCATTTCCCAAGCCTATGATCTGGGTGGCGATGCCTACCTGACCGCCAAGCGTTCCATCGATTATATCCGCGAGATTCACGACCGCTATCAACGTAACCCCGCGCTCAATCCGTATGCGATTTGAACGAAAATTTAGTAGCCACAGAGGCGCCAAGACACGGAGTCGGTATTTTCGCTTAGCGTCTCCGTGTCTCCGTGGCCAATTCTGGTAACATGTCCCGCATCGTAAAAATTGAAATAGGTCGCTTCGACTATGCCGTGGCTGGCGAGTTCAAGTTTTTCAAACCCGGCCCGGATGGCCGGATCACGCGGCCTTCGGTGCTCGTGCGATTGACCGACGAAAACGGGGTCGAAGGTTGGGGCCAGTCTGTGCCCGTGCCGACTTGGACGTATGAAACGGTGGAGAGTGTGCTGACGACATTGGAACTTTATCTGGCCGAGGTGGTGCTCGGTCGCGACCCGGCGGATTTTGCGGGTTTGCATGCGGCGATGAACATGGCGATTAGGCCCGCTTTTTCGGTCGGCCAACCGCTCTGCAAGGCGGCGCTCGATCTCGCGTGTTATGATCTCGTGGGCAAACAACGCGGGGTGCCCGCATGGCAATTGTTTGGAGAGCAGACCCACGCGGCCTCGGATGTAGGAGCGAGCTTGCTCGCGATGACCGATTCTGAAGCGCGTGCCAGCACGCTCCCACCAGCGGGCAATCCCCAAGACACTCTCACACTGAGCTGGACGGTAGCCTCTCCGAAGATGAAAACAGTCGAGGCGCAACTCGCGGAAGGTCGCGCCCGGGGTTACCGCAATTTCAACATCAAGGTCGGCGCTCCGCAATCGGCCGAATACGATTTGGAGTTGGCGCGAAGAGTCCGCACCTTTGCGCCGGAAGGGTTTCTTTGGGCCGATGCCAATACCGGCTACACTCCAGTTGAAGCCTTGGCCATTGCCCCGAAGTTGCGCGAAGCCGGCGTGGATGTATTGGAGTCACCATTGGCCCCGACTCAGATCCGCGGCTATCAGGCACTGAAAAAACAAGGCGCGTTACCCGTATTGATGGACGAGGGGATTGTCGGGCCGGAAGTGGCCGCAGAATTCAGCGCACTCGACATGATGGATGGCATGGCGATGAAACCCGCGCGCAACGCGGGACTTTGGCCCTCCGTGCAAATCGTCAATCAGCTGCATGCAAAGGGACTCACGGTGTTGGGTTCTGGGCTGACCGATCCAGACCTTTCCCTCGCAGGCGCGTTACAATTATTTGCGTGGGGTGGCATCACCCGACCCTGTGCGCTCAATGGGCCGCAATTTCTGGCGGACAGTTTGCTGGGCGATGCGCTGGCGCCTCAGGCCGATGTCATGACCCTGCCCACGGCACCGGGACTAGGCGTGACGCCCGATGCCCGGGCTGTCGCCGCCCTGCGCACCGTTGCGCTGATGTAGGGCGGGGTTTCCAAACCCCGCCATCGCAATACTGCGGGTTGCAGCACAAGGTGCGGTGGCCAAGTTGTAGCTGTAGATCTGCTGTAGGGCTGCACCTTGGTGCAGCCGAAAGGTTGGACTGAAGGCCGGACCAAGGTCCGGCCCTACAAAAACTGCGAGCCGCACATGGCGGGGAGCGGAATCCCCGCCCGACATTCCTTATTCTGCCGTTTCCAACTTCGAGTAATCGCAACCGATGAAGATACCTTCGGGTCCGGTGAATTTCTTCATGTATTCCTCACGCGGCACGACCTGAGTGGCGGCACTGCGGTAGTGAAACTGCAGGGCCCGGCGACGCAGGTCTGAACGATTGGCGGGGGTTTCGTGCGGCAGGAGGCCGTCAAAAATCATCAGTCCACCCGGGGGTAGTTCGATGGGCACGGCGTCGGCCGGATTCACTTTTTCGGTGGTGATTTCACAATCGATCTTGGACCAGTAATGTTCGCGCGGCCCGCTGCGATGGCCGCCGGGTATCACGTGCATACATCCGTTTTCGACCGTGGCTTGATCGAGGGCGATCCATAATCCGGTCACACCGTCGAAGCGGTTGACCGCGAAATAAGCGAGATCCTGATGCCAGGGTTTGGCTTGGCCGATACCGGCCGGTTTGCAGAGCGCCATGCTCGAATACTGTTCGTAATCCTCGCCCAGCACCGCCCCCAACAAGGCACGCAGTTTGGGATGTTTGGTGGCGATGTATTCGTAGATCGGCAGTTCGTAGGTGTAGGATTGAAATTTGCGAATGTTGTCCGCCAGTTCATCGAGCTGATCGGGCTTCGCCTCGTAATCGCCCTCCACTTGAAAATGGAAATCGGAGGTTCGGCTTTTGAACAACATGCCTTGGCCGTTCTCCATTTTTTGACCGTAACCCTTATTCACATGCTCGGTGAGTTCTTCGTTGAACGCATATTTGCGCACAAGGTCGTTGATGCCGTTTGATGCCGCCTGCACTTCCTCGGGCGTCAGCACATTGAGGAAAGCGAGATAACCGTCCTCCCGGTAGCGGGCGATCATCTCGGCATCGGGCTGGTCCGGCAGGGTGGGGTAAATGTTGGGGGTATGGGTTTGCATGGGGTGACGCTGAGGCGGTTAAGTCGGAATTTCAGAATTAGGCAAGTTTATGGACCAAGGGGTGATATTTGCCGTCGCGATGATCGGGTGTTTATGCAGAGAGGATTCTCCGGGTATCCCTCTCCGACTATGCTCAGGGCAGGCGATCATGATGAAACCACTTTCACCTTTGGGGCGGTGCAGTTTGCCGGAAAGCGTGCGGGTCTTGGCGTGCCACTTTACATCACTCAGTTCGCGTCCGCCGCTTTGGTGGAAGCTGGTGCCGAGTGGCCACGGGTGGGATCGCGGTTGGCGCAACACGAGCAACTTCACCGCCGGTCCGTAAAATCCGATGTCGAGCAAGCCGGGTTCGGACTCCAAGATGGGATGGGCAAAATCTCCGGGGTGCCGATACGTGCCGTTGGGTTGCGCGTCGCGGGGAATTTCGCCGAGAAATTGACCGGACCAGAATTCATAGGCCCAGTATTTACCGTGGTTAGCCAGACCAAGTCGTTTGAAAGGCACTTGAAAGCGGCGCCCTAGATTGACTTTGGAGCCTTCCTCCACTGGAGGCTCGGTCCAATTGAAGATCGCGACCAAAGTCCAATCGTCCCAATCGGTCTTGATGGGCAGCGCCCAAACGCAGGCACCTTCCGGATCAGATTCGCAACCAAGAGGCGCGATACTCGTTTCCTTGATCATCTCCAAGTAGTGCAGCTTGCCGGTGGCGATGGGTTCAAAAAGATCAACCGGTTTGGCCGGGGCGTCATTGGGTGGCAAAGATGCGAGCAACACCGACCAGCGATCCTCAGGTAAATTGGTTAGATTGTCGCCGATGTCCACATGACCCGCGCCCATGAAGGTCGCCGTGGCCCGAACGCGCGCTTCCTCAAGGGTGCCGGGCAAACCCACGACGAGACATGAAGGCTGCAGCAGCGCCCAGTGATGTTTAAATAGATGACACGCAAAAGACGTGTAGACTTCTCTTAAGTGCCGCCAACCGAGCCCGGTGTTTCCGGTGTCGATGTTGACGTAGTTGACTGCGGCAATTCCCGCCCCGGCATAGTCCGTGGCGGAGCAATCAATCATCACCGCTTTCTCGCCGGTCGAATCGAGGGCATCCTGCGCGATGCGGAAAGCGGTGCGCACGGCTTCACGCGCTTGGGTGTTGACCAGCTTCGGATTGTGCCGGTGGCGCAATTCCTTGCCGGTAACCACTCCGGCAAAATCCCATTTAACATAGCGCACGCCTTTTTCGGCGAGGAGTGTGAAGTTTTCCCGCAGCCATTCCTGGGCACCGGGGTGCGAAACATCGAGGGCATGGATCGAACAGTAGGGAGCCCAGAACCAGTTGTAATTGTTGTGCGGCTTGCCGTCTGGTCCGCGCAACAACCACTCGGGATGTTCCGACGCGATCGGATGAGTAGAAGAGATGCAGAGCACACCCACCCATACACCGAGTTCGAATTTATGGGCGCGTAGTTGTTGGCTCAACCAACCAAGGCCACGCGCAAAGCGTTCGTTTTCCTCGAAGAAGCTGGGCACGTTTTCTTTTTCCCAACCGAGATCGACCTGAAGAAACCGCAGACCGAGCTGTTGGAGATTGCGCGCCTTGGCGGCCTTCGCCGTGGCCACCACGAGATCGTCGGTCACACCGAGGCGATAGGGATACCAACTGCACCAATTGGCGAGCGGACCAATGGGGTCGGGCAGGCGGTTGCGGCGCTTGATGCGCCGGCCGTGGGCATCGAGTAGCGCGAGCGGATCGCTGCCGGTTTCGATTACGAAGTCGCCAAGCGCTAAGGTTTCGCCGGGATCGAGCAAGTAATCGCCCCCATCAAAACCGATCTTGAATTCCCTAAAGGCCGGCACGCGGGTTCCGGTCTTTTTGGTCGTTCCCTTGGTTTGGATGATGCCTCCATCCACATTTTCCATGCCATTGAATTCACCCCCGGTTTCGGCAAACATCCGGGCACTGAATTGCGGCAACCAACGATCAATGGTTTCAAAACCGAGCAGCACGGCAGAACGGGCCGTATGATTATGGAAGACAGTATGGGTCTGGCTGACGAACGCTCCCGCAGTGCCATCGGTCGCTGTGAGTTGGTCGCTACCCGTGAGCATTTGTCGTGGGGTGCGCACGCGGCCAAGATAGGCGTTTTGTTCGAGGATGCGGGTGTCCGCGGGTGAAGGTCCAAGTCCAAGCCGCCGACTGGAGAAGAGGATCACCTCGTTCAACGTGAGGGGCGTTGATCCTGTATTGCTCAGGGTGCTGGTGATGCGGATGCGAGGGCGGCTCTCGCGAGCAATACGCTGGGTCAACTCAACTCCGTGGCCATGCCAATCAAGGGTGCTCTGTTTTTCGGCATCGTTTCCGCCGACGCATCGCAGCGTCAGATTCCCCCCGTTTATTCGTAGGGCCGGTTTACCCGGCCCAAAGGAAAACACGCCAGCACGCAGAGAAAGTTTACCGGCTTGAAAAGCGAGATCCATGGGGAGGAACCGAAACAAGAGTAACCTATTAGGTTACTCTTGCTCGGGGAAGAGTTGGACTCTCAGAGGAGAACTTCGCGACCATCGTTGTCGCGGCTCTCATTGACGGCCTCGATGAAGCGGATCAATTCGAGGGTTTCCTCGGCCGAGACCGGTGGTTGGCCAGTCTGGAAGAACTCCATCAGGGCATCTCCCAAGCAAGAGAAGAAACCCTTGGTTTCAGTCTGGGCGTTCACGTGCACACTGTTTTTCTCGAAGTGGACGAGGCCATGATATTCGTAATTGCCGGTGCGGTTGCCGTGTAGCGAACCCATGCGGCCGTCGGCCCAGACAGCGGTGACCAACTCGAAATTTTCGTTGTGAACTGCGCGGACACTGCGGCAGCCAGTGCCCATGATGGAGTAGAGCATTTCCACGATATGAATCCCATACCAGAAGAACCCAGGATTGGTGGGTTCGAGCGCAACGGGGCCGTGGATGTCAGCGCCCAGGATCAAGGGTTTCGCTTCCGGTGTTACGACGCGGGTGATCGCGCCCGTGAAACGCAGGGACGAAGAGGAGAAGATCGGCACCTTGTGCTCTTCCGCGAGGGCAAAGATGGCTTTGGCATCGGCGGTGGTCAGCGCAAAGGGCTTGTCGATGAAGACGGGTTTGCCGAAGGGGGCGATTTTTTTGAACTGATCCAGATGCACGCGACCGTCGACGGAGGAGAGGAGGATGGCGTCGCTCGCTTCACAGACCGCTTCAATGCTGTCCAGGATCTTTACTCCGTATTTTTCGCTTACATCCTTGGTAAAGCCCTCCACACGGCTGATGCTGGGAGGAAGGTCAGGTGAGCCGCCGGGCCAAGCTGCCACCACCTTGGCTCCAGCAATCGAATGCTCGGCATCCGGATTGTTAAACTCGTCGCTGAAAACGACGACGTGTGAAGTATCGAGGCCGATCAGGCCGAACTTAATTTCCGAGGCAGTTGAGGTGCTCATATGCGTAAACGGTTTAAGGTTAAGACAAGTGGATTAATGAGGGTCGGCGGAGATACCTCCAGACTGGAGTGAAATAATCTTTAGGTATTTCCATCGCCGTGAGCGTTGGCAGACTATTGCACTACTTTATGACAACTTCGTCACCGATCCCCACAGTTCGTTTATTGGCGACCGGCGGCACCATCGCCGGGGCCCAGACTGAGGGCCGAGGCTATGCGGCGGCGACCATCTCCACCGAGGCGTTGCTGGCGGCGGTGCCTGAACTCACCACTCTGGCCAGAATTGAAGTGGAGCAGGTGGTGCGGATCGGGAGTCAGGACATGGATGAGACGGTCTGGCTGAATCTCGCGACGCGGGCGCAGGTCGCCCTTGATGATCCATCGATAGTCGGGGTGGTGATCACCCACGGCACCGACACGATGGAGGAGACCGCGTATTTTCTGAACCTCGTCCTCAAGACCACCAAGCCGGTGGTGCTGGTGGGGGCAATGCGGCCGGCTACGGCGATCAGTGCCGATGGCCCGATGAATCTCTACAACGCAGTATCGGTAGCGATCGATCCCAGTGCGTCTGATCGCGGGGTGCTGGTGGTGACGAATGACGAGATTCATTTTGCCCGCGAAGTGTCCAAAACCAACACGACGCAAGTAGGCACCTTCAAGTCACCCAACCGCGGACTCGCGGGATTGGTCAATCGGGGCCGATTGCATTTTTTCGGACCGACCGTGCGGCGGCATACGGCGGCCAGTGAATTTGCGCCATGCACGGAGACCGAGCTGCCACGAGTGGATATTATCTATGCCTATGCCGGACTGCAGCACGACATGGTCGATGCGGCCGTGAGAGCGGGCGTGCGCGGATTGGTGATTGCCGGAGTGGGCGCGGGAAATCTCTCAACCGGAGTTTTGGCGGCTTGTGCTGTGGCCGAAAAAACCGGCGTGATTGTGGTGCGCAGCTCGCGCACCGGTGGGGGCGTGGTGGAGCGCAATATCGAGATCAATGATGATCAGCACGGTCTCATCGTCGCCGAGGAATTGAATCCGCAAAAGGCCCGGGTGCTCCTGATGCTCGGTCTTAGTCGGGATTTGGATGCCGCGGCCATTCAGGAGAGTTTCATGATTTACTGAGATGCGGACAGTAATGTATTTTCCCATGTTGTGAGCTCGAAATGGAAGCATTTTCGATTGTGTGAAGAATCGGCCAATCTTACCCGCGCTCTGTCATGGCGAGGAGCAAAGCGACGTGGCCATCCACGACTACCAATCGGTCACGCTTATCTATTCGTGGATCGCCGCGTCCCCCTGCGGCGAACTCGCGATGACAATGAAAACCATCCCGGTCTGACATGGCTTTTACCGACGACCAATTGACTGCGGCGATCCGCGAGGAATCTCCCCGATGGAAATTTGTGCATGGCACGCGCTACCGGGAAATGCCGCGCACCTTTGCCCTGCAATTGCTGGCGGTGGCCGCTTTTGCCGAACCAACCCGCGTCGTGAGTGGGCAAACCTTGGCCCAGGCGTTGTTGGATAAATTGCATCCCATCCTAGGTGGACTGCCCGCCGATGAGGCGGGTGACACGCGGGAACCCGAGGCACAGGGCGGCATCAGCGGTTGGACCCATGCCGCCCCGGCTTGGACTTTCCTGATCGCGAAGCGCATGCCCTCCGTGTGGTCACAGTTGTCTGAAGACGAGCGCCATCGGGCGGATCTGATCATGCAGGCGATGGCCGTGGCCGGGCATTTCACCATGGGGGACGCCAATAATTATCATGTGCTGCTGGATGGTATTTCCGCCCACGACAAGAGTTGGAATATCAACATCACCGAGGGCTACGTGGATGTGCTGATTGTGGCGGGGCTCTATTTTGGCGCGGCCGATCTCAATGCGTTTTTCCTGCAATTTGATTTCGATGCCTTCATGGCCGAAGCCGATCGCATGGGCTTGCGCAATATCGTGCGCTGCTGGACGCATCGCCCATTCATCCGCGATTTGCTCATGCAGGGGGGACCCCATTTTCAGGCAGGGAAAATAGGCGGACCCATTCCCGAAGGTGGGCAGACCAGTCTTGGGCAGGGAGTGCGGTGCGAGTGTTTCTTTCAGGGGCACCGGCTGGATGAATCATGGGCGATCCACTGCACGCAGGCCACTCGGCAATTTTCCAAAGCGGTCCGCACGGAAGTAGCGGCATTGGCCGGGGAAAGCACGCGACTGCTGCAACGCGAGACCCAGGCGAGATATTCTCCATGGGAAGGACAACTCGGCATGTGCGTGGAGTTTGAGACCAATGATTGGTATGGCATCCGTAGTTGTCTAACCTACGTGTTTGAAGGCGTGATGATGCAAGTCGGCACGGCGGCATCCCTGCGGGTATTGGGGCTTTGGCCGGATGACGCGACCGGGCGTTACATCGAACATTGCATGGCGGTGGGGATATCCGACCTGATGTTCAAGGGTCGCGAAGGGTATCGCGGTTGGGCCCATGGGAAGGAAGCGATTGCCGGGTATGAAGAGATGCGCGACCGAGGCGCGGATTACGTGTTTCCAATGTGGAGCGAGTTGTTTCCGGCCCCCGAGACCCAGGGGTGAATCTGTAGGGCGGGGTCGCTGACCCCGCCAGAACTAATAGACGCGGACGCGAAGAAGGCGGGATCAGCGATCCCGCCCTATAGTCACTTAACTGGCTGGACCTTATTCCAAGCCCCCGACGTTCACATCCTTCGGATAGTCGACGGTGAACTTGACCGTAAGCTCGCGCTTCTCGGCGGGCTTGAGATCCAGGGTCCACTTCAGGATGCCTGCTTCGTCCGGTTCCACGTTCTTCTCATCGGGAGAGAGTAATTCCACCACGATCTTCTCGTTGCGCGAAAGCGGCACCTGATCCGTAACAATGACACGTTCGGTCGAGCGCTTGTTGTTTTGGAGGGTGATGAGGTATTCGTAGGTGATGCGTTTGCCGGAATTGGTGAAACCGGTGTCCTCGGTGAATTTATTCACCCGCTGGTGTTTCACGCTGATGCCTTCGTCGGCCCCGAGGGCGAGTTCGAAACGCTCGCCAGGCATGACCGTGCGCAGACTGCTGGTAGCGACGAAGGTGCCATCGAGAAAAACGTTCATTGCGCCGGAGAGCAGTGGAAAGTCGGAGTTGTTGTAGACCCGTGCCGTGAGATATGCCGTGGCGAGGCGCTTGGGCGTGGTGTTGTATTCGGGCTGGGCGTTCAGTCGGGCGGAAGTGATGGGAACTTTTTGGGGCGAGTTGTCGCTCGGAATAATGGAGGTATTGGCGATCTTGAAAGAGGCGCTGGTTACACCGGCTTCGATCGTAGCTGCAGCCATTTCTGCATCCTTTATTTCCATCATCTCATCCGCTTCACTGACTCCGCGCATCTGCAGAGCTGGAGGTGCACTCATCGAAGACATAGATTTTCGTTCTTTCGAGAATGTAACCATCGGCCGTGGCACATACACATCGAGATTCCAGACACTCAGTTCAGGGGCGGCACCCCCGAGGCCCGGTCGCGCGGTGGACAAAGTGAGGGCCACGTTCTTCCAATCTTCACCGGTGTTTTGTCGCACGACCCCAAAGTAGCCGAGGTCGACGGCGCGATCGCTGCTCATCACCCGGGCATCATAACTGGGTGCCCAGGTAGCCCCCGGCACCGTGTAAGAAAGAGCGATCTGTAAATTGCCGGGCTGTTCGGCAGAGACCCGCACGGTCACGGTTTTATAGCTGCGACCACCAGCTCCCCGCAGTTCGTTGAGTTGGCGCTTCACCGTGTTGATCTTGATCTGCACTTCCTCGCGTTGTTCATCTAACGTGGTGCGCTCATTAGTGACCCGGGCGCGTTGTTCGGTGAGGTAGGTGAGTGAATTGGTGAACTGGACCAGGTCTGCCCGCGGCACATCCTTGGTCGGTGGGGCGAAAAGGGCGGATTCCATCCGGTCGAGCATGGCGCTTTGGGATTGGAGAATGTTGTCTTGATCAACGATCCCCCGGGCTTGCTTGCTGAAAATTCGGAGTTGGTCCTCCAATTCCTTCACGCGCTCATTTGGCGTGAAATCAACATGGGTTTGTTTCGCGCTGACATCGAGGATCAGTGCCTGGGCGGTGCCCTTGCCGCTGACCTGCAACGAGTGCTCGTTGAGCGTTTGGGGCAGGTTGCCAAAGACGAGTTCTGCGATGCCGCCTTTCAGATTGATGGTGGCGGTGCGCGTGACGACAGCACGGTCGGTGTAGACGGTGACTTCGCTGATGCGCGATTCGACCGATGCCGCAGAAAGAGCAAGCGGGGTAATCAGCAGGGTAGCGAGGAGGGAGATAAAACGAGATTTTTTCATGCCATTAATGGGTTGTGGAAGACTACGGATGAAAACGGATTATCTTAGCAATGACTTGTCATTCACCAATTGTCGCTGCGAAAAGGGACCGCCGGCAGTCCGGCTCCGTTGTAAAGATTGGCCCTGGGAGCATTGCTCCAAGCGTAACGCACGGCCACGGGTTCGGACACGGTGGATGATTGCACGACGATGGTGTCGCCATCAAGGGTCGCGGTGGCGGGGTGAAATTGATGATCGTCGCCCGCGACCTCGAAAGACTGCGGGGGAGTGCGTTCGGAAATCAAACCGGAATCCACGTGATCAAAATGCACGCGCAGGGTTGCCCCTTCGCGGGTGAAGGAGGTGAAAGTCGGTCCGCTCCAATCGCCGGTGATGTCGTAAACTTGGGCTTCGGCAATGCGGGCGAGCCGTTGTCCGACCATGGGTTTGTTTTGCGGATGGATGTCGGCGGGATCACCGCAATCAAGGGTCACCGCCATGCCGGTATGAGGCAGGGTGAGCGCTTGAGCTTGAGCTTCACGGAGCAAAGCCCAACCCCGATTGGTGGGATCGTGAGGAGTGTCGAAATTGGGCATTTGCACGAAATAGAAGGGGAAGTCACCCAAGCCCCATTGCTCCCGCCAGGCCCGAATCATGGCGGGGAAAAGCTCGGCGTATTCCGTCGGTCGCTGCCAATTGGACTCGCCCTGATACCAGATGGCGCCGCGCATGGCGTAGGGTTGCAGAGGCGCGATCATGCCGTTGAACAATTCACTCAGGGCGTGCTGGGAACCGGGACCGCGAGGCAGCAGCGGCGGCGGGGTGTTTTTTGTGCCTTTGGCTTGGGCCTCTTTTTCGGCTTTTTCCCACGCCTTATAGTCGACTTCGATGGTAGGATAATGGGCAATCATGTATTGCCAGCGTTCATCAATGGCGGGCCACGCAGTGGCGGATTTCAGGGTGCGTTCATCAATCCAAGCTTCGATCTTACTGCCGCCCCATGAACTGTGAATAATGCCAACCGGGATCCCGAGTTTGCGCTGAAGCTCAACCGCAAAAAACCACGCGACGGCGCTGAAAGTGGGGGAATCTTCCGGCGTAGCGAGTTGCCAACCGGAGGTGGGAACATCTTCGGCCTGATCAGGGTTCGCCGTCAGCGCTATGTTAATATGCCGGAGTTGGGGGTTGTTGATTTTGGCCGTCACTTCCGCCGCGTCCGGTAATGATAAAAGGGGCCGGTTCATATTGGACTGACCGGAGGCAAGCCAGACTTCGCCCACCAGCACATCGCGCACGACCACGGTATTTTTTCCGGTTACGGTGAGATCGGCGGGTTCACTCGAAGCGGCGATTGGCTCCAAATACACGATCCAGCGTCCGTCCTGATCGGTGGTGGCACCAACGGTCTGCCCTCGAAATGTGACCGTGATATGTTCGTCAATATCGGCGTGACCCCAAACGGGCAGAGGCAGGTCGCGTTGCAACACGGCATGATCTTGAAAAAGCGGGGCAAGAGTGACGTTAGCCATAGCTGGAAATGAAACCAAGGGCAGCCCGAGAATGATGGCAATGCAATGGGCGCGAAAATTATACATGATCCAAGAGAGAGTCTGTTTGACGGAAGGTGCCTCGCAACGGGATTCGCGACATCGATCCTCGTACCCTTGTCCAGCAAGGACTACGGGTTGAAATCGCGGCGGGTGCGTTTTCGTTTGGCGGCAGGGGGCACGATACCGATGCGCCGGTCGCGAGCGCGAATACGCATCACCAGCCATTGAGCGTCTTTTTCAAACGAATCCTCAGCTTCCGGCAAATAGAGCCACTTGGGCAGCACCGGATGTGGTGAGAGGGTGGTGAGATCTGCGATGACGGCCGCATGTTGGTCTCGCTCCATCGGCACGAGCACACCCCGCCATGGCTCTTCCTTGTCCGCCAGAAACAAAACGAAGCGACCGTCCAAATAGACGGCTTTGCCGCCGAACATCGCCTTGATAAGATAGGTCGGCTCCTCTTCCAATGGCTCGATCAACCAGAGATGACGATGAACTGCTTTAGTCTTCATGCGGGGGTGATATTTGTAGGGTATTCGGAAGGCCGGCTTTTGATGCAATACGTGGTCAGAGCAGTCAGAATGATGGCGATCGATGCGGGAGTGTAGGGGAGCATGGGTGTCGTGAGACACAGAATCGCCGCGATGAGATAGCCGCCACTGCTGGGTTGATTCTTCACGCGGTTGGCGATCCAGAGAAGCGCGACGAAAAGGGCGACGGGGAATGCCAACGCCTGTCCTGCCCAAAAGGAACTAACATGAGCCACGTGGGTGGAGTAATCTACATAAACGGCAATTCCGCTTCCTACCGCCGCAGCGGATGCGAATATAAAATAGTGGCCGTAAGCCCAGACAAATGCCCACGTGGTGGCTTTCGTTTCATCAAGTTTTGGATGGAGAAAGTAGAGCCACCAGAGCGCGAAGAGAATCACCGGCGCGCCAAAGATGGCCGACCACAGAGAGATGCTGGGATGAGCGGAATCCAGTGCGGCTTGGATGGCCAAAGTGCCGGCGAGAATGGACTCCCCAATTACGATGATCGTGAGTAGGCCGTAGCGTTCGGAGATATGTTCAGGATGCCATGGGGTCTTCCCGGCTCGTTCAGCCCAGATCGGCACGGAGTATTCGGCGGGCAAGAGAAACAACCAGCCCCATAACTGAAACTCAGCAGGAATGAATAATAACCCGACCCAACCGATTTGGCATAACACGATCCCAATAACATAACGGTAAGCGGTTTTTTTGAGACCGGCTTCACTACTGGCGGCACGTAGCCACAAGCCGATGAGTCCGATTCTCATGATCACATATCCCAACGTGATCATACCGAAGTCGTGCTCCTCGAATCCACGAGGCACGCCGGCGGCAAGCACGAGCAATCCGCATATCTGCACGAGCACCAATAGTCGGTAGACGACGTCGTCGTTATCAAACGCCGAGGCAAACCAGGTAAACCCTGTCCAAGCCCACCAGATCGCGAAGAAAACCATAACAAAGGAGAGGATGGCGGGCGCGCCGGTTCCGTGTGAGAAAGCATGGTGCAATCCGCTCGAGGCTTGGGCGATCGCGACGACAAAACAGAGATCGAATAATAGCTCGAGTGGAGTTGCCGCCCGGTGGGTTTCTTCCGGATCTCGTGAAGAAATTGGACGTATTATCTTGGAATGGCTGGGGGTGGAGTCTGGGGGAACACTCATGGGGTAGACGGGAATTTATAAATTCGAGGGAAGGTGTAGATAAGCGTGGAGATCGGTAGCGAATTTCGGGCCGATTCCTTCGGTGGCGGCGATCTCTTCAATACTGGCGGCACGAAGCTTATTGATCGATTTGAAATGTGACATGAGCGCTTGGCGCCGTTTCGGTCCGAGTCCGGGGAAGTCATCGAGCACACTTTCGCGCATTTTGCGCGAGCGCAGGTCGGCATTGTAGGTGTTGGCAAAACGGTGCGCCTCGTCGCGGAGCCGTTGCAGCAGGTTAAGACCGGAGTGGTTGATCGACAGATTGAGCGGAGAGCGCTCATCGAGGAAAATGATGGTCTCGTGTTTCTTCGCGAGGCCGATGAGTGCGGGCGGTTCAACCCCAATGGCGATGAACGCTTTCAAGGCCGCGCCGATTTGACCACGCCCGCCATCGATCACCACCAGGTCGGGCATGGGTTTGTTTTCCTGGGCCAGGCGGCGATAGCGACGTCCGACCACTTCCTCCATCGCGCGGAAATCATCGTTGCCGATGAAACTCTTGATGCGGAAGCGCCGGTATTGGTCTTTGTCGGGCCGTCCGCCGGTAAAACGCACCATCGATGCGACGACGAAGGTGCCTGAAATATGCGAGATATCAAAGCACTCCATGTGCTCCGGTGGAACCGGCAGCTTCAATGCAGTTTGCAGTTTAAACAGAGCCTCGCTGTTGCTGCGCAGCATGGTGCGGTCGCGTTCGAACCGTCGGGTGCGGGCGAGGGTGCCCTCGAGGGCTGAGATCACGTCGCGCAGTTCCGCGGCTTTTTCAAAGTTCAGTTTTTCCGCCGCGGTTTGCATTTCGGTGCGCAGGGTTTCCAGCCACTCCCGGGTCTTGCCATCGAGAAATTCACAAGCGGCTTCCACGCGTTGGCGGTAGTCGGCCACCGTCACAGCGTTGTCGTGACCATAGATTTCCTGGCGCACATCGTCATAAAGTTGCCAACGACCATCGGGCAGAATTTGGGGCGTGCCGTCACTGAGCAGGACGCCGAATTGCCGGCGCATCTGAGCCAGAGTTTTACGCAACAGACCCGAATGGGCAAAAGGGCCGAAGTAACGCGACCGTGTGTCCTTACGGATACGGGTAAGCATGAAACGCGGCAACTCCTGGGCAAAGTCCACCCGCACGAGCAGGAAACGTTTGTCGTCAGTAAAATCGGTGTTGTAGCGCGGTTTCCATTGCTTGATCAACCGGCCTTCGAGCAACAGGGCTTCCGGTTCGGATTTCACCTCGATGGTGTCGAGATCGTGAATGGTGTCGATCAGCGCCCGGATCTTGGGTTGGTTGATCGTGCGGGCCCGACCACGTTGAAAATAGGACGACACGCGCTTCTTCAGGCTCTTGGCCTTGCCCACATAGATGATGCGCCCGAGCCGGTCTTTCATCAGGTAAACCCCCGGCCGATCCGGCAGGGCCCGGACCTTCTCTTTGAGGTTAACTGAAGCGTCTGCTGGCATTTTGTTAAAATCGGTTTAATTTCGTAACCCGCAAGTATGGTTTCACCTGACTCATCATCCACCCCCGATTCTTTTTCCACCAAGCGCTTTGAGCTGCTGACCCTGGGAGACGAGTTGCTGCTTGGCCTGACGGCCAATGGCCACCTGACGTTTATCGGGGCTGAACTGGGACGTCGGGGCGTGCAATTGGCCCGCAATGTCACAATTACGGATGAAGCAGTGTCGATTGCCCGGCAGATTCGCGAAAGCCTGCAGCAGGCTGATGTCATCATCACGACGGGCGGGCTCGGCCCGACCTGCGATGATCGCACCCGCGAAGTCATTGCCGAGGTGCTGGGGCAGAAGCTCGTGTTCGATCCAGTGATCGAGGCCGCGATCATAGAGCGCTTCAAACATTTCGGTCGCGCCATGACGGCAAACAATCTGAAGCAGGCTTATCGTTTCGAGCACGGAGAAGTGTTGCCCAACGCCAACGGCACCGCGCCCGGCCTCTGGGTCGAACACGAAGGCAAGGTGCTTTGCATGCTGCCCGGACCGCCCAACGAATTGCAGCCGATGTTTGTCGGCCAAGTCATTCCACGGTTGGCAAAGCGCGGTTTGTTGCTCGCGGGCGAAGCTTACGTGCAGATCCGCACCTCGGGGGTCGGTGAATCGGCCTTGGAGACGCGATTGAAACCGATTTTGGAACGGCATGGTGAGGCGCTCAATGTGGCGTTCTGTGCACATCAAGGACAGGTGGACTGCCGACTCAGTTCACCCAAAGGACAACGGTCGTTGGCCGAAATCGACGCCATCGCCGCGGAGTGCGCCCAACTGCTGGGCGAGGATTTCATGTGCTTTGGCGATGATTCAATGGCAAAGGTTTGTGCCGATCTGTTGCGCGCCCAGGAGAAAACTTTGGCGGTGGCCGAGGCCGCCACCGGCGGAATGTTGTCCAGCGCCTTCACGGATATTTGCGGAAAAACAAAGTTTTTTGCCGGGGCGGTGATTTGCAGTTCCAACGAAGCGAAGATGACGCTGATCGACTGCCCAGAATGTCTGATTTCGCAGCACGGTGCGGTCAGCCCGGAGTGCGCGGTGGCTTTGGCGACGGGAGTGTCGGAAACATTGGGGGCGGATTACGGGATCGCCATCACTGGATTCTCCGGACCCTGTGCGGGATCCAACGAGAATCCCATCGGGGCGATCTACGTGGCCCTTCACGCACCGAATGGCGTGTGGTCCAAGAAACTCAATTACCCCGGCCCGCGCAAAACGGTAAAGACCCGCACGGTGAACCTAGCCCTCGACTGGTTGCGACGCGAATTGGTGCGTTCCCAGAGAGGTCGTGTCGCGCCTACTCGTCGCATCACTTCCGTGCAATAAGTGCGGGTGGTCTATTCCCCTTCGGTTTCCGGTCGGTCGAATTTTTCCGCCATCCAATCCGCCACGCGGTTGAGTCGCAGCGCAAACGCCGCGTAGACTACGGCGAGACTGACGATGCACGCATTACCAAGGCTGTAGTAATGCCGTCGAATCATGGAATGCGACCAGCCATGTTCGGTCATGAGGCGGTTCATATCACCATTGGTATCGTCTTCGCCCATGATGAGTGAGCCCATGGGAATGTCTACCAAGCCGTGGTAAACATCGCGCCAGAAAATGTAGATGTGCAGAAAGCAACTCGCCCCGATGAACAGAAATACCCAACGGCATCCGCCCCATTTAAACTTTTCCGGCAATTGCACGTAGAAGGCCCCCATCATCAGTGCGCTCAAATAAAACTCTCCGCCAACACCACTGAACGACCACCAGAATTCCTGACGATAGAGCGGCGTGCGCCATGTGAGTTGAAATTGCAGCACGGTCAATGCGACCGCGATGACCATGGGCCAAACTTTGCGCTCCTTCCATCCCGCTACGAACAGGATGCCGAGCAGGAGCAGCACACCAAAGTAAACGAAGTGCGAATACTCGTCCTCAATCGGGGTCCATCCGATGGGCAGCGGCGTGGCCTTGCGCCCGGTCATCCATGCGGCCGTGGCGTGTCCAAATTCGTGCATCCACACGTGAAATCCCTGCATCAGGAACCCAAGCGGAGTGAGTGTGATGGCCCAGGCGAACCCCAGAACCAAGGGAATGGCCAATAGGTTGACGGTCCAATTGTCGAAGGACATCAGGGCGGGGGTATCGTCCGGCAGCACCTCGGGCTCTTCCATATCGTTAAGCTAGAATGGTTACGGCAGGTGAGTCGAGGCTGTCGGTGCGATTTGATGGTCGAGCTTGCCACGGTCAATTCAGCGAATAGAATGCAACTCACTATGAAGCTTTCCCGAATTCTCGCTTTGTTTGTTTTCATCGGCTTTGTGCCGTTTGTATCCGCCAAGGATGCCAATCCGATTTTTGGTCCCTACGAAGCTATCGTCTATGATTACGGCATGTTACAGGGCGTGCAGGTGGACAGTGTCGGCGACGTTTTCATCATGTTCCAAGCCGACAAGACTGACACCCAATTAACGCTGCGCATCTCGATGGCTGAGGGAGCGAACTACCGCAATTGGTTCACCGGGGAAGACGTGTTGGTGGCGCAGGAAAACTCTGGTCGCGCGCCGAATACCTGGACCGACCGGGTGCAGACCACCGCCAATTACATCGAATACATCGCCGACGGACGGATCTTTCTTCACCTGAAGAAGATAAAAAAATAAATCGTGAGTGAATCAGCTGCAACCAAAGGCATTTTTGCCCGTGTGTTGTGGCGATCTGTCAGAGTGCGTCGATGGTTTTTAGGGACTGCGATCATAGTTCTGGGGCTTTGGATGTGGTCACCGTTTGGCGGTGAGCATCTGCCGAAATTCTCGGGCTACACGAATGCGAAAGCAAAGAAGGCTGCATTCTTTGGCTATTTGCTCCCCCTGATTCGTGAGGTGAACGGTGAAATCCTGCGGGATCGAAAGCGGTTGCTGAAGATTCAGGCGCAGTTGACTGATGACGATTCAGCTGGCTGGTTTGATGACCGTTGGTTGATAAAGAAAGCCGAAGAATATGCATTCAAAGATATTCCGGAAGAGCTGACCTCATCATTTGTCGGCCTGGTGCTAAAACGGGTGGATATCATCGCCCCTTCCCTCGCTTTGGCGCAGGCGGCCAACGAGTCCGCCTGGGGTACCTCGCGCTTTGCCCGTCAGGGCAACAATCTTTTTGGCATGCACGCCACCGATGGCAGCGGCATGGTGCCCAAAAGGCGAGCGGCCGGGCAGAAATTCACGGTCGCTGCCTATGATAGCCCCCGCGATTCGATCGAGGCGTATGTGTATAATATCAACACCAAGGGCAGTTACCGTCGGCTGCGCCAAATCCGGGCCAGTCTGCGGGCCAAAGGGAGTGTGATTTCAGGTTATGCCTTGGCGAATGGACTCGGCAATTATTCAGAACGGGGAAGCGCGTATATTGCCGAACTCCAATCCATGATCAGCAGCAACAACCTCGGCCAATACGACGAGTGAGTGGTTGGATTGCACTCACTATGAAGTTACCCCGATTGTTCGCCCTGTTTGTGCTCATCGGCTTCGTGCCGATGGCGTCCGCCAATCCTATCTTTGGTCACTATGAAGCCATCGTCTATGATTACAATATGCTACAGGGGGTGCAGGTGGACGGGAGTGGTAACATTTTCATCATGTTCCAACCCGACAAGACCGACACCCAATTGACCCTGCGCATTTCGACGGCAAAAGGTTCGCAATACCGCAATTGGTTTAATGGCAAAAAGGTGTTGGTGGCGCAGGAAAACAAGGGCCGCGCGCGGGATACTTGGACCGACCGGGTGAAAACATCGACCAACTACATCGAATACATCGCCAATGGGCGGATCTTTCTTCACCTGAAGAAGCTCTCTTCAGGAGGAGGGCAATTGCCTAAGGTTAAGTCGGTTGTCGAAGTTTCGCCGAAGGTGAAATTCAGTGGCGAGCGTGCACCGAAGACCAGTTCAGGTCGCGAGCAATTGCCGAATTTTTCCGGCTATACGAATACGAAAGCAAAGAAGGCTGCGTTCTTCGGCTATTTGCTCCCCTTGATTCGCGAAGTGAACGGTGAAATCATGCGGGACAGAAAACGGTTGTTGGAAATTCAGTCCCAGTTGAGGACCGCCGGTTCGATGGGGGGCGTTGATGATCGTTGGCTGAAGCAGAAAGCGGAGGAATATGCGTTTAAGGATATTCCGGCAAACGTGAACGCAACCTTTGTCGGTTTGGTGCTAAGGCGGGTGGATATCGTCGCCCCTTCACTCGTTATGGCTCAGGCGGCCAACGAAACCGGTTGGGGCACCTCACGCTTCGCCCGCCAGGGCAACAATCTCTTTGGAATGCGCGCCTACGATGGCAGCGGCATGGTGCCTAAAAGGCGTGGTGCCGGTCAGACATACACGGTCGCCGCCTATCCTAGCCCCCGGGCCTCGATCGAGGCTTATATGAAGCATCTCAACACCCAGGGCACTTATCTTCAGTTGCGTCAAATCCGGGCCGATCTGCGGTCCAAGGGGAGGGTGATTTCCGGTTATGCCTTGGCGAATGGCCTCGGTAAATATTCGGAACGGGGCAGTGCATATATTGCCGGACTCCAATCCAAGATCAGTCGCAACAACCTCGGTCAGTACGACGAGTGAGTGACCATCTGGCTCTCCGTCAGCCGCCCTGCTTTTCCCGCCGCCAATGTCACCTATTAAGTGACACTTTTGTTTCTCCCTTTGTTATATACCGGATTACTGAATCCCCAATGTCACTTAATAGGTGACATTCAGAAAAGGGATGCTGGATTTCAGCTCATTCCCTCACGCTGGGCCGGGACCTTTTTGCACCGCCATCAACCAGGCCAATAATTGGAGTGTGCGTTCAGCATCGGGCATTTGCCCGCCACCGGTGACAAATGCGTTTATACGCTGGCGGGGTAGCCCCAACAATCGGGCCAAATTTGCTTGCGCCCCATATTTGAAGAGATGGGGACGAATTTCTTCTCGTAGCGCATTCCATAGCGGAGTTTCATGACCCGGTCGCAAGGTGAGGCCTTGTGGGCCACGAGAACGGTTGCGTTTGATGCGGTAGGCCTTGGCCGATTCCCGAGCGATCAAACCAGCGGATTCCACGAGTATGACTGCCAGTTCAGCCGGAATCCGAAGTTGAGCTGGCATTTTAACAGCTTCAGACATGTCACCTATTAAGTGACATTGATCCGTGGTCTCAATTCCATAATCTCGCAGAAATGATAAAGTGTCACTTAATAGGTGACATGTTTTTGTCTCAGTAAACTGGCACTATTGAGTGCGTGCGCGGTGGCATTTGGGGTTATTTTTTGCCGCCGAGGAGACTGTTGAGCAGGCCTCCGGCCTTATCTTTAAGTTTGTCGGTGGCCTTTTCCTTGAGGGCATCCGTGCCGGCCTTGAGCGCCAGATTGCCTAGTGCCTTGGCATCCACCTTGATGCGTGGATTGTCGAGAGAACCGGTGAGACCGATGGGGAGCGTGAAATTGGAAACCTTCGTATCCCGACCGCCCAGACTCAGGGTCGAATTACGGATGGTGGCGTCCACCGGCAGATCAATGGTACCGTCCGCCAGATAACTACCATGGGCGGCCAGGTCGATGGTGCCGCCTTTGAGGCTGGTCTTGGTGGACTTGAGGTTTTTCATCATCTCATCCACGAGCAAACCGCGATAGTGAAAGGACAGATTGCTGACGCTGCCGAGTTTGGCACTGAAGGCGATTTTGTCGCTCTCACTGGTGAGGCTTATTTCGGGATCGCCGGTGGCAAGACTGGGTTGGGTGGAGAGATTGTGCGCCGCCAGATTGAGCATTTCACCCGGGAGTTGGGCGACCGTTACCCGGTTGGCTTGTAGTTCTGAAATCATCAGCGTGGGTGCGCCCTCGATCAAGTGCGCGGCCTGTAGGCCGGCATAACCTTGAGCTTCGGCGAGGCGGCGCAAACGAGCTTCGAGACTTTCCTCCGCGGGCCCTTTGTCTTCGGCGGACGACCCTTTGATTTTATCGAGCCACTGCTTGGCCTGAGCGAGACGTTCTCGCCAGATTTTCGCGTTTTGTAGATAATCATCGATACTCTGCGCATCGGGCACAGGTACCGGGGTAGCTTGTTTGGTTGCAGGGGCGGTACGCCGCCCGGGTACTTTGCGCGACTCCCCGCTGGTGGCTCCAGTGATGACGACCCGATCAAGCTGCAGGCGCTTGCGCAGCAAGTTAACTCCACTGATGTCCGCTTCGATGCGTTCCGCGCGAAACAGGTCACTCCCCAATGCATTGGGATCGGCGATGGCGAGTCCGGTCAAAGTCATGCGCCCGGCCTTGAGGTCAATCTCTGCCCCCGCGATATCCACCGTGGCGCCATTGGCCTGTTCCAAACCGCTGCGCAGTGCCGTGGTAATGATGGTTCCGGTGAAGAATTGATAAACCACCACGGCGAGAATCAAGGACAGCACCACCAGAGCGGCGCCCAAGGGACGGATGGGATTGCCGGTTTTCTTTTCTAACAGCGCGGCGTAGTCCGGATCTTTCATGCCGCCGCCTGCGAGGACAAACACACCGAAGCGCATCCATTTTTTGCCCATCAATTCCTGGTAACGCGCCGAGTCTTGGTTGAGCCCAGCCATCTTCTTTCGGAAGCCGGTGACAGTGCGGGAAATGAGCAAACCGCACCCCAATCCCAGCAATGCGCCGATGAGTAAACCGCCGGTGGCGACGTAGGACTCAAAACCGAACAACGCGAAGACAGGTGCGTTGATAAGCGATTTGAAGAGACCTTCGGTCGGGCCATCGAGGAGCACCCGCCCCACTTGAAACGAAACCGGCAGCAAAAGGAGCGAGAGTAACTTGGCCACCAGACCCACCAGTCCCGCCAGCAACAGATTCGCATTGATAAGGATCAGCGCGAGGGAGAGGACGACCACGAGACCCGGTGCGATCGCAAAATCCGGCATGAAGCCGAGCATGGCGCCAAGGGCACATCCGGTGACGATTTGAAAGGGAGTGACCTTGCCGCGGAGCAGTGCACCGATTTTACGAATGAAAAAGAGCATGGGTGAGAGGGGTGAAATCTACTTAAGACAGGATGAGGTTTTTGCTTTGGGTTGTATGATGAGCCTGCCGACCATCATGGCAGGTTCAAGCCAGAGCCGCGATGGATCTACAGACCCTGCGACAAAAGAGCGGGGCGGGCACGGCTTTTATGGAAGCAATTCCTGGAACCCTTGGTTACTGCATGCGGATATTGAACGAGGGAATGATTGTCGTCCGTCTTTCTGGGGATAATGTCGGCAACCATGAGATCGATCATGTTGTGCCTGCTCGCTTCATTGATGATATCGACCGCTGGGTCGACCGGGAACGAAGCATCGCCTTTTCCAAAACCAGATCCCGTGGGGACTTATAAGGAAATGAAGTTGCCCGCCGCGAATGGGCAGGTTTGGCGGCAACCGGTGGAAGACTGGGCCGGCGCTCGTGAACGTGTGGCCAATGATCCGGAATGGGCCTTATGGTTTAACGAACAGAAGGCCGCGATCGATGATTGGATGGCCCATCGAGAGGACCGCGTGGAATGGGTGGCTGGATGGTGGCACGAGTTTATCAGCCCCAATGACAGTTCGTTTCTTATCTGGCAGCCCGAGATTCCGGGCGAGGAAACGCAGACTCTCATGAGTGCCACCGATCCGAACGTCCCGGTCTCGCCGAAAATCTTTCGGGCCTGGATTGTGATCTTCCGCGCCAAGCATATGAGCATGGTGAAAAACGCGGCGATCCTCTGGCGTTTGACCGGCGAAGAGCGGTATGCCGACTGGGTGGAATCACAGCTGGATTTCTACGCCAACAACCTGGAGAAGTGGCCGATCCAAACCCGGTTCTACGGTCCCAGTCGTTTGTTTGGTCAACCGCTGACCGATGCCAGTAACATCACCAAACTGGCCGATGCTACGCGCTTGATCTGGGACCGGGTCGAGCCCGACCGCCGTCAATTCTGGTTCGATAAGCTGTTTAAGCCCGAAGCCCTCATGCTCAACCAGAGTATGAAGCGCATTCACAATATTGCCTGTTGGCTGCGTTCAGCCACCGCGCAGATTGCCCTGCTCTATGATGACAAGGAGATTTGGGATGCTTCGATCGACGGGCCTTGGGGCATTCGTCGTCAGATCGAAAATGGCGTGACAGGGGACTACCATTGGTATGAACAATCCAGTGGGTATAATCAATTTACCCTCCGGGCCCTGGCGCCTTTGTTTGTCAGTGCCGGTCTGCTGGGTCGAGGGGAGGAGTTTTCCCGGGAGATAGCTATTGTTCAAAACATGGCCTTGATGCCCACGTGGTTGCGCTTCCCCGACAACTCCATCCCCAACCCGGCCGACACCACGGTTAACTATCCGCATTACGCTCCCTTGGATAGAATCTTGCAGAGTATCTATCGGGTAATGCCGACCCCCATCGGACTCCATGAGGCGGCCAAGGTTAAGAACTGGGATACGCTGCTCGATCCACCTCCTGCGATCCTGCCCGAATTGCCCCCATTGCCGGTAGTGACCAGTCACGATTTTCATTCCACTCGCTTCGGGATCATGCGCTCCGGTAATTGGCAGGTATACTTTCACTACGGCCAATTGACAGGATCACACTCCCAGGCCGAAGTGCTGAATTTCGAAGCCCATTACAAACTCACCGACGTCACCCATGATTCGTATACGGTCGGCTATGGCTCACCGATGCATGGCGAGTATTTCATCCGCGGGTTGGCCCACAACGTGCCATTGCTGAATGGTGATGGCTCGCAGAAACCACCGCGGAGGGTGGATCCGTTGGAGCTGCCCCAACGCGGCGAATTGCTCATATTCGATCCGGAAACCGCAGTCATGTCTGCGGCCCAGCCTGCTTATCAGAAAAATGCCGGTGCAGTGCGAACCCTGCGCATCGAGGGCAATCGATTGATCGATGAGGTCACTCTCACGTCGCATGCCGAAGAACCACAGCAGATTGGTTTGGCCCTCCATATCCAGGGGCAGGTTGAGCGTCCGGAGGATTGGCAGATCGAAGAGGATTTTGGGGTAGGTCGATCGGCCGCGTTTGGCTATTGGCGGGAAGTGCAGAGTGCGGTTTGTCAGGATGAAGTGAGCTTCAAGGTAACCTTCCCGAGCGGGGTGGTGATGCGCCTGACTTTTTCCACTCCGGGCGAATTCCGGATCTATCTCGGTTCGGCGCCGGACTCTCCGGTCCCGGCCCGATGCGATTCCTTTTATCTGGAGACCGAGGGCAGAACGGCGACTTTCAAGACCGAGTTTGCTCCGCTGGAATCTATGGCCGATCAGGCGGAGTAAGGATTCACGCCCGCGGCATGAACATTCTCTTCATCACTTCGGATCACCAGCGCGCCGACAGTATCGGACTGACCTCAGCGGGTCGGAAAGTGACGCCCACGCTCAATGCCTTGGCGGCGAGCGGAACGAATTTTTCCCGCACCTACTCTGCCTGCCCGCTTTGTGTGCCGGCGCGAGCGGCCATGGCCACTGGCTGGCGTCCGGCCCGCAACGGAGTAGAGTGGAATGATTGGAAAGGTACGCAGGCCAGGGATGTCGTGACGATCCATGAACGCCTGGCCGCGGCGGGCTATGCCTTGGGGCATGCGGGCATGGATCATGTGCGTTTGGGCCGGAGATTGCGCGAGCGGGCCGACTTCGCCGTGTGGCTCGACGAGGAAGATCACGAGAAACACCTGAAGGCTCGGGGGTGCGACATGGCGGCGTTGGAGGCGTCGGGCCCGTTTCGAAAAAAAGTGCAGGAGACCATCGATGGCGAAGAGCGGAGCAACGATTATTCCACGCCTCATATGGCGGAGTGGCCGTTTGCCCGGGAGGATTTTCGCGATGAGTTTTTCACGCGCCGGGCCGAGTCAGCCATCACGGAACTGGCGGGCAGTGAGCAACCCTTTGCGATGTTTGTGAATTATTGGGCGCCGCACCCACCATTCTATGTGCCGCCGGACTTGATGAATATATTCCCGCCGGACGAAATTGATCTACCCGCCAATGTGGGTCGCGTGGCCGACGGCGAACCGGCAAACCGTCGGGAGGGCATTGCGGCTCAATTGGCCGAAGGCGTGGACGAGGCTGGTTGGCGGCGGGCGTGGTCCGCTCATCTGGCTCTTACTCACTTGGTCGACCAGCAAGTTGCGCGCTTGTTGCAGGCCTTGGATTCCGCCGGTGTGGCGGAGGATACCATGGTCGTGTTTACCTCCGATCACGGCGAGCATCTCGGGCAACACGCGATGTATCAGAAAATGGAACTCTATGAACAGGCTGCCCGGGTGCCGTTGATCGTGCGTGGCCCCGGCGTGATCGCGGGTAAGCAAGTCGATGTGCCGGTGTCGCATCTCGATCTCGTGCCCACCTTGTTGAATATGATCGGGGCCGATGAACCGAGCGGACTTGATGGACGATCGCTGGCGGTGACGTTGCGCGGAGAGGCGGAACTGGAGAGCGTGCCGGTCTTCACGCAGTTCACCGGCAACAACGGTCCGAGTGTGGCGCGACACGCTGTCGTGCTGGGTGAGCACAAACTCATCCTCGATGCGACGGATCGGCCTGAACTTTACGACTTGGTCGGCGATCCCCTCGAAATGAACAACCGATCGGGCGATCCAGAACTCGCGGATGTGGAGATAGAGCTAACCTATCATCTCAAGACTTGGCTGGCCGGTTGAGGGGGCTTTGATAAGCAACCCATCAACCTCGAAGTGTCACGTATTACGTGACACTTTTGCTGACCCTGAAAATCTGCCCCGCAGTGAATGTCACCTATTAAGTGACATTCAACCTGACGCGGATTCGCTTAGCCCAATAGATTAGTCAGCGCCGCCAGATACTTTTCCTTCGTGCGCGAGATAACTTCGGCGGGGAGGCTTGGCGCAGGCGGCTTTTTGTCCCAATTGAGTGTTTCCAGATGATCGCGCACGAATTGTTTGTCGAAACTCGGTGGGGAGCAATCCACGCGATATTCATCCGCCGGCCAGTAACGTGACGAGTCGGGCGTGAGCACCTCGTCAATAAGGAAGAGATTGCCGGCCTCGTCGGTGCCGAACTCGAATTTTGTATCAGCCAGGATCACACCGGCCTCCTTGGCGTGGTCGTGACCGTAGGTGTAAAGCGCGAGGCTCAGTTTTTTCACCCGTTCGTAAAGCTCTGCTCCGATCGTCGCGGCACCTTGTTCATCGTTGATGGGCATGTCGTGCTCGCCCTTGGGTGCTTTGGTCGTGGGCGTGAAGATCGGTTCGGCGAGTTTGTCGGCCTGACGGAGACCTTCCGGGAGTTTGATGCCGCAGACTTCACCGGTCTTTTTGTAGGAACTCCAGCCGCTGCCGATCAGATAACCTCGCGCCACACATTCGATGGTGAGGGGTGTCAGCTTTCGCACTATCATGCTGCGAAGCTGCAGATCGACGTCGTGCAGGCCGCGCTTGGCGAACTCACCTGCTTGGTCGGGGAGAAGGTGATTCTGGATGAGTCCTTCGGTCTGCGCGAACCACCAATTACTTATTTGGGTGAGAATGATGCCCTTGCCTGGGATGCCATCGGGTAAAATGACATCGAAGGCCGAAAGTCGGTCACTGGCGACGAGGAGCAGGGCATCGCCGAGATCAAAGATTTCCCGGACTTTGCCTGATGCGATATGTGGGAAAGGCACATCGTCGAAGGCGTTGCGGGCGTTGGCGGGGAGGGCGGCAGCGATCTCAGCAGAAGTCATGGGGATGATTTGGGAGTAATCCGGCCCTGAGGCGAAGCCAATTCTGCATATATGGGGCCAAAAAAATTTCCCTTGCGCAAGGGGGGGCAGCACCTACATTCGCCCCTCTTTTGGTTTTTGTCCCTATCGTCTAGCCCGGTCAGGACACATGGTTTTCATCCATGCAACCGGGGTTCGAATCCCCGTGGGGACGCCAAAATCAACCCGCCCTCAAGGCGGGTTTTTTTGTGTCTACACCCGGGATGAGAACACCGGAGGGGTTTGCCGGAGCAAAGCGGATAAGAGGCGCGAGGAGCGCGAGTGCAATAACACCTGCCACAGGCAGCCAATCCCCGCCTGTCTGCCGTAGCCTTGTTGCACCCCGTCGTAGCCTCTATCTAAAGACTGAGGCGAAGGCTGATGGGGACGCCAAAATCAACCCGCCTTCTAGGCGGGTTTTTTTGTGGGCGGTGTGGTTGATTTAATCTCAGTTACGCGTCCTAGGGAAACGCTGATTTAATCGGCAAGGGGATTGCGCAGTGAAAAGGAAAAGGGGTAAAAAGAGCAGATGGAAAAACAACTGAGCTTTGCGGCAAACGAGTGGAGCAGAAAGAAGAAGCAAACGAGGCGAGAGAAGTTTTTGGATGGTATGGAAGAGCTGGTTCCGTGGTGCCGGTTGGTGACGCTGATCGAACCGCATTATCCGAATGGAGCCAGAGGGCGTCCGCCGCAGGGCATCGAACGGATGCTGCGGGTGTATTTTTTGCAGCAGTGGTATGGGCTGGCCGATGAAGCGCTGGAGGATGCCATTTACGACAGTCAGGCGATGCGGTTGTTTGTGGGGATCGATCTGAGCCAAGAAGGGGTTCCGGATGCGACGACGCTGCTAAAGTTCCGCCATTTGCTGGAAAGGCACGATCTGACCCGGGGGATCCTGGCCGAGATCAACACGGTGCTAAGCGAACAAAAGTGCCTGATGAAAGCGGGCACGATTGTGGACGCGACGATCATCGCCGCGCCGACCTCGACGAAGAATCAGAGCCGGCAACGCGACGGTGAGATGCACCAGACCAAGAAGGGTAACCAATGGCATTTTGGGATGAAAGCGCACATCGCGGTGGACGCACAAAGTGGTTTGGTGCAGCAAGTGATCGGGACGGCCGCGAATGTCAGCGACATCAGTCAGGCCCACGAACTGCTGCACGGCCAGGAGCAGGATGTGTTTGCCGATGCCGGTTATCTCGGGGTGCAGAAACGTCCGGAGATAGTCTCCCGCCAAGATCAACCCCGCTGGCACATCGCGGCCAAACGCGGAGCGATCCGTGCCCTGCCGGAGGGCAAGTTGAAGGCACTCCAGCAGGAAATCGAAAGGATCAAGGCTCAGATCCGAGCCCGGGTGGAACATCCCTTCCACATCATCAAAAACCTCTTCAAGCATCGAAAGACCCGCTATCGAGGCCTGGCAAAAAATACCGCCCAACTGCACACGCTCTTCGCTTTGGCCAACCTGATCCTGGCCCGTCGGAACTTTGCCCAAAGCGTCTATTCATAAACCGGAAAAGGCCCGGAATCCCCAGCAATGCCCCTTCGCGCAACCCCGTTCGCTCTTCCCGAACCCGATAGCGGCTCTCGCTGGCTTCTTCCGGCTCCACATTTTCAGAAAAACTCCGCTCCGTTAGCTCAATAGATTAAATCGCGCTTTGTTCAGCGCTTCCCTAGTGTAATTGGCAAAGGCCCAGCCAAAATTGGTGGTCTGGCTGGGATCAAGTTGATAAACCCCGCTCAGCCAAGCGCCGTTATCCAACGTTACCGTAGGAACATCTTGCGGATAGGCATCTCCAGAGAGGGGGAAATTTACCGTGTAAGCTGACGTCGATTCGCCGTCAGTGACCGTGAACGATAAATCGTAGGACTTATTTCCTTTGTCCGTTTTCGTATCCTCATAATCTAAATCCAAGTCCTTCTTAGCATTAACAGGGGCACCGGTGAACGTAGCCGTATATTCTGCCCCATTCGAACCGACACTGAGTATCTTACTTCCGCCCAGCAAAGGACCCTGCAGCGTGGCAGAACTCAAAGACACATCTGCGCCAGTTTTGAAATCTATAAAAGCTTCAAAGGCATAATCAGCGAAGGCACCTTGGGTAGGTCCAGTCTGTGTAAAGCTTTGGACCTTACCCACCCCGTATTGATCGATGCCAGGAAAGGATACTTGGGCGCTGGCTACTGCGATGCCACAAAGGGCAACAGCAATGGGAAAGCGCAGAATCATAAATGCAAACTTATGGTTATATCCCGCCATGTCTATCCGATTAATGGACACCATCCGGGGTTAAACCCCTAGGAATGCCCTGTATTAGTGGTAGTTTACCTATTTCTTACAAATCACCCAACTGTGGACGCAGGACAATTTCCTCGACGACTGTGCGACGACTCAACCGATACACATCGAGAATTGCTCTCGCAATATCCTCCGCGGGCATAATGCGTTCGGGTTTCACGCCACTCTCTGTCCACGAAGGCGACCAAGTCGCGCCCGGGTGAATGCAGCAAACCCTCACACCTTTGTCCTTCGTCTCTGCGCGCAACACTTTCGCCAAACCCGTCACCCCAAACTTGGCGGCACAATAAGCCGCCGCATTGGGATAAGCTCCCAGTCCGGCAATAGAGCTCATGAAGAAGATGTCTCCTTTTTTCTGCCGCAGCATCGCGGGCAGGAATGATTGAGTGACCAGAAATGCGCTGCGCAGATTCACGGCGATCAAACGATCAAACTCAGCCACCTTGGTTTTCGCAAACGGTGCCATCGTGAAGGCACCCGCATTATTGATCAGCACATCCACCAAACCCAGCTGCTTCTTAACCGCCTTGGCCATCCGAGAGACTTCAGCATCGTCACTCACGTCGCAGCTAAAAGTTTCTGCGGTGACTCCAGATTTCAGGCACGCGCGAGCTACGGTTTGGAGTTTGCGGTCATTCCTTGCGACCAGGGCGAGTCGGCAACCGGGAACTTCGCGGGCAAACATCTTCGCAATCGCGGCCCCAATTCCTTGGGAAGCACCGGTGATGAGAATGGTAGGGGTTTTCATATCTTTCTCTTTATCTTCATCATTCTCTTTATCTCTTCACACGCTCAGGAGAACGATAAAGATTAAGATAAAGAGAACGATTGGGTATCAGCAAAGCAGTGAACCGAAGTCCATGAAGTCGGCCTTGAAGCCACCTTCAACGCCTTTGCAGATCACACTCACCGCATCGTGGGAGTGCAAGGACTCCAAATGCGAACAGGCGATCCGGAAATCTGCGATGCGCTTGTCTCCATCGAATTCCATGTAGAGTAATCGGGCTGCATCCTCGACAAACTTCAAATGGGCGCCGTTGAGCTCGGCAAATGCCTGCTCATCTTCCCGTTTCACCATCACTTGAGTTTCGGTCTGCAGGGCGCGCACACAATGGGCATGAATGTCTTCGATCCAAATCTTCTTGCCCTCAACCTCTTCGACCGTGATGCGGGCTTTGCTACGCTGTGAATGCGGCACGGTGTAGGCACCCCGCTGGTCTCGGGCGTGCTCGGAAAGTTCCGCCGAACAAGGGCAGGCCGAGGAATAGATGAAATCGAAATGGATGAATCGCCGGTAACGCCCGTCGTGCGTCATCACCCCCTCAAAAGCAACATTATAAAACTGATACCCCTCCAGTCCGCTGCGCAAACTGTCGCGTATCATCGGGTAGGAGAAAGCGATCTTCAGGCGCGCATCCTTGGTATCCACTTTGCGCAAATAGCTCTTAAGAATCTTGCCCATCCACTCGCCGGTCGTAACCCCGTCCTTGTGCTCGTAGAACGTGCGCATGATGCGGCTCATGTTGATCCCCTTCAATTCGGCCTCGAGTGAAACGGTGCCCGTGACACTCGTTTCCAAGGTGTGGGTCTTGCCCGCCTTGTTGCGGTATTTGAGGGGCAGTTTGAAATTATGAATGCCGACCTGCTGAATCGGCACATTGGCACCATGAACGGTGTCATGCTCAGCCTCCATCATGTCGGGTAATGTGGCCCGATAAGCCGCGGTAGAGCGAAATTTCGCATCATAGTCCCGTTTGAGTTTCGCGGCTGATCCATCCGCAGAGCGGTGGAGATACATCGATTTCTTTTTCATGTCGTTTTTATACAATTAAGTCAGGCGGTTGTGACGATAACCGTAGCCCCGAGAGATTCGGGGTTAGCTGACTTCGGGACCAAAAAATTCTGCGTAATTGCGGGGGGTTTCGTAAAGTCGCACACAGTGCAATTGGCCATTTTTGATATGGGGTTCAATCTGCTGCCAGAATGCGATGGTCAGGTTTTCCGTAGATGGAATGATACCATGCAGGAAGGGAACTTCCTCATTCAGGTTGCGATGATCACATTTATCGACCACCGCCTCGTTCAGAATTCGTTTCAGTTCTCCCAGATCGACCAGATACCCGGTCACGGGATCAGGCTCACCCTTGAGGGTCACCTCCAGCACATAGTTGTGACCATGCCAGTGTGGGTTGGTGCACATGCCGTATTGCACCTTGTTCCAAGCCTGACTCTTTGTCGGGTTGTGCAACCGATGGGCCGAATTGAAATGCACCTGCCGGGTGATAAAAACCGTGCCCTTGAGTGGACGCACTTTCGCCGACGATCGGCGAGGACCGGAAGAGCGTGTGCTTGAGGGGCGCTTGGGCTGGGCTGGCATGAAGAGTCAGAAGTAGCACAAAAGCTCCTCAGGTCAATTGTACCGGCCATATTTGCATGAACGGCTGGTGTTTCGGGTTGAACCACGAAGCAGAGCGCGCTGGGTTAGGCGCAGCCCTTATCCAGTCACACCTATGAGAATCCGCAAAGCCCTCATCACGGCGGCCAATCCGCGCCAACGCACCCTCCCCCTTCAGACCCTCGTCGATCCTCAGGGTGAACCCAAGTCCGCCCTCCAAATCGTGCTTGAGGAGGCTGCGGGAGCAGGGGTCGAGGAGTTCTGTGTTGTGGTCTGCCCCGGCGACGAGGCCGCTTATGCCGAAGCCTGCGGGGACCTACGCTCCGCCGTGCATTTTGTGACCCAGCCGGAACCACGGGGATACGGCCACGCGGTGCTTTGCGGCCATGAATTCATCGGTGATGAGCCCTTTCTACATCTGGTTGGAGACCATCTTCACGTGGCCCAGGGTAAAACAACCTGTGCACGCCAGCTTCTGGATATCGCCAATGCGGAGAATGCACCCGTCTCCGCCGTGCAACCCACGCGGGAAAGTCAGCTCACTTCCTATGGGGCCGTTGGGGGTCGACTCGTCGGAGGCGACCGTCCCATATACCAAATTGAAGCCGTGCTCGAAAAGCCCACGCCCACGGTGGCGGAACAACAATTGATCGTGCCGGGACTGCGAGCAGGATTCTATCTCTGCTTCTTCGGTTTGCATGTGCTTGATGCGGAAATCTTCTCACTGCTCAACGAACAACACGCAGCCGCACCGGATCAAACGCTGGGACTTTCCCCCGCCCTGCACGCGTTGGCTGGTCGCCATCGTTACCTCGCGTTTTCGGTCTCCGGCCGTCGTTACGATATCGGTGGCTCCTACGGTCTGTTACTCGCGCAACTTGCATTATCGCTTTCCGGTCGCGAACGCGAACGTGTCCTCTCCCAACTCGTGGAACTGCTCGCCCAAGGTCCGAACGAGTCATGACTCCCGGTATCACCGACATCATCGACTCCGGCGATGAAGCCACGCGCAACCTGGCGATTGATCGCTGGTGTGCCAATCGATCCGTGGCAGAGTTGCTCGCCGCGTGTGACGCACTCGACGTTTACCGCCGCCAGCAAACAAATCTCTACAAACGAGTCCGTGCCCTGTTTTTCATCGCCACGATCCATCGCTATCATTTGCCAAAATGTGCCGAACTGTCGCGCACGGGTCACGTGCCCTACGCAGGTTTCCGACATCTTCTGGCCCGACGTTTTGAGGAAGCCATCACTACGTTTCTGCGGGCTCAAAAAGAACACGGTGCCAGCGAAACAATTTCCAGTGCCCTCGCCGAAGCACACCATGCGTTGGCGTTTCAAACTCTGGCCGACCAGGTCCGCCGCACCGTCCGTTCCACCCGTGGAAACGCCTGGATGTTCCGGCTGGGACACCCGCTCGACCAACCCCTGAGGGTGCGACCGGAACTGCTGGTGCGAGACTCTGCCGACGCACCCTTTCCTCTGGTCCGGGAACGCACCCCTGTGCGCATGGATCTGACTCATTGCGGGTGGAGCGACATCTTCTTTCTCGGCATGGATTATCCCGAGGGAGCCCGAGTGCTCAATATCTCCATCAATCTGGGGGTGCATAGTCGGGACGACGTTCCTCGTCCACCCGTAGAAGCATATTTTCGGGTGATCGAAGAACCCGTAATCCGGCTGGCCAGCGTCGACCTCGAAGCCAGCGCGTGTCTCACCACGCTTGATGACGTATTTGATTTCGGGCGTGATTATCTCGGATTGCTGAAGGCCGCTATCATCGCCGCGGGGCTTGTGCCGCCCGGCATCGAAGGTTCGGGGGCCAGTCTTGCCGATCTTCTCAGTGCGACTTTCGGCATGGGTCGTGGGTTTGAACTCGTGAGCAACGTCAATCGCATCCCCAAGGGATCGCGGCTTGCGGTATCAACCAATCTATTGGGTGCGCTGATCGGAGTGTGCATGCGCGCCACCGGTCAGATTCGCTCGCTAACCGGCGCCATGGAAGAACCCGAGCGTCGCAGTGTCGCCGCTCGCGCCATTCTTGGCGAATGGCTCGGCGGATCAGGTGGTGGTTGGCAGGACTCGGGCGGATTATGGCCCGGCATTAAACTGATCGAGGGAGCACATGCTCAACCCGGCGATCCTGAGCATGACATTAGCCGCGGTCGACTGTTGCCGAAACATACCCTGCTCGGTGTGGACCGGATTCCGGCCGCAGCCCGAAAAAAGCTGCAGGACTCACTTGTGCTGGTGCACGGAGGCATGGCCCAAAACGTCGGACCCATCCTGGAGATGGTCACCGAAAAATATCTCCTGCGCGGCGAGGCCGATTCGCTGGCGCGTCAACGTGCCGTGGCCACACTCGAAAGCATCCTCGTTTTACTGGCCAAGGGTGATGTGAAGGGACTTGGAGCCGCGCTGACAGACAATTTCCAAGGACCACTGCAAACAATCATCCCGGCAGTAACCAATCTTTACACCGAACAATTGATCGAGCGCACCCGCGCAGAATTTGGTGATGATTTCTGGGGTTTCTGGATGCTCGGCGGTATGTCGGGTGGCGGCATGGGTTTCATCTTCGCCCCTGAACGCCGGCGCGAAGGACAGGAACGACTTCGCGAAATCATGCTCACCACCAAGCGCGAGCTGGAGTCGGCACTACCTTTTGCGATGGACCCGGTCGTATACGATTTCACCATCAACGAAGATGGTTCGGTGGCCGCGGTTCTGAGCGGCAAAGACGCCATGCTTCCTGTCGGCTACTATCAACAGGCGATGCCAGCCTGTCTGCGTCAGTCAGCACGGGATTTGAGCGCCCGCGAACGGATCGACCTGCAACAATTCACCCGAGCCTCACGCACCCTCCCTGAATATGTCGGCGCCCTGCCCACGCTGCTCGATCGGATGTTGCCCGAAAGTGGCGCCGGTAGCGACAGCGGCAAACGTTTGGTGAAATTGCTCGCAGAAAACGGATTCGACCAGATGCAGCATGAGCAGATTCGTAGAGAGCTATGTGCAGGTCGTATTGGACTGGCCATGAATCGTCTGCCGGCCACGACCCGGATTGAAGACGTGGATGCGGCGGAGTTGTTCGATGCCACCCAAAAGAACGACAAATTCCGGGCCGCCGGTGAAGCTGCCCTGCACCGTGGCGAAGTGGCGGTGGTCACGTATGCTGCTGGTGCCGGCAGCCGTTGGACTCAGGGTGCCGGAGTGGTCAAGGGGCTGCATCCGTTTGCCAAGTTCGGTGGATTACACCGGAGTTTCATTGAGACGCATCTGGCCAAGACCCGGCAAGTCGCCGCTGCCGCCGGCACCAAGATTCCTCACATCTTCACGACCAGTCATCTCACCCATGCGCCGATCGAGCAATGGATGAGAAGCCACGTGGGTTCCGCTTGGGAGCAGGACGTATGGCTCTCTCCGGGACGTTCCATCGGGCTGCGGATGGTGCCCACTTTACGCGACCTCCACTTTGCCTGGGAGGAAACCGTGCAGCAAAAACTCGACGAACAAAAAGAGAAGATGCGCGAGAGCGTGCGAGCTGCCCTGGCGGGATGGGCCAAAGACACCGGCGAGGGCGCGGACTACACTGACAATCTGCCCGAGCAGTGCCTACACCCGGTCGGACATTGGTTCGAGATTCCCAATCTATTGAAGAATGGCACGCTCGCCAAGCTGCTCAGTCAGCATCCAAATTTGCGCACCCTGATTGCTCATAATATCGATACGCTCGGGGCCACCCCGGACCCAACCATGCTCGGTTGGTTTCAAGCCAGCAATGCAACCTTGGGCTGGGAAATGATTTCCAAACGCATCGAGGATCACGGCGGTGGGCTCGCCCGGGTTGATGGACGCCTCCGGATCGTCGAGGGTCTCGCTTTACCGCGAGAGGATGACGAATTCAACCTCACCTATTACAACTCAAATACCTGCTGGATCGATATCGACCGACTGCTCTCGGTTTTCGAACTCTCGCGAGCAGACTTGCCCAATGAGGCACGCACCGCCACAGCTGTTCGAAAACTCGCTTCCCGATTGCCAACCTACGTCACCCTCAAGGAAGTCAAGAAACGATGGGGGCATGGTCAGGAGGACGTATACCCCGTCGCGCAATTCGAAAAGCTCTGGGGAGACATGACCGCCCTGAACGAATGCACCAATACTTTTGCCGTGGTGCCGAGGGCAAGGGGCCAACAATTGAAGGATCAGGCGCAACTCGACAGCTGGCAGCGCGACGGTTCCGCGACAGGGATCGAAGCCCTGTGTTCGTGGGTGTAATATCAATCGCCCATAGCTTATGCACTTTGGCGCGGTAACGCCGGTAGGGGCGGACCCAGCCTTCGCCCAAGGCTTCGGCGGACACGCCGCCGGGCCGACCGAAAACAGGCGAATCTTTGAGACAACACCTTCGAACATGTTATCCCTTACGTGCTGGTTTGGACTGATAACTCAGTCAACCAACCCCAACCAAATCAGATCCGACGACGACGACGCACCATAACGACCAAGAGCGCGCCCGTGCCAAAGATAAGGGCATAGGTGGAAGGTTCAGGGACGGCCGCGAGGGTATAACCAATATCTTGCATGATACCGAGTTCGATCGAGCTCAACGTACGTATGCCCTGTCCCGTGTCGCTCGCGGCATTCATCAGCATTAGTGCGGCGGTGGTCCCATCAAAATAATTATCGGCCAGATGGCTGCCGCTGCTGCCAGTTTCATAGGCAGTCGGAGAGTAAATCGGAACGGGATTCCCTCCATTTGCCGCCAAGGCATTAGCTCCACTGAAGTAAATGCCACCGGTCAGGAACGCTGGGGGTTCTCCCCCGCCGGTCAGGACTGCAGAACCACCTTGCCATAAGCTGGTACCTGAATTGACCAGAAGGCTGCCAATCCCGGCATTGGTGGTCAGGAATTGATCAAAGGTTGCCCAGTTGTCATACCCGTCGGTATTGGTAGTCGATTCGGTGTAGCTGGAAAATCCGAAGGAATGCAGAAGCTCGTGCATTGCCGTGCTCTTCAAATCGAAGGATCCACCCGCCACCGTATCCGAGGTGTCCCAAGTATGAAACCAATTCCAATTGATGGAGCCATCCGCCGTGCCGCTGTTCGAATCCGTGCCCGAGATGATCTTGTTTTGCACCACCGTGCGGTAAAACCCGGTAGCCGCTGATATCGAATCGCTTCCCGCACTGGCCAGGGTCGAATCATTCGTCGAATAAGAGCTCACCGTGTAGGTAATCGTCACCGGTCCGCTGGAGGTGAAATAGCCGGCCAGCGTACTCGCAGCCGATTCAAGGGCTGCCTTGGCGGCTATCCCACTTGCGCCGGTGTCGTTAAACCCTACTCCGGCAGAGCCGGTATAGGTAAACGTGAAGCTGATCTGCGCGTGCAGCACAGAAGCGAATGACAGGACAATGGCAGCAACTGCCACCCGCAGAGCGGAGGGGATCTTAAACATCATTTGGTGGGGTAATGGGGTTGGAGAATCGGTGAACTATTTTGTCATATGCAGAGAGGTCAATCCCTGAAAACTTGCGTTCGGCAAACACCCGCATTGCCATCTACTTAATGTCACTGCGTTTTTGCATTCTGGGTAGCGGAAGTTCGGGTAATAGCGCCCTGCTCCAGACGGCTGAAACGCATGTTTTGGTCGATGCAGGATTTTCCACCCGTAAACTGGGCAAGCTCCTCGAAGGCGCGGATCATGACTTGAACCGGATTGATGCCGTATTTCTCACCCACGAACACGGCGATCATGCTGCTGCCATTGAGGGACTGAAGAAATTCCCCCATATCCGGGTTTTTGCCAATACCGCCACCGCCCGGGCCGTGCAATCGCGCCTGAGCCATCGCCCTGATTGGCAAATTTTCGAAACGGGTACTGCCTTCCAGTTTCGCGATTTGGAGATCACCAGTTTTGCCGTGCCGCACGACGCCCAGGACCCAGTGGGATTTCGGTTCAGCACTGGTCATGAAGATGACATGATCTCTCCCCGTCGCTGTCTCGCTTGGCTCACCGATCTCGGACATGCACCGCAGCACATCCATGAGCATCTGCGGGAAGCCGATGTGGTGGTGGTCGAAGCCAATCACTGTGCGGATATGCTCAAAGCTGACGTGAAGAGACCCTGGTCGCTCAAGCAACGCATCAGCGGACGCCACGGTCACCTCTCAAACCAAAGTGCGTGCGAGTTGCTCACCAGCATCGCGAGCCCCCGTTGGCAGCACATCTATCTCACCCACTTGAGTCGCGACTGCAACAGCTTGGAAGCCGTGGAAACTGCCTTTGCCCCCATGCGGGCAACGTTGAATTGCGAACTCTCCATCGTGGGTCCCGGTGACGGCACTCCGTTTCTGGAACTGGGCTGACTCATACCCAGCGATATTCTGCACCGCGTTTGATTCGATATCTGTATCTTCAGTCGCATCGTTGGTTCTGGGCATCTCGTCCGCATATTTTTAAGTTGATGTGCCAACTTGAAATCCAGTCGGTTTTACCCAACCTGACCGTATGCGTTCCAAATTATCAGCCTTGATCACTTTGTTTGTTTTGGCCGGCAGTTCGGCCTTTGCCGCCTGTGCCTGCGGGGACAATTGTAAATGCGGGGATAACTGCACTTGCGAAGAGATTACCGCAGAACCGGCTGAAGCCACCCATCCGCTACAGGGTGTGATCAAATCCATCATGGAAGATCGCGGTATGCTGCTCGTCAAACACGAGGAGATCCCCGGCGTCATGCATGCCATGACCATGGCTTTTCGGGTTGATGAAGAGACGCTCAAGGCCGCACAAAAAGGCGCTGCCGTCACTGGTCTTCTCGTTAAGCGTGATGGTAAATTCTGGTTGATCGAAGCCAAGATCACTCCACCCGAATCGAAGTAATCAGGCTGTCGCGTCCTGCTCCAACCAGCGCGCCAGCGAAGTGCGCAAAACAGCCCGGGCGCGGTAAAGCCGGGACTCGATTGCTTTCACCGTTGTCTCGGCTGTCGCCGCAATTTCCGCATGCGACATTCCTTCAAATTCGGCCAGCATCACGGCCTCACGTAAATCGCGCGGCAGCGCATTGATTGCATCACGCACCGCGGTGGCACGTTCACGAGTTTCAATTGCCCCGGCGCTGTTCTCTGCTTCGTCCGCCCCACTCCATGCGTCCAGAGTGACCTCGGGGCGACGGCGCCACCAGCGCAGGCGATTGCGCGCCAAATTCACCGCGATCGAAAACAGCCACGGACGAAACTCCGCATCCGGGCGAAATTTCTCCTTCTGCTCCCAGACGCGCACAAATGTTTCCTGCGCCAAATCAGCAGCCTCCTGTTCGTTGTGGAGAAAGCGCTGCAACAGTCCCTTGAGTGGGAGTTCCCATTGATCCATCAATGTCGCCAGTGAAGCCTCATCACCCGACTGCACCCGGCGCATGAGTTCGGCGTCGTTGTTCAATGGGAAACCTGCAGGCTGGGGGCTTGGTGGTGATCGTAGGAGGCGACCCTGGGCAACACGACTGCGAGATAACGGCGCCCTTCATCCGGAGCCATGATCGCAGCAACCTTTTCAAAATGTGCTGCCATCGCGTTTTCACAAATGGCTTCCAAACGCGTCACCTCAGTTGCTTCCGTTTGATTATCCCGGGCATCAATGATCGCCGCACAATGCACGGAACATTCCACGTAGTAGTCGTCATGCAGCCGTTTGATTTTCTCAAACTGCCCGTCACTTAATTTAAATTCCATCTTCAGCCACATCATCGCGTCTTGCTCGGCCATCGCCTTTCGCACGGTTTCAGGTGCGCGACTCATGGAATAAAAGCCCCAATACGAAACGCCGCACGCCGCCAAAACCAAAACCAGCGTTAACAATTTATTTCTCATCACTGGTTCGCCTGCGACATGGCGTCGAGAGATTGCACATAAGCACTGATCAATGCCTCCCTTTGCTCGTGTGCCTGATGTTGGGCCTGTGTCCGCCCGGACCATCCTCCGACCACCACGGCCAATAAGCAGAGACTGGCCGCCGTGAAAGCATGCGTCTTCAGGTAGCTCAAGAACTGCGGGTCCCGGCGCTTCGCCTCGATCCGTTGCCATACCTGACTGCGGAAATCCGGGTCGCGTCGCGGGGTTACTTGCCAGAATTTGAGTATGTTGGCAATGGGTTGATCAGCAGAGGATTTGTTCATGGGAGCAATGTGGGTTCATCTCCATATAAACCAGACTGCGGAAAATCCCGCAAAAAATATCAAGGGTTTGGGCAGTTTCAGGGTTAAAGGGAGGTAGCCACGCATGCGACCCTTATCCTACCAAACCCTTTCCTTTCTCGTTTTCATCATGTTCGGTGCGCCCCAAGTCAGGGCCACTGCCGCCTATGATCAGGGCCCAACGACGGTTCTGACCACCCTGCAGGATTATCTCATGAGAGGTCAGGAGGCCAATCCTGACATTCAAGCCTACGCTTCGCGCTATCATGCAGCCCGGGAACGCATTCCCCAAGCCGCGGCCTTGCCTGACCCCATGCTCCAGATTTCTCACTTCGTCGAGTCGGTGCAAACGCGCACGGGTCCGCAAAAAAACATCTTCATGCTGAGTCAGCGCCTGCCCTGGTTCGGCCAGTTGGACGGACGCGAACGCGCCGCCGATGCGGAAGCGGAGGCCATCCACTATGCCTTCCAAGCCCGTCAACTCCTATTGGCCCGGATGATCGGGCTCGGTTTTTACGATTATGCCTACACCGGCAAAGCCATCGAATTGACCTCTCAAAACCTCTCACTTTTGGAGGAACTCACGCCTCAGGTCGAAGAACGCGTCCGCACCGGAGGTGACCTCAACTCGCTCCTTCGCCTCCAAGTGGAAATCGGCAAACTTCGCGATCGTCTGGCCACCTTTAAACAGCAACGTCCCCGACAAAGCGCCCAACTCGCTGCTCACCTCGCCCTGCCCGACGATACCTTGCTCTCTTGGCCAGTTTGGACACCGGCACCCTCGACGCCAACTTCAGAGAGCGCAGATACCCGCTCACTGCTCGCTTCGGTAGCAACGAACAATCCGGAACTGCTGATGCTGGAGCGGAAGATCAACAGCGCCAAAGTGCGCTCAGAGCTCGCTCGTCTGGAGCGCCGTCCCAACTTCACCGTGGGCCTCAACTACATCCAAGTGGACGATCCCACGGTAAACCCAACCACCCCCGATGCAGGGAAGGATCCTTGGGCCCTGACGTTCGCGATCAACCTGCCGATCTGGAACAGCCGCACCTCCGCCGCGCGTCGCGAAGCCCACTCATTCCAACGTGCCGCGGAAAGCGAGTTGGCCAATCGACAACGTCAATTAGCCGCCGCGGTACATAGTTCCATCTCTTCCCTGCGTGATGCCCAGCGCCGGGTCGCGCTTTACCACGACGAACTCCTGCCGCTCGCCCAGCAAGCCCTTGAAATTACGCGATCCAGCTACGCAGGCGGTCGCGCCAGTCTTTTAGAGATCATCGATAGCGAACGCTCTTTGCTCGATCTCGAGCTCCAACTTTGGCGCGCCCATACCGACGCCGCCCAGCAACGCATCGTCCTGCAAACACTCGCCAACCGACCTCTCTGAAATTCCGTCTTCCCCGCTTATCATCATGTCACGCAAACCACTCTTCATCGGCAGTCTCCTCCTGGCCCTCATCGTCGGACTTCTCTTTGGTCGATTCACCGCTGGCAGCAGCGAGGAATCATCCGCAGGGCACGCCCACGAAACCGCCGGTTCAGAGAAAAAACAGGCCACGATCTGGACCTGCTCCATGCACCCCCAGATCCAGCAACCCGAAGCCGGACAATGTCCCATCTGCGGCATGGATCTGATTCCCCTCGTCAATAACAGCGACAACGATGACGGACCGAGAACACTCTCCATGAGCGAAAGCTCACGCGCCTTGGCGGCGATTGAAACCACCGCAGTGCGAAGGGAGTTCCCCACCGCCTCCATCTCTCTCGTCGGAAAACTCGATTACGATGAAACCCGCATAAAATCGCTGACCGCAAGGTTCCCCGCCCGAATCGACGAGCTCTTCGTCAACTACACCGGAGTATCCGTGCGAACAGGAGAGCATCTCGCGCGGATTTACAGTCCGGAATTATTGACCGCGCAACGCGAACTTCTCACCGCGCACGCAAATAACCCCGACAGCACGATCACCCGCATTGCACGAGAAAAGCTCCGTTTATGGGACCTGCTGCCCGAACAAATCGACGCGATTATCGATGGCCGCCAACCCGTCGATGATTTCGAACTACGCGCGCCGGTCGGAGGCGTCGTCGTAGCCAAGAATGTCAAGGAAGGCGACTACGTGAAGACGGGCGAACCATTGTTCAAAATTGTGGATCTAAGCAAACTCTGGCTCCATCTGGATGCTTATGAATCCGACTTGGCTTGGTTACGATACGGCCAGGAAGTCTCCTTCACCGTCGAATCACTGCCCGGCGAAACCTTCAAGGGTCGCATCGCTTTCATCGCTCCGGAAGTAAACCGACAAACCCGCACCGTGCCCCTCCGGGTCAATGTGATGAATACCAATAATCGCTTGAAGCCCGGAATGTTTGCCCGCGGCGAGGTGCAAGTGAGCATGGGCAGTGGTGGCACGGTCTATACCCCGGAATTTGCCGGCAAGTGGATCAGCCCCATGCACCCAGAAATCGTTAAAGACGCTCCGGGGGCCTGCGATGTATGCGGCATGGCGCTCGTGCCAGCAGAGCAATTGGGCTATGTGGGAATCGCCTCCGGAGAACCTCCGGTCATCGTGCCCTCTTCGGCCGTCCTCCGCACCGGGAAACGTGCTGTCGTTTACGTGGAAAACCCCCGCTCAGAACGCCCCAGCTATGAAGGACGCGAGATCGTTCTGGGGGCTCGGGCCGGCGATTACTTCATTGTCAAATCAGGTCTTGCCGTCGGCGAGCACGTGGTCACCCAAGGTGCTTTCAAAATCGATAGCGCGCTGCAAATCCAGGCCAAACCCAGCATGATGAATCCGGCCGGTGGCGGTCCCGTCCCGGGACATAACCATGGCAGCGGCAGCCCTCAAAGCACCCCCGACGACCCCCACGCAGGACATCAAACCCAAACGATGGTCAAGATTTCCGACGACTTGCTCGCGCAATTAATCCCTTCCTATCTCGAAATGCAGGCCGCTCTCGCCAGCGACGATCTTGAGGCCGCAAAAATCGCCGTCCGCACTATGATGGAACAGACGGGGCATACTGGTGAGATCCCCGGGTTGCTCCACATGATGCTGGAGGCCGATTCTCTCGATGCGCTGCGTAAGCCACACTTTGATCACTTGTCGCAAACCCTCATCGCTGCGGCCAAGGCCGCGCCCGCTGCGCTGACGGGTGAACTGAAAGTTATGCATTGTCCGATGGTTTACGAGGATCGTGGGGCCGATTGGTTACAAGCCAGAGAACCCCTGCAAAACCCCTACTTCGGAGCCGCCATGCTCGGGTGCGGTGAAATCAAGGAAACCCTCATCGCAACCAAGATGACCCCTACCAGCCATGCCCACTGATAAGCCCTCCAATCCAATCAACCGGCTTATTCGGTTCTGCTTGGAGAACAAGCTGGTCGTTATCCTCTTCACCGGGCTTCTCATCCTTTGGGGGGTGACCGTCGCTCCCTTCGATTGGGAATTCAAATCACTCCCCCGTGATCCCGTGCCGGTTGATGCCATTCCCGACATCGGTGAAAACCAACAGATCGTCTTCACCAAATGGATGGGGCGCTCCCCGCAGGACATTGAGGATCAAATCACCTATCCGCTCACAACCGCGCTGCTCGGGTTGCCCCAGGTGCAGACCGTCCGCAGCTATTCGATGTTCGGGTTTTCCTCCATCTACATCATCTTCAAGGAAGACGCGGAGTTTTATTGGACGCGCAGCCGCATTCTCGAAAAACTCAACAGCCTTCCGGCCGGGGTCCTGCCCGAAGGAGCCGTGCCCCAACTCGGGCCCGATGCCACCGCTCTCGGTCAAATCTTTTGGTATACCCTTGAGGGGCGAGACCCTTCGGGCGATCCAGCCGGAGGCTGGGGACCGGATGAGCTGCGCAGCACCCAGGATTGGTATGTTCGCTATGCTCTCCAAGGCGTGGATGGCGTGGCCGAAGTCGCCTCGATCGGCGGCTACGTAAAGGAATACCAAATCGACGTCGATCCCGATGCCCTGCGCACCTACAACATCGCGTTACACGAAGTCTTCAACGCGGTGCGGAACAGCAATCTCGATGTCGGCGCACGCACGATCGAAATCAACGCAGTCGAATATGTGATCCGCGGTCTTGGCTTCATTGAAAGCCTCGACGACCTGCGCAAGACCGTCATCACCTCGCGCGACAATGTGCCGATTACGCTCGGACAAATCGCCGAGATCGAATTTGGCCCGGCGCTCCGCCGGGGTGCTCTCGATAAAGCAGGGGCCGATGCCGTCGGTGGCGTCGTCGTGACGCGATACGGCGAAAACCCCTTGGCGGTGATCAAGCGCATCAAGGCCAAGATCGCGGAAATCTCACCTGGCCTGCCCAAAAAGACGCTGGAGGATGGTACGGTCAGCCAAGTCGAAATCGTGCCCTTCTACGATCGCACCAAACTCATCAACGAAACGCTCGGCACCCTCGAAGATGCCGTGCGGCAACAGATCCTCGTCACCATAATCGTGGTGGTGATGATGCTACTTCATCTGCGCAGCGCCGCGTTGATTTCCGGAGTGCTGCCCTTGGCGGTTCTGTTTGCCTTTATCGGGATGAAATTATTCGGGGTCGATGCCAATGTCGTTGCCCTCTCTGGCATCGCTATCGCCATCGGCACCATTGTGGACATGGGGGTGGTACTCATTGAAAACATTCTGAAACACCTCGATGACGCGGCCCCGGATGAGAATCGACTCGAAGTCGTTTATCGAGCTTGCACGGAAGTCGCCGGCGCTGTCGTCACGGCCGTGCTCACCACAGTCATCAGTTTCCTGCCGGTCTTCACGATGGAGGCCGCCGAAGGGAAACTCTTCCGCCCCCTGGCCTACACCAAAACCTTCGCCCTCATCGGCTCCATCGTGGTGGCCCTCACCTTGATCCCGCCATTGGCCCATTGGCTTATCGCGGGTAAATTCCGCGCCGCATGGGCCAAGCTCAGCCTCTGGATCGGCGTCGTTGTCCTCGGGCTGATCGGGCCGTTCCTGATCAGCGGATTCCCTTGGTGGCTGGGCGTGATGATGCTCGGCATCGGCACCTTTCATCTGCTGGGGGATCGTCTGCACCCGACCATGCGTCGCACCCTGCTGATCGGGTTCAACTTCGTGATGGCGATCATCGTCGCGTTCTGGCTCGCGGCTGATTGGAAGCCGCTTGGCCCCGATGTCCCACTGCAGAACATCCTCTTCGTCCTCTTAACCGTGGGTGGCCTGCTCGGTTTCTTCTGGGTTTTCATACATTACTATGCGCGGTTGCTCGCCTATTTCCTGCAGATCAAAATGCTCTTTCTTTTCGGAAGTGCCCTAATTGTGCTCTTCGGATTCTCCACGTGGTTGGGCTGGGGCAAAGTATTCGGGTGGATGCCCGGATTTGTGCAGAAATCCGACACCTTTGTCGCGATGGCTCACGCAGTGCCCGGTCTAGGCAAGGAGTTCATGCCCTCCCTCGATGAAGGCTCCTACCTGCTCATGCCCACGACCATGCCCCATGCTTCGATCGGCGAAGCCATGGATGTATTGAGCAAGCAGGGCATGGCCATCAATGCCATCCCCGAAGTCGAACTGGCCGTGGGAAAATTGGGCCGGGTGGAAAGCCCGCTCGACCCTGCCCCCATCTCGATGATCGAAACCATCATCAACTACAAATCGGAATACATCACCGACGAAAGCGGCCATATTCTTACGTATGCCTACAATGATGAGACTCACGAATTCGTCCGCGATGACGCCGGGGAGCTCATGCCCGACGAAGATGGAAAACCCTTCCGCCAATGGCGTGACGAAATCAAGAGCCCGAGTGATATTTGGGATAAGATCGTTGCCGCCGCCAGCATCCCCGGCACCACCTCCGCACCCAAACTCCAACCCATCGCCGCTCGCATTGTCATGCTACAAAGCGGGATGAGAGCACCGATGGGACTCAAGGTTTACGGCCCCGATCTGGCCACCCTGGAAAAAGTCGCGCTGGATATCGAAGCGCTCCTCAAGCAAGTACCCTCAATCAAATCCGAAGCTGTGCTGGCCGACCGAATCGTCGGCAAGCCCTACTTGGAAATCGATATCAACCGTGACGCCATCGCGCGTTACGGCGTGAACATCAAGATGGTGCAGGAAGTGATCGAAGTTGCCATTGGCGGCAAGCCGGTCACCACCACGGTCGAAGGCCGCGAGCGCTACCCCGTCCGGGTCCGCTACCAACGTGAACTGCGCGACAATATCGAGTCCATTGAAGGTATTCTGGTAGCCACTCCCAGTGGTGCCCAAATCCCCCTTCGCGAACTCGCCACCATCAACTATACCCGTGGCCCGCAGGTCATTAAAAGTGAGGATACCTTTCTCGTCGGCTATGTGATTTTTGATAAACACGACGGCTTCGCTGAAGTCGAAGTCGTCGAGCAAGCCCAGGCTTTTCTCCAAGACAAGATCGCTTCCGGCGATCTCACCATCCCTGCCGGAGTGAGCTACAAGTTCACCGGTAGCTACGAGAATCAAGTCCGCGCCGAGAAACGTCTTTCCATTGTGCTACCGATCGCCCTCTTCGCGATCTGGTTGATCCTCTATTTCCAGTTCAAACGCGTCTCCACGACCCTCCTGGTCTTTTCCGGCATCCTCTTTGCTTGGTCGGGTGGGTTCATCATGATCTGGAGTTACGCCCAGCCTTGGTTCCTTAATTTCGAACTCTTCGGACACAATCTGCGCGCGTTGTTTCAGATGGGCACGATCAACCTGAGCGTCGCCGTCTGGGTCGGCTTTCTCGCGCTCTTCGGCATCGCCACCGACAACGGAGTCATTGTGTGCACCTACCTGCAGCAAATTTTCCGCGAGCGGAATCCGCGCACCCTCACCGAGATTCGCGAGGCCACGGTCATCGCCGGCCAACGTCGCGTGCGCCCCGCCATGATGACCACCGCCACGACCATATTAGCTCTCCTGCCCGTCCTCACCTCAGTCGGCCGGGGCTCGGATATCATGGTGCCCATGGCGATTCCCTCATTCGGAGGCATGCTCCTCGCCACGATCACAGTTTTCGTGGTGCCCGTGCTCTACTGTTCACTGGAGGAAATGAAACTCAAGTGGAGTGCCACGCCATAAGTCAGCATCAAAAATACACCATCCAACCCGCCATTATCATGAAATCCCTCGTCAAACTACTCATTGCCACGATTGGCCTCGCTGCGTTTTCCATCAGTGGATTCGCCCATGCCAAGGAATTCCAACCCCCGTATGTCGACACCTTGATTCCACCCTACCTCGCGGTGCAGGCCGCCCTGGCGGGAGATGATCTCGATACCGCCCGGACCGCCGCGCAGGCGTTGCTCGCCGCCACCCTTCAGGGTCCGTCTTTTACCGCCATGACCGATCCGGTTGAACTCATCGCATCCGCCCCGGATATGGCTGCGGCCCGGAAAGGCTTCCTCATGGTTTCCACCGAAATGATCAGCCTCGTCGATCATGTCGGCACCAGCGGTAAACAAAGCCTTTTCGTCGCCCATTGCCCCATGGCCTTCGGCGGCAAAGGGGGCGATTGGCTGCAAGGTGACCGCAAGGTCTACAATCCCTACTACGGTTCGATGATGCTTCGATGCGGCTCGATCAAGAACCAGATCTCAGGCCATGCAAAGACTGCCATTCAGGATCTTGACCGCGTGCACGCAAATGTGCCCGCATATAAATCCAAGTCTCCTAAGACCAACCGTCAGTCAAAAGATAAGGCCCCGTTAGACTCTGCGGGCTGTGGTATGGCTTGCTGCGCTAGTGATGAAAAGTAATCCCGCCGGATGCTGTTACAACCGGTCTCCAAGCCCGTTTACACATTCCGCTCCAAAATGTCAGTCTTCATGGATTGCATCACTACCTGAGCAGATTGATCATGGAGTCAGTCACGACCATGCGCTCTCTTGAATTAAAAATTCCACCCGTTGCGATGGGGCTGCTGTTGGGTGGGTCCATGTGGCTTGTTGCTCACTTTATTCCCAGCCTGCGATTCTCCATCCCCGCCGACCGGCTCATCGCGATCGTTCTGGGCCTGGTTGGATTGTTTATTGCCATCATGGGCGTGGTCTCATTTCGCCGCGCCCAAACCACCATAAACCCAATGGATCCGACAGCTTCTTCCTCGTTGGTGGCCGCAGGCATTTACCAGCTGACCCGCAACCCCATGTATCTCGGTATTCTATTGGTCCTGATGGGCTGGGCCGTCTATCTGGGCCACATTCTGGCTTTCATCATCGCGATGGCACTCATTCCTCTAATGAACCGACTTCAAATTATGCCCGAAGAAAGAGCCCTCGAGGCAAATTTTGGTTCTGCCTTTACCGATTATAAATCCAAAGTCCGTCGATGGCTCTGAGATGCTCATCCGACATCTTGTTTTATTATCCGGCACGGGTCATCGCGCATCGTCGATTGCAGAACCAAAGCACCCTACCCAATGAATCTTGATCACACCCAAGACGACCGCGAACCCGCTGATAAGATTCCAGGACCGAATGACTTGGTTTACATGGGACTGCCGCATGAACGCTATTTGCGGCCCAAATTCTGGATCTCCCTCGCGCTTACTCTGCCGGTGTTCTTCATCGCCATGGGCTCAATGGTCGTGCCGGACCGGTTTCACCAATTCAACACCAATGTTTTGAATTGGATCCAGCTGATCCTCACCACGCCGATCTTTTTCTGGTGCGGGGCCCCCTTCATTCGTCGCTGGTGGGTTTCGTTGCGAACGCTCGACACCAACATGTTCACCCTGACTGTCACGGGCACAGGGGCCGCATATTTCTATAGTTTGTTTGCCGTGTTATCCGGGGACAACTTTCCCCTCGCATTACGTGATGCTCATGGGGTCCCCCTCTATTTTGAAGCTACTGCGTTCATTACAACCATAGTCCTGTTGGGACAGATTATAGAACAACGCGCCCACAGTCGCACCGATGCCGCCATCCGTGCCCTCATGGATCTTGCCCCCAAGATCGCCCATCGAATCGATGCGCAGGGGATTGAAACGGATGTGTCACTCGAGGTGGTTCAGGTTGGCGATCATCTGCGCGTTCGCCCTGGCGAACACGTTCCGGTTGATGGCCAGATTGATGAAGGGAGCAGCGATTTGGATGAATCCATGCTCACGGGTGAACCGGAGGCTGTGTCCAAACGCCACGGCGACAAAGTCAGCGCGGGCACCCTCAATACGACCGGCTCGTTTGTCTTCACCGCTGCTCGTGTCGGCAAAGATACTCTCCTGGCAAAAATCGTGCGCCTCGTCGAGGAAGCGCAGGACAGCGAAGCCCCGATTGCACGTCTCGCTGATCGGGTGTCGGCCTGGTTTGTGCCCATCGTGGCAGTGATTGCGGTGCTTACATTCATCGGCTGGTTTTTCATCGGCCCTGAACCCGCCTTTTTGCATGGGATGCTCAACGCGGTTGCCGTCCTCATCATCGCCTGCCCTTGTGCGCTCGGGCTCGCCACACCGGTTTCTCTCGTAACGGGTATTGGCCGCGGTGCCCAGGCCGGCGTATTGGTCAAGGATGCGGCGGCCCTCGAAATGCTCGTCCACGCCGACACCCTGCTTATCGACAAGACCGGCACCCTCACCGCCGGTCGTCCCCAAGTCGTCGGGATTCACCTCCATTCTAATCTTTCTCTTTCCTCTTTCTCTTCATCGTTCTCCTCTTCCGAAGACGCCCTCCTCGCTCTCGCGGCTGCCGCCGAATCGTCCAGTGAACATCCCCTCGCCCGTGCCTTGGTACAGGCCGCCAAGGAACGGTCGTTAAATCTTCCCCCCAGCAGTAATTTCAATGCCGAGGCCGGCCATGGCATAAGTGCACAAGTTGATGGCCAAACCATATACGTCGGACGCGCTCCAGCGGGAGCCCATACGCAACTGGCCACCGCTACTCTGGTCATGGTCAAAGTTGATGGGCAGGAGGTCGGCACCATCGAACTCGCTGACAAAATCAAGGGCTCAACGCCCGACGCCATCCGCGCTCTACAAGCGCTCGGCCTACGCATTGTTATGGTCAGCGGGGATCGCGAGGCCGCGGCCAAGGCCATTGCGGATGAACTTGGTCTCGATGGATTCCACGCGGGGGTCACCCCCGAGGGAAAGCAAAAGCTCGTGCGCCAACATCAACAACAGGGCGAATCCGTGGTCTTTGCCGGCGACGGCATCAACGATGCACCGGCCCTAGCTGCCGCCAATGTCGGCATCGCGATGGGCACCGGCACTGATGTCGCCATGCACAGCGCCGGGCTCGTGCTGGTGAAAGGCGATCTCGCCGCGATGGTGCGTGCTGTTCGGCTCAGTCGCGCGACGTTGAACAACATTAAACAGAACCTTTTCTTTGCCTTCATCTATAATGGACTCGGTCTCCCACTCGCCACAGGTCTGCTCTATCCCTTCACCGGATGGTTGCTCAACCCGATGTTTGCCGGTGTGGCGATGAGTCTAAGTTCTATCAGCGTCGTTACCAACGCTCTGCGCTTGCGGCGGGTGAAGCTCTGACAAGGCTGATCCCGCGATGCATCCATCGGCAACGAATACGCTTCTGGAAAAAGTGGCCGAAGCTTTCAACTTGGGTTCAATCCAAACGGTCTGTCCTCTCGGTGGCACCGCGACCCCAAAATGGGCCGTCACCACCACGCAGGATCGTTATGTCGTGCGCGTTAGACCCGGTGAATTCTCCACCGATGAGCAGATTCACTTCGCACACAACGCGCTCAATCGACTGGCCGCGGCCGGCCTGCCCGTGCCCCGCGCGCTGGCCCGGACAGATGCCACGACCACATTCTCGCTGGATGGCCGCACCTATGAAGTGCTGTCCTGGCTGGAGGGAGAGCCTTGGTCGGAGGGCGATCCCGCCGCCGTTAAAAACCTGGGGGTATTTCTCGGCCGCTTTCATCAATTGACCGCAGAGTTGGTCCGGGATGATACGGCATCCATCCGTCGTGAAGATCATCCCGACGCCTTGCTGGACTGTCTTGAACAACTGCGTTCCCTCCCGGCCAAACTCGGGCAAAGTCGCCAGCTTGCCGCTATCGATGCACTCCTGCAACGCGGGCGGCAGGAATTGGAGACGACCCTATATCCCGTCCTGCCCCGCGCCGTGATTCATGGTGACTTTCATCCCGGCAATGTGCGTTTCCGTGGTGGGAAGGTTGCCGCTCTCTATGACTTCGATTATCTGGCCGGTCAGGCCCGGGTGCGCGATGTGGTCGATGCCATGATGTTCTTCACCGCTCAACGTAACCACCCCTTCGAGCCGGATGCGATTCATAGCCTCACGCAATCCTTCACTCCGGATTTCACCGCCACCATGGAGCTACTCACTGGTTATCAATCGGTCCTGCCGCTAACCGACGACGAATGGCGCGCGATGCCGTTGCTGCTGCGCTCACGCTGGATTCAAATGCGACTGCGCGGCAGCCGAAAAGTCCCGCCTCCGGAGCAGCTTGATTTCACGCTGGACGGCTTTTTCACGGTAATCGGCTGGCTTGATGAAAAAGGAGCGGATTTTTTCGCACGACTCCGAAGTGCTTCACGGTAGAGCGAGCCGTCGCGAACGAGGCGATTTGAACCCCGATTGGCATACGCATCTCACTCTGCTAAAAACGTTATCTGCTGTAATTGCCGCGTCCAGCCGCTAAGTTGTCATTCCACATGAGCCTTGTCCTCCTTTCACCTGTTCGCGTCGGCGTTGTCGGCTGCGGCCAGTTCATGCGCCAGCAGCATATCCAGACCATAGCGCGCAGTGAACGACTCGTGCTGCAGCACCTCGCCGATCAGAATGAAAACACGCTACGGCAGGTGGCAGACCGTTATCACCCGATCCGACGCAGCCTGCGTTGGGAAGACGTAGTGGTAGACCCGGAAGTTGATGTGGTGGTGGTGGGTATTGTGCCATCGTTTCACCCGCTGGTAGCGCGCGCCGCGTTGGAAAATGGCAAACCGGTCTACGTGGAAAAACCCCTCGCCTCCACGGTCGCCGAATGCCGGGCGGTGGAGCTGTTGGCGTGCAAGCTGAACCTACCCGTGGCGGTTGGCTTCAACCGGCGTTTTGCTCCGGCCACCCAAACCATGGTCCAAGCCTTCCGGCAGACTCAAGCGCCGGTTTCTCTTTACTACCGGATCGCCGACGACGACCGCATTCGTCCGCCGGAACAGCATTGGAAAACGGTAGACCGCCTATTGACCGAAACCGTCCACATATTCGATCTGCTCAGTCACCTATTGGCCACCGAACCGACGGAAATCTACGCCCGCGAAAGTCGGCCCAATGACGCATTGGTCACGGTCGATTTTGCCAACGGCAGTCGCGCCACGATTCTTTCGTCTTCCCATGCCTCACTTGCCCAACCCAAGGAGCATCTCGAAGCAGCCTTGGGCAACGGATGTTTTATCGAGATGGACGATTACGTCGAGGTGCGCACCAGCGGCCTGCCCGAGCTGCCTCTCGTGCGGACCTTCGCCGGCCGGCCCTACGACGGTTGCGACAATCGTCACGTGGCAGACTTTGCCCAGCACGGACTGACCGCATTGCTGACCCAACGGCGGGCTTACGAAGCGGCCATGCGCGAATCAGGCGTCTTGGACGACAGCGCCAACCCAGCCGCCTGGGCCGAAGCCCGCCGCCGTTTGGGCGACCCACCACCACCCCAGATCAACTACGCGCCCGACAAGGGTTGGGGTATCGCATTGGAGGAGTTTTGCACGGCCGCGGTGAGCAACAAAACACCCGGTAATGCCACTGCCCGAGACGGCAATCGTGCGACAGCCTGCGCCCTGGCCGCCCGCAAATCGATCCAGTCCGGTCGACCCGTGATTATGGATGCCGCCCAATGGCAGTGAGCCACTCGCCTTCATGATTCTGCAGGTATGTCGGGACAGGTCTTGTTTATTCTTGGATAAAATTATCACCTTGGGCCGATTTATCTCTGTGTTGTGCCGTATGTATGGGTCATATGCCGTTGATCCTGTAACTTTTGCGCCAAACTCCAGTATTCCCTTTCACTGCCCATACTTCTCAAAGCCTGATGCCACGCCCGCGTCTTTTTATCGTATTTCTGTTAGTTGCCGTCTGCCGCCTCACTGCCGCACCTTCCCTGGATGTCCATCCCACGGACAGTCCGCCGGTAATTGATGGGGTGCTTGACGATGCCGCATGGCTCGACGGCGCTCATTCCGAAGCCTTCCGCCAGATCTACCCCGGCGAAGGCACCGAACCTTCTGAACGCACTGAGTTCTGGGTGACGTATGATGCCAACAACATCTACATCGCCGTGCGTTGTCACGATAGCGGAGGACTTGCTGGCATACGCGCTTACTCCATGCAGCGCGACTTGACCAACGGCTCCGATGACGAAGTCAAAGTCGTCATCGACACATTTAATCGTAAGAGTGACGGCTACTATTTTGGCCTCACGGCGGCGGGCGGATACTTGGACGGTTTGGTGCAAAACAAGAGTGAAAGGAATGATCAATGGGACGGGTTGTGGCATGGCCGGGTTTCACATGATGAAGGCGGTTGGAGTGCAGAGTTCGCCATCCCCACCAAATCCATCGCGTTTAACCCTGAGAATAGTAGTTGGGGATTTGACGTGGCCCGCACCATCCGGCGCAAACAGGAGACGGTCCGTTGGTCCAACCATATCCGGGCCCGCAGTGTGTACTCCTTACCCGATGTCGGCGAACTGCAGGGGTTCGCCGGTCTGCAACAAGGCCGGGGCATCGAACTCAGGCCCTTTGCCAGCATGACCGGACGTTCCCAACCCGGACCCGATCAAAACGAATTCACGTTCAAACCTGGTCTTGATGTTCTCTGGCAAGCCACACCTTCGCTCGCGGCGACATTCACCATCAACACTGACTTCGCTGACGCCGAAGTGGATGAACGTGAGGTCAATCTCAGCCGATTCCCCCTGTTCTTTCCGGAAAAACGATCCTTCTTCAATCAAGACGCCTCGCTGTTCACCTTCGCCGGATTGCAGCGCAATCCCCTGCCCTTCTTTTCCCGCCGTATCGGCCGCGCCAATGATGGCACCGAGATAGATATCCTCGCTGGAGCCAAGATCACAGGTCGGGCTGGACCATGGACCCTTGGCCTGCTGGACGTGCAAACCGACAAGTCGAGCGCGGCGCCGGCTGGCAACCTCTTTGTGGGACGCGTGGCCCACGAAGTGCTCGGTGAATCGAGCGTCGGGCTCATCGTCACAAATGGAGACCCCAGCAGCAAGGGAGACAACACCCTCATCGGCGTGGATTTCAATTATACCAACACTCACTTCCGCGGGGACAAGACCCTGCGTCTTCGCTCCGGGATCCAAGCGACGCACTCTGATCGGGCCGGGGGTGACGGCACCGCCTTCTCGGTCAAACTGGATTACCCGAACGAACCACTTACTATTTACGGAACCTTCCGTCGGGTGGAGGAACGCTTTGATCCCGCCCTTGGTTTCGTGTCCCGCACCGGTGTGATGTATTTGAACGTGGTCACATGGTCCGACACGTTTTCAGAGACCGGCTTCTTACGAATCACCGAACCATTTATCGAAATCGAAGCCACAACCGACCTCGATTTCAATCTACTCGATACCAGTATTTTCCCGGGGTTTTTCATGGAAACCCGCTCAGGAGATTTTGCCAATTTCTGGGTGGCTACCCATCGCGAAACCTTCGATCAATCTTTCAATATGCTTCCGGGAGTAGTCGTTCCCGTCGGCGTGCACAAGTGGACCAACGGCCAAATCCAGATGGGAACATCTCGTTCCAGGCCCGTGGACGTTTATGTCCGCTGGCGGCATGGCGGCTACCTCAATGGAAATGCTGACACCTACAACATCGGACTTGGTTGGCGCCCCACTCCTGCACTTTCCATCAAGTTCAACGAAGAAGTAAACGACATCCGGTTACCCGGAGGTGCGTTCAAGGTTCAAGTCGGCAGCGCTAAAATCAACTACACGGTGTCACCCGACCTGCAATTCAGCCTCCTCGGTCAATACGACAACCTCTCCGAATCCTTGGGCATGAACTTTCGTATCAAGTGGACCCCCCAACCCGGCAACGATTTTTATCTGGTCGTGAACCAGGGTTACGACACCACCAACGACCAATTTCGTCCCACCCAAGGTGAAGCCTCCATCAAGGGCACTTGGACGCTGCGGTTCTGATCAAAGCAGTTTGTTTGACCGCGAATTTCACGGATAAACACAAAACGATGCAATGTAGGGCGCGACTCGCCAAAGGCGAGCAAGCCCTCGTGCGCCTGTGGCACATTGGTCGCCGCCTCGGCTGCACCAAGGTGCAGCCCTACAGACTGGCACGTTCTCACACTCAGCCAGACACTCATGATACCGTCATGACGATGCTCATGGCAGGGCGGTTAAGGATAACCGCCCCAACCCCGGCTCCATTCCAATCCGCGCCAATCCGCATAATCCGCGGAGAACGATTCAACCCCCACCAATCGGCGCCTTGAAGTGCAGCAGGAATTTCTCCGCGAAAAACTCCCGCGGCACCCACTTATCAAGCGGCCATACCTGCGCGGGCTGAACTTTGCTTTCAGCCAATTCCTCGCGCCACAGGGTTCCCTTGAAATACAACACTCCATTGGATGGTGAACCGATATCCCCCGATCGCAGCAGCGGTCGAGCCCAGCGCAAAAATGCCGTCAGTGCTGTGACTGCTCGGCCCGTTACATAATCGAATTTTTCCTTGATCGACTCCGCCCTTACCGGCAGACCGCGCACATTGGTCAACCCGAGTTCTTCCGCCATCGCGTCAACGGCTTTGATCTTTTTCACCACCGAATCGATCAGGGCAAATTCACACTCCGGGTAAACAATCGCGAGGGCCAACCCCGGAAACCCACCTCCCGTACCGATATCCGCAAACTTTGCTCCCGCCGTCGGACGCAGCACTTTGGTCATCGTGAGCGAATGCAACAAATGGCGCTCCTCGAGATTCTCCGCATCCTTGCGGGAAATCAAATTAAGCCGCACGTTCCACGACCTCACCAACCCCGCCAGACGCCCCAAATGCACAATGGTATCTTCCGGTAATTCCGAAAAATACTCCCGCACCAGCGGTAACTCCATGGGGCCACTCATTTGATCCATGCCTCAACTCACCGCCTTTGGCCACCGGCGGCAATGGCATTTCCACTTTGCCCCTCCCGTAAGATTCCATCTAGGCCAGTTGGACCATATGTGGTCACTTGACAATTCCTCTACATCACTAACTTCTCCTTCAAGTGCTTTATCGTGCCCGCAAATTTATCGCATTGCTGATACTGGCCCTCTGGTTGCCAGCGACCCAGCATTGTGGACTGGAAGCTGCCGGAGCATGGGATTCCCCCAGCGATTGTCATGAAGCCGTGTCTTGCGATGAACAGCACGACCAATCCACTTGCGACACCGACAATTGCCAATTCTTGGAAGATAACGCGTATCGATCCACCTTCGATACGCTGAAGATTTCTGCTCCGACCCTGACCGAGCTTACTTGCCTCTGCTGTCTGCATGACATCACGCCCGAGACGATCATCGTTCCGATAATTTCTCCGGCGCAGACTGATGCCCCCCCCGAACTGTCCACTACATGGCAGTTCTCGACTCGCGCTGCTCCCGCTCCGCGTGCTCCCGGCTTCCTAGCTTAATCTGTTCCTGCGCGAACGGATTTTCTCTAGCTGATTGTGTCCTGACATCGCCGCTGCGCGTGTGCCTGGGCCTTTTCATAACCGTCTGTTTCCCTCCAAATATTTTATGTCCACATTCTCATTTCTTCACTGGTCACGCCCACTCTGGGCGATGGCTGTGCTGGCAACCGTCCCGGGCGGTCGCTCCGAAGAAGCATCGGCGTCCCTATCGCTGGCCCACGCACTGCATCGCGCCGCGGAGCACAATCCCACTCTGAACGCCGCCCGGTACAATGAGCGCGCTGCCGAAGCCTTAACAGAACAAGCCTCCCTTCGTCCCAATCCAACTCTCGAGGTATCCTTGGAAAACTTCGGTGGGAGCGGAGCTCTGCGCGGCGTCGACGAATTCGAGACCACCGTGCAAGCCAGGCAACGATTCGAACGAGGTGATAAACGGAATAAACGACTGGCTGTCGCCCGTCGCGACCGAGATATCGTCGCGGGGAATCTGGACTTGCAACGCATCGATGTGCTCACCGCGACCACCATCGCTTACATTGAAACCTTGGCCGGGCAGCAACGTCTCATCCTCGCTGCCCAGCCGCTCGATTTGTCCCGTGAAACCCTCGCAGCAGCGGAAGCCCGGGTAGAAGCTGGAGTCGCCTCACCCGCCGAACCTGCCCGCGCCCGCGCCGCCATCGCGTCCGCCAAACTCGAGTACGCCCGTGCCGAATCAGCGCTGACCCGAGCCCGTGCTACCCTTGCCGCTCAGTGGGGCCAACGAACCGAAGACGTGCCGGTATTGTATGGCGTGATTCACGTGCCGGAAGCATTGCCCGCTGAAAACACCTTTCCGGCCGGAATTGGGGCTCATCCCCGCTTGAAACTGCAGCAGGCGATCATTGCCAGCCGACGTTCCTCTCTCGAACTCGAACAGGCCGAGGCTTCATCCGACATCACAGTTGGCGCCGGGGTTCGTTATCTGCGCAATGGATCAGACGCCGGATTAGTCGCAGGCTTTTCAATACCGCTTTCCTTTCGCAACCGAAATCAAGGCAACATTCGAGCCGCCCGCGAGACTCTGACTGGCGCTGAGCAATCGGTGGCCGCCGTAAAGAACCGCTTGCATGCTGAGTTCAACGCCGCATGGCAGGATCTCACCGCCGCGCACACCGCCGTGCAAACCCTCCGCCGCGACGCGTTACCCGCCACCAAGGAGGCCCACGCATTCGTGCAAAGAGCTTACTCCGAAGGACAGCTACCGCTGATCGACGTGCTCGATGCCCAGCGTGCGCTGATCAGCCTGCAAAGCGAGCTACTCGAAGCGGAAACCGCTTACGTGCTTTCTCTCGCGCTCCTCGAAAGCCTCACCGATCCCCGGTTCCCTCTCACCACCGCCACGTTGTCATCTCTATGAAACACTCTTTTTCCATTCTCGGACTTTCCCTCCTTCTCACCGCCCGCCTCTGGTCGGCGGATAGTGACAGCCCATCTAACACGGTGATCCTCGATGAGACCGGCGTAAAAAACCTGAATCTTGAAACCGTTGAAGCCAAGGTTGGTGATTTCGAGGAAACTATCTTCGCGCTCGGTCGCATCGACGTTTACCCCGGCCGTCGAGCGGCCATCAGCAGCCATATCGCCGGACGTGCTCTCGAGGTAAACGTGCAACACGATCACTTCATCGAAAAAGGTGAAGTCGCCGTCGTAGTCGAAAGCCGCCAGTTCGGAGATCCCCCTCCACGCGTTTCCGTGACAGCTCCGATTTCCGGTCTCGTGAGCGCAACTTATATTGTCCCCGGCGAACCGGTCAGTCCCGATAAAATTCTGGCCGACATTATCGATCTCACTGAGGTCTATGCCCTCGCCAGCGTGCCCGAGCATCTGGCCGGTCAGTTGAAACCCGGCCAGCAAGCGCGCATCACCGTGACCGCCGCATCAGGCGAAGTGTTCACCGCTGAGCTCGAGCATCTCGGGGCCGTGGCCAACGCCGAGCACGGGGTCGTCGAAGCCGCCTTCCACGTTGAGAATCCGAAGTTTCGGCTCCGCCCCGGCATGCGTGCAGAGTTCTCAATCGTCACCTCCAAACGCCCCGGTGTGGTGCGTGTCCCGCGCAGCGCACTACAGGGCGATCCGGCACACCGTTTCGTTTACGTGAAGGATTTTGATCTAGCCAACGCATTCATTAAGACACCTGTCGTCATCGGCCTGATAAACGACCGCCATGTCGAAATCATCAGTGGTTTACTGCCAGCCGATGAGGTCGTCACCCGTGGCGCCTATTCACTGGCCTTTGCCAGCGCCGGTAGCCTGTCACTGAAAGAAGCACTCGATGCCGCCCACGGTCATGAGCACAATGCCGACGGCTCCGAGATCACGTCTAATCAAAAACGTGGGATACAGGCGGGAGAATCCGGCCACGATCAGGGGATAGAAGGCGCTTTCTGGAAAATCATCAGCGGCGTGCTCTTCATTGCTCTGATCATCGTTGCCTTCCGTCGTAAGACTGCCGCGCCTCACGCCGACAAATAAGGAACCGACCATGTTAAACCGACTTATCAAATGGTCACTCGCCAATCGCGCGATCGTCCTTGGTCTTTCTCTTATCATCCTCGTTCTTGGGTTGCGCTCCGGTATGATCCTCCCGGTCGAGGTGTTGCCGGATCTCACTAAACCCACCGTCATCATCCTGACCGAATCTCCCGGCCTCGCGCCCGAGGAAGTAGAAATCCGCGTCACCCAGCCCTTGGAAAGCTCACTCATGGGCGTTGCTGGCCTCACCCGTCTGCGATCCAATTCTGACGTTTCCCTGTCACTCCTCTACGCAGAATTCGATTGGGACACCGACATTTATAAGGCCCGCGTGCTCGTGCAGGAACGCCTGCAATCAGCCAGCGAACAACTCCCGGAAGGCGTGCAGCCATTCATGACGCCGGTCGCTTCTCTCATGGGCGAAATTCTCCTCGTCGGCGTGCGTTCCACCATCCCGGAAGGTGATCCCGGGCATCTTGATCCGAGCGATGTACGCACTCTCACCGATTGGACGATCAAACGCCGCCTGCAAAACATTCCCGGCATCGCCGAAATCCTCAACATGGGCGGAGGCGTAAAACAGATCGAGGTGCAGCCTGATCCCTACCTCCTGCAGGCGCATGACGTGACGTTGGTTGAATTGGAAACCGCGGTCGCCGAAGCGGCCAGCACGACCACCGGTGGTTTTCTCGATACCGGCCCCACCGAAATCATGGTGCGTAATCTCGCGATGACGACCGATCTTGCCGAGATCGCCGGCACGGTCATCAAATACGGCGGCGATCGTTCCATCACCATCTCCGACGTCGCCAAGGTTGCATGGGGCATCGAACCCATGCGGGGCGACGCGACCGTCAGCCGTGCACCGGAAAAAGTGCCGACTTACGGCGTGATCATGTCCATCACCAAGTCACCCGGTTTTGATACGCGCGCACTGACCGAACAAATCAAAACCGCCCTCGCCGAATTGCAGTCTGCGTTTCCCGCAGGTGTCGAAACCACCCTTCTATTTCAACAGAAGGATTTCATCGATCATGCGATTGGCAATCTGAGCGAAGCCATCCGTGACGGCGCCATCATGGTTACGGTTGTGCTGTTCCTGTTCCTGCTCAATTTCCGCACGACGTTCATCACCTTGATGGCGATGCCGATGAGTTTCGCGATTACCCTGCTCACCTTTCAATGGCTCGATATCACCGTAAACTCCATGACTCTCGGCGGTCTCGCTGTCGCCATCGGCATGGTCGTGGATGACGCCATCGTGGATGTGGAAAACGTGTATCGGCGACTACGAGAAAATGCCCGTTCGCCGCAACCTCAACCCCTGCTCGCGGTTATCGCCCGGGCTTCGGCCGAGGTGAGAAATTCGATCTTCTACGCGACGGTCCTTATCGTCCTCGTGTTTCTGCCGCTCCTCGGATTGAGCGGCGTCGAGGGACGGCTTTTCTCGCCCATCGCCATCGCCACAATAATCAGCATGGTGGCTTCGTTTGTGGTCTCTCTGACGCTGATCCCTGTGCTCTGTTCGTTTCTCCTGAAACCCAAGGCTGACCAAGATCACACCGACGGCCGCTTTGTTCTGCTTCTCAAGAACGTGCTCCGCCGGACGATCCTCCGCGTCAGTCTCGATCAACCCGGGCCCGTTATTGCTCTCGTGTTAGTCGGCATGATCGCGGCGTTTTCGCTCTATCCGAAAATGAGCAAAGACTTCCTGCCCGCGTTTCGCGAAGAGACCGCCCTGGTCGCTGCGACCTCGGCACCCGGCACGTCACTCGATGAAATGAATCGTATCTCCGACGTGATCGAATCGCAGATTCTCGCCGTGCCCGAGGTGCATCAAGTCGGACGTAGGCTCGGTCGCGCCGAACGTGGCGACCATGTCGTGCCGGTCTCCACCGCAGAGTTCGACGTGGATTTCCGCGAAGCCCGAGATGGCACGGGCCGCAGTAGGCAAGAAATCCTCGCGGATATCAATCGTCGGATGAAGTCCATCCCCGGTATTTTCGCCGTGATCAGCGGACCCCTGGCCGATCGCATCGGCCACATGCTCAGCGGAGTAGCCGCCCCAGTCGCGATCAAGATTTTTGGGCCCGATCTCGACACGTTGCGTCGCCTCGGCATCGAGGTGCAATCCGTTGCCAAAACCATCCCCGGTTTCGAAGATGCCAAGCTCGACCAGCAGTCATCCATCCCCCAACTCCGTATCGAGGCCGACCGCGATCGTGCCACTGCCTACGGCATCACACCCGGCGCACTCAACAAGCAAGTCGGCACCCTCCTCGGAGGCAAGCGAGTCGCCGAACTGCGTGAAGGCCAGCGATCGGTAAACCTCGTGGTGCGGCTACCCATCGATTGGCGCGACACCCCCGACAAGATCACGCTCTTGCCAGTCGAAACAGAAAACGGTCGGCGAATCCCACTCGGCCTCGTTGCCGAGGTGCGAGAAGCCAAGGGACCCAATGTCATCTTCCGGGAAAACAGTCAGCGCCGATTCACCATCGCCATCAAACCGACGGCACGCGACGTCGGCATGTTGGTGGAGCAACTGAAGCAGGAGGTGCGCAGTCAGGTGCAGTTACCCGAAGGCTACTTCATCACCTACGAAGGCGAATTTCAGGCCCAGAAGGACGCGACCCAACGCATCATCCTCTTTAGTGCAGTGATTCTCGTGGTGATCGTCTTCCTTCTATATGGCTACTTCCAAAGTCTGACCCTGGCCCTGCAAGTGATGTTGAGCATCCCGCTCTCTATCGTTGGAGGCCTCGTCTTCACCTGGCTGAAGGTAGACAACATCAGTATCGCCACGCTCGTCGGCTTTATCGCCGTAACTGGAGTCGCGGCCCGCAACGGCATCATGATGATCTCGCACTACCTGCATCTCATGAATCACGAAGGCGAAGGTTTCACGCGATCCATGGTCGAACGCGGCACTTTGGAACGCATGGTGCCAGTTCTCATGACCGCCCTCGCCGCCGGCATCGCTCTCATCCCGTTCGTGCTCGCCGCGGATCAACCAGGCAAGGAAATCCTTCATCCCGTAGCGGTCGTGATTGTTGGGGGGCTCGTCTCTTCGACCCTACTCGAATTCCTCGTTCGACCGCTCGTGTTTTTCCACTTCGGCCGCAAAGCCGCTGCTCAGGCCATCGCCCGAAAAGCGGCCGCGGCTCAATGAGCTACCCACCTCAATCCAATTTCAATCCATCAAATAACAACATTCATGAAAATCAAAACCATCGCACTCTCCCTCTTCGCCAGCCTGTGTCTCGGACTGACATCCATGCCCGTCTCTGCTCACGGAAATGAAAAACCTGATACTACCAAAAGCGCCGGTCCCAACGACGGCCGCATCCTAAAAGGCACCGATCCGCGGGCCGAATTTTTCGTCACCAGCGATCGCAAGGTGCAGATCACTTTCTTCGATCATCATGGAAAGGTGCTTGCTCCCGCCGGGCACACTGTGGTCGTGACGGCCGGCAACCGCTCAGCACCCACCCGCCTGACTTTCTCACCTTCCGGCAACGTGCTCCTTTCCGATGGCCCGCTACCTGCCGGAAACCGAGTTCCAACCGTCGTGCAAATCACACCGGCCGATGCCCAAACGGTAACCGCAAAATTCAATGTAAACCTCGCGCCCTGTCCTCAGTGCAAGCTCGCCGAATACGCCTGCACCTGCGTAGGCCATTGACACGGACAGGCCGGGCGGGATCACCAATCGCGCCCAAATTCGGGAGAAACGCATGGGTGCTCCGGCAGTAGTCATCGGGCATGTTCTGCTTGAACGTGATGCAGGTTTGCGGGTCGATACAAGCCGTGCCTCCAAACGGCTACTCGACAGTCTCGATCCCTGTTGAAAACCTTTCGATGATCGTTGAGTTTGTCACGGTAATGCATTCTGGCGCCGAACAATCCGACCGATTTCACGCCGACTCTCACGTGTTTCTCCCCCAAATACCCCAGACTTCCAGCTGTGCTGAAATATGAGCGCCAACCTTAAGTTTTGGGAGGACCGTTACCGGTCTCATGTCACGCCTTGGGACTCTCAAGGCGTGCCTCCAGCCCTCTCGACCTATCTGGGACGCAGTCCTCCGGGTTCTGTCCTCATCCCGGGTTGCGGATTCGGATATGAAGTCAATGCATTCCATGCCGCCGGTTGGCACACGCTGGCCTTCGATTTTTCACCCGCCGCCGTTGAGCAAGCAAAGGTGAAACTCGGCCCGTTGGGGTTACTGGTCAAACAAGCCGATTTCTTTGTCGATGATCTGGGTGGACCCTACGACCTGATCTATGAGCGAACTTTTCTATGCGCGCTCGCTCCGAAACTCTGGCCAACCTATGTCGAACGGATTCGCCAACTCCTGCGTCCTGACGGAGTGCTGGCGGGCTTCTTCTTTTATGGGGTGGAAGAAGACGGTCCGCCCAATCCCTTCGCCAACGTGGCCACGGCCCAAAGTCTCTTCACTGGATTCGAATTGATCACCGACGAACCCGTTCCGGCCCACGACTCCCTGCCGCTATTTGCCGACCGCGAACGCTGGCAGGAGTGGAAAAATATCGGCTAGGGAGGATCAGATCCCTCCGAGTCCTTTGTAGGGCGGGGATTCCGATCCCCGCAATGCAAGTCTCTATGTAATCGATGGCGGGGACAGCGACCCAGCCCTACATTTCAGTCACCGATCCGAGTAAAGCGCGGCACTTGTCGGCCATCGACTTCGACTGTTTCGAAAAACATCGCCGCCGGTCGCACCCAGCGACCACGCTCTCCGTAGAGCGCGTCGTAGACCACCATTGCTTCCAGCGTCTCCGAGTGTCGCGCGATCCCGATCACCCGGTAATCATTGCCCTTGTGGTGGCGATATAGTCCGGGCGTCGGCTCGGTGGGCAAAGGAGGTAATTCACTCATGGCATGATCTCACCATGTCGGCCCCGGACCGACAAACCGCGAATGCAATACTTCAGATCAATAAGAGAACTAATATGAGCAAAATATGCGGATGTTCCGCCCTCGCTCATGCAATTCCATGTATTCTTGATTCTCGGGAAAGATTCCCCAATCACAACTACCCCCCAGCCTGATGTCTACTCGCTCCTCTACCCTCAACCCACGACTGGCTGCACTAAGTGTAGCAATCGCAGTTTTGGGTGCCGGTCTGATGAGCATCTCGTGGGAATGGTTGGAAACCGTCGAGCACCTGGCGGTCGATTTGCGTTTTCAGGCGCGTGGAACCACTCAGGAAAATTCAGACACCATTATCGTCGGGGTGACCGATTCGAGTTTTACCATCGCAAGTCGCGCTCCATCAATTGCTGCGGAGATCCCGGCCATGGCAACCATGGCAGAGGATTGGCCTTGGGATCGAAGCGTCTTTGCTGAGTTGGTCCGACGACTCCGAGCCAGTGGTGCACGCTTGATTGTATTCGATATTGTGTTCGCCGCTGAAACCGCGGGTGACGATGACTTCGCTCGGGCCCTGGCTGAACCCGGCGCACCTGTGGTCCTCGCATCATGGTGGCAGGAAGCGCACTCCACAATTGGTGAAGGCACGGTGACCTTGGTTGAGCCCCGCGAAATATTTTTCCAAGCGATCGAAGCGCGGTGTGGCTATGCCAATGTCTGGCCGGATGACGACGGTGTCCTGCGCCAACTCACCACGACGTTGCAGCCCAGTGAAATGTTGGGATATCCCCGCAATGAAATGGAACCAGCCCAAGCTTCACTCGCATTCGCCGCCGCCCAAGTTTTGCTGCCGGGACTGATCGCGGACGCAGGCTTTATCAACTATCTGCGAGCCCCCGGAAACATTCCGACTTTGCCGATCGAGGACATCTTTCTACCCGACCGCTGGAATGGATCCTGGCTCCAATCAGGCCGGGCCTTTCAAGACCAGATTGTCTGGGTTGGTCCTCTTTCAGAAATTCGTTTCAAGGATTATCATGCGACTCCATTCGGTCGGATGGCAGGGGTCGAGACTCAAGCGCAGGCACTCTCAACCCTCCTGAATGAAGGCACCTTGCATCCATTGTCGACGTCGACGCGTCTGGCATGGATATGGCTACTCGCCTTTGGCGGCGTGTTTGCCACCTGGATATGTCGGCGGGTTTCCCTGCAAATCCTGGTAATTGGAAGCGGAGCTTTGATTTGGGGTGGAAGCGCGCTCGTCCTCTTTTCCATGTCAAATTTGGTTATTCCCATGGTAGCCCCTCTTGCGGCGTGGGCGATCGCCGGGACTGGTGGCGTGGGGGTGCGATTCATCACTGAACAGCGGGAGCGAAAGCGTTTGAGATCCGTCCTAGGACGTTACGTATCGGAGGAAGTCGCTGCCATTATTGCAGATCAACCGGAGAACTTCAGTCAATCGCAGCGTGGTGGACGGCGCGAGGTCACGGTTCTATTCGCCGATTTGGCCGGATTTACGACTTGGGTGGAAACGGCCGAACCTGAGGCTTTGGTCGCCCAATTGAACGAATATTTTCATGCCGTAGTGGACTGTGTGCTCGAACAAGGGGGCACTCTGCAGAAATTCATTGGCGATGCCGTGCTCGCCGTCTGGGGAGATACCAGCACTAAAGGCGTAAAGAATGACGCTTCGCACGCCGTGGCCGCAGCACTCGCCATGCAAGCAGCCGTGGATCGATTGAACAAGGACTGGGCCAATCGACCTGATCGACAACAGATGCGGGTTGGTATCGGATTGCATCACGGAGTGGCCATGGTGGGCAATGTGGGACACCCACAACGCATGGAATTCACCGTGCTCGGTGATGTGGTGAATGTGGCCGCACGGTTGGAATCCGCCAATCGGCAATTACACACCGGTATTCTATTGAGCGAAACAATCCGACAACTTCTGGCAGACAATTATCGATTTCTCCCCATCGGACCCTCCATCTTCAAGGGCAAGCGGGAAGCCGTTGCGGTCTTTGTGCCGATCGGGACCCTCCATGATTCAATCCCGGTTTGGTGGTCACAGGCTGAATCTGCCCACGCGAATTGGATCAAAGGTGATTTTTCCGCAGCAGCTTCAGCGTATGAAGAACTCGCTGCCATCCCTACGCCTCACCTCGGGTATTTCCAATATCGCGCTGGCATCGCCAAACATTTTGCCATAAATCCGCCGCCCAATTGGGACGGCGTATATCGCTTTGAAAACAAATAATAATTTCAAGCCATGAAACGTTTAACTCTTTTCGTATTGTTTTCAGCAGTGGCATATGGGGCCAATCCTCTGGCCTTGGAAGAATCCATCGTCATCGAAGCCGTCAACGACGTATCCCATATCTTGATGCCTTCCGGCCAAACTGAACCCGCGGTCATGAAGTTGCGGCTCAAATCACCGGATCGGTTGCGCACAGGACGGCAATCGCGGGCAGAACTGGAAGCCGCGGACGGGACTATCACCCGGCTCGGCGCCAATACCTTGTTCGCCTTCGATCGCAACACGCGCACACTCCAACTCGAACGCGGCAGCCTGCTCTTTCACTCCCCCACCGGTCAGGGAGGAGGCACCGTGCGCTCACCCTCGGCCTCGGCCTCGATACTTGGCACCACGATTATTGCCGCAGCCACTGCTGACGGTGGCTTCAAGTTGCTTGTGCTCGAAGGCCGGGCTCAGGTGGATTTTGGCAATGGCAACCGTCAACAACTCAATGCCGGACAACTATCCTTTGTGCGACCGGGAGTCGGTGGCATCGGGACTCCAGGTCCGGTCTTGAATTTCGACCTTGCCCAACTCGTCTCCAATTCGCGTCTGGTTCAGGGATTCAAGCGTCCGCTCCCTTCTGCCGGAAAGATCGAGCAAGCTATCGAGCAACAGGGCCGGGCAGTAGGTCAGGGTAAATACATCGCCACCGGCTTCCTGGTCTTCGCTGCCACCAGCGACACCCAGGTCAATGGGATCGAAGCCGCCGGTCCGGATGCCGATGATACGCTGAAGGGGACTTTCTCCGCCCACCAACGTCTGGCGCTAAACACGCCAGTCTCCTTGAACAGCCCGCAGCTGCCCGAGGTGCGCATGTTTCGCGAACCATTGCTGGTGCCAAGCAGTGAAGATCCATTCCTTAACCTGGAATCCGATGTTCTCATCACCGGTCTCCTCGGTTCCATCATCAACATCAATAGCCGCAGTCTGAGCCTGTCGGGTTGGAGCGTTCCCGGGTTCAATCTGGTCGCTAAACAGTCGATAAACTTCCTCGGTTCCACCAGCTTTGATGACCTCATCGGGGTTGATTATCTACGGATATTCTCGCCCCTGATCACGGTGCCCAGCGGTGCGACCATCGCCGCAAACTTCCCCGCTGCCTCATCGCTCACCACCTTCTACTTCGATACTGGTCAAACGCTGAGGCTGAGTGGAGGCACCATCAGCAATCTGACTGGTGGCTTGTTGATTCAATCCCATGATGCCGATCTGTTACTCGATCACGAAATCCTACATGCGGGCGGGCCAATTGGCGCCGGCACAGTAGTGCCCAGCGCTATCAACATTGATGCGCCGGCGGGTCACCTCAGGGTCAATGGCGGTATCATGCGCGCAGAAGGTGGCAACTTCGCGGCGTTGGCCCAAGAACTCTCACTCACCGGCACCCGCTTCGAATTGGGTGGCGATTTCTGGGCCGATTCAGGAACGACCGCCCGGTTGGAAAATCTGACGTTTGTCAATTTGCCGCCTACAGCAGTTTTCCAAACCACCGCCGTCGACGCCATCACCCTTTTGCATCTGCGCTTTAACGGTTTCACGGAGATCAACCTTGGTGCCCGAACTCTAGCTTTGGAGGACATCCACTTTCCGGATGGCTCGACCGTCCGCCTTGTCAGTGAGCAAGGTCGCCTGGCCCCGCAACCCAACACGGGACAAACGGTTCAACCCGGGATGGTCAATTTTGTGCGAGATGTGACCTACGCAGATCTGCCCGCGCAGGATTTTGTGTCCACGACTGCAGGTGGCACTGGTCAACAGGTAAACCGTATCACCATCACCAAGCCCCAGCCATGATACGCCGCCATTCATACCTACTCTTTGGCGCCATCGCATTGGCGGTGCATTCATTGCCAGCGCAACCCGCGCATCCACCCTCATCCCCTGAATCAAACAGGATCCCTGAGCTGTTCATCGGGGAAATGGAAGATGTCGGACCTCAATACTTGCTCCTGCCCAACGCCCGTCGCCGGGCCTGGGAGTTATGGACCGATCTGGAGATCACCGGCACGTCCAACGCCACCTTGGTGAATGATAATCCAAGTTTCTCCACCATCACGGCCGTGCAAGCTGGTGTGAACTGGCATGCTCCGGTCACTCCCCGCTGGACCGGTCAATTTACTTGGGAAGTCGGTGCCCGGGCCCAGACCTACCGCTACGGTTATCTCACGGGGATGAAAGAAATAATCAACTATGTGGAAGTGGATCGCAACAACTTTGACCTGATCGGCATTCACCTGCGCGGCACATGGTGGCGTGATAATTGGTTGGCGAGTGCCGGACTGCGCACTTCCACCATGCGTAATCGCACCGCCAGTCACACCTTCTACGAAGAACTCGCATTGGAGTGGCAATTATTCCGGACCTGGACGTTGACACCACGCCGAAGTTTGGCCGCGGGATTGGAAGGAGCGGGACGAATGACCAACACCGACTCCTACGGGATTTTCCCAAAAGGCTGGAACGACCGTGTCGAGCAAGGCTTGTTCGCTGTATTGGATCAAACCCTCGGTCTCGGCTGGCACGTCCAACCCGCCGTGCGTATGATGGCTGGCCATTACACCCAATCGGGTCGCTCCCGCAACGACTGGCATGTTTCAGGCCGGGTCGCGGTGACCCACTCTCTGGGCCGGAATGCAGATGTGCGTCTCTCCGCTGGTTATGACCAACGGGAAAGCACTGAATCTGAAATTTCCGATTTTAAGAAATGGGATCTGGCCTTGGCCCTCAGTGCTAGTTGGCGCTTCTGACCATCAACCGATATGGTGGCGACAGATTGCTCCACGCTGGTAAACCAACTCATAGTCGGTCCGGAGGTTTGGTTTCCGGATGCAACGGACCGTGCAATCGTGGCGTGTCGGTCGGCCAGCGCATGGACATGTTTTCATTCCCGAGGGTTTTCACCGGGGCATTGAAATAATTACTCGTGCCCAACCATTCCAAGAGGGCGACTTGCAGACCCATCCGGGTTTCACGATGGTCTGACTCATCCCAGAGATTCTTTGATTCACAGGGATCATTGGCCAGATCGTAGAGTTCACCGGCTTCCTGCCCAAAGTAGTGGACGAGCTTCCAGTGGTGACTGCGAATCATCACCTGATAATTGTCTTCGGAGAATACATGGGTGCGCGGCACCTTCTCTCCACCCTTCAACCAGGGGAGTAGCGAAATCCCCTCGAGCCGGTTCGGGGGCGAAACGCCGGCGATATCAAGCACCGTGCGGCCCAGATCAATGAGTGAAACCAAATCGCTCGTTTCCGTATCAACCGGCAAATTCAAGGAAGGAGGCGGACAGATGATCAACGGGATGTGAACGACGGGGTCATACATCAGCCATTTATAGGCCAGGTCGTGATCACCGAGCAGTTCCCCGTGGTCTGAAGCAAATATGACCCACGTATTCTCGCGTTGGCCGGTCTCGTCCAAGGCTTGCAGCAGCTTGCCAACCTGTTCGTCCACCAGGGAGACATTGGCATAATAATGCCGCCGCAAATGTTCGATGTCGGCGGGAGTGGCACTCGCCATATCAATATGTGAATCGTGAAACAAAGCCCCGTCTGACGGAGGGGCCATCAGGTCTTGCTGCGCCTTATGTTGGGGCGGTCGCGTGTCAAAATCGTTACCCCGGTCAACCGGGTCCGGCCAATCCGCTTCAGCATAAAGGTCAATGAATCGCTGCGGTGGATCCCATGGCTCGTGCGGGCCGGGCAACCCGACTTCGAGAAAAAACGGTTTCTCCGTCCGATGCTGACGCAAAAAGCCCACTGCGGCATCTCCCGTGAAAACATCGCTGTGAAAGCGCTCTTCATATTCCCAGGCGAGTCCTTGATACTTCTTCATCCATTCCGGGTCATGCTTTCTACGCTCATGGGGACGGGGAATGCCGTGCAGGTTGAGAAACTTTCCCCAATCATCTTCGCCAGCGTCAGTCCATGATGTGCCGTCAGCCGGATTCTCGACGATAATCCGGTCGTGAAAACCACCATTCTCATTGTTCGGGAGCAGGTGCATTTTCCCCACGCTCGCACAAAAATAGCCCGAGTCCGCTAAATCATGCACCCAGGTGCGATGGTGTCCCCAGGCGTTGAATGAATAAACGCCGGTATTGTGCGGATATTGCCCGGTAAAAATAGCCGCGCGTGACGCCACACAGGTGACCCCGGGACAAAAGGCCTGTCGAAAACTCATACCCTCCCCCGTCAGCCGGTCCAGATGAGGCGTCTTCATCCAAGGACAGTCATGCCTACGAATGGTATCGTAACGCTGCTGATCAGTTATGATGAGAACGATATTCGGAGCAGACATGAAACCAAGACTGCTCTCACCCAATCGAGGTTCAAAACAAAAGCGACCTTGGCTCCATCTGTGAGTATTTCCTTGCTTGCTCGTTGCATTTTTTAACGGCACCCACAGGTTATCTGCGCTATGTCATCCGCTATTCCAGTCACTGTCCTCACCGGTTTCCTCGGGGCAGGCAAAACCACCCTACTCAACCGCATTCTCACCGAACAACACGGTAAGAAAATTGCCGTGATTGAGAACGAATTCGGTGAAGTCGGCGTGGACAATCAGCTGGTCATCCAAAGCGACGAAGAGATATTTGAGATGAATAACGGCTGCATCTGCTGCACGGTGCGTGGCGATTTGATCCGCATCCTCGGCCGTCTGCTCAAGCGCAAGGACAAGCTTGATGCCATCTTGATCGAAACCACCGGCATGGCCAATCCCGCTCCGGTCGCTCAAACTTTCTTCACGGATGATGAGATGAAGTCGAGCTTCCGGCTTGATGCCATCGTCACCGTCGTCGACACCAAACACGTCCTGCAACATCTCGACCGTGAGGACGAAGCCCAGAAGCAAGTGGCTTTTGCCGATGTCATTTTACTGAACAAGACGGATCTGGTTTCATCAGCCGAAGTCGACGCCCTCGAGCAACGCATTCAGGGCATGAATGCCATGGCGAAGATCCATCGCACGCAGAATTGCGACATATCGCTCGATCGCGTGCTCGATGTTGGTGGGTTCAATCTGGATCGCGCCACCGAACTCGACCCCCAATTTCTCGACCAGGAATATCCCTTCGAATGGGCTGGCGCCTATCCCCTCCCTGCCGGCACCCATGAATTGGTCATCGGCCATACGGATGAAGACCACGGCCACAGCCACGAGGGCTGTGATCATGATCACCATCACGGTGGCAAAGAGAACGAACTCGATGTGGTCATCATGCCCGTAGGCAGTCCGCTGGCGGACGCTCAATCCGGCGCGAGCAAGCTCGACGCACTACCTTCTGGATACGACGACGCCATCGATCAGGTTGTTTCCGTATTCGGTGATTGGGAAACTCGGCTCAAGGAAGGAGATTCGGTCATTCCCGGCGCCACGCTCAACCGATTGATCCTCAACGAGGGTAACGGAAAATATCCGCTGACAATTTCCGAGCCCGGGCACTACCTTGTCTTTGAAGCCTGTGGTGATCACCCACTCCACATTCATGTCGGTACCGACACGGTAAAGCCGGACTGGCAGCAGGATTTTCATATCGCTCATACGCACAACGACTCCGTCGCATCCGTGGGCATCAATGTGCCCGGCGACCTCGACAGCAAACGTCTCAATGACTGGATCAGCGAATTACTGCGCGTAAAGGGTGGCGACATCTACCGCATGAAGGGCGTGCTCGCGGTCAAAGGCACCAACAAGCGTCTCGTCTTCCAAGGCGTGCACATGCTCTTCGATGCGAAATTCGAGGGCGAGTGGACCGAAAGTGCCCCCCGCCAGAACACGCTCGTCTTCATCGGTCGCAATCTCGACCGCGCGGCCCTGACCGAAGCCTTCAAGGCATGTTTATCCTGAACCGGTCGAAGAGCCTGGCTGAGTAAGTCGAACGACCCTGACCTAAGTCCTTCGACTTCGCTCAAGACCATGAGCTTGCCTCTCATGAGCCGGTCGAACGATCGAAATCCTTAGCCGAGCAAAGTGTAACCCATTAGGTTACACTTTGCTGGGAGCAGAATCTTGCTTCCGAAGCATCCCTGCGAAAGCACTGACGCAACCGAGGAGTGTCATTCTCCGGACTCGCCAACCACTGCCGTAGCGTTTTGCCTTAAAGATGTGAGCACCAGCCCCGGGACAAACCAGAATACCCCCAGCATGCTGATTCCGATCGAACAACGAGTTCATGCTGAGCTGGTGCGGACAGCCTATGAGGATTCCCTCTACGGCGGTGGCGTGGGTGCAATTGTCGTTCTGGTTTACGGTTACGCCATGTTCGCGGCAGCTCCGCCCTTCACGGTCGCTATCTGGATGTCAGGAGCTTTTGCATGCAATATCCTGCGTTTGGTGATGCGTTGGCTTTTCTTCCGCCAGCCAATGAGAACAGATCATTTGCGCCGGTGGTCATGGTCATTCGTGATTATCAGTGGACTAACCGGACTTAGTTGGGGAATCGCCGGTTGGATGTTTTTCTCCGTAGAAGCAGTGGGCTACCGTCTGCTCACCGTGCTGGTGTTGGCCGGACTCACGACTGGTGCCGCCCGACTGCTCGCGTCCATCTTTGCCGCCAATCTCGCCTACTTCTTTTGCTCCATTCTGCCATTGATGGCCGCATTTTATACCGATGAAACACTCCGAAGCCCTGTCCTTGGCGTTCTGTGTATCGCATACTTGAGTTATACGACCGTAGCTGCCCGTCAGCAATTGCGGGGCATGCAACGATCCATTCACCTTGGTTTCGATAACGGGGCCCTCGTGGAATCACTGGGTCAGGCCAAGGATAGTGCCGAACAACTCAACCGAGGTCTGTCTGCCGAAATCGCACAGCGCGAAGTCATCGAAACCGAACTTCGTGAAGCCAGCACTCGGGCGGAGTCGGCTAGTCGGGCCAAAAGTGAATTTCTAGCGACGATGAGTCATGAGATACGCACACCCATGAACGGCATTCTTGGGATGCTGCGGATCGTGCGCGATTCGCCACTTTCTCCCGAACAACGCGAGCAACTTGATACGGCATCACACTCGGCCGATACCCTGCTTGATCTGATCAACGACATTCTCGACTTGTCCAAAATTGAGGCCGGTCGACTGGAACTCGAGCACATCGCCTTTGCTCCGGAATCTACTCTCCGTTCCATTATCGACCTACTCCGACCCCGCACCGAGGCAAAAAACATAGCATTGAAGATGGAGTTTGATCCCAAGATATCCGGGGCTCTCATTGGTGACCCCACCCGTCTCCGCCAAGTGCTCTTTAATCTGCTGGGCAACGCCATCAAGTTCACTGAACAAGGCTCGGTCACCCTGCGAGTGAGCCTGGTCAAAGCTGACGACAATGGGGCAAAATCAACTATGAGTTTTGCGGTGGTCGACACGGGGATTGGTCTCGATCCGGAAGCTCAAAGCCGCCTGTTCCGGGCATTTTCCCAAGCAGACAGCTCGATGAGTCGGCGATTCGGTGGCACCGGTCTTGGTCTGACCATATCCCAGAAGCTGGTCGAAGCCATGGGTGGAAAAATTACGTGCGAAAGTGTGCACGGTCAGGGATCAACTTTTGCCTTCACCCTCTCTTTCTTCCACGCGGGCGAAGCGGACAGTAAGCGCCTCAGTGCGCCGACCAAAGGCTCACGTTCTACTGTGCCCAAACTTTCGGGACGGGTGCTGGTCGTCGAAGACGACCGGGTAAACCAACGCGTGATCACCCATTTCCTTAAGCAAATGGGTCTCGAAACCAGCCTGGCCAAGGATGGGTTTGAAGCCGTTCAAGCTGCTACGACCGCTCAATGGGACGCCGTCCTGATGGATTGCCAGATGCCCGGTCTGGATGGCCTGGAGGCCACCCGTCGTATCCGAACAAAGTTACCAGATCTGAATCTTCCCATCATTGCGCTCACCGCCAATGCCAGTATGCAGGACCGGGCGGCCTGCCTCGAATCCGGGATGGACGATTTTCTCTCCAAACCTGTGCGCATGGAAAACCTGTCTGAAACGTTGAGAAAGTGGATGAATCCGCCACCCACCTCAGAGTAACCTAATAGGTTACTCTTGTTTTACCACGTCACAGTAAACCTGAAGTCCATCGAACTAAGCCAAGGGTGACAGTAACCTAATAGGTTACTTTTGATCGTTCCGCACCCTCGCTTTCACAACGAGATGTCTCGTCCGGCTTGTTTTTGCGCCAACCAGTTCAAGATCTGCAACAGCGTCTCAGCTTCTGGCATGCGACTCCCATTCTTGAGAAAATCACTCAGTCGTTGCTTGGGGATACCGAGATAACGGGCCAATCTGACTTTTGAACCATACGGTTTCAATTCCTGACGGAGCAAAGTCGCGCAAGCGTTCCACATCGGAGTATCCGCACCCGGACGCCGCGTGCGATAGGAACCACGCCGCTGTGGTTTCAATGATTTTCTGACTTGCTTGGCACCAGCCTCAGCTGCATCCGCAAGCAGGCCGCCCAAATCCAACCACAGCTTGAGTCGTGGGTGTATCGGAGTCATCAAGAGTAACCCAATAGGTTACTCTTATTTTTTCAAGTCGTGTTCCCCCCTGCGAGTCACGGAGAAGGACAGTTTTGAAAGTCACCTATTGGGTTACTTTGCCAGGATGATCCCGGGAAACTAGCAGGAATAATCCGCCTACTTTTTGCGTTGGGCGCAAGGCACGCAGCTCACGGCATCCGGCTGATATTCAAGTCGTTCTGCCGCAATATCGTTACCGCAGAGCAGGCAACTTCCGTAAGTGTGTTCGTCGATCCGAAACTCGGCGGCCACAAGGCGGGCGTGTTCCTCTTCCAAGCGATGTTTTCCGGCCAACGCCATTTGTTGGTGTTGCATGGAATCAAGCCGGGACAGTCGTCCGATCGAAACATCCGGCGCGATCGCTTCAGTGCTGTCCGTCATTGCGGCCAACTCCACATCGATCTCGGCCAGTCGGGCCGCGATGAATGGGCGAAACGCATTCTGTTGGGCGGCATCCATGTCGCAGATTGTGAACTCAATCCTAGATATTACCAAGGAGGAATGTCATCGACTGGATAGGTCAATGGGGCGACCTCAGATCATGACTCAACCCATCAAAAACGGACTCAGCTCGTTTCTCCAATATTCTCCGCGGTCACCTCTTTTTGCATCAGCACACTCCTATCAGTCTGTCCATCGGACACGACTCACAGCTTGACCCGCTATAACCATGCGGTGACTTTTACTCACCCCATGTCAAGTGCCCCTGATAACAACGCAATGAATCTGTCGCGGCCTACACTTTTCCTCAGTTACGCTTCCGAGGATCGCGAGGCTGCACGTTCATTGCGCGATGCTTTGGCCGCTGCCGGTCTCGATGTCTGGTATGACGAAAACGAACTCGGTGGTGGTGACGCTTGGGACCGAAAGATCCGCCAGCAAATTCGCGACTGCGATTATTTCATGCCGGTGATTTCAACGGCTACGGAAAGACGCAAGGAAGGCTACTTTAGAAGGGAATGGCGATTGGCGGCTGAGCGCACCCTCGACATGGCCGATGATCTCATGTTTCTGCTCCCGGTCACGATCGATCACACCAAGGAATCAGGAGCGCGTGTGCCCGAGAAGTTTCTGGCCGTACAATGGTTGAACGTAATGGACGGAGTCTCCACCCCGGCGCTCGAACGGCTCGCCCACCGTCTCGCCACCAGCACCCACGCCCCCCATCTCCCACCGCACATCGCCGATACCCCGCGCCCATCACGCGCCACTGTTTCTTCCCCGCAACATCATGGTCCTCCACCCATGCCGCCGTTTCCGCATCTGGAAGATCAGAACAAAATCGGCCATCTCTTCAAATTCGTGGCCGAGATATTGTGGTGGGTGCTGAGTGTGGGATGGATGCTCTTCGGACGAGCGCCAAAATGGCTGCGAGTCGTTCTTTCATTATGGGCCGTCATCTACCTGTTTTCCCGCCTGGAGAGTGACGACAGTTCTCCGATATTAGCGCCAAGCAGAACCCTTCCCACGGAAGAAACCGAAGCGGACAATACCATTGCAGAAATTGCTGAATCATTCGCGCGGAAAGCTGAAGCAGGTGACGAATCAGAAGCGATAAAGGCCTTGGCAAAATTGGGCTCGGAACTGGCACACGGTTTCGCCTCAGGTATCATGGAGTCACCAGGCACCGACAAGCTGCTCACCGCGGTGCCATTTACCTTCGAAGCTGAGGATGAAGCTGAGACTGATTTTCTTGGTGCTATTTTCAATGCGGTCTATGACCAGCTCGCTATCAAGCGTGCGGGAGAGACGCATTTGGAGACCCAAGCCCTGGCGGATAACACGGACCTGGCCCTGATGGCAGTGGGCAAAAAACTAACATCCGCCTACGTACTGGGTGCTTGGGTAGATCGATCAGAATCCGATGACATTCTTCAAGTTCGGTTGGTGAAAACACAGGACGCCACCTTGGCTTGGAGTGGCCAATACGGAATTGATAAAGCCGATCCCGAAGTGATCGCTGATCTGATCACAGCTGGAGTTTTATCAGCATTGCCTGAAAAATCGGCGGCAAAAACCAAGACAGCAATAACGACGGACTAGTCGCGCCCGAGCTTCAATAACGCCCGTGGCGGTCAACCAGCTCCCGCAGTAGAGCCACGTTCTGAGCCGGCGTGTCTGGAGCAATCGCACAAGCGGTGCTCAGGATGAATCCCTTTGCCGTCATACCGATTTCCAGTCGTTTTATCACATCGGCACTAATCTGTTCAGTGGTGCCTTGCAGAAGCATGTGCACGGGATCGATGTTACCTTTGATGAACGCGCGATGCCCGATCCGCTTCACGGCATCCGCCAGCTCCACATCACCCAGTGGTGGAGGGTCTAGGCACTCGATACCGTCGAACCCAATATCAATAATCGCCTCCAACCGATCTCCGATGGCCCCGCAGGTGTGGCAGTAGCTCGGGATACCCGCGTGTCGGCTCGCGGCCACCAATATTGCCTGGGCCGGTGCGATCAGTTCACAATACAATTTGGGAGAAATAAAATTCCGGCCTGACCAAGGAGCAGACACATTGAGTGCATCAGCCCCGGCGGTAATTTGCTCCCTCGCGTGCCCAGCCACGGCTTCGGCGAACCTGCCCAATAGCGCATGACTCTTTTCCGGTTCCGATAGCAATGCGATCATCGCCCCATCGACTCCCAGCAGATCGATCAGATAATCCTCCGGAGAGTATAACGCACCATGCAGCGATACATCGGGTCCGATGATCGATCGGGCTTGAGTGAGCTCGGCGACTCGACCCGTTGCCGTCTGGGAGAGCTGCATTCGTAGGCGGGTTGAGGGCGGATGGTAACTGAGCCGCTCCTCGATCGAAGCCAGATCTACATCGCCAATATCCCATTCCGGTGCCTTGGCGTGCGTATAGCGGGGCAGATCGTTGCGGCAGTAGACACATGAATCGCCATTACGAAAATACACCACGGGACCCTCGGGATCTGTGCGATCAATTTTCTCCACCGTATCCTCATCAAGCGGCGCCGCGCCCACCGCCGGAATGAGCACGCCATCAAATCCGAACCGCTGGCTGACCACGCTAAATCCCCGGGCCAAGGCCCCTCCATGATTATGCCAAACATCAATCGGATCCAACTCCGGCATTTGCCTTAGTACAAAACCCAACGAGGGTTGGCACATCACCGGCACACGATCCGGTCGTTTGAGTTGCATGGCGGCGGCAATACGAGTGCGAGAGGTATGCATGTCTGGACCACACACCATGAGCTTCACCACCGATTATTCGATCTGAATCAGAAGGGGTGATTCTCACTGCTCACGATTTTCTCAGATAGCATTTGTCCCAAATCCCGATGTGTCGTAATTCCTCGGGTGATTCGCCAGCCGTTTCACCCCATGAATCCCATCCGCGATCCCGCCATCGATTTGCTGCCCCGCACCATTAATCGCGCTACCGTTCTCGAAAGGGATGTGGTTATCATATATCCGGGAACCACCCCGAAATATCAGGCGCTCGCAGAAAAACTCGCGAAGGCCTTGGTCGCGGTCGGTGCTGCTCAACCCGAATGCATCACGGATCTTGAACTCATGCCCGCGCGAAGCACACCTCTGCCTGACTCTTACCGGAAAAGACCACTGATTGTCCTCGGGAGTCTGAATACAAATCGGACCCTCCAGCCACACTACGCGAGTTTCCTTTGCTCAACCGATGCCACATATCCGGGGGGAGATGGCTACGATCTGCGAACCCTGGTGAACCCCTACGCCACCGGCACGAATATCATTCTCGCCGGGGGCAGCACCTTGGGGGGAGTCGAGCGTGCCGTGAAACAACTCTTGGCCGTCATTACCAATGTTGCTCCCACGCTTGCACTGCCCTTTTTACTCAAGGTCGATATTGATCCGGTGCTGGCCAAGAAACTGACATCCTGGCCTTACACCCCATTGCAGGATTCCACCGAACTGCAAAATCTGCGCAGCCGGGGGTTGATGTTCTTCACCGAGCCCATTCGCGTGATCGGGGCCTATACGCAAATGTGGTCGTGGACTGCTGATGAACGTTATGCCCGCATTGCCGTTGAAGCCTTGCGTCGACTCAATACCCACATGACCAAGGGTTATGGCGATTGGCATTACCTCGCCGAACGCTTTCTACGGGCGATCCCCTTGTTAATCGCTGGCGGCATGCTGACAGATGAAGAGATTGCCCGCACTGACGAACTGCTGTTGTTGACCGCTTTTGGCAATGAGGATGATTGGTGGCGCGGTAAAGTTGGGCAACCGCCCCTCGGCCACCGTCACCACGGCAAGGGCACGTTCGAATTCCTACTCCTCGCGCGCTATATTCGTGACCAAACCAACCCCACCCCGGCAATGCGCGCGCAATGCGATCGCTGGATCAGCGAGTGTTATACATTTCTTGATGCCCTGTCTGTCGCATGCATCGACGATCAGGATGACGAAAGCACACTCAACAATCTGGCGACGCTTTATCGTTACGCCCTCGGTCAGGAACGGCATAAATTCTTCACCAGTGGTCGGGCAAGGCAAGTCGCCCGGCGATGTATTGCGTTGCATGATAACAATGGCAACGGGGCTGGTCAGGGCGGTTACGGAGAAAGTCAGGGGATGTATCTGCAGCAGGAAGCCACCGAGCAAACCGCGTGCAGCGCCTTTTATTACGGCGACGGAGAACTGAAGTGGGTGCAGCAAAAGATGCCCAATTTGGATATCGCTCAGCGTTACTTCGGTTTCCGCTACGCGCCGGTATTTCTGCAAAAATTCGACACCGGCCCCGAGCTTACTGCGATCGCGCCTCCGACCGAACAAGGGCTGACCTGTCTGCCGATTACGGAACACCAACTCGCACTCACCAATCATCCGCCGGTTCATGTTGAACCTCAGGGGCACATGGTGAATAAAAGCGAAACCTGGCAACTCCCGGAAGGCATCGGCCTTAACCAACTTCCTCCAGCACAAGGTTTTGACAAAATCGTGCTACGTGGGGGATACGATAGCTCCGATGCCTATTTGATGATTCAAGGGTATCAAGGCGGCTTTCGTTGGCAGGGCCATATGCAGGCCGCCAATTGCATCGTGCGCTTTTACCAGGCGAGACACGTCTGGCTGGTACAAAACACTTCACGGCACTCGTATCACGACAAGAACGGTCTCCTCATCAGTGACGGAGCCAACGATACTTTGATCCAGCCCGTCGCGGAGCAAGCAGCACTCGCGGATTTCACCTCAATCGCCCTGACGGTCTCTCGCCTCACCAATTACCACCACACTGATTGGACCCGCCACCTTTTCTGGTCTAAACCCGATGACGGTTATTATGTCGTCATCGATCGGGTCGCTTTTCAGGCCGATGGGCCCTACTCGCTCACCTGTTCATGGCGCACCCCGGGATATGCCGAATTGCACGGTCGTCATTGGCACAGCGATCAAGGCCAGCATCGCTTCACCATTGTGGCAGGCGAGGAGGTCGCCGCCACATGCGAGATCGACACCGATCAAGGCGGCTGTTCACCCTACGTGCTGCGTCAACGCCGCGCGGGAGCACATCAGTCTGGCGACGAGAGTTCCTTCCAAAACCTGTTGACGGTTCGTCCGCTCAACAGCGACGAAACATACGATCTCCAACGCCTCGACGGGCACACCGCTTTGGTTACGCGCAATGAACTCCCACTCGCTTGGTGTGCCGCTGACTTGCACCCCGACTTCACCTGGTTGCCTAACGCCAAGGTTAGGGCAGCCAGTGTTTTTATTGAGGCCCAATCGATGGTTTTCGCGGGTGTCACGGAGCTTGCTCTGGCTGGTTTGAATCTCCAAAGCACTGCGCCAATCAGCGTGTCCCTCGATTTGGAAACCAATGCGATTACTTTGAAGTCCGACACCAAGGTGGCGGTCACCCTCTCACACAACGGCTCGCTCCAGAATATTTCCTTAAGCTCCCCATCTGACGCTGCAGGGCGGAAGCGCATTCCTTCATCGCGGTTGCGGAGCCCAGGCTTAATCCCGCCTTCAGTCACGCCCCTTTCTCCCCTTTTCTGCACCGCACTTTCAAAGGTGATCGGCACATGGTTCGGATCTTTGCCAACTAAAGATCCCGAATCCTCCGCAACGCCACAGCCTGACCCTACGAAAGAGGAATCTGTTTGGCAAAGTGCCTGGTCCTATGACAGCGGCAGTCGCGTGCCGGAAATTGTGCGCAATATTCGCATCACCGCCGATCCCCTGCCGATCAATGGTTCCCCCGATGAGATGCTCGATCCCGTGATGCCCGATGGGTATTCACGGGAAATGTGGATACAGTGGCCCCGGAGCGAACATTACACGATTTCGCTTACGCTCCCACAACCACGGACGCTAAGCGCACTCAACATCCTCGGCGATTGCATCGACGATCCGACTCTACGCACCTATCACCCCTTGCCGGAAGGCATCACCGTCGAATCCGATTTTGAGGATGGCACCACTCGTGCCTGTGCGGTGATTCCTGCACCTGACCGCCGCTACAAGCGTTACCGTGATGCCGAAAACCGCCTCGCCGCGTATCACGCCCGTATTGATGGAAAAGTCAGTGCAGTTCATGTGCGCTTACCCGCCCCAGCAGATGGCAGTCCGTTCGTGCTGCATCGGCTTGAGGTTTTGAGTAATCGCACGATTGCCCCGGCGATCGAGCATTGGACCACGGCCGATCTCGATGGCGATGGACATCAAGAAATCATCTTCACCAATGCGCTCAGTGAATTGATCGTTCTTAATGATAAAGGTCACGAGCAGTGGCGTCATCAATTGCCGGTGCCCATCACACATATCTCTACCCAACCGGTCGATCCCAGCGGTCCTCCGGTCCTCTGCGTGGGTATGCTCGGGGGAGTTTTGCATCAATATCATCACGATGGCTCGCTCCGCCGAGCGTGGCCCATCGCCCAACAATTCTTTCAGCGCAAAGATTGTCTCCAAGGTTGGTTCAACGCCACCCACTGTATCAACATTTGGCGACGCGATGAAAACGGTCGCGGCTGCCTCGTGCTCGGTGGTTATGGCATCCTCGTATTTTTAAACGCAGACGGAGACATCGTCGGGCACAGCTTCGTCGATGGGCCCTGGAGCTTTGATATTCTCGTTGCCTCCGAAACAAGGCCTGATCGGGGTGATCTCTATGTGCGCTGTGGCTGGAATCATGGCATCATGTATTATCCCAATGTGCCGGGAGACGGACCCAGCGGTGAAGCTTTCTATCTCGGCGGATTCAACCAACCGATGTTTCGCATGCTCACGCGGGTGATTCCATTTCTCAACGGTCGTTCGCTCGCAGCCGAATGGGTCGAGTTATCCAGCCTGCCGGATGGCGCACTCTTTTTTGCGACCGAGCTTGGCTGCGGCGTGCTCTCAACAGCCACCAAAGAGTGGCACTGGAAACTGGAAGGCGGCATGAGCCTAAACGTCGCCAGCATTGGCCAAGTCGAGGGCCGGGCGGTTGCATTAACTGGGGGAGTGGACGGATTTGTGGCGGCAGTCGATCTAAGTGATGGTCGCGTGATTCGCAGCCAGCATGTCGGCGCGCCGGTAATTGGAGTGGCGCAAACCACCAACGGAAATCTCCGTGTTGCGACGCATAACGGCGCGCGGTTACTTGATCTTAATTGGCAGTCCATCGGCGAAAGCTCCCATCGTCTCAACCGCGTGCTCCCCGTCGGTGATGACCGCCTACTCGTCTCTCACCCCGATCATACTCTCGAAATGCTGGAACTAAAAAGTGTCTATTCGGATTCATCCGTGGTTTAAGAACTCTCCGATTCCTATGAAACGTCTCCTCGCCATCGCCGCCGTCCAACTACCCTCGGATACTCCTGGAGAATCCAATGCTGCTCGCCAACGTGCCAATTTCGAGGCAGCAGAATTCTGGCTCAAACAGGCAGGCAAGCGCGGAGCCAATATCGCCTGCCTAGGCGAAACTTTCAACATGGTCGGCATCGAAAAGAAGCGGCGCACCGTGCCCCTTTTAACGCGCAATGCCCACGCGGAAGCCCTTCGTCGTTTCAGTCCTATCGCAAAAAAGCACCGGATGGCGATCATCGCCCCGATCACCGCGATGATTGATGATCTCGTGCGTAATGTCGCCGTAGTGATCGATGAAAAAGGGAAATTTGCCGGACAATATTTCAAGGTACACTGCATCGAACATGAGACGGACTATGGGGTGGTGCCCGGAGATGAATGGCCTGTCTTCAAAGTAGCGGGAGCCAAGATCGGCATCCAAATCTGCCACGACAATTCCTTTCCCGAAAGTGCCCGCTGTCTAACGTTAAACGGGGCCGAGGTGATTTTCTGGCCGCACTTGATGAGTGGTTGGGGCGGCGAGTTCATGGACATTCTCCTGCGCGCACCGGCGATTCACAACGGCATCCACCACGTGCCGGTATGTTATGGCTGTGCTCCTGATAAATCGTGGATGCCCGGCATGTTACTTGGGCGCAGCAGCATCATCGGCCCCGATGCCACGATTCTCGCCGATGCCGGTCGGCATCCCGGTATCGCGCTCACGACCATCGATCTGGCGGCACCCCGCATCGCCGAAATGTTCACCCGCCCCGGCAGTTGGGTCTGGAAACCGGACATGCTCAACGACCGTCGCCCTGACACCTACGAATCATTCACCAGGCCACATAAGCGGCAGCAGCCCATCCGCGCCTCCAAGCCCCAATAATATCATCATGAACAACCGGGAACGATTTCTGCGGATCATGAACCACGAGCCCGTGGACCGTCTGCCGGTGCTGGACCTCGAGCCCCTCGAAGTCATGACCTTGGATCGTTGGCGAGAGGAAGAGCTGCCTGCCGGGATCAATCACATCGACTTCCTGAAAATGTCGCGCCTGGTCCCGACGGGCGGTGGCCGAGTGCAACCGATCCCCCGATTTGAGGAAACCATCATATCCGAGGAAGAGGATTACTACTCACAAATCACCGAGCTGGGTGCCACGGTCCGTCGCCGGCGAGACGCTCCCCACACTTTTTACGGGCACACGGACTTTCCCATAAAGTCCCGGGATGATTGGCAGAAATATAAAAAACGGCTCGACCCGGCCGATGCAGCCCAGCGCTTGGGCAATATTCTGGAGCCTGACAACGTCCAGCGACTCAACGCGTCAACGGATCCCGTCGGACTTGAGTTCTTCCCTTATTTGTTTCGCTTCGGTTTTTACACGATGGGCATGGAAGGATTCCTGACCGCCTTCTATGACGACGAGGAACTGATCCATGATATGTTCGCGCAGGCCGCCAAGGTGCTCATGGCAAATATACCTCGGGTACTCGAGCAGATCACCGTTGATGTGGCCTACTTCTGTGAAGATCTGGCCGGCAAGAACGGTCCGCTCATCTCCCCTGCCATTTACGATAAATTCTGGGCTCCCCATCAAAAGCCCATCTTACAGGCCCTAAAGGACGCGGGAGTTCCCGTGATATGCATGTGGAGTGCCGGCAGGTTCGAACAACTCATCCCCACGATGATGGAACATGGATTCAACTGCACCTGGCCGATTGAGCGCCAACCCGGCATGAATCCGCTCAACCTTCGTCGGGATTTCGGGCCGGGCTTGAAGCTGGCCGGAGGGATTTCACTCCAAGCACTGATCAAGGGGCCGGAAGCCATTGACCACGACATTGAAGAGCTCATGCCCCTGATCAAGGAGGGTGGATTTATTCCGACCTTGGACGATATGGTACCGCTGGAATGTCCCTTCTCTCACTACCGCCATCTGATCGAGAGACTACAGGCAATCCGAATGAGCTGAACCATGGGGGTGGAGTATCTCACGCCCCCCCCTGCCTGCCCTATTCCATTCAGCCTGCGCGAGGATCTGGAATTTCATGTAATTTCCATGATATTAACCTCGGTGATTGCCTCGCATGCAATGACCAATCCACACTGTTGCGCTTAGCCTCAACCTGAAATCACGCTTTCAGAGACTCATGAAAGTATCACCCCTCAATCTAAGTTTAGCGGGCGCCACTCTGCTGGGGGGATTCATGCTGACAGGGATCGCTGTTTATCAGGCCAAAAACCACTACGAGGATGAAGCCCGATACCAGTTTGGTCGTATGGCAGAACATTTGGGCAACGAGGTGCAACGGCGGATGAATCAGCCGGTCTACGGCCTCAAGGGGGCGCGCGGGATGTACGCGGCCAGTAAATCCGTTGAGCGCTTGGAATTCCGGTCGTATGTCGATTCGCGGGATTTTGAGCGCGAATTCCCCGGGGTCATTGGCTTTGGTTTCATTGAGCGGGTGTTGCGTCCCGATCTGGAGCAATTTTTGGCGGCGGAGCGCGCGGATAATGCCCCGGAATTTCAGCTCAAGACCTCGGGACAGGCCGATGATCTTTATATCATCAAGTTTATAGATCCCTTGAAGGCCAATCGACAGGCATGGGGTTACGACGTGGGCAGCGAGCCTACCCGCCGAGCCTCGGTGGAACGGGCCGCCATGACCGGTGAACCTACCCTCACCCAACGCATTTCACTCGTGCAAGATAACGCCAAAAGATCCGGGTTCCTCTACTTGGTGCCGGTATACCGCAACGGCACGCACCCGACCACTCCGGAGGAGCGGATGGAGGCCCTCCAGGGTTGCGTTTACGTGGCCATGATTATTGACGACGTCTTTGCCCAGCTGCTCAAGGACGTCGACGACATGCTCGATGTCGAAGTGTTTGAAGGTCGCGAGTTGGTCAGCGACCAGCTTCTCTATGATGCGGACAATATTTTGGTCTCGGTAATCATCACGGATGGGGAACACGACTTCGGTGGGCGCATGTTTAACAATGTCATGTCCATCCGCATCGGGGGTCGCGACTGGACCCTGGCCATGACAACCACGGAGTTTTTTGAGGCCACCATCGACAACACCGCTCCCGTGTTCATCGGCCTGGGCGGCGGAGTGATAAGCTTCCTGCTTGCAGGATTGGTCCTCTCCCTTGGCCATGGCCGCACCCGTGCATTGGACCTAGCCCGTGAGATGACCCGGGATTTGCGCGCCAGCGAGGCCGAAACCCGCCGACTGGCGATGGTGGCCAGTCGCACGAGCAACGCCGTCGCCATCAGTGATCCCCAGGGCCTGATCGAATGGATCAATGAAGGGTTTACGCGCCTGACCGGGTACACCCTTGATGAGGTCAAAGGCCGAAAGCCCGGGGCGTTTTTGCAGGGTCCGTTGACCGACCCCGCTACCGTAGAACAGATGCGAGCGGGCTTGGAAACGGGCTCCGGTTTCAAGGCGGAAATCATCAATTACCGAAAGGACGGTCGCTTCTACTGGGTGGATATTGAAGTGCAGCCCCTGCAAGCCCCGGACGGTCGGATCACGGGTTTCATGGCCATTGAAAGTGACATCACTGAGCGCAAGGCCGCGGCCACAACCCTGAAAGCCAATGAGCAACGACTCACGGCGCTTACCACTCATGTGCCCGGAGTCATTTTCCAGTTCGAGGTATCACCAGAAAACCAACGCTCCTTCTCCTTCCTCAGCGCAGGCTATGTCACGCTTTTCGGCCGGGAGCCCGGGGAGGTCATGGAAAGGCCCGTGATTTTGTTCACCATGGTGCATGAGGAAGATCGCCGCCGCGTACGTAATTCCCTCGAGGCCGCCATTGCTGCGCTCACTCCATGGACTGAAACATTTCGTATTCGCACGCCCGAGGGAACGATTCGCTGGATCAACGCAAACTCTTCCGTTTCGCAACAACCCGATGGCCGCAAAGTGTTCTTTGGCGTACTGGCCAATATCACGGAGCAGCAGGAAGCACGCTTTGCGGCCGAGCAGGCCAATCAGGCCAAAAGTCAATTCCTCGCGATGATGAGTCACGAGATTCGCACACCCATGAACGGCGTGATCGGCATGACTTCGCTCTTGCTCGATACCCCCCTTAACACCCAACAAAAGGAATTTGCCGAAATCGTACGGTCCAGCGGAGATAGCCTCCTCACGCTGATCAACGATATCCTCGATTTCTCAAAAATCGAGTCGGGACGCCTGGATTTGGAAAGCGTTCCCTTCAGCCTACGTGATTGTGTCGAAGGCACGCTGGATTTGTTTGCTCACAAAGCCGCTCAACAGGGCATTGAGATACTATACGAGATCGCTGAAGGAGTACCGATCGAGGTCGAGGGCGACATCACCCGATTGCGACAGATTCTGGTCAATCTGATCAGCAATGCCCTCAAATTCACCGAGAAGGGCGAAGTAGTACTAAGCCTGCGCACCAACACGGCCGAAGACGGCGCAAACGAATTGCTTTTTGCCGTGAAAGATTCGGGCATTGGCATACCTCTCGAAGCTCAGAACAAACTCTTCAAGTCGTTCAGCCAGGTGGATACATCCACCACACGTAAATATGGCGGCACCGGTCTCGGCCTGGCGATCAGCAAACGTCTGGCGGAATTAATGGGGGGGCGCATGTGGCTGGAAAGCGATGCGGGGAAAGGTTCCACGTTCTTTTTCACCGTGCGTCCGCAATGGGTTGCCGCCCGCCCCCAACGCTTTGTCGCCACAGACCGTCCCCGCCTTGCAGGCAAGAGACTCCTGGCGGTGGATGACAGCCCCACCAATCGTCGCATTCTCACCACCTTGGCTGAAAAATGGCATATGTCCGCCGTTGTGGTCAGCACGGGCCAGGAAGTCATGGATATCCTGCAAGGAGGCCAACAGAGTTTCGACCTCGCCGTATTCGATATGCAAATGCCGGAAATGGATGGTCAAATGCTGGCCCAAGCCATCAAGCAACTGCCCGATCATGCGAGGATGCCGCTGATCCTGCTGACTTCCATCGACCGGCAAGCGGGAAGTGTGATCCCCGGGCTCTTTGCAGATATTCTCACCAAACCGGCCAAGCCATCCCAAATCTATGATGCGATGGTCAACACACTGGGTTCACGAGCACCTTTCCCCATGACCAACACTGCGCCCGTCGCGATTGATTCCGCGACCACTGAGCCCCACACCGAGCGCATCCTTCTGGCCGAGGACAATTCGGTGAACCAAAAGGTCGCCCTGCACATGCTCGCAAGGCTTGGCTACCGCGCCGACGCCGTGGCCAATGGTCTTGAGGCATTGGAATCGGTGAAGTCTCGTCCCTATGACATCATCCTCATGGATGTGCAAATGCCGGAAATGGACGGGCTGGAAGCGACGCGCCGGATCAAGGCTGATTTTGCCGGCAAACGTACTCCATGGATAATCGCGCTCACTGCCAATGCGATGGAGGGTGATCGGGAGATGTGTCTTGAAGCCGGGATGGACGATTACCTGGGCAAACCCATCAAGAGTCCTGATCTGGCGGCCGGCTTGGTCCGAGCGAGTGCAGCCATTCGAGCATCTCAATGACAAATTAATAGGACGAGACCTTGTTTGGCCGACATAATGTTCGAGGCACCAGTAGATCCTCCAACCCCTTGGCAAATTAGGTTAGTCGACGCCTCGGCTGCACCAAGGTGCAGCCCTACGAGTTTCCAAGTTTTTTCTTGGGCACCCAGTAGGTGAGGCCTTCTTCGTAACAGGTGGCAGACAGTTCTTCGGTCCGTGCCCTGATATAATCCTCCGCGGCATTAACGCCACGATTGTAGGCGTATGGCGCAATTTCCTTCAGGATGTAGTCCAAGAGGAATTTAGTGCGCATCGCACTGAGTTCTTCATCCATCTCTTCGCGGAAATAACGTTGAAGGGAAGGGATAAGGTCAGCGGTTTCTTCTTTGGTCAGTTCTATACTCATGATGATTGATCAGCCACAAAGCAGGTAACGAGGTGGGTAAATCACGACGGCGTTACTCTTCCAACCAACCCATCGCCTTGTAATAAGTTTGATGAAAAGGATTGGTGATCCATCCCGCCGGCACGGGCAGTCCCTGCGACCGACGCTCGTCTATCTTCGCCTGCACCACGAGCAAGTCTTCGTATTTTTTCCTTAGTTTGTCATTATGCCGAATGCTGTTCTGGATATGAGTATCGAGCTGCTCGGCCTCGACCCGACCTGCCTCCTCCGGAGTTAATCGACCCGCCAGAACCGATTGAGCGGTCTTCGTATCCACCCTCGCTACCACGTTTGAAATCACAAACGGACTGCGAGACATGGCGATGCCAATCTCCGGCGCTACGCGGGTAAACACTTTTTGGGCTTCCCACTCGTTGGGGTGGTCTGCCGGGCGTAGAAACTCTTCGGCATGGACGTATTTGGGCACTGGAGGTAGCCCATCACCACTGCGGGCGATGAGCAGGTTGAAGGGCTCGCTGGTCAAAAATTGCTGAAACCGCATCGCCTCCGCAGGGTGTTTCGAGCCCACATATACCGAGACCACGCCGCAGACAAACTGCGTGTTGGGGAATCCACTGTGGAATACTTCCACCGTGTGGAGGGGTAGATCACCCTGCACGCGCAGTCGGATCAAAGCATACCGCGGCATATAGAGCATCGCGTAGCGACCCGTAGCAAAGAGGTAGAATATCCCCTCCCCAGCCAGGCTGGCGTTGGCCGTCATCGACTGCTGTTCCGCCAAAGTGGGAATCAAACGCAACTCCACAACCCAGCGATAGTAACGGCGCAACACCTCCGCATTGCGTGGATCGTCGAGGATGCACTTGGTCATGGTCTCATTGAAAACCGAAAGGCCCAACCCCCGACGCATGTCGTAGAGTGATACGGTTTGCATAAAAAAAGCGCGCTCCCGGACGCCCGGAGGATTGGCCGCCGTCACAAACTGCTTGCCCAAATCCTCAAACTCATCCCACGTCCACCGATAATTGGGTTCCGCGATCCCATAGCGCTCAAAAGTTTCGGTATTAATCCAACAGACCGCGGCCGCAACATTGCGGGGAAACCCATATTGCCGCCCATCCCACAAGATATCCGCTCTCAATGCCGGATATGTGGCATCAGGAGAATAGCCCAATTCGCGGGCTTGCTTCGTCACATCCATCAGCATGCCGGACGAAAAAAACAATTCCGTCTGCGTGGAGTAGATATCAAACAGGTCCGCCCCCACGCCCGCCAATCCTTGGGCCAGTTTCTTGGTCGGGTCCTGGTTCGCGTTATCTATCTTCACCTCGATCGGCGGCATATCATTGTCCTTCAACCATTGCTTGAACAATCGGATCGTCTCCCGCTTCACCGGATCATTCTGCGTCACCCAGTATAACACCGGGATCGAGGATCCGCGATCCGGCTCAGTCCAACGCAGCATCAGACTCGCAAAGGACAGGGTCAGAAGTATGCCGAGAAATAAACGCTTCATAATTCCATAACAACATTACCCCGGATGCGGGGAAAATGCAGGGGTGATAGATGGGGCGTCTTCAAAAGGCATGGAGGGGCAAGCATCTCAGGGGCGATGTAATTTTTACGGCCGCATCTCCCCGCTGGCTACAAAATTACGAACGGGGATAATTTGAAGATCCAAGGCTTATATCAATCTCCGCCAAACGACATCACCCAGTGGCTCGGAAATGATCCCTTCACGACAGCGGTTCTTCTTCCAGCCAACCCATCGCCTTGTAATACGTCTGATGAAACGGGTTGGTGATCCATGAAGCAGGCACGGGCAATCCCTGTGCCCGGCGCTCGTCAATCTTCGCCTGCACCTCGAGCAAGTCTTCGTATTTCCGTCTCAGCTTCTCATTATTGCGAATGCCATTCTGAATGTAGGTATCGAGCTGCTCGGCCTCGACCCGACCGGCATCTTCCGGTGCCAAACGGCCCGCCAACACCGATTGAGCGATCTTGCTATCAACCCGACGGACAACCCCGGTGATCACAAACGGACTGCGTGAAATCGCGATGCCTAGCTCTGGTGCCGCGCGGGTAAACACTTCTTGGGCAGCCCACTCCCCCGGATGGTCGGGCGGATGCATGAATTCCTCGGTATGCACATAGCGTGGCACCGGTGGCAGGGAATCGCCGCTACGGGCAATAAACAAATTGAAGGAATCGCTGGTTAAGAACTGCAAAAACCGCACCGCTTCTACCGGGTGCTTCGTATCCTGATAAACTCCCAAGACTCCGCAGGAGAATTCGATGTTGGGGAATCCATTGTGAAAAGGCTCCACCACGCGGAGCGGCAACTCACCTTGCGTGCGGAGCCTAATCAACGCCCAACGTGGCAAGTAGAGCATCGCATAGCGACCGGTGGCAAATAAGTAGAATGTTCCCTCCCCGGCCATACTGGCATCGGCGGCCATCGAATTTATTTCCGCCACCGTGGGTATCAGATGCAGCTCGGTGACCCATCGATAATAACGACGCAGCACCTCGGCATTGCGCGGATCGTCGAGGATGCACTTGGTCATCGTTTCATTAAATACCGAGAGCCCCAATCCTCTCCGTAGAGTAAAAAGTGAAACGGTCTGCACAAAATAGGAACGTTCACGGGTGCCCGGTGGGTTGGCCGCTGTGACAAACCTCTTGCCCATCTCCTCAAACTCATCCCACGTCCATCGATAACTGGGTTCAGGAATCCCATAGCGCGCAAAGGTCTCGGTATTGAGCCAGAGGACCGACCCGGATACATTGCGGGGAAACCCATACTGTCGCCCATCCAAAATGAGATCCCCGTTGAGCGCAGGATATGTGGCCGCGGGAGAAAACCCTAATCTGCGGCCCGCCTCGGTTACATCCATCAGCATACCGGAAGAGTAAAATAACTCCAACTCGGTGCTGTAGATGTCATAAATATCAGCGCCAACTCCCGCCAGCCCCTGGGCCAATTTCTTGGTCGGATCTTTGTTCGCATTATCGACCTTCACTTCAACGGGCGGCAGATCATTGTCTTTCAACCACTGTTTGAACAAACGAATCGTCTCCCGCCTAGTCGCGTCATCCTGCGAAATCCAATAGAGCACGGGTACGGGTGACCTGCGATCAGGTTGCGTCCAATAGAGCAGCAAACTCAACAATGACAGGACCAGACATACGCTGATAAATACCCGTTTCATGGTGCCACGGGTGCACTATCCTTTAATGCGGGAGATGGTATGATCAGGATGGGAACATTCATGCAATGAAGGATGTGAGACTCATGAACCGATAGCACGGGTTCAAGTTCTCCCTCACTGATCATCAATAAAATATGTCTTTAAATATCGTGCAGTAGTTCTGCATCTGCTGAATCGAAACATCCGGCGGTATTCTGTGATCCGGAATCGGAATGTAACCTCCGCTCTTGGCCAACTTTTCAACCCGCATCAACTCCTCCCTGATCGCTTGCTCCCCTTGGTTGATGACCAATTTATCCACTCCACCGAGCATTCTTAAATCCTTGCCATACTGGGCCCGGTATTTGTTCACATCGCCCTTCCAAGTTCCCACTTCGATGGGGAAGAGAATGTCGACCCCGGCTTCCATCCAAATCGGCACGAGGTCATCCACTTTGCCATCACTGTCCAGGAGGATGTGTTTCACGCCATGACGGCGGTAAAACGAAATGAGCTTCTTGTAATGCGGCAGCCAAAGCTCCCGGAGCTTGGCGGGCGACATCAAAGGACCGGTGTTAAAACAACAGTCCTCAAAGATATATACGAAATCGATATCCAGCTCCTTGATTGCCCTCTCGAAGGTGCGCATGAAGTGATTCGCGACATATTCGATGATCTCTTCCAACAGAGCGGGGTCATCATATTGCATCATGGAAATGCCTTCCACGGTCATCCAACCACGCGGCCAGCCGTAGAGTGAGCCGCCCATGAAAGAGAGCACAAAATCGCGATTCTTATGGAACTTGGCTTTACGTGCTTCCCAGTCCGCCGGGTAAATATCCACGCCTTGGATTCTGTCTTCAAACCGCTGCTTGAACTCGCTCCATGAAGCCCGGTCTTTCAGAAAAACATCCACAACCTCAGGAATGCATTCCCCCTTTTTGCTGGATTTGCGCACCACCCCGTCTTCGCACCGCTCCAACAAGAATTCGTCATTATCTTCGAGTACCTTGTGTTCAAACGGATCGATCCGGGTTCTTAGCCCCAGCCCGCCCCACATATACTGCTCCCAATCCTGATCCATGCCGAAATGACTCCAGAAAGGTTGCCCTTTGGGCACCCCCTCTTGCCACCACCGGTCCCGGGTTTCATGCCATTGTCCGAAATACCAAAGCGGCTGGCGGTCAAAGGCCTCATAGTCCATGATGGCGTTGAATCGTTCTCTAACGTTCATATGATTTCCTTACAGTTATGACGGTGACGGGAAGAATGTTTTGATCAGATTTCAGTCGGTCCAACCGGATTGGTCTTCACCGAATGCATCGGACCTATTAAGCACATAATACCGGTTATTGGCAGTTGCCGCAATGGACAGTTTCCCGAAGCTTTAGCATATAATCATGCCAACTAGGCACTCCATGTCCCCTCAATCTCCACCGCGTGAACTGGCCCTGGCCTGGGGTGGTCAATTCGATGGAGCCACGGATGTGACGGACCATCGCCACACCGAGACGGAGTTGGTGTTGGTGACTGCCGGCCGCTGTTGTATCAAAGTGAACGAACAGAATCTCGAGGGGGGAGCCGGGACTTTGTTCGTGCTGCCGGCCGGGGTCTCTCAATATCAAACCACCCTCGAACCAACCCGAACGACCTTTATCGGATTTTGCTGTCCTCCGGGAGCATTCGACGAAAGTGCCCGGATATTGAAGCTGGAAGCTGATGATCCGGCATGGGTATGGCTGGAGCAATTGTGTGACTGGCAATTGGTGAGGCCGCCATTGGGACAAGATGTGATTCGCCAACTATTGGAGGTATTACTGCGTCGGATCAGAGAGCTGGACGTGGCGGACGGCAGCCGGGAGCGAATGCATCCGACCGTGACCGCAGCGATCGCACACATGGAACGCGATCTCGCGAAACCCCTGCAATTGACGGAATTGGCCAAGGTGACAGGCGTGAGTGTGAGCCATCTCGGCGCCTTGTTTGTCAGCGAATGTGGATGCAGTCCGATGCGTTACCAACAGCAGCGTCGGCTCGACCGCGCGCGCTGGTTGCTCGACAATCCCTACCTACGCATCCACGAGGTGGCTCAGGCCTGCGGCTATGAAGACGAAAACTATTTCGTGCGGTTGTTTCGCTGTCGCTTCGGGCTGCCACCGGGCCGTTGGCGCCGACAACGAATCAACTCTCCCGAAGGATCTTAAAAACAGGATTCCGTAGGGCGCGACCTTGGTCGCCGCCTAAAAAACTGGTCGCCGCCTAGGCTGCACCAGGTGCAGCCCTACAAGTTTGCAAAGTTCAGATCCCGCTCAAATCCGCCACGATCCCGTCTTTTTCCGCCGCGTAGAGCTTCCAAATAACTTGCAGGCTGCGCAGTGATGCTTTGGCCGTGACCGCCGGTATTTTCTTGAATTCGATGCAATCGAGGAAGGCCGCCATCTGCTCGACGACATGTTTACTCGCCTCCCCTTCACGTTGATAAAGCAAAGTCTGACTCGGTCCCGATTGAGTCTTCTTATCTTTCCCCTCCCCACCTTGGGCCGGTAGGTCGCCGCCACTGGAATCCTGGTGCAGCGTGATCGTGCCGGCCGCGTGATCGAGTTCGAGCATGCCCTGCTCGGAATGAGCGTGCACCGCATAACGCAAACGCGAACCCCGCGCCCCCCAGGTGCCAAAGTGGTAGGCGGTCGCACCGCTGCGGAAACGCAGACTCACGTTGCTGGTGCCCTCGGCCTCCATCCACGGTGTGCCCAAATTCGTGCCCACATGTGTCCCGCATACCGGCTCGCCCATCCAATCGAGCAATAGGTCGACGTAGTGGCAGCCGTGACTGAATAGCTGACCCCCACCCAACCTGGCCACTTGGCCGATCCACGCTCCTCGGGAAATCGCATTCGTCAATTGCTCGGTCCAGATGGACACATGAAACGGTTGACCATAAGTACCGTCTTTCAGGTATTCGCCCATTCGCGTCCATAACGGTTCAAAACGCATAATATAGCCCAGCATGAGGACCGGGTCCGGCGAGGTATCCGCCGCAATCAGCGTATGGCATTCCGCTTCCGTCAGCGCCAGCGGCTTCTCCATGAGAATGTGTTTGCCGGCCTGCATACAGGCCTGTCCCACCGGAAAGTGCAGATCATGAGGCAAGGCAATGATCACCGCATCCACATGAGGAAACAGCTCAAGGTAATCGACCACCGCTACGGCGCCAGGTGCGACCTGCGCTGCTGCTTGGGCCCGGGCCAAATCGATATCGGCAAAACCGGTGAAACGCATTCGACCACCAAGCGGTTCCATGGCGCGCACGTGACTTGCGGCCATGATACCACAACCAATCATGCCCACCCGGATCATAATTCCCTCCCTAGTATGAGTGTATTTCTAAGCATCGGTAACCTAATTTTTAGTGACCAAAACCTCCTACGCCAAACGCGTGAAACCTATGAATGCGTATACCCAATAAACAAGGGCAAAGCGCCCCCGCCGATCGGCTCCACATGGAGCCGGGCTATTATGGGCAAAAAATGCCGCGACAGGTGGTCGTGATGACTGCATAGTTTTGCCTACCCCTTTCCATCTTATGCATCTGAAGTTGATTTCTTGTAATGTATTCCAGCGTGAAGCTTCGTGGTGCATCGCCCGTTCACCCCATGTGATCGATGCCGAATACACGGAACTCGGCGAGCATGCCCGCAGTGCCGGCCTGCGTCAGCTGATCCAGTCGCGCATCGATGCCACCGAAGCCAGCGGCAAGTCCTACGATGCCATTCTGTTGCTCTTCGGCTTGTGCGGCAACGCCACCGTCGGCTTGCAGGCTCGACGTCTACCCTTGGTCATTCCCCGTGCGCACGATTGCTGCACCATTCTGCTGGGATCCCGCGCCAAATTCACCGAACACTTCGGCACCGCTCCCAGCACGCCCTTTTCTTCGGCCGGCTACATCGAACGCGGGAATTATTTTCTCCGCACCAGCGACGACGGAGAGGCCAACGTGGAAATGGGCGACGGCTACAAGGCTCTGGTGGAAAAATACGGCGAAGAAGATGCCAAATACATCTGGGACGAAATGAATCCCGATCATGGCGATGACAAAGCCGTGTTCATCGACCTGCCCCAGACCAGTCATCTTGGATATGCGGTCCAGTTCGAAGCCAAGGCCGCCGAAGCTGGGAAAAAGGCGGAGCAGCTACCGGGCGACATCCGCCTGATTGCGAATCTGATCAACGGCCAATGGGACCCGCAGGAATATTTGCGCGTGCCCCCTGCGAGCGCCATCGAAGGCGTCTATGATTGGGACGAAGTCATGCGCGTGAAAAAATAGCGCCGCCAAAAAAAGCCTCGAATTACTACCAGATCATTTCACCCCGATTTCACAGCACGTTCATCAATTCTTCACCAGACTATAGGACGTTGAATATATCATGGAGAACAAAACCATTATCAGCATCTTGCTCGTGCCGACCCTCATCCTGTTGCTCCCTTTGGCGGCGATGCAGTTCACTGCTGAAGTAAACTGGGATCTGGCCGATTTCGCTGTCGCGTGGATCCTGATGGTAGGCACCGGTTTCACGTATACGCTGGTAACGAAAAATGCGCGCAATGCCGCCTACTGGGCCGCCATCGGGATGGCACTCGCGAGTGCACTGCTAATCGTATGGATGAATCTTGCCGTCGGGCTCATCGGCAACGAGGGCGACCCCGCCAACCTGATGTATGGCGCGGTGATTGTTGTCGGAATCATTGGCACGATCATCGCGCGTTTTCAACCCCATGGCATGGCCCGTGCGATGTTAGCGACGGCTATCGCTCAAATGATTGTCCCTGCGATCGCGTCGGTGATTTGGCAGACCCATATCCCCCCGGGGATGTGGGGTGCGAATGCGCTCTTCGTCATCATGTTCGTCGGATCCGCTTTGTTGTTTCGCCATGCAGGGCGGAGAACGACGTGAGCCACAAATCGACAAATCTATCCGACCATGTTTTCAATCTTCCACGCCTCTCGCAGGTATCCCCGGATCTACGCTCCATATACCGAGACGTTCAACTTTTATGAGGGTCGGGAAAAGTGGCTTGAATCCATTACCGATGTCCCGAGGGAAGCGGTTCATCTTTACGCAATCCATTGGCTGCATCTCGAGGTCTACAACGGCGGATTCTGGCAGTATTTTTTCAACTCAACGGGCACTTCATGGCCCGAGGCCACCGCAGGATGTGCAGCCATCGGCATGCCGGAAGTGGCCCAAATCGTTCAGACAGCGGCGGCCAAGCTGGGTGAACCTTTTCCCTACAATTTAGAAGCGCGTCGCGAGATCGTGGGTGATTCACAACACCGCATGCCGTTCGATGATCTTGAGGATCGGTTTTATGACCTGGCCGACACCAAGAAGCTTCTGCGCCGACTGCCCAAATTTGTTCCGTTTGCCGAGACGTATGCCGACGCGTTTGCAAGCCGTCGCAAGGACTGATCCGCAGAGATAACAACACCCGGCGTTGAAAACTATCCCTTCACGCCGCCGAGTTGGATGCCCTTGATGAGCTGGCGCTGCAACAGGACGAACACAATGATCAGGGGCACGACCGACATGGTCACGCCAGCCATCAGCAAATGCGTGGCCTGGCCACGTTCGGTATCAAAGAAGAGCAGACCCACCGGCAGGGTGTATTTGTCCACACTCTTGGTCATGACCAGGGGCCAGAAGAAACTATGGAAATTACCAATGAAAGTGAAGATCGCCAAGGTCACCAGACCCGGACGGCTGAGCGGCAAAATCACATCCCAGAATATCTGCCACTTGCTCGCCCCGTCCATCTCCGCCGCTTCGTCATAGGACTTGGGAATACCCAACATGAATTGCCGGAGCAGGAAGGTGCCAAACGCACTGAAGGCGGCCGGTAGGATCAGGCCCAGATAGGAGTCTACCAAGTTAAACCGCACCATGTTTTCGAAATTTGGAATCAACATGACGAGACCGGGCAGCATCATGGTACCGAGGTAGAGAAAGAAAACCTTATCACGGCCCGGCCATTCCAAACGGGCAAAACTGAAAGCGGCCATGGAACTTGTGATCACCTGCAAGGTGGTCACCCACCCTGCCACCACCAAGCTGTTGCACATAAAGCGCAGGAACGGAATGGTGCGGAAAACTTCGGCGTAATTGCCCCATTGCAATACCGAGGGCAACCACCCCGGGTTGCCGACCTCGGACAAGGTTTTCAGGCTCGTAAGTAACATCCAGACAAACGGCGTGATCAAGCCGAGGCTGAGCACAACCATGAAGGTATGCAGACTGAGGCTGCTGCCGGGTTTGTGTTTGTTACTATTCATCGACATGACGGTTGCCGTAGCGGAAATTGAATATCGAAAGTACGAACACGAGTGCGAACAAAACCCAGGCGACCGCCGAGGCATAGCCCAGTCGTCCCGTCTCGAAACCCTCGGTGAAGATAAAATAACTCAACGTCGTGGTGGCACCCGCCGGTCCGCCCAAGGTCATGGTCTTGGCCATTTCAAACCCACCCTGCAGACCGTGAATCACGCTCATGATACTGATAAAGAAGGTTACCGGCGCGAGTTGCGGCCAGGTGATGTGCCAGAAGCGTTGACTGGCAGTGGCTCCATCCATATCCGCCGCTTCATAAAGCTCGGGTGAAATATTACTCAGGCCGGCCAAATACAGAATCATGTTGTTCGAGCCGACGGCCGCCCAGAGCATCATCATCATCAAGGCGGGTTTCGCCCAATAATAATTACCGAGCCAATCCGGGGCTTCGATCCCCGTTACCGCCACGGCCGGTAAACCAGGACCCAGCACAATCGCGCCCGACAAAGCCAGTAACAGGGGCACGAGCAGAAGGGCCAAAGCCACTTCCGTGCCCAAACCTTTGTCCGCCATCTTGGTCTTGCCCCAGAATCTTTCGCGACGCGCAGTGAACAGTACAAATCCTAACCCGGTTCCCACGGAAATAATGATCGCCATCATACCCGACATACCAAGCCAAGAGAGCAATAAGCCCATGGGCACGACCAAGGATATGGTCCCGGCAATCAAGGCCACGATGCCGGCTTCACTGAGTTCCCAGGCCAACCGCAAACGATTACTCTGCCAGAGAAAAATCAGGATTACCAAGGTGAGTGCCACCAAAGGCAGGCCATAGCCAAACACATCCGGCATACTGCGCACCCAGGCCGAGAAGACATCCAGCAGCGGGGCGACCCCTTGGTTGATTGGACCGGTGTTCGGATTGTAGAGCTTTTTCCACAGGACGAAGGTCGCTACACCGGCTGTAAAGTTGGGAATATAGAAAAGCGTGCGATACAACGTGCCCCCGGTCAGTACACCTGCCACCAGTGTCATCGCAGCCAAAGTGCCAAAGAAAAACCAGACCCCGTTTTCCGCCATGCCCCCGCGTAATAACAGAAGCCCGCATCCCACCATGATCATGGTGGCCATGATGATCGCAGGTTTGGTCTGATGGCGGGCCTTCCCCACCCTGGTGAGTAACAAGGCCGCGCCGAGACTACCCGCGATGGCAAACGGCAAGCCCAGCATCAGGAAGAAGGTATTGCCGAGATACTGCCAAAACTGGGGATGAGTGAAGAGTTGGATGAAATTCTCCCACCCGATGAAGTGCAGGGGTTCCTGCCGGTATTGATTGTGACGTAGAAAATCCCAATCCGTGAAGGACATGCCGAAACTCATCACCAAGGGCACGAAGATGAACGCAAAGAACCCGAGAATATTTGGCAGCAGAAACATCAGGCCCAGGGCCAAACGCTTTTTGCTGGATGTGCTACTCATGATTGCGGCTCCCCTTCCAGCCATCCCATGGCCTTGTAGTAGGTTTGATGAAACGGATTGGATATCCACGCCGCAGGCACCGGTTGGTTCTGCGCCCGGCGTTCATCAATCATCAACTGCAGCTCAACCAGGTGGTCGTATTTTTGCCGCAACTTTTCATTGTTACGGATACTGTTCTGGATCGCGGTATTGAGTCGCTCGGCCTCAACTCGGCCTGCATCCTCAGGAGCCAACTGACCCGCCGTCACCGATTGAGCAATTTGAGTATCTGTCCTGTATACCACACCGGAGATCACAAACGGGCTTCGCGCAATTGCGATGCCAATTTCAGGTGCTATGCGAGTAAATACCTCTTGGGCCGCCCATTCTCCGGGATGATCTGGTGGGCGCATGAATTCCTCAGTGTGGACATATTTTGGCACAGGAGGCAGGGAATCGCCACTGCTGGCTATGAGCAAATTGAAAGACTCGCTGGTCAAAAACTGCAGAAAACGCATGGACTCCACTTGATGCTTCGAGCCGGTATAAGCCGCCACTAGGCCACAGGAAAAATCCAAATTGGGAAAGCCACTATGGAAAGGCTCCACTACGCGAAGCGGCAGTTCACCCTGGACGCGTAGTCGGATCAGAGCCCAACGAGGCAAGTAGAGCATCGCATAGCGACCCGTGGCAAAAAGATAGAAAAAGCCGTCGCCGGCGTAGGCCGCATTGGCCGACATCGCACTTTGCTCCGCCACCGTGGGTATCAGATCCAACTCCACGACCCATCGGTAATATCGTCGCATCACCTCGGCGTTGCGCGGATCATCCAGGATACACTTGGTCATCGTCTCATTGAAGATCGAGAGGCCCAACCCCCGTCGCAGGGTCGTGAGGGAGACGGTCTGGACAAAATATTTCCGCTTGCGCGTGCCAGGCGGGTTGGCCGCCGTCACAAATTTTCGGCCAATTTCTTCGAACTCATCCCAAGTCCATCGATAGTTGGGTTCGGGGATACCATATCGAGCAAAGGTCTCGGTGTTAAGCCAACAGACGGCCCCACCGGCATTGCGTGGAAATCCATATTGCCGGCCATCCATTAATACATCGCTTTCAAGTGCCGGATAAGTTTCGGCCGGGCTAAACCCCAATTTAAGAGCCTGCTCAGTCACATCCAACAGCATGCCGGACGAAGCAAACAAATCCGTTTGGTTGGAGTAGATATCGAAAAGATCCGCGCCCACACCCGCCAGGCCCTGCGCCAGTTTCTTGGTCGGATCCTGATTCGCATTGTCAATTTTCACCTCGACCGGCGGCAGTCCCTTTTCCTTCAACCACGCTTTGAACAACTCAATCGTCTTAAGCTTCACCGGATCATTCTGCGTCACCCATAATAATACCGGCACCGGGGATCTGCGATCAGGTTGCGTCCAATAAAGCAATGCACTCGCCGCCGCCAGGGTCACAAATATGCCAATGAAAAGACGCTTCATAATACCGTCGGCCCGTTATCTGGCCAAAGGGTGAAAAAGGGTGGGGGTCTTCCCAAGCGGACTATTCATAGGAGCCGCTTTTTTAGGCACGCATCATCGCTCTGGCCATCATAAATGGGGCATTCTGGATTTTGAACTGTGACATATCCCGTCATCGTTGGCGGGGGATTGTCTGTGGAGCATACAGGACACCTTTATTACTCCAACAATGCTTCCCGATCGGTAACCGACCATAATGGTTATGTCTTCAGGGTTGCGGCTCTTCTTCCAGCCAACCCTTGGCCTTGTAGTAGGCCAGATGAAATGGATTGGAGATCCAAGCCGCGGGCACACGCAATCCCTGCACCCGGCGCTCATCAATCTGCGCCTGCACCTTGACCAACTCCTCGTATTTCTGGCGCAACTTAACGTCGTGGCGGATTTTCTGCTGAATCGCAGCATTGATCTGTTCCGCTGCAAAACGACCGGCTTCCTCTGGGGTCAACCGGTCTGCCAAAACTGCCTGTATCATTTGTCCATCGATCCGCCGAAAGACCCCGGTAATCACGAAGAGGCTGCGAACCATAGTGATGCCAATCTCGGGGGCCGCCGTGGCAAACACCTTCTGCATCTCCCATTCCCCCGGGTGGTCCGGGGGACGCATAAATTCGTCGGTGTGCACGTAGCGCGGCACGGGTGGCAGGGAATCGCCACTGCTGGCCACGAGTAGGTTGAAGGGCTCGCTGGTCAAAAATTGCAAAAACCTCAAAGCCTCCTGCGGATGTTTCGTGCCCGAGTAAACTGCTAGCATGCCGGTGCCGAATTCAATGTTCGGAAAGCCGCCGTGGAAGGGCTCCACCACGCGCATCGGCAGCTCACCTTGCACCCGTAGCATGATAAAGGCCCAGCGGGGCAAAGCCAGCATCGCAAAACGTCCATGAGCGAAAAGATAAAACATGGCATCGCCGGCTCGACTACCCTCGGCCGACATCGCCCCCCTCTCTGCCACGGTGGGGATCAAGCGCAGTTCCCTCGTCCAACGATAAATGCGGCGCAACACTTCGGCATTGCGCGGATCATCCAGCGTGCACCCGGTCATCGTTTCATTGAAATAGGAGAGCCCCAAACTTCGGCGCAATTGGATGGGGGAAACAGCCTGAACAAAATAAGACCGTTCCCGGGTGCCCGGGGGATTTGCCGCGGTCACAAATTGTACCCCGAGTTCTTCAAATTCATCCCAGGTCCAGCGATAGTTGGGCTCAGGAACACCGTGGCGCGCGAATGTTTCCGTATTAATCCAACACATGGCTCCCGCGACATTGCGCGTGAAGCCATACTGTCGACCATCCACCACGAGATCACTTTTGATTGCCGGATATGTGGCGGCGGGACTGAACCCCATTTCGATGGCAGCCTCCGTCACGTCCATCAACATGCCGGATGAAGCAAACAACTCCGTTCGGACCGGGTGGATATCAAATAAGTCAGCCCCCACCCCCGCCAGACCTTGGGCCAGTTTCTTGGTCGGATCCTGATTCGCGTTGTCAATCTTCACCTCAACCGGCGGCAAATTATTGTCACGCAACCAGGTCTTGAACAACTCGATCGCCTCCAGTTTCACATCATCATTCTGAGTCACCCAATATAATACGGGCACCGGAGACCTGCGATCAGGTTGAGTCCAATAGATCAATGCGCTGCCTAAAGACAGGATAATGATTATGATGATAAAGAAACGCTTCATGACGGCATCAGAGGATTGCCCCTAAAAGAAAACGAAAGGTGACCTTCTAGGCCACCCTCGCGACTCTGACTATCATATTCACAGAAACCGGTGTCTTCATCGTGAAACCAACCGACAGGTTGCTCTGGAGACATGACTGACCAAAGAACAACGTTCAATTTTCATTCCTCCCTTTCCATTGGTCGACGAACTTCCCTAGCATGCCTCCCGCGCATGCAACTGATCAAACACTGGGCCGCTACTCTAGACGACTACGCCATCGACCTCGCATGGTCTCCCGATGGATCGCAATTGGCTGCGGCTTCTGCCGCCGGACCGGTGACAATATTCGACACCGCCGACGGAGCGATTCAGCACCCGTTGGCCGGACATGAAGATGGCACCAATTGCCTTGCGTGGCACCCTGATGGAGGGTCCTTGGTCACCGGCGGTCAGGATGGACTCGTCAAGTTTTGGGACCCAAAGGCAGGGCAACATGTGACTTCCACCAAAATGGGTGCCGCTTGGGTGGAGCACCTCGCCTGGCGTCCCGTAGGCCGTCAGCTTGCTGACGCTGAACGGGTCGCCGACTCCGCGAAAACAAACCCATCCACTTGGCTCGCGGCTGCTGCCGGTCGTCAACTGCTCGCGCTTCGACCTGATGGCTCACAATTACACGCTTTCAAAGATGCACCCAAATCCATCTCGGCTGTATCCTGGCATCCTCAGGGCGGTTGTGTCGCGGTATCCTATTTCGGAGGAGTCTGCCTATGGGATGGTGATGATTTCATTCCGCAGCAGGAGTTCCCCTACAACAACGGCATCCAATCCCTGGTCTGGTCGCCAGACGCGAGATGGCTCGTTTCGGGCAATCAGGATCCCAGCGTGCATCTTTGGGTTCCAGCGGAAGACATCGAACTGCAGATGAGCGGTTACGAAACCAAGGTAAAGGATCTCTCCTTCGACCAAGGTTCCCGTTGGCTGGCCACCGGGGGCAGTAGCGAATGCTGCATTTGGGACTGCACCGGTGCGGGACCGGAAGGTCGTGAGCCAAGCATGCTCCCGCATGATGCTAAAATATGTGCCCTCGCTTTTCAAAACTCCCACGGGTTGCTCGCTTCTGCGTCGCAAGACGGAGGGTTGATGCTGTGGAGCCCGGAACGACCCAAACCATTGCGCGCCACCGTCAAGATGCCGGCGGCCGCGACCAAGCTGGTATGGTCACCAGATGACACCTTTCTCGCCATTGGTTCGGAACAAGGTGTCATTTATGTGCTCAAATGTGAGAACTGATCATGCCTGCCCCGGTTGACATCAATGTTACGCTCCGGGCACGATTCGAACATCTCTGCATCTAACCTAATGCCATCACGCCGACAATTCCTCCGACTCAGCCTCCTGGCCTCCGCCGGACTTATGCTCGATGGCCCTTCCCTTCTGGGTGCTAAAGCCAAGCCCACAGGGAAAACTTACGTCATCAAGAAAGGCGACACGCTCTCTGCCATCGCCAAGCGCCATCACCTCTCGGTGACCGCATTAAAAAAACACAATCGGATCAAGGGGGATCGCATTCTGGTCGGACAAAAAATCAAGCTCCCCGTCAAACCAGCCTCCCTTTCCACCCTGGCATCGGTCGTGGCAGCCACCGCCAAAATCAAGGTGAATCCAAAGCGCTGGCGGCACATCGTACTGCACCACAGCGGCATCGAAGTCGGCAATGCCAAGGCTTATGATGGCGGTCATCGACGACGCGGCATGAAGCATGGGCTTGCCTACCATTTTGTCATCGGCAACGGCAAAGATTCAGGTGAAGGCGAAATTGAAATCGGTCCGCGGTGGACCAAACAATTGCGCGGCGGCCACGTGCGCGATTCCAAGGTCAATGATTCTGGCATTGGGATTTGTCTGGTGGGAAACTTTCAAAACCGCCGGCCCAGTCGCAAACAACTCGAAGCTGCTTTCAACCTGGTTGATTACCTGCAGGACGGGCTCGTGCACTCCAAACACAAATTGACCGTGCATCGATGGGTGGACCGCAACCACACGGCGTGTCCCGGCCGGCACTTCCCCTACCGCACACTGAAGCGCCGCTATAATTTGGCCTGAGCCAACGCTGCTGCGACCATCCCATACATTTGCCAAGCAAAGTAACCTATTAGGTTACTCTTGTCTTTTACGCTAGGCAGGATTCCAGGTCCGATCGCAATACGGTTGGGTCGAGATCGAGGCCGATAAAAACCAACTCCTGTCGGCGATCCCCATGCGGTTCCTGCCAATGCCCCTTGGCCGAGGCTGGGATCTCAGCCTCGGAAATCACCTTGCGCTCGAGTAGCGCCGCCGCCCACGTGCCAATGAATTCCCAACGCGCCACGCCGCCGGCCAAAGACAGATAGCCCATGTCCTCGGGCCGTTCGGCCAACCAATAAAAACCCTTGGCGCGTAGCAGTCCCCGATGGCGCTGCCCAATCAATTCCCGCAATTTCTCCCCGTCAAAGGGACGACGACTTTCGAACACCAGGGTCGCCCAATCCGGGTGCCCTTTGTCCACGACCGCTCCGGTCTTCATGATGCCTGAATTATTTACGGGAGTTAATACTCGAAGCCAGCGGGCCGCTTTCAAGGTGGCATCAGGATCAAAGCGCGCAGGTCCGGGCAAAAAATCATCAGCCACACTTCCCTCCGTCACGCACACGATTTCAGCCCGCGGATTGAATTCCCGCAGCACTGCGGTCAACTCATCAATCTCGGCCCCGGTGACCAGATCAGTTTTATTGAGCACCAGCAGGTCGGAGCATTCCACCTGATCCAACATCAATTCAAATATCGCCTTGGGTTCGCGGGCACGCTCCTGTCTGGCCCCTTCACGGGTGCGTTCTGCCTGCCACACCCGCAGAAATTGCGCCGCATCCACCACCGTCACCAAGGCATGCAACTGGGCAAAATCACTGAGTTTACGACCAAAGGGGTTGGCCCGGGTAAACAACGCCGAAATACCGCGAGGCTCCGCCACACCCGTTGTCTCGACAAATATATGCTCACAGTTCGCGGTTGAAGCCATCTCGGCGATCGTCTCGGCCAACTCATCGCGCACGGAACAACAAACGCAGCCATTGCCCAATTCCACGACCTTCGATGCGCCCGAGCGTTCGATCAACTGCGCATCAATATTGATCGATGCCAGATCATTGACGACGGCTGCCCAACGACGTCCCTTGGCTTGGTCCAGGATATGACGGAGCAACGTAGTCTTACCGGCACCAAGAAATCCGCAGAGCACGGTCACGGGCGGCTTGAATGGAGGAGCAGTCACAGACACAGCCAACAAAATCTGTTTTCCGGTGGCCAGCTTGAAGGGAGTCATTCAGGTTTTCCCCGTGCTGCGGATCCTACTCATCATGCTCGCGTTTGCCTCCTCTGCGATGGCGACAGAAACGGTCAGGATCGCCGCAGCCTCAAATCTGGTTTTTGTCATGGATGCGCTGCAGGCAGCGTTTCGCACCGAGTCATCTAACATCAAGCTCGAGGTCGTATTTGGATCATCGGGTAATCTCGTAGCCCAAATTACCCACGGTGCGCCCTATGACATTTTTCTCTCGGCCGACATGGAATACCCAAAGGCCTTGATCAATTCCGGCTTGGCTGACGCTGACAGTCTCATCGCTTTTGCCGGTGGTCGGCTCGCGCTTTGGACCAGACGTGACAATCTCAACCTCACTGATATCAAGGCGGCACTTCAGGACCCCACCATTCGCAAGCTGGCCATCGCCAATATCACCGCTGCACCTTACGGCCGGGCGGCGCGTCAAACGCTCGAATCCCTGGGCCTCTGGAACGAATTGCAATCGAAATTGGTTCTCGGTGAAAACATCAGCCAGACGGCCCAATTCATAGATTCGGGCAACGCGGATGCCGGATTGGTCGCGCTTTCACTGGTGCTATCACCCACGCTTTCAAATCGAGGGCATTGGTTTGAGGTCCCGGAAGAATTACACGAATCGCTGACCCAGGGCGCGGTGCTGACCACACGTGGCACTACCAACTCCAGTGCACGGGCGTTTCTCACCTATATTCTAGGTGACGAAGCGAGAAAGATATTTGCGCGCCACGGTTACGGCGTGCCAGCGTCAATTTGATGTCTGATGCCATCCCCACAGTTCTCGGATTACCTGCGCCGCTATGGCAGGCCTTGGGGTTGACCCTGAAGCTAGCGGCCATCACCACCCTTGTGCTTGGAATCATTGGTCTACCCATCGCGCATTGGCTCAACACCTCGCGTCGAAGAATCACCCCATTTGTGGAAACCCTGGTCTCCCTGCCCATCGTGCTGCCACCAACCGTGATTGGCTTTTACCTGCTCGTCGCCTTTTCTCCGCAACACCCTCCGGGCAGTTGGTGGCAATCTGCCACGGGCACGCCATTGGCATTTACTTTCACGGGTCTGGTCATCGCTTCGATCTTTTATTCCCTGCCTTTTGCCGTGCAGCCTTTTCAAGCCGCTTTGCGCAGTGTGCCTCGAGAAATGCTCGATGCGGCCACGAGTCTGGGTACACCACCAATACGGGTTTTCTGGCGCGTGCATGTGCCCCTGGCCCGCCATGGAGTCGCCGCCGGACTGACCCTGGCCTTTGCCCACACCTTGGGCGAATTCGGCGTCGTTCTAATGATCGGTGGCTCCATCCCCGGCGTAACCAAGGTCGCGAGCATTGCGCTCTATGATGAGGTGCAAATGCTATCATACTCCACGGCTCATGCCTTCGCCGCTGTCCTGCTCGCGCTTTCCTTTTGCCTGCTCTTCATTGTGACCATGCTACAGCGTCGCAATCGGGAAAAGACGATCTGATCTTGATCCGCGTCAGCGCCTACCAGCTCCCCATTTCTTGACTGCCTCCACTTCCTCCAAACTCCCCCGCAACGTTTGGCTACTCGCCGTTTGTCAGGCTTTGGGCATGTCCGCCGGCTCAATGATGATCCTCGTGGGTGGTTTGCTTGCCGCCAAGATCGCGCCATCCCCAAAGCTGGCCACCTTGCCTCTGGCCATGATCATTGTCGGGACCGCTTCCTCCACAATATGGGTGTCCATGTTGTTGCGAAAGCTCGGGCGCAAACGGGGTAGCCACGTGGGGTTTGGTTTTTCGCTGTTGGCCGTCGTTCTGGGTTATCTGGCCGCCGCCCACAGTTCATTTTCCTTGTTGGTCGCCACCGGACTGAGTATGGGCGTAGCCGTCGCTTTCTGGCAGCAGTTTCGGTTTGCAGCCTTGGAGAGCATCGAGGACCCCAAGTTATACGGGCCTGCGGTGTCGGTAATGATGGGTGGCGGCCTGCTCGCGGCGTTTCTCGGTCCTGAGATCGGTGCCAGAGGGGATGATATCTTCCCGAATCTCCCTCCCTTCGCCGGGCCGTTCATCCTGCTCGGCGGTCTGGTCTGTATCGCCATCGTGATCTTCCAGTTCTACGAAGAGACATCGATCAAGGTGGATGAATCCGATGCGCCCGGACGCCCACTTCTCGTCATCATACGTTCCCCCCGGTTCTTCATTCCATCACTCTGTGCCGCCATAGGATTCGGGGTGATGAGCTTCGTAATGACCGCCACCCCCATTACCATGTATGAAGTGTGTGGCTTCGAACTGAGTGACACCAAACGGGTGATTCAAAGCCACATCGTGGCCATGTTTCTCCCCAGCCTGATCAGTGGCGTGCTGATGAAACGCTTTGGCGTGGGTCGGGTAATGTCGGCCGGCGCCGCACTCTATGCAGTGGTGGTTCTCATCGGTCTGGGCGGCCAGGCGCTCATGCACTTTTGGGGCAGCCTTATTCTGCTCGGCATTGGGTGGAATTTTCTCTTCACGGGGGGCACGGCCCTCCTGCCGGAAAGTTACCTCCCCAGAGAGCGATTCAAAGTGCAAGCTGCCAATGATTTCTTCGTCTTCGGATCACAAGCTGTAGCATCGCTTTCCTCCGGCTGGTTTGTTTTCACCTTTGGTTGGAATGGGCTGATGTTTGCCTGTCTGCCCTTCCTGATCACCGCTCTCGGATTGTCCATCTGGCAATCCCGCTATGAGGCTCGCAGGCATGCCGTGTGAGTTCTCGAAATATTGACTAACATCAAACATGCCAAAATTTGCGCTTGGCAGTGATCGGGCATTCCAGCTTGTTCGCACCGTGCGTCGCACGGTTGCCATCATCGCCCTTTTTTCCGCCTGGTTTTGCGCCAACGGCGCATTATGGAACTGCGTGCAAGTCGTAGCCTGGGGCCAGATGATGCACGACTACTCGCGCATCATGCCACTCGACAAGGCGATCGAGAAAACCTTCGATGGTTCAGCCCCCTGCGAGCTTTGTGAGGTGGTTAAAACGGCCCAGCAGCAAAAACCCGTCCAGCAGATTGAGCGCAGTAGTGAAAAAGTGTTGCTCGCCATGCCAGTGGCGACCGCGGTCGTGCTGCAACGTCCGGAATTTACCTGGCCGGGAGCGGTAAACCGCCAAGGCCTTGAACGCACTGAATTGGTGCCGGTGCCCCCGCCACGCGTTTAACGCGTAATCGCCCGCAATGATGCCGCACGCCTGTCGCGTGCCGGTCGTCTTACCCAGCACCCGGTCGCCAAGCGACCAATTGTCCGCTAGCCCTCCAGCCTGCGCAGGCTCGTGGACAGATTCACCTCATCCTGTCATGAAATATTTTTGTAAGCGTATTCTTATCTTTCTCATAATCGGCGTCCCCTTGGGTCGTGCCACCGATACTGTGGACGCACCCGTGCCACTACCCGTCATGGTGGTGACCACCCAGCATTCCCGGGATCCATCGATCGCCATCGCCGATCCCAAGGCACCGGCCCAACCCGCACCGGTCCATGACGGCGCTGATGTGCTCAAAAGCATCCCGGGCTTTTCCGTCATTCGCAAAGGAGGCACCGATGGAGATCCTGTGCTGCGGGGGATGGCTGGTTCGCGCCTCGGTATAATAATCGACGGGGAACTAATTTTCGGCGGATGCGGCAACCGCATGGATCCCCCCACGGCTTATGTTTTCCCCGCCGCGTATGATCGCATCACCGTGATCAAAGGACCGCAGTCCGTCCTGCACGGTCCGGGGAATTCAGCCGGAGCGGTGCTCTTTGAGCGCGACATCCATCCTTTCACCCAAAACCAGATCGAGCTGAATGCATCCACCACTGCGGGAAGTTTTGGTCGCTTCGACTCGGTGGTGGATATGCTGGCTGGGGTTCCGTTGGGTCAGGTTCGCGTCATCGGCACGACCACCCGGGCAGACGATTATGATGATGGCGATGGGCGGGCGGTTCACTCCAAATACTCGCGATGGAGTGCAAATGCCACCGCAACATGGACGCCGGATGATTACACTTCCGTGGAGTTTTCCACCGCGAAGAGCGACGGCGAAGCGGCCTATGCCGATCGCACGATGGACGGAGCAAAGTTTGACCGCAGTAACTTTGCCGTGCGTGGCAAACGGCGGGATGTTTCACCGCTCATCAGCGCCGTCGAAGCCCATGCTTACTACAACTATGTCGACCACGTGATGGACAACCACAGCCTCCGCCCCTTCACCCCGTCGATGATGATGCCGGGTAAGGCGGTCAGCAACCCCGACCGGTTGACCACTGGTGGACTGGTCAAATTCGAGCTCATTCCGCTCGATAGTTTGAAGGTCATCGCCGGTCTGGATACCCAACACAACGTCCACACCATCCGCACCACTGCCAATCAAACAACCAGCCCCTTCGAAGCCAAAAGTCGGTTTGAGGATGCCAGCTTCAGGCAGGTTGGCTGCTTTGCCGAAGGGCAATACATGCTCGATTCCGGGCAACGTATCATTGCCGGAGCACGCCTCGATCAATGGCGCGTCACCGACCAGAGATCCGCCGTAAAAATCAGCATGATGAGCACCGCCTTGAATCCCACCGCGGGATACACCCGGGAAAGTGATCTCTTCAGCAGCTTTGTGCGCTATGAGCACGAACTGACCTCCACCCTCGTGACCCTGTTTGCCGGGCTGGGCCGCGCCCAGCGCTTCCCCGATTACTGGGAGATGATCAAAAACGAAAGTTTGGCCAGTGTCAGCGCCATGGGCACGCGCCCCGAGACCACGCTCCAATTCGATACCGGTGCCATCTACCGCCAGGGTCCATTGGAATTCTCCGTATCCCTGTTCGCCTCCGGGATCGACGATTTCATCCTCGTCCAGAACAACCATGCCAAACCCGCCGGCATGATGGGCACCCGGCTTGCCGTGATCACGCGCAATGTCGACGCTTCCACCATCGGCGGCGAGGCCAGCCTCGGTTGGCAAATCGACGAACATTGGAAACTGGACACCTCACTTGCCTATGTGCGCGGGGAAAATGATACGGACTCACGCCCCCTCGCCCAGATGCCACCATTCGAAGGCCGTATCGCCCTCGCCTATGCCACCGGCAACTGGTCGGTCGGCGGTCTGCTCCGGGCCGTGGCCTCGCAGGATCGTATTGCGGTCAACCAAGGCAACATTGTCGGGCAGGACATCGGCCGTTCGGCGGGATTCCAGATGATCTCGATCAACGCCGGTTGGCGACCCCATGAGCGATTACTCGTGTCCACCGGGATCGATAACCTGACCGATAAAACTTATGCCGAACACATCAGCCGGTCGGGGTCTACCGTGGCCGGTTTTGTCCAAACCACGCGAGTGAACGAACCTGGACGCAATCTCTGGCTGCAGGTCCAGTTCAACTATTGATCAGTTGAGATTCCCTCCAAGTTAAAGAATGGTTTCCAGAATATCATGATGTTCCGACTGCTACTTATGCTGGTTCTTGGAATCTGCTCCAGCTTGGGGGCCGAGACAAAACGCGCCCCCTACCCTGTCAATCTCACCCCCCTGCCGTCTCCTGCAATTGAGGGATCGCAAGGTCCGTCGCTGATACGCTCGGAAGCCGGCGACGTTTATCTGAGCTGGCTGGAGCAAACTGCTGACCACATCGCCAGTCTGTATTTTGCCAGATTCGAACCTCAAACTGCGAATTGGAGCAAGCCCCGGCAAATCGCTACAGGTGAGGATTGGTTCATCAATTGGGCCGATTTCCCAACCCTTGCCATCACGACTGATGGTCGACTTACCGCTACCTGGTTCGTCAACAATCCCGCGCCACACGGCAGCGGTTATCAGGCATGGATCAGCCAGAGCGAAGACCGTGGTGTCACGTGGAGCGAGCCCACACGACTGACCAGCGAAAGCACGGCAGTTGAATTCGTTTCATTGCAGCCCCTCGCCCAAGGCGGGTTGCTCGCCGTATGGCTCGATGGTCGTGGGCATGCGGACGAACAACCGTCCCGACTCTATGGCCGAGTCATCGGTAGCGCCGGGCCAGATATTTTGATCGATGATTCGGTCTGTGACTGTTGCCAGACTAGCCTTACGGCTTTCCCTAACGGCGATGTGCTGGTCGCCTATCGGGCGCGACGTGAGGGTGAGATACGCGACATCCATACCGCTTTGTTTCAGGACGATCATTGGACCGAACCACGTATTCTCAGTGCCGACGAATGGCGCATCAACGGTTGCCCGGTCAACGGCCCTCAACTTGATAGCAATGGTGGCAACGTAGCAGCGGTGTGGTTCACCGGGGCGGACAACACATCGCGCGTTTATGCCAGTGCTTCACCGGATGCCGGCATGCGTTTCCTAATGCCAGAACGGATGGATCTGGGTAAACCACTCGGACGGGTCGACACCGTGCAATTGCGCGATGGTTCTCGCCTTGTAACATGGCTCGAAGCCGGCGATGAAGATTATGCCGGTATTTATCTGCGCCGAATTTCGGATCGCGATGAAATCGGCCCGGCCGTGCGCCTCGCCAGCACCAGTCAATCGCGGACCAGCGGATTCCCCCGACTGGCACTCGTCAAAGACTACGACGCTACCCCAGCGCAACTCATCCTCGCCTATACCCGCGACACGGAGCCATCCACTGTGGAGACCTTGCTCATAACCTTGCCTGATCTTTCGACGCTCAAGGGTCGCGAACCCTGCATCCCCTGCGACGAACAGGACGCCAATGCCACCCGCGGCTATCCCGTAAAAGGCCGAATTGTTGAAGTGTTCGCCAACGATCAGGTAAAATTAAGCTTCGAGGAAATTCCCGGTGTGATGCGCGCGACGACTTTGTCGGTTCAGGTAGAATCCGAACTGCAACCCAAGTTGCCGGTCGGTCAGTCTTTGCTCGGCCGTATCGAACAGCGCGGCCGCGAATGGTGGTTGTTCAACGTCAAGCTGCTCGGCAAACAACTCCGTTAAGGACTGAATTATTAAATACGAATGAGCACTAATTGTCCGAGCCACCGAGTGTGAGCGTCGGTAAGTCATATCTATCCATTTGAATCTGTGTCCATCCTTGGTTAAAACAAAAATTCTACTCAGCTCTCCAAGCCGAAGACGGCGTGGGCGTAATTCTTGATGGAGAACGGCTGCAGGTCCTCCGGCTGCTCGCCGAGCCCGATGAAATAAATCGGCAGTTTCAATTCGCGCCAGATACCTACGAGGGCGCCACCGCGACTCGTGCCGTCGAGTTTCGTGACCACAAGTCCGGTCAAACCGAATTGCTTGTGAAAGACCCGGGCCTGTTCGATGGAATTGCTGCCCAGCGATCCATCGACGACGAGCCAGCGATGTTGTGGGGCGTCGGGATCGTGCTTCTGCAGCACCCGCCGGATCTTCGCTAGTTCCTCCATCAGATTACTCTTGGTGTGCAGGCGACCGGCCGTGTCCACTATGAGGTAGTCGCGACCGCGTGCCTTGGCGGCCTGCCAGGCATCGAAGGCCACCGCGGCCGCATCCGCTCCGGTGTGGCTCGCGATGATTTCCAAGTCGAGGCGTGTCGCCCAGGATTTGAGCTGCTCCACGGCGGCCGCGCGAAAAGTATCACAAGCCGCTACCGTCACGCTTTTGCCGTCCTGTTTTAGCAACCACGCAAGCTTGGCCGTAGTGGTGGTTTTGCCGGAGCCGTTGACGCCGATCATCGCGACCACGGTGGGGGCAGTGGACGCAGGGGTGAGTTCACGCTCGGCTCCCTCCAATGCCTTCATCAACACCGCAGCGCCAATCTCGGCCGCTTGCTTGCCCACCAAAGCGGGATCCTTGCGATAGGCGGCTTTGATCTCGTCAAGTATCTCAGTCGTGGTGGCGACACCAAAGTCGGCGGTATAAAGGGCCTCCTCCAATTCGTCCAGTGAGGCAGCATCAATCTTACGTCCACCGAAAAGACCGTGGGTCTTCTCGGCGATAGCCGATACCGTCTTGGAAAACCCCTGCTTAAATTTTTTGAATAGTCCGAACATGTGAAAAGTAGCGGGTAGAGACTAGTGGGTAGCGAGTGTCATACCGCTATAGTAATGCGTCTGCCTTGTATTTTCCATGCTCACTACTCGCTAGCCACTACTCGCTACTGGCTTTGCGTGAGTCGCGACCGAGCTGGCCCTTGAGACGATCGAGCACGCCGTTGATGAAGCGCTTCGAATCGGCATTGGAAAACTGTTTCGAAAGATCAATCGCCTCGTTGATCGAAACTACCGGGGGAATGTCCTTCCGATGATTCATCTCAAACATCGCTATCCGCAGAATGGCCAGGTCAACCTTGGCGATGCGGTTGAAGTCCCAATTGTGCACAAGACCCAGAATCTGGGCATCCAATGCCTCGATATGTTCGATCACGCCGTGGATAAGCTCCTCACCAAACGAATAGTGATCCCGGGGTTGCTCCATCTCTTCGAAAAATACCACCAAATCCTCTGCGATGTTGGCCGGTCGATTCATGCTCCACGCAAAAAGATACTGCAGGGCAACAACCCGGCCGTCACGACGTTGGGCAAACAGGGCTTTGTTACTCATGATTTCAATTTTCGTTTCAATTCCGCCATGACCAAGGCCGCCTGGGCAAACTCCGCTCCCCGATCAATGCGCCCACTGCAGCGCGCTCGCGCCTGGGCCAAAGTGTTTGCAACGATCACGCCATTGATCACGGGGACCCGGGTCGACAAGGCCACTTGCTGCAGGGCCTGCGAAACGCTTTGCCCCACCATTTCGTGGTGATTCGTATCCCCGCCGATCAGCACCCCCAGGGCGACCACAGCGTCGCACCCCTTGCGGCGCGCCAATTCTCCCGTAGCCCAAGGCACTTCATGAGAGCCCGGCACCCGTAGGACACGGATATTTTTCTCCTTCATTCCGGATCCGTGTAATTTCTCCAATACCCTCACCAGCAAGGCATTGACCAGCTTCTCATTGTAGCATGCAGCTACAATGCCGACCTGAAAGGTGGCGCCAGATATAGTCCGTGACTGGGCAACAGCTAAGCTCATTGAGAAAGAAGGCGGCTAGCGGAAGAGTTATAACATCACTCCGCAACCAATAAATCACGGGACCAGTTGCTCAACAATCTCGAGTCCGTAGCCGTCCAACCCGATAACCTTGCGGGTGCTGCTGGATAACAGGCGAATCTTGGACAACCCCAATGCGACCAGAATTTGCGCACCGATGCCATAATCGCGAAAACTCATCGGCAGCACCTTGTTATCGCCGGTCAGGCGTTTAATCAAATCCGCCCCGCCGCTCGCGTGCTCCATGTAGAGCACCACGCCGCAACCTTCCTTCGATATCGCCGCCAATGAAGACGTAAGTGAATGATGGGTATCGAGTCCCTTCATACGGAAAACATCGCCCAGCAGGTTTTCACTATGCACCCGCACCAGAGTGGGCTCCGCACCCAGAGTGCCCTTGGTGAAAGCAAGATGATGACGGTTATCCATTTTGCTGCGGAAAACATGCAGCGTGAATTCGCCAAACACCGAGGCAAATGGCTCCGTACAGATTGACTCGACTAATTGCTCCCGCTGGTGGCGGTATTCAATCAGCGACGCGATCGAAATCATCTTGAGCCCAAATTTACGTTTGAATTCGAGCAATTGCGGTAGGCGTTGCACCGTGCCATCGTCGTTGACCAATTCACACAGTACCCCGCTGGGATGCAGCCCGGCCAGAATTGCAAGGTCGACCGCCGCTTCCGTGTGACCCGCGCGTTCCAACACTCCACCCGCCTTGGCTCGCAAGGGAAAAACATGACCCGGCTGCACCAGCTGCTCAGGGGTGGCCTCGGCGTCGGCCAAGATGCGAATCGTCTGGGCGCGATCAAAAGCACTGATGCCGGTGGTGATGCCTTCGTCGGCATCCACGCTTACCGCAAAATCTGTGCGCTGCACTTCACGATTGTGCTGCACCATGGGGCCCAAGCCCAAGCGACGCAGTTGGGGCTCCAACATGGGCACACAGACAATACCGCTGCAGTAACGGATCATCATATTGACGGTTTCTGGCGTGGCCTTCGAAGCGGCCATGATCAAATCCCCTTCGTTTTCGCGATTTTCATCATCGGTCACGATCACGAGGCGCCCGGCGGCAATCTCTTGGATGGCTTCTTCAACCGTATCAAAGGCGTCGGGCATAATGGCGGACATGATGGGCCAAAAGTCTCCGGCCATTTCGGCCCTGTCAATCGTGCCAGCAAATACTAACCGCTGAAATTGACCGTATAAGTTTCGACGGACTTTTCCGGCGACCCGTCATTATTCTCCAACAAAGTGATGAACAGCATGAACAAGTGGGGAGGTTTCACCACAAACGCAGAGGTCATGACCGAACCCGTACTGTCGAGGTTCAGGATTGTGCGCTCATCACCTCTCTTGTAGTTCACCCGCCAGCGCATCACCGCTTGTTTGCGGTCAGCTTTCATCAGTTCTTTGTCTTTGTCGTAGAAACTGAGAACAAAAGTGCTGTTCTTGATCTCCAGTCCGAGGAGACCTTTGCCACCCTCGCGCTCAATGGTCATGCCCGGTATCACCTTCTCAGTGCTGTCTCCAGAATTGGCTTTATCCTGAGCATACTGTCCATGCACTGGGCCTAAAATGGAAAACATCAATGCACCCAGAAAAAACAAGCGGCTGATCTTCATCCCCCAAGGTTAGCGCAGTGATCCATTATCGCAAGTCGGTTGTGAGGGACCCTCCGGTCCAGTCGGCCCGTTTACCTCATTCAGGGCTTCATCTGCTTTTTCAAGACCGCCCAGCGTGCCAGCCGGTCGGCTATCTTGGCCTCCCAGCCCACGCTCTTCGGCGTGTAGAGTGAAAGGGGATTTTCCAAGAAATCCTGACCTGAAATATTTTCGGGATAGTCATGGGAATACTTGTAGCCCTTGCCATGCCCCGCCTCCTTGCTCGCCTTGCCGCTCTTGTCCCGCATCGGTGGAGGCACGGGTTGCACCGTGTCACTCTTCAAAGCCTGATGGGCTGCCCCAAGAGCCATGGTCGCGGAATTCGATTTCGGGGCCGTCGCGATATAAAGGGTGGCGTGGGCCAAGGTGAGCTCTGCTTCCGGCAATCCGACAAAATCAACCGCATGATGCGCCGCCACGGCCAGCGGGAGCGCCATCGGATCAGCCAAACCCACATCCTCACTCGCGAGAATCACCAATCGCCGTGCGACATAACGAGGGTCTTCGCCACCCGCCAACATCTTCGCGAGCCAATACATCGCCGCATCGGGATCGCTACCCCGGCAGCTTTTGATGAAGGCCGAGATCGTATCATAATGTTCGTCTTCGTTGGCATCGTAGCGAATCCGGCGTTCGCGCGCAAAAACTTCCAACTCGGCGGAAGTGATCGGTGCACCCTCGACCAGACTGAAAACAATAACTTCCAATGCATTGAGTGCCCGGCGCAAATCGCCGTCGCAGAGCATGGCCAGATCCATGAGGACTTTTTCATCGGCGGTGCATTTTCGTGAGCCCAACCCACGTTCCTCATCGCCTAACGCCCGCAACATCACTCCGGCAATCGCAGGTGGAGCCAAGGGCTCGAGCCGGAACAAATGGCTGCGAGAAAGCAGTGGCGGGTTCACATAGAACCCAGGATTGTGGGTGGTCGCACCAATCAACCGCACGGTCCCCTCTTCCACATCTGGCAGGAGCAGGTCCTGCTGCGATTTGTTGAAACGGTGCAGCTCATCGATGAACAGGATTGTGCCTGCTTCGGGTCGTTGCCGGGCCATGGCCAGAATCCCCCGCAATTCCGCGACATTGCTCATCACCGCATTGACGCGCACGAACCGACTCTTGGTCTCGGCCGCAATCGCCTCAGCAAGACTGGTTTTCCCGCAACCCGGAGGCCCATAAAAAATCAAACTACCAAAGCGGTTTTGCTCAATGAGGCGGGGCAACAAACTGCCCTCGCGCGTGATTTGTTCCTGCCCCACGACCTCGGACAAACGCCGCGGACGCATGCGGGCGGCCAACGGTTGATTCGGGCTGACTACCGGCGGCGCTTGGTCGGGGGTCAGGGTCTCGTCACCAAAAAAGTCGGGCTGTGGATCGGCAGGCATGCAGAGACACCATGAACACGAATTGCTCCAATTCAAAGCTTCAGAATTATTGTGTTTAGCAGACCGGTCTTGACGCGTAAATCTCAACCCATGGCACACCGCAGTCTAGGACACCGGGCACCCCTGCTTTGGCTGGTTTTGCCCTACGCTGCCGGACTGGCTTTGTCACGACTCGCACATGGCAGCCCGGTAATCCCCTGCCTGATCGGAGCGGTGATGGCAGCTGGCATGGCCCTATTCGCGGCCAGAAAGAGCTATCCCATCTGGATTGCTGGCTTGTTGTTGGCGGTAGGCTTGGCAGGGGCGGCCAGCTACACGCTGCATCGGGCACGTTTGGCAGAGTGGAGAGATCTGCCACCTCGAGAAGCGAATCTTGGGCTAAAGGTGGATCGATCTTTTCACGTCACTTTCGAAAATCGCACCACGGGTCTGGCCACCATCATTCGCACCGATCCTCATCTGAAGGATTTGATTGGTCAGAGGATCTATTTCTCGCTGCGAAAAGATCCCGGCGACCCGATCCCCGTACGCACGACCCAGTTCGATGCCATTGGCATTCTGAAGTTAATACCCGAGTTACCGCCAGCGAACAGCTTCGATGGTTACCTCGCGGCCGCAGGCATGAATTTCACTTTGACGCGTGGACGTATTTTAACCGAAACCCGTGCGCCATCGTCATTCAGAGCTTTCTGTGCCCGCACGCAGGATCAATTCTCTCTTTGGTTGGGTGTGGGTATAGGCTCCACATGCCCGGAACAAACCGCCGTGTTGCGAGCCATGCTGCTCGGACAAAAAGATGAACTGTCTGAATCGCAGGATGAACTGTTCATGCACAGTGGTACCATGCATCTATTTGCAATCAGTGGACTCCATATCGGAGTGATCGCGCTTGGTTTTCAGGCCCTGTTCTCACTGTTGCGGATTCCCCGTGTCATCCGGCTGGTCTTGGGGCTGTTGTTGCTGTGGTTTTATGTGCAAATCACCGGTGGCACTCCATCGGCCGTGCGGGCATTTTGCATGGTCGCGTTACTGCAGATTTCTTTTCAGTGGAAGGTCCCGGGCAACCCGCTCGCGGCCCTCGCCGCTTCGGCCTTGATCGTGCTGCTGTATGACCCGCTGCAACTTTTTAGTGCCAGTTTTCAGTTGAGTTACGGGATCGTGGCCGCGCTGCTCCTGTTGGGACTACCCCTGGGTGAAACTTGGCTTCAACGTTGGCCGGCATTTCCTCATTTGCCCAAGCTCACGTGGCGATGGTGGCATCATGCGATTGATACCATGTGGCGGGCTTCACTTGGTGCCTTCGCGATCGGCATCGCCTCGATTCTATTCAGTATGATTGCCGGAGTGCAGTATTTTGGACTACTCACGCCCGGCGCTTTGGTCGCAAACCTCGTGCTGATCCCGGTCGCACTCCTGGTCATCTTGGCCGGCATGGGATCACTGCTTAGTGGTTTGGCCGGATTCACCTTTGGCGCGATACTCAGCAATCACGCTGCGGCGCTCATTCTTTTGGTCATAGACGGGGCGATTAGGTTCTTTGTCACCATACCGGGAGTCTACCATGTCGCGGCATTCAAGGCCGCATGGATAGGCCCCGTGGCGTTGACGCTGCTGCTGGGTAGGTTTGCTCCTGGGTTATGCCAACGGATGGTCCCCTCGCCGGGGTAGTTGGTGGCCACCAATGGTTATAGTCGCACTCACTTTGATTTTCGGCGTGAACTTCACCTGAGTTCACCTATTCCTTGCTAATGAAAAGTGCTTACGAACTGGCCATGGAACGCCTTGATGCATCCGATCCCAAGTCGGCCAAGTCGTTATCAGCAGAACAAAGGGAGCAACTCGCAGAAATCGACCGGGTTTATCAGGGCAAAACCGCCGAGCGTGAGATCTTCCTGAGTCAAAAACTCAACGAGGCCCTCAAGGAAGGTAATGCGGACGAAGCCGATAATATCCGCCAACAGATCGCATCGGAAAAAATTCGCCTCGAAGAAGAACGCGAAAGCGAGAAAGACCGCGTGCGCAACGCCGGCTGAAACTACTCAGTCGGTAAACTCCAGATCAACCACCAGAGCATGGTGGTCGGAGGTCATCGTCGGGCAGACCTTCTGTTTGATGCAGCGCAACGGGGCATTGTAAAAAACATGGTCGAGCACAAACGGCATGCGGCGCCAGGTGATTTCCGTGCTCTGTGCGGTTTGATAACCGGCGGTCGCGAACTGGTCGACCAATGCTTGATGCTTGCTGACATTGAAGTCTCCCGCGAGCACGGTGGGTATATCACTCTTGCGCAATTCCTGCTCCACCAAGTCTCGCTGCTGGTGATGCTCTTCGCTACTGGATTTGAGCATGAAGAAAGCGAGCAAATGTGTGTTCAACACGCGCACTTCCCGCCCTTCAATGTTCAGGGTCGCACTGATGAGCAGCCGATCGGTTGGCGTCTTCTTCTCTCCGAAAAAATCGAACTCCAGCGGAGGTGAAGGCAAATTCAGGCAAACCGTAGGAACCAACGGCCAGCGGGAAAATATCGCCAAACCTATGCCAAATGGAAGCTCGCGCGGGTCCGGCCGCGGAAATGAAAAAGTGCTGTGATAACCGGCCAACTCATGCTGGAGCCGGGAGTAATTGGGCGGCACGGGGGGATGAGTGCCGCCGGGGCGCACATGCTCCACTTCCTGCAGAAAAATAATATCCGCCTCATGCCGGCGAATCTCCGCCACCGTGGCATCCATGTCGATGGGCGCATGATCCGGGTCAGTGTCATCCCAGCCCTGGCCGAACTGCATGTTGAACTGTAAGACGCGAAAGGATTTCATTATCGGAGCATGACTAATCCAGCGCGGGGACTATGGGGGTAACGGCAAAGATGTGCAATTTCGCATTTGTCTTATGCGCCTGAGGGGCCGCCTTACGGGCTTCAAATCTCATGCTGCCCAAGGCCTTTATTTTCGATCCGGGCAAACTCACCGCCATGCGTCCATTGAGCAGTTTTACGGACGTCGAACGCCGCACCGTAGGTTGAGTCTGGGCCAATGTAATCTTCTTAAATTTGAGCTGACGCGAGGGGCTCGATAAGATCCGCCCCGGTTTAAGCACTGTATACTGCAAGGGCTTACCGGAGAAAATCAGCTGGTCGTCACTCACGCTTCCGGAGCGGATAATTGTTCCAACCGACAACGAAGCACCAAAGGTCATGCCTCCTATTACAAACAGGACTAAACGACGGAGCTTCATGCTGGAGGTCGTATTCCAAGCTGAAGCCTGCTAGGCGGCAATGTTTTATTCGGGTTCGGCGGTGCCTTCTACCACCCAGTCTTTCGCTTCGGGCACTTGGTGGCAAAATTCCGCCAACGCCGCGCTAAGATGTTCGGCATAACGAAAATGCGCACCCATGCCGGTGCGTAACTCTGCCTCATAGATGAACTTATCCCCATGTGTGCTATGCTCAAAGGGTGTCTGGGCACCCAAAAGCATCGAATACACATAGGCCGGCGATCCTCGCTCCATCAGCTCACGCGTCAACGCAGCCTGCTCATCCAGCAGGGCTTGATGATCGGTATGTTTGATTTCCTCCGGTAGATAAAATCCAGCCTGAATCAACGGCGTGTAGCGATGCCCGGTGCGATGACGGTTGAGATCACGCAATTCCGCGATCGCCATATTATTCCAAGCAAACCCCACCCGCATACGGCGGGTTCCCGTGCCTTGATAGCCATAGCGATTACCGCGATGACTCAACGATTCCTCCATGGATTGTTCTTCTTGCAACCAAGGTGGACTGGACCGGTCGACCTTGACCCACACTTCATCGGCCAAATGAGAAGTAGATAACTGGGCCAACCCCATTTTCAGACTGGTGGCGAGTTCCTGGGCTGCTTGGGCCTGATAGGATTCATCGGCGAAACTATGCCGCATCAACCGCGGGGACTGCTTCATCAGTTCATCACGAATCAACTTCGCAGCGGCACGTGCTTCGGGGTGAGGCAGTGAATCGAGATGCTTAACCGTCGTCGCCCACATGCGTGAAGTTTGCACCAGCCCTACATTCGTGCGGGTGGCGAGCGGGATAAAATAACGGGCCCGATCCAGGGCATAGTTTTTTCGAATTCGAGTAACGACCGCAGGTTTGGCGTTAGCTGGTACCCTCACCCGATCAGGCTCGGCAGTGCCCAACGCATCGAGTCGGGCATACTCGGCTTGATAAGCCGCAAAAGATTTCGCCATCAAGGCCGTCCAGCGTGAGGCCAGGTCTTCCGGGATGCCAATTTCGGCCGCACTCGGCAGGTTGGTCGCATCCATCGTGATATAGCGGGTGCTCGATTCCTGCCCGTCGGCCATTTGCGCGAGATCAAAAAGTTTATAGGCCAGCCACATGGAAATATCGTCCAGGGCAACGGCCAGCCCACCGGTCAACCCACCGATGGAGGCATGACCATAATCCACAAACTTGAGGATGCGGTCGATCGAAGCATCAGGATTGGCGAGATCCACCTTTTCGAGGATCGTCGCAATCCCATCGTTGCTGCGCGAATAACGGGCTAAAACTGAAGCCAGCAATTCTGGCGTGACTTTCGGTAGATCAACGGCGGTGGGGGGCGGGACGATGGCAAGACCGGTAATTCTCATGGTGCACCCTCAGTTCTCACGGAAAGCCGCCTAGTCGCCAAGCTTGAAGGCAACTATTACCTGACAAATATCGAACCCGGGCTCGCTGAGGTCACTTGGCCTTGGCGGATCGCTTGAGGGCACGACGCCATGCTCCGACATATTCAATTCGAGCGGCCTGGGCGTCCTTCCATGGATGGGGCTGACCGCTCAAATAATAGCCGTGGCTACTACCCATTTCCGGAACAACCCAGAGGACACCGCCAAGTTTTGGTCCCCGCAGCCAGCAAACAAAGAGCTCCTCTACAAAAGCCAGATAATCCAGAAACTCAGGGGTCAATTTCCTCTTCACATTGGTTACCGGCACTTGGCAGTGCTGGCCGTTGAACGGCCGCAAATGGAAAATATTCGAGTGCTGGATCAACCTGGGCCAGACGAGCAACCGGGTCGCATAGTTGGCGGGCACGAGGTGCTTCACAATAGCCAGATGAGAATGATCCCATGTCGTGGGCATCAATTTCCCGGTCTGCTTTTGATAAAGACGGGCAATTTCTTCAAACTTCTCCGGGGTCTCTGTTGACGTATCGCGATGGGTTTCAAGGTGCACTTTCACCCCTACGGCATCCCCGGCCTTGACCAATTGTGCCGCGGTTTTCGCAGCCTTGGCCAATGGAGTATTATGATCCAGCAGCTGCACATTTAGATAAATCGCCCCGAGATCCCGTTGGCGGATCATCTCTTTCTTGGCCTTGGCCACATGGGAACCGTCCATCCCGCCCATCAGTTCGAGTCCGAGTTGTTGGCAAAGTTCACTGGTCTGCAAATCGGGTATGGCGGCAAACCCATCAAAACCGGCGGCTTTAACCGCCCTGATCTTTCGTGCCATGGTCCAGTCACTCTTGGCACTGGGGTAATTCATCATACTCCAGGGAGTGGCGCATTGAATAAGTCGGGGTGTTTTTGGGGTCACGGGGGATTTCATGGGTAAGTCTTGGAGATCTTCAGGTGACGTTGAGGCCATTAGTCCGACAAGTTTGTCACGTAATATGTGACAAACTTGTCAGTGAGTGAGGTTCCACTTTACGCAGTCTGCGTAGCGGACTTTATCACCGCCGAATATGTCGAGGGCACTGCCAATGGTGAGGTCGACCTTACCGGCACTCAGTTTTTGCACCGTTGCGAGATCATCGAGTGAATGAACCCCACCTGCGTAGGTCACCGGGATCGAGGTATGCTGGGCGATGTATTCCACCAAACGCGCATCGATCCCCTCGCATTTGCCCTCCGCATCAGCCGCATGAATCAGAAATTCGGCACAAGAGCCCGCCAAGGCTTTCAGTGTCTCGGGGTTGATCGGTAAATTGGTCAGGGTCTGCCAGCGATTCATCGCAACGATCCACGTGTCGCCCAGGATCCGGCAGCTCAAATCGATCACGATGTGTTCCTTGCCCACTTCCGCCACCAATGCATCCAGCCGCTCAGGCAACAATTGGCCCTCTTCGTCAAACAGCCACGAAGTCACGATAACATGACTCGCGCCGGCTTCCAACCAAGCGGGTGCATTTACTAGATTGATGCCCCCCCCTAAATGAAATCCTCCCGGATATGCCGCCAGCGCTTCCCGGGCAGCGTCATCATTACCCGGGCCAAGTTTGATCACGTGACCACCCGGCAAACTGTCGGTCCGATAGAGTTCGGCAAAATAGCCGGCAGGATGATCGCTCTCAAAATTCGTCTGCAGGGCGGCCGTGTCGTCACTCAAGGTGCCGCCGACAATTTGCTTCACCTTTCCCTCATGAAGATCGATGCAGGGACGAAATCGCGTCATGATAAAACTACGAAGGTTTGGTTCATGCCTTCACTCATATTCCCGGATTAGCGGAGCAGGAAGAAGTCACTGAGACAGCCTTGGTAGATTCCCAGCACCACGGTCGCGGCCGCCAGCACCCCCAGCGTGATCCCGAGCGGCCATTGCACCGCGGTGCGGATCGGGCGGTCTTCCGTCTCACCTTCGAGTAACGGTGCACGCCATGTCTCAAAATAGGCGGCTTTGATCCATCCGAAATAGTAATAGATCGATATCACCACACCGATGATTGCGATCGCGAGCAGCGGATAAAGTCCGGCTTGGAACGCGGCAATAAAGACGAACAGCTTGCCCATGAATCCAGCCAACGGAGGAATGCCGGCCAGCGAGCCCAGTCCGATGGCCAAGACCAACCCGAGGAAGGGGCGCTCCTTGGCCAGACCCGTGTAGTGATCAAGTTCCTGATCGGCGTCATTTTCTCCGGCAACATGCGCCATCACACCAAAGACCGCAAATGAGGCGATGAGGTAAACGAACAGATAGAAATAAATCGCGCCCAGGGCGAAGGGGTTGGTCATTGCTGCCACCACGCCCATCAACAGGAAACCGGCATGCGATACTCCGGAAAGACCGATGAGCCGTTTGGCGTTGTGTTGGGTCAGTGCGGCAATGTTACCGAAGATCAGGGTGGCTCCGGCCATCAGCGTCAGCACCGGCACGGTCACCGATGCATAGGGAGCAAACGTGGTGGTTACCAGAATGAGCAACACGGCAAACCCCGCGCCTTTGGAGGCGACGGCCAGAAAAGCCGTCACGGGGGTGGGCGCCCCTTGGTAAACGTCAGGAATCCAGATTTGGAACGGAAACGCCCCGATCTTGAAGGCCACCCCGGAAAGCACGAAAAGGATGCCGATACTGGCGATAAAATTATTGGGGTTCGCCGCCAGAAATTCGCGCAAGGCCGGAAAGCTCATCCCGCTCGCGGTGTGAGACGGCAGCATGGCATTACCCGCGACGCCATAGAGCAGCACGATACCGAACAGCAAGAGCCCGGAGCTAAGCGCCCCCATGATCAGGTATTTTAAACCCGCTTCCAGCGTGAGCGGATTGGTGCGAACATAACTGACCAAAATGTAGAACCCGACCGTAACGGTCTCGAGGGCGACGAACAGCATCACGAAGTGGTTGCTCTGCGCGAGGAGCATCATCGCGGCGCTGACCACGAGCACCAAGTGGTAGAACTCGATACGCGGCACCTTCTGCTTGGGCAGACTCACGGTAGCAATCAAACTGACCAGAATCGAACAAAGCAGGAAGAAGACCCGCATGAATTGGCCGTCCTGCGTGTGATGCAACATCCCATTGAAGGTAACCGCCCCGACGGAAGGAGCATCAAAAGTGAACAGCAGGCTGCCGAGCAAGGCGAGTTGACCAACAATGCCGATCGTGGGGATATCCTTGTGCAGGTGCTTGGGCAGCACGATTTCTAGTCCCAAAAGAGCGAGCGCGAGAATCCCGAGGGTAATCTCAGGGAAAAGAGCGCTCCACATATTGGCGTCTGAAGCGGCCTGAAGAAATTCGATGTTCATGGCAGCGTAAATTACTTGGTAACGATTAACGACGGCAGTGCACCGGTCGCAGGCCAAGCAGGATGCAATGCATCATTGACCGGGGTGGTAATTGATTTGGGCCAGAAGCCGATAAGGAGGAGCGTCGCGAGCAAGATGATGGCCGGTAGTTTCTCACCCCAGCGCAGGTCCGTTGGCGGATTATCAGCCAAAACCTTGGTCAACGATTCACTCGTGGGACCAAAGAAAACCCGGGCGGCGGCCCGCAACCCATAGATCGCCGATATGATGATACCCGCGACTGCGATGGCCGCGTAGAGATGCGAGAATTTCCACAGGGCAACGAAGATCGTCAATTCACCCCAGAAGTTGGCAAAGCCTGGTAGACCGATGCTGGCCATCGTGGCCGCCACAAAGAACGCTGCGAGGACCGGCGTCTTTTGCGCGAGTCCACCCATCTCATGCATATCGAAGGTATGCGTACGGTGGTGAATGCTCGTGGAAAGAAGGAAAAGCAAAGCGACGGATAAACCGTGCGCGACCATGAGAATCACCACGCCCCCTGCTCCCATACTCGTAAGACAGGCAATGCCGAGGAAGGCGTAGCCCATGTGCATCACCGAACTGTAACCGACCATTTGTTTGAGGTCGCGTTGCGCCATGGTGATGAGGCCGATCACGAGCACGTTGCCGAAGGCTGCGAGAATCGCGAGCGTCGCCACCCAATGACTGGCCCCGAAAGGTAGCAACGGCAGGGCAATCTGTATCAGACCATAAAGCCCAAACTTCTTGAGGACGCCGGCATGCAACATCGCGGCCGAACTCGGCGCGGCCCCATAACCCAGTGGAGCCCAAGTGTGCAGCGGCCAGACGGAGACCAATATACCAAAACCGAACATCAGCAGGCCGAAGCAGTATTTCTGTAAACTGCCGGACAGCGGTTGGTCGGCCAACACATGGCGCAAGGTGATCAGATCAAAACTGTTTGCCCCACTCTTCACGTAAATCGCGATCAAGCCGATGAGCGAAAGCATGGCGCCCAAGGTGAGATAGATGGTCATCTTCATCGCCGCGTAGTTGCGGTCGCGACCGCCCCAGATACCCACCATGATGAAGGTCGGGATCAGCGCGAGTTCGTGGAAGAAGTAGAAGTAGAAAACATCGATGCTGGCAAAGACACCCATCAACCCTCCCTGCATGATGAGCAGAAGCATCAGATAGATCTTCAGCCGCTCTGCCCCGGACTGAATCGCATAGAGTCCCGCGGCCAGGCCCACCACACCGGCCAAGGCAAACAACGGCATCGAGATGCCGTTAAGGCCCAACTTCAGACCAATACCCAAACTGTCGAGACCGGTGGAATAGCTGGTGGCAAAAGCATAATCGGCCCCGATCCCCACGGGAAAGTGATACCAGGTATGCAGGGCCAAAAGCGCCGGCAAACCAAAGCCGACGTAGGCCAGCTTGACTGAATAACGCTTGGGCATACCCAATGCGATGGACAGTGCCACCGCCAAGGGGGCAACGATGGCCAATAAAAGAGGATCAAATGGCAGTTGGCTCATTGCAGATTAAAATAATCCCGAGGTTAGCGCCCAAAGAGCGACCAGTCCGAGCAGGAACCAGTAAACATAGGCGTGCAGGCTGCCAACGTGGAGCGCTCGCGCACCCAAGCCAAAAAAACCGACCAGCCCGGAGAGACCGCGGACGATAAGGCCCGCGAGAAAAATTTGCTCCAGAAAATTGAGCACCATCGCGAAACGCTGCTGCACCTTCGCCACGTAGTAGCCGTAGAGCTGGTCGAAGGATTCCTTCAATCCCGTGAGTCCCCGGAAGATGCCCGTGGCCTTTACTTCCAAGGCATCCATCGGATCAGGTTTGTAGAATGCCCAAGCACCGAGTGAACCGATCAGCAGGACCGCCAGACTGGTGTAAATAATCGTATTGTGCGCAGCACCCTCGGCATGCGGCACCATGGATGCCATCGCGCCGCCCAGTTTTTCGTAAACTCCGGCATAACCACCAGCGATCGAAAGCACCGCCAGCACGATCAACGGCAGGGTCATCGAGAAGCTGCTCTCCTTGGCGTGGTCGGCATGCTCTGATCGGGTTTGCCCAAAGAAAACCAGTTTCCACATCCGCACCATGTAGAACGCGGTCAGCACCGCGGTGAAAACGAGGATGCCAAAAACCGTCGAGTTGCTCTGATAGGCGAGAAGCAGAATGGCATCCTTGGAGAAGAAACCCGCCAGACCGGGCATACCAATGATCGCGAGCACGCCAATGGTGAAAGTGATGAACGTAATCGGCATCTTCTTTCGCAGGCCGCCCATCTTGAAAATATCCTGTTCGTGGTGACTGCCCATGATGACCGAACCAGAGCCGAGGAAGAGCAGACCCTTGAAAAAGGCGTGCGTCGTCAGGTGAAACATCGCCGCTCCAACACCGGTGGCGATCAGCATTTTATGCCCGCCATGCTCAACCATGGTGGATCCCAGTCCGAAAGCCGCGACCATATAGCCGAGTTGCGAAAGGGTAGAGTAAGCCAGCACCTTCTTGATGTCGCTTTGGACGATCGCGCAGAGTGCGGCGTAGAGGGCCGTGGCCGTGCCAACCCACATAATAACCGTAAGAGCATCCGGGACCATCAGCACCTGGATGCGGCACAGCATGTAGATACCGGCGGCGACCATCGTGGCGGCATGGATGAGAGCGGAGACCGGGGTTGGACCCTCCATCGCATCCGGCAACCACACTTGCAGCGGCATCTGCGCGGACTTGCCGACCGCACCGCAGAACAACAGCAAGGGCAGCAAACGACTGTAGTGCATGCCACCTGCTTGGTGGATTTCACCGAGCTCGGTCAGGTTGACCGTGCCGTAGGTCCAGAAGCAAAGAATGATGCCAAGGAGGAAACCGAAGTCGCCCACCCGATTGACAATGAAAGCCTTCTTGGCCGCATCGCTGGCGGACTGCTTTTCATGCCAGTGGCCAATGAGCAGATAGGAACTGAATCCGACCAGCTCCCAGAAAATAAACATCATGAACAGATTGTCCGCAAAAACGATGCCCAGCATCGCAAACATGAACATGGACAAACCGCCGAAGTAACGCGCCCTCGCCTGGTCGTCGCTCATGTAACCCGTGCTGAACAGGTGGATGAAAAATCCGACGACACTGACCACAAAGAGCATGAGTGCGGCCAGATCATCAAACTTGAATCCCAGCGAGATATTCAGGCCACCGAGACGCATCCACTCCATCGAAGCCGCGAAGCGTTCCCCGCCAAAGATCAGACCAATGGAGAGGCCTGCGATGATTGCCGCCGTGGTAACGGATACCATCGTGGCCAGCCCGCCTTTGCTTCTGAGGAAAAGCGCGATGGTCGCCGCTGAGGCGAGCGGGAGCAGGAGAATGATGAGGAGTTGTTGCACTGGCGTCATCTAAGTGAAGTAGCGACTAGAGAGTAGTGAGTAATAATGAGTTCGGGATGTTTGGTTGGTTGGTCTTATACTCGATGCTCACTAATAATTTCAGTTCTTGAGGGCGTTAAGTTCGTCCACCTGCACGGTCAGCCGATGACGGTATAGCGCGACGATGATGGCGAGGCCGACCGCCACTTCAGCGGCGGCCACGGTGAGAATGAAGAATACGAAGACGTTGCCGTCCATGGTGCCGTTGTAGCGGGAGAATGCGACCAGAGCCAGGGTTGAGGCGACGAGCATCAGCTCGAGGCTGATATAGATGACCAAGGTGTTTTTACGCACTAGCACACCGAGAAACCCGATGGCGAAAAGCAGCACGCTAAGAAAGATAAAGGCGTTGAGGTCGATGGTCATCATTGCTGGCAGTGGTGGCTAGCGGGTAGTGAGCCGTGAGGAGTCAAGATCGAGCAATGAACATGTATGGTGGAAGCCTCTTCGCTACTCACTACGGGATACTCACTCCTTTTATGGTCTGGTATCATTTCGCGGCCTCCGTTTCGCTATATTTCTTGCTGAGCACAATCACGCCGAGCATGGCGATCAGAAGCAGGAAACCCACGACCTGCACCGGCAAAAGGTAAGTGGTGAACAATTGGTAACCGTAGTCTTTCAAGGATGCGCCGGAAGCCGGCACTTCGTTCAAGGCCCGGGTCTGCAACTTGCCATGGGTGACAAAGGAAGTGACCCCGGTAACGAGCAGCCCAAACGCGATGACGGCGGAAGCTGATGATAGTCCCTTCGTGCTCCAAGCCGTGGGATGTTTCACATCAAGCAGCATGATGATGAAAAGGAACAGAGCCACGACCGCGCCCGCATAAACCAACACGAGCAACACGGCGAGCAAGTAGGCCTCGAGCAAGGCGAATAGTCCCGATATGCCGACCAGACAAAGCAGGAAGCACATCGCGGCATTGACGACATTCCGGTTAAGCACCGCACCTATGGCGAAGATCACCGAAAAACTGGCGAAAGAATAGAATAGTATATCAACCATGGTCGTCCGGGCTTAGTGCGTGTTGCCGTGTTCGGCGGCCGCCTTCTTTTTGTCCCATTTGTGATGTTGATCAGGCAGCGTGCCGCCCAGTTCGTAAAGCTTGTCCTTATGATTGACCATCTCCTCCCGCGAGTAGCCGGAAAGGGAAAACTGATTTTGCAGAAAGATCGCTTCTTCAGGGCAGACTTCCTGGCAAAGCCCGCAATAGATGCAGCGCAGCATGTCGATCTCGAATGCTTCGGGCGCCTTCTCGACATGATCACGGTCACTGTCTTCGGGCACTGCACCCGGCGTGATGCGGATTGCCTTGGGCGGACAAACGAATTCGCACAGCTGACAGGATACGCATTTCTCCCGGCCGCTGGGATCCTTCACCAAGGTTGGCACCCCGCGATAACCCGGAGGAATTTCCGGGCGAGCCTCGGGGTATTCCATCGTGATGTTGGCCTTGAACAAATGCTTGATCGTGGTCTTCAGCCCACTCGCAATTCGCGGCAGGTATAATCGCTCCGCGAAGGTGAGGGGTTTACGATCTACAGGGATGACAGCCATGGCTCGAAAATAGGTCAGACGCTCTTGGTGAGTAATGCGATTGCGATCAGGTAAATGATCAGATTGGCGATGGCGAGGGGCAGCAAGCGCTGCCAGCCCAGCTTCATCACTTGATCATAACGGAAACGGGGAATCGTCCAACGGACCCACATGAACAAAAACAGCAGACCCACAATCTTCCCGAGGAGAATGAGGATGGACAGGACGCCGACGAAGATCGGGGTGTGAGCCCAAGGTAGAATATTTCCGAGCCAATCAATGAAGGTCGCCAAAGGCAGACCGGGCAGCGGATTCCACCCCCCGAGGAAGAGCAGCGCGAAAATACCCGTGCCCACGATCATGTGGGCATACTCGGCGACAAAGAAGAGCGACCATTTGAACGCACCGTATTCGGTGTGGAAGCCACCGACCAAATCGGCCTCGGATTCCGCCATGTCGAACGGATGCCGGTTGGTTTCGGCGAAGAGTGCGATCAGGAAAATGAGGGCACACACCGGCATCGTAAATACGAACCAGAGGCTGTTCCAATGCAGCCCAACCCCACTTTGAAATTCGACCACTCGCGTAAGACTCAATGAACCCGAAGTTCCCGGAGCATTGATCCAAAGGAAAACCGGCAGGACGGACAGGGTCATCGAAAGCTCATAGGAAATGAGCTGGGCTGAAGCCCGCACGCCACCAAGGAAGGGGTATTTCGAATTGGAGGCCCAGCCGGCAAGGATCATTGAATAAACCCCCAGCGAGGAGACCGCGAAAACCGCCAGCAGGCCGACATCCACATTGGCCAAGACCAGCGGGATCACATTTCCGGTGCCATCGAAGTAAGCACCGAACGGCACTGCGACGACGGTGGTAAAGGCGGGAACCAGCGCAATCGCGGGAGCGAGGATGAAGTAGAATTTGTTAACGTGGCCGGGTAGCGGATCCTCTTTGAAAAGAAACTTCGCGCCATCGGCGATGAGATGGAATACACCGAGTCGCTGCAGAAATTTGCCGACAAAGGGTATCCAAGCTACCCACGGCACAATCGCGCGATTGGGTCCGGGACGACCCTGAATCCAAGCACACACTTTGCGCTCAGCCATCGAGCAGGCCCCCGCCAACGGGAAGATCACGGCAATGACCGCGAGGCCTTTGACGATGCCTTGGATGAGAGGGTGAAGGTTGAACCAGAATTCGATCATGGCAGGTCAGGCGGTGGTCGCGGCCGCGGTGGCCGGGGCGAAATGCAGGGTCTGCCCTTCAACAAAAGGCAAACTCGAATATGGCGTGCCATCGATCAGCAAACCGTTGGCAGGAATGGTCCGGTAATTCATCGTGGCCAAAGCAGGAACCTCGGCGGCAATCATGGACCAGAGGGCGTTCACTTCGGTTGCGACGGTGCCTCCACCGGTCGCGGCTATGAGTTTGGCCAGCACCACGAGACCATCCGTTGTGCCGGTGGTCGGCGGAACCGCTGGGGCAAATTTCTGGATACGGAACTGCTGGTTCACCAAGGTGCCGCTTTTCTCAAAAACCGTGGTGGTGGGGATAACGACTTTGGCCAACTCGCTCGTGGCGTTGGCATGGGTGCCCAAATAAACCACGGAAACTTTAGCGAGCTGTTCGGCATTGAGACCGGCAAGGGTGAGATCTTCACCCACCGAAACGATGGTCTGCACTTTTCCGGCATCAATATCGGCGGCGAGTCCCGCAAGCTTTTGCTCAGGCAGGGAATCGATCAGACCGGTAACGAGTGCCCCACGCACATTCGGATTGCGATCCGCGGATACGAGGATGCCATCGCCCTCTCCTACCCGGCTGACAAGTGCGACGGTGGCGTTGAGCGCAGCAGCGAGTTTCTTCGTGAGAAATTGTTCTTCAACTGAACTGCGACCGGAACCGACGACGGCAACCGCTCCCCCTTTTGCCAGTGAAGTCGCAACATTAACGGCCAACTCCAGAGAGCCGTCCGCTCCCTCAACTGTGATTTGCTTGAGACGATTAGCCGCCGTTACTTCCTTGTAGAGCACGCGACCACTGTCAGCCATCCAGGTGTCGTTGACCTCGTCGTTGCTCCGAGGAGTTATGCGATACAGCACGCCTTCGCGCGACCACGCCACGGTGTTGGCCCCAACGCTGGACTCGGTATCGAGACTGTTGCTCTGCTTAAGGAACCAGACCCGCATCTTGAAACGGAAATCCGTGCTGGTGAGTGCACCCACTGGACAAATGTCCACGGTGTTGAGTGAGTAATTATTCTTCAGCTCCTTGCCGGGGAAACAGGTCAAGGTGCTGTAGCTGCCACGGTCCACGAAGCCGAGTACATCATCCTTGGCGATTTCCTGACTGAAACGTATGCAGCGGGAACAAAGGATGCAGCGTTCGTCATCGAGGATGACACGGGGACCGAGCACGGTGCGTTTCGGCTTCACATTTTTCTGTTCGATAAAGCGCGAATAGCCCCGCCCATAACCGGTGGATTGTTCCTGCAGCTTGCATTCACCGGCCTGATCACAAATCGGGCAATCCAGCGGGTGGTTGACGAGGAGAAATTCCATCACGCCTTCGCGGCAGTCTTTGACCAGCGGTGATTTGGTTTTGATATGCAGACCCGGCATGGCGGTGGTGCCACAACCGATCTGGGGACGCGGCATCCAGTTGATCTTCGGTTCGCCCGTGACCGGATCGAGGATCGGTGCCTTGGTGGCCGGGTCGCGCGCTGGCAGACCCATCTCGATCAGACACATGCGGCAATTGCCCGCCACTGAGAGTTTCGGATGATAGCAATAGTGAGGAATGTCGGTGCCGAGCATGCGCGCAGCCTCGATCACATTCGTGCCCTTGGGCACGGCGATCTCCTGCCCGTCAATGTTGACGGTGATGAGGTCGGGTTTGGCGGGTGCGATCATCGGTAGAGTGGCTTAGACAAGAATATTCGAGTCGGCGGGTTTCGCTTTTTTAGTCTCGGGATAGGCGGCGAACTCGTCGCCAAACTTGGAGAGAAAACTCTGGGTGGGCCAGGAGCAGGCTTCGCCAAAAGCACAGATGGTGCGGCCGGGAATCTGGTCGGCCACACTCTTGAGCAGGGCCCCATCTTCCTCGCGGGCCTGACCGTGCACCATGCGGGAGCTGATCTTCTTCATCCACAGCGAACCCTCGCGACAAGGGGTACATTGGCCGCAGCTCTCGTGGGCATAAAATGAATTAATGTTGGCGAGGGCTTCGACCATGTTGACGGAATCATCCATGACGATCACGCCACCGGAACCACCCATGGTGCCGATCATCTGGAGGGAATCGAAATCCATCGGCACGTCCTCGACGCCCCAATCGTATGCCACCCCGGCGCGGGACTTGCCCTTGAAGCGTTCACCGAATCTCAGAATCTTGGCCGAAGATCCGCCGGGTATCACTGCCTTGAACGTGCGGCCGGGCAGCGGACCGCCGCAAACGTCGTTGAGCAATTCACCCATCGTGATTTTGCCGGCTTCAAATTCGTAATAACCGGGTTTCTGCACATGCCCGGAAACGCAGAAGATACGGGTGCCGGTATTTCCAGGGGTGCCGATCTTGGTGTAAGCTTCGCCACCCATCTCAATGATGTGCTTCACGTGACAAAGTGTTTCCACATTGTTCACGATGGTCGGGCATTGATAAAGACCGAGCACTGCCGGGAAATACGGTGGTTTGATACGCGGATTGGCCCGCTTGCCTTCCAATGATTCAATCAGGCCGGTCTCTTCTCCGCAGATGTAGGCTCCTGCTCCGCGGTGCACGAAGATATCGCACGAATAGCCGGTGCCGAGAATGTTCTGGCCGACGAGATTCTTGTCCCGGGCTTCCTGGATGGCCTTTTCCAAAATGCGGGCCCCATCGGGCATCTCACCGCGAATATAAATGTAGGCCTGTTTCACGTCGTTCGCGAAACATGAAATCATCGTGCCCTCGATCAGCTGGTGCGGATCCTGATACATGATGTAACGGTCCTTGAAGGTGCCGGGTTCGGACTCATCGGCATTGACGATCAAATAGATGGGCTTGCCGCTCTTGCGATCGACCAGGCCCCACTTCACCCCACAAGGGAACCCCGCCCCACCCCGACCGCGCAGGCCGGATTGTTTTACCTCACCGCGCAGATCTTCGGGATTTTGGGTAATAGCTTTTTTAAAGACCTCGTAGCCGCCGTGGCGCAGATAGCAATCGATGTCGTTGGTGTAACCCGACTCGTCGATGTGCTGGAAAATGATGCGTCGTTGTTCAGGCATGGCGTAAGTCAGCTGGGCTCGGCTGCGGCTTTGATCTGCGCGGCAATTTGTTTCGCTTTGGCACAGTCCACTTTTTCGTGAAGTTCGTCGTCCACCATCACCACCGGACCCGTGCCGCAACTGGCGAGACATTCGACAAACTCAATGGTTACCTCGCCATCCGGGGAAATCTCATTCAACCCGGTATTAAATTCCTGTTTGAGGGTGTCACAGGTCTTGAAGCCACCTGTAAGGGCACAGGAAAGGGTGCGGCAAACGCGGATGTGCCGCCGCCCGATGGGCTGCTGCCGAAACATCGGATAAAAAGTGATCACCTCTAAAACATTGATCGGCTCGATTTCGAGTTTCGCCGCCACCCACTCGGAGGTCTCGGCCGGGAGATGGCCGATATCCTCCTGGATCAGGTGCAACAGCGGGAGCGTGGCGCTGCGCTTCTGCGGGTAATGCGTAATTACCTCGTCGATTTTCTGCAGGGTTTCGGGCTTGAGATTCATCAAACGGAAGTAGGTGGTAGCGAGTAGCGGGTAGCGCGTAGGATCAGGAGCGGAGGCGTCTGCCTTATGGCTGTGGTGGATTGGGTCATGCTCGTTGGTCGCTACTGGATACTCACTACTAATTTCATCGGTCGCACTCTCCCATCACAAAATCGAGGGAACCGAGGATGGACACGACATCGGGCACCATGGCGCCGACACAGACTTTGGGCAGAATGGAAAGATTGCTGAAAGATGGGGCGCGAATTTTCATCCGCCATGGCACCCCGCCGCCTTTGCTCACGATGAAGAACCCGAGGGTGCCCTTGGGGTTTTCCGCTTCGAAATACACTTCGCCCTCCGGCATCTGCGGACCCTCGGTCACGATCATGAAATTCTGGATCAGTTCTTCCATGGAGGACATCACTTTGTCCTTCGGCGGTGCGAATATCTTGCGGGCATCCTTGGCATACCAATCGCCACCGGGAAATTTCTTGATCGCCTGCTTCACGATCCGCACCGACTGGCGCATCTCTTCGCCGCGGACGAGATAGCGATCATAGGAATCGCCGGTGTTTCCCACCGGAACATCGAACTCGTATTGCTCGTAACCACTGTAGGGTTTGTCCTTGCGCAAATCCATGGGCACGCCCGTGCCGCGCAGATTCGGACCGGTCAAACCGTAGGCCAGCGCATCTTCCTTGGAGATCGTGCCAACGCCCATGGTGCGATCCATGAAGATTTTATTACGGGTCAACAGGGCCAGGATCTCCTCGAGAATCGGCAGGAATTGATCACAAAATTCCACCACCCGACCGGTCCAGCCATCGGGCACGTCGCGGGCTACACCGCCAATGCGCGAGTAACTCGTGGTGAATCGCGCGCCGGTCAGTTCTTCAAAAAGTTTGTAAAGCTTTTCGCGCTCGGTGAACGAATACATGAACACCGTCCAGGCTCCCGTATCGATGCCGAAGGCACCCAAGCCGAGCAGGTGCGAGGAGATGCGGGCGAGTTCCGCCGTGATCACCCGGATAGCTTGGCAACGCTCGGGGACTTCCAATTTCGCGAGCCGCTCCACCGCGATGGCGTAGGCCATGTTGTTCGCGAGGGGTGCGATATAATCCAACCGATCCGTGTAGGGCACGAATTGGTTATAGGTCATGTTTTCCGAAATCTTTTCGCTGCCCCGATGCAGATAGCCGATAACCGGCTCGGCTTTCGTCACCACTTCCCCGTCGAGCTCCATCTGAATCCGCAACACCCCATGGGTCGAAGGATGCGAAGGGCCCATCGAGAGCGACATCTTCTCGGTTTCAAATTCGCCGGCCGCGTTTTTCGCTGCAGCATCAGGATATGCAAATTCAGTGGCCATGGTGGTCTTTAGGCTTCCGGCTTTTCGCTGCCTTCGTTCCAGCTCTCGTCCTTGGCCATGGGCTCGGCCTCGGTCAGGTTGATTTCTCCACTGGAGGCCACAAACGGACCACCGGCCATTGGGGCTGGACGGGCTTTTACCCCAGTCTCAGCGACAATTTCAGGGTCGGGTAATTCGGCTTCGACCCCCGCCAAAGGGAAATTCTTCCGCAGCGGAAAATGGGGATATCCCTCCCACATCAGGATACGGCGCAAATCAGGGTGCCCAGTAAATGTGATGCCAAACATATCGTAGGTTTCGCGTTCCAGCCAATTGGCCACTGGCCAGAGATCCGTCACACTTGGGGCCACTGGTGCTTCGTCGTCACCCTCGCAGGCCGAAGCCACACGGATGTAAACATGGTTGGTTGAAGAATAAAGATGGTAAACCGTGACAAATCGGGGGGTTGCGCCCTCAGCCCAGTCAATTGCGGTCAAATCTATCAGCACATCAAAGCCACGGTCATCACGTAGGGTCTGCAACACGCTCAACAAGTCTGCAGCCGGCACATCGATGGCTTCATGATCGAGACTCGCGCGCGGCGTGACCTGAGGAAATTTTTCCTGGAGAGCTGACGTGATGTCGGCGATGGTGGCGGGCATTGCGCGGGTGTTAGGAAGTTTTGGCGGTCAGAAGATTTCTGGCGGCTGGTTCTTTTCTCACCTTGGCCTGCATTTTAATGAGGGCATCGAGCAAAGCCTCGGGCCGGGGAGGACATCCACTGATATATACATCCACCGGCACAATCCGGTCGACACCCTGCAACACCGAATAGCTGCGGTACATGCCACCCGAACTGGCGCAGGCGCCCATGGCGATCACCCACTTTGGCGAGGCCATTTGGTCGTAAATCCGGCGCAGCGTGCTCGCCATCTTGTAGGTGACGGTGCCAGCCACGATCATGCAATCGGCCTGACGAGGAGAAAAACGCATCACTTCTGCCCCAAAGCGGGCAATATCAAATCTCGAAGCTCCCACTGCCATGAGTTCTATCGCACAACAGGCCAACCCCATGGGCATGGGCCACATAGAGTTAGTGCGTATCCAATTGATGACCGCATCGGCCCGGGTGACGATTACCTCGCCCTCCACCTTGCTGTTGTAGGCCAGTTCTGTGTTGGAAGTTACCATGGATAATTACAGTTCATGATGAACGGAATCCCCATCAGGGTTACTATCTGCTCCAAGCCGTGCAAGTGGCATTTTATTAAAAAAATGAACCGGTCGAAAAACGGCACGGATTTGCCATTGACCATGACCCCTCCGCTGCACTTTGTTGCCCCTTCACTCAATGGCAGGGTTGCCCGTCAACTCTGTCCAGCAACCGGAGAGGTGGCAGAGTGGTCTAATGCGCACGCTTGGAAAGCGTGTGTAGGGAAACCTACCGAGGGTTCGAATCCCTCCCTCTCCGCCAGCCTTCGCCAAGGCTACGGCTGGCAGGCCATGTTTGGAACACCTTGGACTGAACCCCAACCAGGTGCGAAGGCTGCCCGCCATAGGCTTGGCGAAGGTGGGCAAATGCATCATTTTCCCCTGGTGCATTACGTCTATCTTCTGCAGAGCCAAAGAAACCAACACCGTCACTATGTGGGCTTCACCGCTGATCTGAAGGTCCGTCTAGGAAGCCACAATGCGGGTCAGAATCCATCGACTGCTCCTGACCGACCGTGGAATCTCGCAGCCTATTTTGCATTCCCAGAGGAAAATAAGGCTCTCGCTTTCGAGAAATATCATAAGAGTGGATCTGGCAGAACTTTTGCCAAACGGCATTTCTATTAATTAACGGCTGGCGAAGCCAGAGGCAGACGCGCAGCGGATGCGAGGGAGGATATGGGCAAAGCCGATAGGCTTTGGGGCAAAGCCCCGAGAGCAGCGAGTCAATCCCGAACGTTTCAAATCTTACCTGAGATCCTAAAACCCACGAGTGCGTTCCATAGTAAAGTGTGGGCTTCGATGCTTCAGAGTAGTAGGGGACGCAGATGCGGAGGACAGGGAAATTCTCGCTGGGAGACGGCATCGCAGTTGCAGTGCACAATGTGTGTGCGCCAAAAAAAGGCCGGAGCATTTGCTCCGGCCCGGGAAGGTTAATGGCTCGCTTTACGGTAATCCTGCCAAGCGATTATGAGGATGCCAACGGCGGCAAAGTGTGCGATTAGTAGGGTGATCATGGTTGGGGAGTAGGGAGGAGTTTGTAGCTCGTATTACGGTAATCCTGCAAAGCGATTAGGAGGATGCCAGCGGCGGCAAAGAGTGAGATGAGTAGCGTGAACATGGTTGGTGAATAGGTTAGAGGTTAAAGGGGGAGGACGACGGTATCGATGACGTGAATGACGCCGTTGCTGGCCGGGATATCAGTCGCCACGACCTTGGCGTTGTTAACCAACACCCCGCCGCTCCCGACGGTGATGGCGAGTTCGGCACCGTTCACAGTTTTGGCCTGCATGGTCTTGACATCAGAGGCCATGACCTTGCCCGCCAGGACGTGGTAGGTGAGGATACCGATCAATTTTTGCTTGTTTTCCGGAAGCAGCAGCGATTCGACGGTGCCGGCGGGAAGTTTAGCGAACGCTTCGTCAGTGGGGGCGAAGACTGTGAATGGTCCCTCGCCTGATAAGGTTTCAGCTAGTCCGGCGGCTTTTACCGCGGCAACCAAGGTATTGAAGGTGCCGGCTTCGGCGGCAACTCCGACAATGGTTTGCGCTTTCTTCGTGTAGTTAGACGCAGTCAAGGAGCTTGCGAGGCCGAGGCTGGCGATGAGGACAGTGATTTTGGCAATGTGGATGAATTTCATGACTTTTTTGTTTGTTTTGTTTTGGTTGAAGATCTCGGTCAGAGCGGAGGAGGTTTTGAGACTCTTTTTGCTGTGACTCCAAAAGTTGTGTCTAATTTTTGTCTAGTGTCAACCTTTTGTCTATCTTTTGTTGTATTTTTTTGGACGACCAGAAAACAGGCGTTAATTTTCCAGTTACATCTCACTAGCTATGGATTACAGAAACCAGCGTTTATTTTTATTGATACGTTCTGATTTATTGTCTATTGTTTGTCTAGTTTTATAGATTACTCCCATCATGCGATTAACGCGGTCGTGTGCCGCACGGGGCTCTCTGCCCATGTCCTCCGAGTTTGGGAGAAGCGTTTCTGCGCGGTAGAGCCTGAGCGCACTGCCACCAACCGCCGACTCTACTCCGATGAACAGGTTGAACGTTTGGAATTGCTGCGCGACGCCATCAAGTCGGGGCAGAGCATCGGCATTGTGGCCAAACTGCCGACGGAGACTTTGCGAAAAATGGTGGCATAAGCGCCGGCGGCGAAGGTTCCGGCCCAACCGAGATCGTCTCATCCACCGGAGGCACAATCACCGCAGCCCACGAACATTTCGCCACGGCAGTGCTGCGCACCTACCTTACCAGCACCGCGCAATCGTTCGCCGCCAGCGGGAACGAGCCAGTCCTGATCGTCGCCACTCCGGCCGGCCAATTACACGAACTCGGTGCGCTGCTTGCGGCGACGGCGGCGGCCCACGTCGGGTGGCAAGTCATCTATTTGGGTGCTAGCCTGCCGGCGCCGGAGATTGCAGGTGCCGCGCAGCAACGCGGCGCACGGGCCGTGGCCCTGAGCCTAGTGTATCCAGAAAACGATTCACGCCTGGAGGGAGAGCTGGTGCGCTTGCGCCAAAGCAGCATCAGGAGAAAACCAATCGCGGCACCGCCGAGGTGGGCGAGCCAATCCCGCGCTTAACCACTCAACCGGTGGGATCGCCGCCGGCTTTGCGGACTTCACCGGTGGTGAGCCCCAATAGTCGTTTGAGATTACCGCCCAGCAGGGCCTCGATGTCGGCCTTGGGCCAGTCGAGCGCATTGATCTGCGCCAGATCGCTCCGGAGTTGTTCGGCATGATTGTAGGGGAAATCGAGGCCGTAAATGAGCAGGTCGGGGCCGATCTGCCAGCGGCATTCCGACAAACCCTCCGGCCCGAGCCACCAATAACGTTGATACTCCCGGGCGAGCACACTGGCGATACCGGCATAGAGGTGATTGCCGCGTTCGCGATTATTGGTGATTACCGCTAGCACTTGCCGGTAAAAATGCCACCCACCCACGTGTTCAAACACCATGCGGAGTTTGGGGTAATGCCACGCGATTTCATCGCATAGGAGCGGGTCGTAATCCTTGAGCCGATGCCAATGCATACCGATGTGAAAATCGGCCACAAGATTGTGTTCCACCATGGCGGCATAGGCCTCGCGCGCCCAATCACCAAACATCGCAAATTTCTGGGCCGGAGGATGCAGCTTGATGCCGCGAAACCCCAGCTCGGCGATTTGCGCCACCTGCGGAGCCGCTGGGCGGGTGGGATCAAGCGTGCCGTAGCCGATCAGGTTGTCATGTCCGGCAATCGTATCGTGCAACCAGACGTTGTGGTCGTCGGTGCGACCGGCTTTGGCAAATTGTTGACTGAAGGGTGCGAAGCAAACCGCCCCTTCAAAATCCAATCCCTCAACGGCCCCGAGGAAAGATTCAAGCGTAGCATCCTCGCGCAGGTCGCTCGGCATGAGATGAACATGATTGATGAACATGATAAGGCTTACCCAAGGGCACGCCTTCAGATGCGTCAAAGCTCATCATTTAACATCCTACAACCCGCCAACCCAGCAGCGATCGCATCCACGGTGCTCTGCGCACCACGAATCAGACACTATCAGCGTTTCTCTTTTTCGTCTTCGTCGTCGTCTTCTGCAACGGCGCCGAGTGCGGCTTTATCCGCCAATGAAACGTGCCCCTCCACTCGGCCGTCGTCCAACGGGTTGTCCACCCGGGCAGCCAGGTCTTTGAAGAGCCTCCGAAGGTCGATGATTCCACCGATCATGAACCAGACGGTCGAGAATGCCCCAATGACGCCAGCGATGATCATGCTGTTGATCAGGAAATAATAGCTCCACCACTCGACTGGCCAAGGGGAGATCATATTCCAGATCACAACCACGATGAAACACAATCCGATCTGGTAGCCAAAGGTGTAGCCGAAGACTGACCACGCGATAATCCGGTCGCCCTTCGTGTATTCCGGGGTGATGCCGATGAGCTTACCCATGGTCGATCGCCAGGTCCAAGCGGACTTGATGCGCTTCTCCCCATCAATGCTGTATTTACCGCGATGCAGCATCCGATCCAAATTGTAGGGTTTGCGAAAGGTAATGAGTGACACCCCGATATAGGCGATGAGGCCGCCGACCATCGCGATACCCAGTAACTCCCATGAATTGATAGGGAATTTGACCGCATCCATCTGCCACTGGACGTAAGGCGATAGCGGCGAAGATACCGCGCGGAGAAATGTGTCGCATGCCTCCGTCCAGCCCATCCGATCGATAAACGGATAAACGTGCTGCGCCCAGAGACGCTGCATGACCATGCCACCCAAACTGACTCCGGAGCCGAAAATCACGGAAGCAAAGGCCCCCGCCGTGTTGCCAAACCGGCTGTAGAGTCCAAAAACCATTACCGGTCCGGCCCCACCCAACCAGATCCCCGCCATGATGATCGAAAACATCCGGATGTAGTCCAACTGCACAAAGAACAGGGAGAACAGGTAGAAAAAGATGGCCACCCCGAGTGAGGACAACCGCAGCCACAATAAATGCTGCTCCGGGGTAAGGACGGTTTTGCGCAATGGCATGATGATGTCCTGCATGATCACGATGGTGCTGTTGAACATGCGCGAAGCATCGGTCGAGATCATCAGCATGACCATCAACAGGCAGAAGATGCCGGTGAGTCCAATGGGCAGCAACTCACGGAAGCTGACCGCCAACATCATCTGGTGATATTTGGTGCGGAATTTCTGAAAGGTGAAATTGCCTTCACCATCATGCCCGAGGGTGTTGCTGACCGTTTCAAAGTAAGGGGTATCGAGGTTATGCTGCTGCGAACGAGGCGTATCGACCCCGATCCGGTGGGTGAGCACGGGAATGGCCGCGAGGTTGGTATTCAGTTGTTCACGCATCCCGGGATCCGCCACCACCTCTTCGATGACCTCGGCCGAAAGTTCCTGACGAATCTCCCGAGCCTGACTGGCAAAATGCTCGTGCGTAAGAACCGTGATGACGGCGACCGCCACCATGGTGCACATCAGCGTGGCGAATCCATTGCGCCAAGATCCCAGAATACCGGCCATTTTCTGTTCATGAGGCGTGCGCCCTGAAGCGGTGCTGTCGGCGCCAAAGAAACTGGCGCGATTGAGAATCCGTAACAAAACGGTTACGGCCAAGGCGAAGACGTTGAAGTCGCGCAGTTGCTCGATGTCGAAGGGATTCAGAAAACTCTGCCCGGGCACCCGATCCATCAATACCGGTGCGATTTCACTGGTCCATGAAAAGGTGGTCAAAACATAGACCACGATGATCACGAATATCGGGTAGCTCATCAGCCCTTGAATGCAATCGGTGATGAGCAGGGATACGCGGCCACCCGACCACATGACGACTACCGCCATGAGGACTCCGATCGCCATGACGGTCCCATACATCGGCAAAGCAAAACCTCCGATCATCAAATAGCGGGGGAAACCAAGGAAATAGATGAAGAAATTCGCTGCGACCGCCGGCCCGATGGCATTGGCAAACGTTTCTGCCGTTGCGCGAATGACAGACGCGACAATGCGAAATGGCCGATTGTAGCGAATCTCCAAAAATTGCCCCATCGAAAGCGCCTTGGTCTCGCGATACCGGTAAGTGCAGTAGCCGGTCAGGGCCATGACGATCGACAATGGGGCCACCAAGTATTCCCAAAACGACAGGGCATAACCGGTCTGGTAATTCATCTCCACCAGCATCACCAGGGTGTAGAGACCCAGACCGCCTTCCAAATCACCAACACTAATCACATAGCGACCAGCCACTCGTCCGGCGGCGAGATAATCGGCGACCCCGCGAGCGTATTTACGCGAATGAACCGCCAGCCACATCACCAGGGCCACGGGGATGATCGTGATGCACCAATCAATCCAATGCATCAATTGCCTCCTTCCCTACTAACGTCGTCGGGTTCAACCCCGGAGAGGCAGCCAAGTCGTCCTTCACGTGTATACCTTTGGATCCATAACTATATTCTCTCGTAAAATCATCCATCGATATTGGGTCCGGAGAATATGGATTTCATAGAAAAAGGCCCCAACCCGAGCAGATGCTTTCCGGCTGCAGCGGGGAATGAAAACAGTCATCGCGGCAAACGAGGCGAGCCGAAACTGCCAAGAATCCCGAACGACTGAACGATTAAAGTATTTCTCCCGCGACGGGTAGCTTACCTTCTAGCATGATCCAGCTGAGAGGGATCAACCGGAGAATTGCAGGGCGGTCTGGGAAGTTTAAAGGCGTAGCATTTGCTATCGGTTATAACAACCGCCCATGAGATGTGGGATAGGTAAAAATGGAGGGCTGCACCTTGGTGCCGCCTCGGCGCGACCCAGGTCGCGCCCTACAAGTCCATTTTGAAGCGCTGGCTGCAGGCACACTCCGATACGTTACAGGCCATACCACCGCAGTCTACCCCAACCCCGGTCAGCGTCAGCGCTTCACGTCGTTATCTTCCTCTTCTTCGTCTTCTGCCAGCGTGCCAAGAGCAGCCCGGTCCATCAGCGAGACGTGGCCTTCCACCCGGCCATCATCCAGTGGATTATCCACCCGCGCGGCCAGGTCCTTGAAAAGTTGTCTGATATCGATGATACCGCCGACCATGAACCAGACGGTCGATATCGCGCCGATCACGCCCCCGATGATCACACTGTTGATCAGGAAGTAATAACTCCACCAATGGGCGGGCCAAGGGGCAATGAGGTTCCAGATCAAAACCGCGAGGAAGCAAAATACAATTTGGTAGATGAAAGTGTAGCCAAACATCGCCCAGGCGATCAACCGATCCCCCCGGGTGTATTCCGGGGTGATGCCGATCAGTTTGCCCATCGTCGATCTCCAGGTCCACGCAGACTTGATGCGTTTCTCTCCATCAATGCTGTATTTGCCGCGATGCAGCATCCGGTCGAGATTGTAAGGCTTGCGGTAGGTGATGAGCGAACCACCCACATAGGCGGTCAACCCACCGATCAAGGCCATGCCGAATATCTCCGTCGAATTGATGGGGAATTTCAACGCATCCATCTGCCATACCAAGTAGGGCGAAAGCGGAGCTGAAACGGAGCGCAGAAAGGTGTCACAAGCCGTGGTCCAACCCATCCGATCAATAAACGGATAAATACTATCGGCCCAGTTGCGTTGGAAAATGATACCCAGGACGGGAATCCCGGAGCCCACGATCATCGAACCAAAGGCCCCCACCGTATTGCCAAACCGGCTATACAGGCCAAAGACCATGACCGGACCCGCCCCGCCCAACCACACCCCGGCCATGATGGTGGTAAACATCAGGATGTAGTCGATCTGCACGAAAAACTGCGAGAATATGAAAAAGAAGACCGCCACCCCAACCGACGACATGCGCAGCCAGAGCACATGCTGCTCCGGGCTCATGGCCGTTTTGCGCAACGGCATAATGATGTCCTGTAGGATGGTCGACGAGCAGTTGAAAATGCGCGAGGTATCGGTCGAAATCATAAACATCACCATCAGCAGGAGGAATATGCCCAACATGCCCACGGGCAGGATCTGCCGGAAACTCACCGCCAGCATCATCTGGTGATACATGACCCGGAATTGTTGCGTGATGAAATTTCCTGCCCCGTCCTGGCCGACCGCGGTGCTGACCGCCTCCACGTAGGGGGTGTCGAGATTGAGTTTCTGCGAGAGCGGAGCGTCCACCCCGATGCGATGATATTGCTCCGGTATTTTCCCGACCTCCGCATTGATCTGCTCACGCAGGGTGGCATCCGGCACAATCGCATCGATCACTTCATGCGAGAGTTGCTGGCGAATCTCCCGAGCCTTCGGGGCAAAGTTCTGATGCGACATGACCGTGATGACGGTGATCGCGACCAGCAGAATCATCATGGTGGCAAAGCCATTGCGCCACGCCCCCAGCACACCGGCCATTTTCTGTTCGTGAGGGTTGCGTCCGGCTCCGGAAGTGTCGTTGCCAAACCAACTCGCCCGATTGAGAATCCGCGTTAAGACGGCCACAGCCAGGGCGAACAGATTGAAGTCGCGTAGGTTCTCAATATCGAAGGGATTGAGGAAGCTCTCACCGGGAGCCCGGTCCATCATGACCGGGGCCATTTCCCCACCCCATGAATAGGTGCTCAGGACATAGACGGTGATGATCACGAAAATTGGGTAACTCATCAACCCCTGGATGGAATCTGTAATGAGCAGGGAAACGCGGCCACCAGTCCACATCACCAGCACCGCCAGCGAAAGCCCGACAATCATGACGATAGCGAACATCGGTATCGATATCCCCCCCATGTCCAGCCGGTGCGGCAATCCCAGATAATAGATGAAAAAGTTGGCGGCTACGGCCGGCCCGATGGCATTGCCCAAGGTATCCCCGGCCGCTCGAAAAGTGGACGCAAAAATACGGAAGGCCCGGTTGTAGCGGATCTCCATGAACTGCCCGACCGACAACGCCTTCGTTTCCCGATACCGGTAAACACAGTATCCGGTCAGGGCCATGACGATCGACAATGGCGCGACCATGGATTCCCAAAATATTAGAGCGTAGCCGGTCTTATATCTCACCTCTGTCCACATCACCAAGGTGTAGAGGCCCAGGCCTGCTTCCAGATCGCCGACGGAGATCACATACCGACCCGCCACGCGACCGGCGGCTAGAAAATCGGCCACGCCTCGAACATAGCGGCGCGAATAAAAGGCCAGACCCAAAACACAGGTCACCGGGATGATGGTGATGCACCAATCAATCCAATGCATTATTGAGCATCCTTTCCATCGAGGGTATTCCCCATGCCTCTGATCAATGCACTCCGGGGAGTGCTCATCAATCGACGTCCCAGCGACAAACCACCATGCCTATTATCAGGTAATTTTGATCGTTGGGTTGGATTGAAAAAAAAGGAACGCATAGGAACTAAACTACGGGCGAGGCCGGAGCATCAAAAGGTGCTGCCTTCAACACTGGATTCTCGAAGACAACCGTTGCGGCGGGTTTTGCGAGCCGAAAAAATTATGACAATAAGGCACCCTGCCCGATCCCTTTCCGAACCAAGCCAAAATTGTCCTGACAGCAAAGTGCTATTGTTTTACCCAAACCACCGCTTCCAGGAACTCGTTCGCCGGAAAGCTCTTCAATTCGCCGCCCATCAAGTGTGAAGCGACCTTGGTTCCCCAGGTCACAAAACTGGAGGCACCCACCACGGCAATCTTGGTAAAATCGTTGAGATGGTGCAGGCCAAACTTGGCATCGTCCCACATGGCCCCGGCATCCCAACCGGCAAAGGTTTCATCGAAATGAATGACCAGGCGGATCTTGCCGTATTTCTTGATCAATTTTTCAAGGATGGGGATGAAAACCATTTCGTAATTTTCCGCGGTCAGTTTACCGCTTGCTTTAACCACCAGGGCATAACCCGAAGTTTCCGGAAGGATTGTAATCATGGCTGAGTCGGAGTTGAGGGTTGGCAGAATTTCAACACGTCGGTCCCAATCATTTGGCCGACGCCCCAAAGCTATATTCGAAGGCTGATTGAGGCAATGGCGACCGGTCAAAATGGGAGCACAAGAAAAGCCCGTTACACCATGCATAATCTTTACTCATCTGCCTGAAACTGACCTAGCGAAACGGCGCAAATCCAAGTGGTGCCGATCGAACAAATCTTCCAGCCACGCTCATCCGGAGTTTACCCGGATTCCTTTTTACGTTCTCTATCAGGACTTCAATTTCTGCTCAGCTCTTTTTGGTAAACTCATGCCCTCCTCCTTTTATCACCATTCCCCACCCTTGGCCTACGAAACATCAGCCTTTGAATTATCGGCTGATTATCCCACGGACTCAGTGCCATGGACCACGGAAATCCTTGAACAAACCATCACCGAGCGGGCGAGCTTCGAAAAGTCACGCCACGAAATTGATGTTCACTACTACCGCATTGGACACACCCTCGCGTTTCCCTTGCCCGTCAGCCGGCGCTCATTGGCCGCCGAGTTACCCGCCGGCATCAGCACCATCGTTTATCCTTGGCAAATCTGGTTGGCGTGGGAATTGGAAGAACGCTGGAACATCCTTCACGCCGCCTGGCGTCACCAGGGAGACGACGATGCCGGGGCACTCCTCCAACGCGAACTCGCTGCCTTGGTTGGTTGGGATCATTTTCACGAAACCCGCGATGAGGTGGGCTTGGTCACAGCCCATATCGCGGGGGTGCTTTCAATGGCCCTGACCAATGAATTCGGCTGGGACTCAGATCTACTCCTTTCAACCAAAGCCGCAGCCGACGCCCTCCTCGCTCGTGATGTCACGCCATGGTTGGCCCAACAATGGCCGGAGGGAGAACCTCTCACCCCGCGCCGTATTCACAATATACCCGTGATCGCACTGACCCGGGCCGCACAATTGGCCCGAGTGCGTGGGCACCCATTGACGGGACCTTTGGATGCCCAAGCCATCGTCGTGTTGCAGACGTGGGCGAGCTACCGGACCGGCCCTGAATTCCACACCGAAGGCACCGCCTATGATGGATATATGATGGACTCAATGACCGGTTGGTTGGCCCACCTGCCACAACGCGAGGCGTTGTTAAAAGAAACGGCCACTGCCTTTCGCAATCTGGCGGATGCATGGATCCAGCTGACCTTGCCCGGCCGATTCGATTTGCAGGCTCCGCTCGGTGACACCGAGCCCCAGATGCCCTACTGGACCTCCCCCCTTTTGCGTTTGGCGCAGTGGTATGATTGGTCGGATGCGCTCAATCTACTCGCAAAAATTCCGCGGGGACGATTACCGGCCGCGACCATCGCGGAAGCGTTGGATGAGTTTTCGCATTCATCCCCAGCATCAACCATCCCTGCACCCGCAGTAAATGAGCACCCTCACGCACTCACTTTTCGCAGTGGCGAAACCAGCCGGGATTTTCTCGTTGTCGTGGGGGCACCACGATCACCCCTCGGTCATTTGCATCACGACAGCGGTCAGGTGATACTCGGGTGGCGATCACGATTTTGGGTCACCGATCCGGGATATCAGCAATACCGCGAAGGCGCAGAACGCGATTACAGCATCGGCCCAGCCGCGCACAATCCACCCGTCATCAATGGCATCGCGCAAAGCGCTCATCTGGCCGTCGTCATGGCCTCATCGGCAGATCAATCCCCGTATCATCACCTGGGCGTGGATCTGAGTCGTTGTTACGCCGGACTACCCGAATCGGCCGTGGTGAAACGCGATCTCTGGATCGTTGATGACAAAGAACCGCTCGTTGTCGTGCGGGATCAATTTCGCGAGCTGGGCCTCAACGCCAACATCCAAACCCATTGGCTGGGAGGAGATCATTTGGCCTGGGCCTTCGTCGATGGTTGGGCTCGATTGAGCAACGGCACCGAAGCGTTCTGGCTCGGCACCACCGACGAGGGGATTGGTCCGGCGCAATTGATACGCCACGAGGGCACCCGCGGTCCCCTGACTCTGGCCCACGCCGCGACACTGGCCAAAGGCCACGGAGAACGTTGTTGGGTGCTCTGGGGCGATGCTGCCGGAGGATGGCAACCACCGGAATTAACGATCCAAGCTGGCAGTTTGAAAGTCACCCTGCCCAATGCTGTGTCCGATGCACATTCATTCAAAATCTGATCCCTCGAGGCAGCCTCTTTTCCTGATAAATCGATGAGCGACACCGAGCCCAATTCAAACTGGCGCATTGCTGGATACCGGGGCATCTGGTTCACCTTGACCGAATTCTACGGTCGAGGGGAGAACGGCGAAACCTACGCCAAGGCCTCACGAACCCCGGTATTTCCGTATGGAGACAAATACTCCGGGGGTCTGGGCACCTACACGGCCAAACACACGCCGCTGGCAGTCTACCGACCCGAGGTTGAAAAAACCTTTTTCGTCTATGGCGGCACCACCAAGTCCGATGAATGCCACCTGCTTTGCATGGTCTCGTATTATGATCATCGCACCCAGACGGTTCCGCGTCCGGTGGTTGTCCACGACAAGCAGGGAGTCAACGACCCCCATGACAATCCGAGCATCGCGATCGACCATTCCGGGCATCTTTGGATCTACGTCAGTGGTCGCGCGCATGTGCGTCCGGGATTCATCTATCGAAGCAAGGAACCCTATAGTATCGACCGCTTCGATTTGATCCGTGAAGCCGAGATCACCTACCCACAACCTCATCTCTTTTCGGTGAATCGCCAACTCCTCCTCTTCACCAAGTATACCGGTATGCGCGAGCTCTACTGGTCCACCAGTCCCGATGGGACAGCATGGAGCGAGGATCATAAACTCGCCGCGATAAAAAGCCCCGAGGATAAACTCGCGGGCCACTACCAATGCAGTGCACATCACGGCAAAAAGATCGGCACATTTTTCAACCGACACCCCAACGGCATCGTCGATGCCCGCACCGATTTATATTACCTGCAGACAAAAGATCTCGGCCAAACTTGGACCACCATTGATGGCCAATCGATTACGCCACCGGTCACCCAGATCGATCATCCCTGTCGCGCGATTGATCACGCTTCCGCGGGTTTGAACGTTTATCTCAAAGACATGGACTTCGATTCCGAGGGGCGACCTGTGATCCTCTACCTCACGAGTCGGGGGCATCAACCCGGTCCACCCAACGACCCGCGAACCTTCTGCCTTCTGCGCTGGAATGGAGTCGAATGGCAGCACGCTAAAATCTGCGCCGCAGATCATAATTACGACACGGGTAGTCTCTACCTGGATAACGAAATTTGGTCCGTGATTCTTCCCGGTGCGACCGGACCGCAGCCCTACCAATGCGGTGCGGAAATCGTGAAGTATATCAGCCACGATCAAGGTGCCACCTGGTATCTTGAAAAACAGATCACCCATGCCAGTCCGCAAAATCACAACTACGTGCGGCGGCCGTTGGCCGCGACCGATTCATTTTATGCCTTCTGGGCTGATGGAGATCCGACGCAAATGAGTTCCAGCCAGCTTTATTTCTGTGATTCGACCGGCGAAAACGTCTGGCGGCTACCTTACGACATGGATCAGGCCGAAGCCCGGCCTGAGCGAGTCATAGTCGAACCATCGCCTTAACCACCATTACGCGATCGTCACTCTCTTGGCCAGATCGGGCCGGCCATGCTCCATTACCCGTTCATCCAACCCGGACGCGTCGTTTTCAAGCCGTCGAAATCGTGCATGATTTGTTTCACCAAGGAGAAGTGCACATCGATCTCTTTTTGGCCAAAGCGCTGAGCCCAGAGTAAGCCGAACGCACAATCCAACAGCACATAGCAGAGGGCGTGCTCAAAGAAACTTGGGGGCAATTCTGAATAATAACCTTCGATCTGTCCTCGCGCAAAACTGATGCTAGTCTGTCGCGAAAAGGTAAACAGGCGGTTGAAATCCTCGATCGGATCTCCGAAATCGGAACGATTGAAGTCGATGACTTTGAGTCTCCCCTGAGGCTCAATGAGCATGTTGCCCAAGTGGTAGTCTCCATGCCGAAATACCGTCGGCGAATTCTCGATCAATGAGAGATGCTGCGTCAGATAATCGACCATCGCATCGTAACCTTCAAACTCCAGTTTGAGCTCCCGCATTTGTTGCCGTCGTGCTTCCACTTTCACTGTCACATAAGCATGTGCATCGATCACCTGTTCCTGCGGTAGGTCGTGCATAACCCGTAAAAGCTTACCGGCTTCGATCCCATAATGGTATTTGGCCTCTTCCGTCAGTGAGGGAAAGACGGTCAACGCTTCCCGTCCTTCCATCCACTCATAGAGGACGTAGCACAGTTCATTTTCCACCACCCTCCCGTGTTCAATCGCCCGAGGGAAGGCATCTGTTTTTTCATTCAGACGCGCCAATTGCGCATACTCCTCTTGCTTGCGGGCATAAGCCTCAAGCGGGGAAACGCGCAAAAGACAGAAGCTCTTTGAAGTCTCGATTCTATACTTCACATCGTCGGACCAGCCCGCTTCCACCAGAGTGATACTTTTCCCGGGAAATCGATTTTGGATCCAAGGAGCAATCATCCCGCCAAACAATCAGCCATCGCCAGCATGTCGAACATGTTAAAGTCGGGCATTTAGTGCTTCTCGATCTACCTCCACGACAGAGATGGAGTCAGGCATGGTTTGACAATAGATCGGATCTATTATTTCTATTCCGTATCTTTCAAACCTGTCAACGATCCGCCTATGAATCCCGCCTCACCCTCTCCTATTCAACCCACCCGACGCATTCGCCAAAGTCACGGTCGTTACTTGGAAGAGTTCACCGTCGGCGACATTTATGAACATCGCCCGGGCCGCACGATCACCGACAGCGACAATATCCAGTTTTCGTTGCTGACGATGAATCAGCATCCGTTGCATTGCGATTTCGCGTATGCCGCCAAGAGCGAATTCAAGCGGCCATTGATCAACAGCGGTTTGACCTTGGCGGTGGTGTTGGGGCTGACCGTCAATGATGTCAGCGCCAAGGCGATCGCCAATCTCGGCTGGAAAGAGATCAACCTGACCGCACCGGTATTCGGGGGAGACACCCTCTATGCAGAATCGGAAGTGCTGACCGTCCGGGAATCCCAATCCCGACCGCACCAAGGCATCGTCACGGTTCATACCCGGGCCTTCAATCAGGACGGCGTAGCCGTGCTGGACTTCATCCGTAGCGCCTTGGTGCCCAAGCGGGGCCACGGGATTGATGACGCGACTCCGTCGACTGCCTAAGCCGTGAGAATTCACCTGAGAACCACGAATGGTTAAGGAGAACCCATGAGCCTTCCCCTGCAAGGATTGCGGATCATCGCAATCGAACAATATGGCGCCGGTCCTTTTGGAACCCAGCATCTGGCCGACCTCGGTGCCGATGTGTTAAAGATCGAGCACCGGGCCAGCGGTGGTGACATCAGCCGGGCGGTGGGTCCGCATTTCTTCGGTCCAGGTGACAGCCATTTTCACCACGCGTTTAATCGCAACAAACGCAGCATGACGCTTGATCTTAAGGTCCACGAAGGCCGGACCATCCTCCGCCAATTGGTGGCGCAGAGCGACGCCGTGTTCAACAACCTGCGCGGCGATTTACCGGCCAAGCTGGAGCTGGAATATGCCAGCTTTAAGACACACAACCCAAAGATTGTATGCGTGCATTTGTCCGCTTACGGCCGCGAGGGATCACGGCAGGATTGGCCCGGTTATGATTACTTGATGCAGGCTGAAGCTGGGTATCTCCACCTTACGGGCGAGCCAGAAGGTCCCCCGACGCGTTGCGGTCTTTCGATGGTCGACTTCATGACGGGCACCACGGCCGTAATGGCCTTACTGGCAGGAATCGTCGAAGCCCGGAGCAGCGGCCGTGGACGTGATCTCGATGTCAGTTTGTTTGATGTGGCGATTCACAATCAAGCCTACCTCGCCACCTGGTATTTGAACGGCGGCCACCGCACCAGTCGGGTGGCCCGTTCAGGGCATCCTTCTCTGGTTCCGAGCGAAATGTATCGAACTCGCGACGGCTGGATCTTCCTCATGTGCAACAAGGAGAAATTCTGGCAGGCCCTCGCTGATTTGGTGGGTCAACCGGAATGGGTCACGGATCCGCTTTACTGCGACTACCAAGCTCGCCTGGCCAACCGGGTGCAATTGCGGCAGGCCATCGATGCCGCGCTCTCAACCGAAGATACGGCTACGTGGTTGGAGCGGTTCGCCGGCGAGGTGCCCAGTGCGCCCGTATTCGACGTGGCCCAAGCGCTGGAAAACCCGTTTCTCGCCGAGCAACAACGGATCACCGCATACCAACGAGGCGGGTCAGGAAAACCAGTCCGTGGCATCGCCTCACCGGTGCGCATCTCGGATGAATTACCCACTCAGGCGGCGCCACAATTGGGAGAACACACCGACAAGGTTTTACAGTCTCTGGGCTATGGTGAAACAGAGATCGAGGCCCTGCGCAGCAAAGGCGTGATATGAAACCAAAGCGCAAAGTCCCCACGGCAAAGAAGAAGCCGGTCAAAGCGGCGCCCGTTGGTCCACGGCACCTTCAAATATATCACCGACTGCGGACCAAGATCGAATCGGGGAAGATCGTTGCTGGCACCCTGTTGCCGAAGGAGGATGCGCTGGGTGCAGAATATCAGGTCAGTCGTTATGCATTGCGCGAAGCGCTGGGGCAATTGGAGCGGCAAGGCTATATCGAGCGGCGACGACGAGCGGGAACCCGCGTGCTCCCCCGCCCAGCCAAAGGGGTGTTGCGCCATGTCGCCGGCTCACGTGATGACGTGCTGGGCATTGCCAGCGGAACCACGATCAAGTTTAGCTCTCCCCGGAAGGTGCAAAGCGATACGAAGCTGGCCCGATTACTGGGCTGCGACGAACTGCGCGAATGGCATCTGCTGGAAGGCGTTCGTATCGATACGACTGAGCAGCGCCCGATCGGCTTCACTCGGGTCTACGTCGATGCCAACCGCGCCACGATCCCCGCCAAAGCCAACTTCGGTGGGCGGCCGATATTCGAGTGGTTGGAAGAGAAACATCAAATCCGCCTACGCACCCTGTCGCAGGACATCAGCGCAGTCGCCATGGCGACGAGTGAGGCCAAGGCACTCGGCGAAAAGACGGGAACCCCCGCCCTGCGCATCATCCGTCGCTACTTCGATGCAACCCTGCGCAACTACATCATCTCCATCACCACCCATCGCAGCGCCGATTTCGTCTACAACTTGCGCATGGACATCGAGCAATAACCACCGATGACCCACCCCACTCTATGAAGCATGCACGCACCTATCTGTTTGTGCCCGGCGATCGGCCTGAACGTTTTGACAAGGCCGCGGCCAGTGGCGCGGATCGCGTGATCATCGATCTGGAGGACGCCGTGGCTGCGGACGCCAAAGCAGCAGCCCGGACCAACATCACGCAATGGCTCGGCACCAAGGAAACAACTGTTCCTATATTGGTCCGAATCAATGGAATCACAACTCCGTGGCACGAGGCAGATCTCGATCTGCTGGGGTTGCCCAATCTCGACGGAGTGATGCTGCCGAAGACGGAAGATGCCAACATGCTCGCCTTACTTCGCGAGCGATTACACCCAAATCAGGAACTGCATGCCTTGGTCGAAACGGTTGCGGGACTGGTTAACCTGCGGGCCATAGCTGCGACAGTCGGTTTGACCCGCATCGCATTCGGTGCGGTCGATTTTGCCCAAGATGCCGGGATTCAAGGGAGCGACCGGGAATTGGATTACGTGCGAGGCCAATTCGTGATCGAATCGCGCTACGCGGGGCTGCCCGCCCCGATCGATGGGGTCACAATGACCATTGATGATGAGGCGTTGCTCGCGTCCGAAGTGCGACAGGCCAAGCAATTCGGCTTTGGGGCCAAGTTATGCATTCACCCCCGCCAGGTCCCGGTGGTGCAGCTCGGTTTTGCCCCATCCAATGAAGAACGGGATTGGGCCGAACGGGTGTTGGCCGCAGTGGAAAAATCACCGCATGGTGCGATCACGGTGGAGGGAAAGTTCGTGGATCAACCCGTGATCGAGCGGGCCCGCGCCATCGCCGGTGATGGAGGGTAAGTATGTTAAAGAGCTTGGACGTAGCGCTGTGCTTTTGCGCCAGAGCTTACGAATATCGGTCCGGCATATCCCAAGTTTCGAAATCCATCACGGATTAAACAGATGTAACGGATACAGCAAACGACTGGAGAATGTCATCTATGGATTCTTCCAATCCAGAGTTAAACCCATACCACATTGTCGGGCCTGACCATCTGTGGTCATCCGTGAAATCCGTGGTTTAAACTGGAGTCTTAGGCCAATCGCTGGAACCCCGGTTGCGACTCAATCCCGTCGCAGCAACTCAGTCATCGCTTGCATCAATACCGGCTCCACTTCGGGAGCCACTCGCGAGACGAATCCGGTTTCGTAACCGCCTTCGGAATATGAAACCGATGTGCCGACATAGCCGGGCCCAAGGTCGCCATAGGCAGCCACACAGACAAACGCATCAGGCCGGAGCTTCGCTGCGGCGAGTTGGTATTCCACAAACATCTCCGCCGGCAGGTAGATGATCCGGGCATTGCCCACTCGCAGGCAATTGATGGGGATACGATGGCCGGAGCGCATGCGGCGCAGAAAGGCCAGATCGCGGGCGGCAAATACGCGGTCGAAATCCGAACGTGTTTCATCCGCCAGCAGGGCCGTCTTGATCTCCTCGGTGATCTTATCGCTCACCGGTAAAGCAACCGGGCAAACTTGCCAGTCAACATCGGCCGTGGTTACGGGCGTCTTCAGTTGATTTTCCCAGGCCGCTTTCATTCCGGCCTCCATCCGGCCTGCCAGAATCGGTCGATTCTCCTTCGAACCATCATTGTATTTACCGGCCGCGATATTGCCCGCACAGCCATTGAAATGCATGAGGGTCACGCCCGGCAGTTCCTTTTCCCGGCACGTCCGCGCCATCCCCGGAAAATCGTAACTCACCCCTCCCTGCCCGTAGTAGCTTTGGGGATGGGTGGCGTAATGAGTCATTGCTGCCACTGGCGTATCGCCGTTCCAAAATGAGAGCAGACGCAGCACCGGATCGATCGTGCCCTCGGGCGCAGCTCGGCCCGCGGGATCCTTGCAGGTGCTGAGACGAACCAAGGCCACCTTGCCATCTTCACCCATCACCCGCCGATTGGAGGCCACCTTATCCACCACGCTTTGTCCCACGCCCATGTGGGTCACATCAATGGGCCGTTGCATCGCATCGGCCGCCGCATCGGCCACCGCTGCAAAAGCCGCGACCGTGGATGGGACATCAAACATATATTTACCGAGACCGGCCGACTCCAACAGCTCCTGCGTAGAAAAATCCACCCCGGGAGCATCGTGGGGATGTCCGACGTGAACCGTCACGCGATCCAAACTGGTGCCCACGGCTTTCGCCAAAGCAGTGCGACACGCGTCATGCGCCGCGTTGCCGATCCCCAGCCAATCATAGACGCAGATTACAATCGGGGCATCGGCGCCGAGCAGGATGATCCCGCGGGCACTCAATCGGTCCACAATTTCGGCCACCGGATTGACGTTGCCGTGACACAACGGAACTCCGATCGGTGGAGTAACATCCGTGATAAACGTAGCGAGGCGGAGGACTTGGGACGAGTCAGTCATGTTAGATATTATGATGGGCAAAGACCCAAAAAGGCCTAGGCGGAGAAACCTGTATCATACTATGATTTTCAAGCGAGTTCGGATCGTGTAAATCCACCCTGTAGATCTGTTGTCTGCCAAAAAATAAAGTGGATGAGAAATGTAATCAGTCGCAGGTGACAAAGATGGTTTCGGTTTTTTCTTCGCCCCGACGAACCTCGAGAACCGGACCCGAAACCGAGGGCTCAACATCCAAAACACAGCGAACCCTGTCCGTGCCCCATGCCCCGGACACCATAAAATTGGCGACCCCACCACTTGACTCCACGTTCACCTGAGGCTCCGACTCCTGCTGCTCTCCCAGTGGAAACGGCAGCAATAATGCCGCGACGGTTAATACGTTTGAATCCACCGTAGGCTTGAGCACGAGATTGTGGGTCAAAACAATGTCGTCCGCTACGTAGGCCCCGGTCTGTGCCGTGAGGGCTTGATCGCTGGCGATGGCCATGGTCATCGCCGCTTTGATCCCTTGCAGCCGGATCAGGCCTTTAGCCAAGTCGATTTCCTCTATCGGCGCACAGCTGTGGTAGTTCCATTCGAGGCCGGCATCGGCTGATTCGACCTGATCCAGGATCAGAAAATAGTGCGGTCGCACGAAGAGCACCCGGCGCTGGTATTTTCTAAATCCTCGGTACGAATTGCGCAGATCGGCATCAATGTAATCGTATCGTTCACCAAACTCCACGCGGTCCAACACCACCGCTTGCTCCAGATCAACGTAGTCCTGATCGCGCCCCTTGAGGGTGGCCAAGTTGTGATAGGACGTGTGTTTGTAGTTCATACACGACGGGTCATCATACCTGACGACACCGGGATCGGCGGCAAAGCGTTCGCCATAGGCCTCCATGATAAATTGGCCCTTGTCGTTGTGCGTATGCTGGGTGGATTGCGGTCCGCCTTCAAAAAAGAAAAGAATATCACCCCGATTGCATCCGGTGCGCAGCATGATCCGGTCACAACCCGCAAAATGCTTGCCGGGGGGCAGTTGTGGTTGCGACGGGTTGGCCTCCACGAAAAGCAGAAATTCCATGAGTCCGGACAAGGAACAGGCGCCGGCCATTTGCTTGCCAAAAAATAAACTGCCGGGGTAATTCTGCCGGTTTGCGTAGTATTCGTGCCACAACCAAAGCGCATTGGGATCTTCGTAGTATTTTGCGAAGAACATGAACGAACTGTTCATGAAATTATAGCCCACGCCTTCGATGTTGTCGCTCAAGGGCAGAAATGAAAGTTGGTCGCGGGCCAATGAGCGCAGATGCATCAAATAATCCATCGTGCGGCTGAAGTGCGGAGGCGCATAATCCTGCACCCGCCAGCCCTGGTGGCGACAAATGGCGATGAGCGCAGCGACGGCGTGTTGGGTGGTGTATTCCCAATAACCCGGACCTTCGTTGGAAGCGCCGTTCTCCTTGTAATAATTGTTCATCATCCGCGGGAACCACTGGATGTTCCGCTCCAGGATGGCATCCACATCCGGATGGCTGCGTCTGGCAATCAGTGCTGCACTCACCAATCCATCCATATAAACCGCACTTTGGTTACTGTGGAGGAGATAACCTTCGCCGTAGTAGCGCAGATACATGTCGATCCAAGGCAGGGCTTTTTCGTAGAGCGCATCCTCAACCTCGCGCCGCTCGGCATCCGACAACAGCGGGTAAATGAATTCGTAGCACTGGGCAACGCACTCCGCCGTGGCGGCTTCGATGAAGGGGGCCCGGTAACCCGGTAACCCGCAGGGGATTCGACTGGGAAAGCCACCCTGCCAAGTCGTGCAACGCAGGGCGGAAAACAAACCGCGTCGCGCCGTTTGCCCATGACGCAAGTCACCGGTCAAAGCGTAGGCCACCGCACCATAGACCATGCAACTGTTCAAGTGATACATCTGATGCGCCGGCGAGATTTTGCGTTCGCACCCCTGGTTGCCCAAGTCGACCGGCAAGTAACGGCCAACATATTGCTCCGGCAGGTAATCCAGATGCGTGTTCGCTTCCGCGATCATTTCGTCCGCCATCTTTTTCAGCGGGCCGGGCTGTTGGGCCAACGAGCGAAGCTTAAGAAAATCCTCGCGATCTATCATGATACCCACCGGCAAAATGCTCGATTCGAGATTCTCGATCCGGGCGGGCGGTAGCACCGCGGGCAAGCCGCTCACCTGCCCCACCTTGGCGGGATCAACACCCTTGCGCTCAAGCAAAACCCAACGGATCGAGGACGATACCTGCGTTTCAATGACCTCATCAATTTCATCCTGCGCCTGCTCAAGTTCAAAGGTCAGCGCGGTCAGCCGACGCCCTGAAATCAGCGCGCGAATCTCATCCCCACCGCCGAGCCCCCGGCAACGATCGATCGTGCGCACGACCTCGCCGTCGATTTCAAGGACCAGACTTAAATTTGCCCGGAGGTCGGTCGCGGTCCAAACCGTCACCGCCTGGTAGCTCGAGATATCCACGTCCATCTTCCGGGTATAAGCGGTCTGATGTTGGCGGCCCGGTTTCTGCAGGTAGCGTAAATTCGCATACATCCACTCCACATCAAATCCCTGTTCGCTCTCGGGCAACAATCCCTCACCGGTGTGCACCCAATCACTCCGATCCCACATCCGCTCATGCAAGAAATTGAGCACCATATCCTCACCAGGTGTTACCTCGACGAGCGGCGCATCTTCCAGCCAGCTCACCAGCCCCAACGCCAACACGGTGCCAGCAAAGGTAGTGCTACCAGCGGTCAAACGCATCCGACTGATTTCATGCAGTCCGGCCGGACAACCAACCTTCTCCAACGATGACGCGGTGAAATGCATCATGTTCCACCCGGACCACTCGACGACAAAGCTGGTCCGGTAACCAGTGGTGACCGGTTGGTCCCCGACCGCACCACAATCGAAGACCACATCCACCAGCAACATGCTCTGGCGGCTGGACTTGATGGGCACACCGATCGCCCAAACTTTTTCTCCATATGTTGGTGCCTTGAGCTGAATGGAAAATTCCGGAGCTTCAGCCGTGGACCAACGATCCACGACTCGCTCTTCATCGGCATGGGCAGCACGGTTGGCGAAAGCGGTGGTGGTAGTCGCAGAAGAATGAAGAGCGTTCATGGTAAGTTGCGCAATTTTCGGATGCCTCTGCTCATGATTTCGCGTGGGCGATCACGAATGCGATAAGAGCGTGGGATTGAAACCAAACGGGCAACCTATTGTGCCCCTGCCCCTCCACCACGATTACTTCGATCCGACCGCCGTGCTTTCGATAATTATCGGCCAGCACTGACGAGTTCTCCTCGAGGGGAACCAATTCATCCCGGTCCCCATGCAAGTGCAAGATCGGCACTCCGGCACGCGCCAGAGGTGCAACCCGTTCGATGGGACTATGGTCCGAAAGACTGGCCTTCAGTTCTGCCTCACTCAACCCGTAGGCCACGGAAGCTTTCGCGAGTCCTGGGTAACTCACCAGATTGCACACGGGATATATACCCGCCACACAAGCGACGCATTCGGAATGCTCCACCGCCCAATTATACAACATCAGACCGCCGCGACTGCGGGCGAGCAAGGCAGGCTTTTTCGCGAACCCCCGCTTACTCACCAACTCCTCATACAAGGCACTGAACATCGTCCGCCCCTGCGGGTTGCCCATGGACTCGCCCACATCAATCCCGGCAATGGCGATTCCTGCATCAAGAAACTGTTGCAACATCCCTTGCTCTTCAATCGAGGGCAACCCGGGTAAGGTGGGAGCATACCATAGCCACGGCTGTAGCCGATCCGTTTCGCATCGGGACGGAAGAATCACAAAAGCCCGGTGACCATCCACATTGAAAGTTTCACTTAATAGCTCACTCATCATAGTTGATAGCATTTGGATATTTTGCTTGGTTCATGATATCAGAATCCCCCCGACTGGGATTTATCCTTTGACTCATAGATATTCTGGTTGATCCGAGTATGGCAGTATCGGAGCAGATTCAGACTCACTGGCAAGATTCACCAGCTTGAATCTGCAATCTGCCCAACTTGACGAGAATGCCCGAAATAATACTCTCGATATTGGAACCCATAGATCATCCAATCCCTGCATGCTTCTGCTGGGCCTCCGAAACTGGAGATTCAAGGCGTGCTTACTCGTCTTAATCGGCGTGACCGCGGGCGCTAATTTGCGCGCCATCACGATGAACCAGTTGCTCAGTGACCGGAATATGACTCCAAAGAAGTTCGCCGCCCACTTTGAGAATTTCAAGTTCGCCCGACATCCTTTCGACGTACAAAACCCGAAACAATTTCTCTCCAGTCGGAAGGGGGACTGTATCGACTACGCCGTGCTCGCGGACCACGTCCTGAAAAGAAGAAATTACACCACGCGATTGATGCGGGTCGAAATGGCAGGTAAGAATGTGGGGCACGCCATCTGCTATGTGAACGAGGACAAGGTCTACCTCGACTATAACAATCGGGCCTATTTCTTCAACTTGATCAAAGCCAAGCCAACCATCCGGGAAGTGGCAGAAAAGGTCGCCGATTCTTTCGATGCCAATTGGACCTTTGCCCAGGAGTTTACATTCAATTACGACACGTATAAAAAGTATGCAAAATATACGGTAGTCAAAATTGAGCCCAAATCGAGAGATCCCGACCGACTAGCCAAAGCTGGCGAAATTAGAAAAAGATAATCCGATCCTGACACCACCCACCCACTCCCAAAATGAAGGATAAAACTCTTCGCCTCGTCTTGGCATTCATATTGATCATTTCTGCTATGTTAATGTTGGTGGCGTTCCGAGCCGTGCGAAACATCGACAGCTCCGGAGATACCCGTGATTGGGTGAACCACACCTACTCGGTGATCCACACGATCGAACGGTTCCAATCAGCCCAGTATGTAGCCGAATCTGCGACCCAAGCTTATGTTGCCACCGGAGAGACGTTTGACCTCGGGAAAAGCAATTCGGCGATTTCAACCATGGTTGATAATCTATCGATCATTCAGGCCCTAACCCGCAGCGCCCCGGACCAAGTCAAGCAAGTGGAGGAAATTGCAGCGCTGGCCAACACCTTGGTTGAGAGTTTGGAACAAATACTCACCACGAGACGAACCGAGGATGCCGCCGCCGCGCAAGCCTTGGTGGTGCATCATGTCGGAACCATGACAAGTTCGGAGCTCAATCGAAAAATCTCTGCCCTGTATGAGATTCAATTGGAATTGTTGAGCGAACGTGACACCGCTTCGTACCTGCAGGATCAAGCGACCCGTTGGACCGTATGGACTGGCATGGGACTTTATGTGCTGTTGATGGGAGGAGTCGTTTGGCTCACGTGGAGCGATATCCAAGCCCGAAACCAAGCCGCCCTCACTTTGCAGGCCGCCCACGATTCCCTGGAGGTCCGGGTGCAGGAGCGGACGGCTGAACTGGCTTCGGCCAACAAGAACCTCGAACTTGAAAACATGGAGCGCCAATGGAACAACCAAGCGCTGGAGCACCAACTACGATACAATCACCATATTGTTGATTCGATCAGTGATCTGGTCTTCGTGCTCACCAAGGCCAGCAACATCACGCGGGTGAATCCAGCCGTCCTCAATCAAACGGGTTGGGAATCCACCGACCTCGTCAACAAGGCTTTGGCGACCTGCGTAAAGCTGAACATCCGCGGGGCAGACAGCTCCGGCGATCCCATCGCCCGCGCCATGAAAATGGGTCGGGAATTACGCACCAATGATGCTGTCGTAATTCATCGGGATGGCAAAACGACCCCCGTGCAATTAGCATTATTTCCGTTGCGTGATAGCGACCAAGTCATCGGCGGTGTAGTCACCCTCCAAGTCATTTCAAACCAACCTGAAGCCAAGGCCTAGCCCTCCGCGAATTCAGATAATCAAGAGAACGTCATGAAGAAAAAAATATTGATCGTAGATGATGAAGCCAACATTCGCGACCTCCTCGGTCGGTTTCTAGCCGACATTGGGTATGAGGTGGCAAGCGCCGAGTCCGTAACCGATGGACTGCGATTGGCTCGTGAGTCCAGACCCGACCTGCTCATATCAGACCTGCAGCTGGAAGATGGCGATGGCTTGGTAATGATCGGTCAGATAAAGGAGGATTATGCCGACCTCCCAGTAATTCTGCTCACTGGTGTGCTCTATGATTCCGATGTCGAGAAGGATGTCGTGGGTAAAATGGTCACCCGGTATCTCGCAAAAACCACCCCGTTGTCGCAAATCATGACGGCGGTGACATCCTTGGTTCCTCTTGAGGAAGAAGCGTAATCGGAACGCCGTATAATCGGTAGTCGTCAATCGGGCTGGCCGTTTCTCTGCCCGAAGAAATTATGTTGCCCGAATTCCAACCCCGGATCCTCGAACGCTACATCGCCATCGATGATGCCTGCGCCTGGCCCAACCTGACGGTGTTGCCCGATGGCGACATCGCTGCCCTCATCTGGCCCGAACCCAACCACGGTAGAACCGAAGGAGCCGTCGAGTGCTGGGGCAGCAGTGATGGAGGCCGGAAATGGGAGCGCCGCGGTGTTCCCGTGCCTTACGAACCGGGCTTCAATCGCATGAACCATTCTGCCGGTTTGGCCAAAGATGGCGCGCTGGTGGCGATCGTCTCGGGCTGGGATAAACGTGTGCCCCGGGGCACCGACTCCAATCCGGTCAAAATCGCCAATACACCCCCACCCGTTCCGGCCCGATCCATTGATGGAGGCAAAACATGGACCTCGGGTGAGCCCCCTCTCCCCTCTGCCACGGAATCGGCTCACTACGGCAATGGCCAACTTGATAAAGCCGGCCGGGCTCATCCCATAATGATCCCCTTCGGTGACATCTGGCCACTGGCCGATGGCACTTTGGGATCGATGATATATTCCACCCGGGCTGAATTTTTTGTGAGCACCGATGATGGCCGCTCTTGGGCCTGCCGCGGATCACTTGGTGAAACTGACGGCTCCAATGAAACCACCTGGCTACAACTCGCCGACGGACGGTTACTGGCGGCCGCCAGAACCTACGGAGACGCCCATCTCGAGCAGTATATTTCAACCGATTTAGGCAAAACCTGGACTTACGATCAGAAACTCACTGGCGCGGGTGAACATCCTGCTGGGCTCACGACCTTGGCCGATGGGGTCCTACTGCTAACCTACAGTATTCGCACGGAAAAACTCCATGGAATCGGGGCCAAGATATCCCGCAATCTGGGCCAGACATGGAGTGATCCGATAGTGCTGGTGGACCTGGAGGAATCAACCAATCACATCGAACCCGAATGGCGTGATGGAGGCTACCCCTCCAATGTGCAATTGGCCGATGGCACCATCATCACGGCCTTTTACTGCAAAGGAGTCGCCGCTCACCGGCGCTATCATGTTGGGGTGGTGCGATGGAGGCTGGAATGAGCTAAAGGGCAAGCTCCACAGATTTTTGCTAATTTTACTCGTTCTCACCGTCAGATTTTAGTCCTCTGCTTTTTCACATGGCATACAAAATCCCTTCCAAACCCCGCATCCTCACCACCACGGTCGGTTCCTATCCGGTTCCTGATTGGCTCTCCGCTCTCCCCAGTGAACAAGCCGTCATCGACGCGACTCGCGTGATTTTTGACATTCAACATCAGGCTGGCATCGACCTGCCAACCGATGGGGAGTTGTCGCGTTTCGATGTCAATCACCCCGACACGAACGGGATGATCGAATATTTTATCCGTCCGATGGCGGGGGTTTCCTCTGTGGTGGGTCGCTCCATAACCGAGGAATTCGCGCGTCACTCTCCCATGGGATTCCGCAGTAAGCCCGCCGGTGTCGTGGTTGATAAACTCGGCGAAGGTTCACTCAATCTCCTCCATGACTGTCAGATCGCCTCCGCGGTTGCAGGAGGTGTATTCAAGTTTACCGCCACCAGTCCCTACATGTTGGCGCGCACGCTGCTCGATCATCACTATGGCAATTTCGAGGATCTCACCATGGCGTTGGCCGGCGTGATTGCCGATCAGATGCCGGGTCTCCCTGCCGCCTGTGTGCAAATCGATGAGGCCAACATCCCCGGCAATGCCGATGATGCCCCTCTCGCTGCCGCCGCCATGAATGTGGTGCTCGACAAGATCGACAAGGGCACAGAGCGCGCCGTGCATTTCTGTTTCGGCAACTATGGTGGTCAGACGATCCAATCCGGCAATTGGAAGAAACTCGTCAAGTTCCTCAACTCGTTGCATTGCGATCACCTCGTGCTCGAAATGGCCCATCGCCCCAAGAGCGATCTCAATGCCCTCAAACAGATCGACAAAAAGATCGCCCTCGGCATCGGTGTCATCGACATCAAGGTGAACCACATCGAAACCCCCGACGAGATCGCCGCGAGCATCGAAGCCGTCGAAAAGAAAGTCGGCGCCGGCCGCGTCCGTTTCGTCCATCCTGATTGTGGTTTCTGGATGCTCAAGCGCTCCATTGCCGATCGTAAAATGGAGGCGCTGGTCCTCGGTCGGGACAAGTATCTCGGCCGATAACCCATACTCTGTAACGCCCCGGATATTCCGGGGCGTTTTTTTTGCACCTAGTGAAACCTTCCAACAGTAACGGTCACTCGCATACTCCCGCCCCTTTTCTCTTCAGTGGAGTTGAAGAAGGGGAAGGCAATTATGTGGATACTTTGCCCCTGCGCGAATGCTCCACCGGTGAGGTCGTAATCGCCGAAGGCACGGTCAACGAACGTATCTACTGGGTTGAGCAAGGTGAATTCACGGTTTGGAAAGGTCCGATCAATGATTCCAGCGGAGTGCAAGTTGCCCTCCTGAAAAAGGGAGACTGCTTTGGGGAAATGTCGGTGCTACAAGGCGACCCAGCTTCAGCATCGTTGATTGCATGTGAGCCATCAACGCTGCGTGAACTTGACCTCCACGAGTTACCCGAGGCCGGCGGGGTGCGTGCACAAGTCACGCACAATCTTGCCCGCACCCTCGTCAATCGTCTCACCAGCACCAACAAGCATCTTGAGCAAAAACATCAGGCCGAACTGGCTACTCAGCTTCGTTTGCTGGACTCACTCATGGTGGTTGGTCGGATCATTGTTACGGTTTCAATCTATGTGTTTCTGCTGCCGGTGGCAGCCTGGCTCAAACCCGTGTTACCTTCGGACAGCCTGATCTCGTTTGGCTTTATTATCCTGCTGACTGGTGTAACGTGGACCTTTCAGAAAAAATCTTCGTTATTACCAAAGGTTTTCGGCCTCACGACGGCTCAATGGCCGAGACAAATATGGCGAGGGGTGCTCTGGACTCTACCTTGGCTGGCTCTGGCCCTGGTCGCAAAATATGGATGGGTGCTGCTACACCCGGACACCGTGCAGTTGTTTGAACCGGAACGAGCCATGACCTCAGCGACGGGCATTCATTGGGGCCAGTGGGCGCTGTTTCTTGGCATCTACTGCGCTTTTAGCTTTGCTCAGGAATATGTGCGTGCGGTGGTGCAGGGAGCGCTCGGGTTCTTTTACCACAACGCCGGACAATCGGGTAAGTGGCGTGCCCTACTGATTGCCAACATAGTATTTGCCATCCTGCACGTGCACCTCAGCCCGATATTCGCTGTGCTGGCATTTGTAGCCGGCATTCTCTGGGGTTGGATTTTCCAACGTGAACAATCCTATCTATCAGCGGCCACCTCCCACGTGTTAATAGGCACCTGGGTTGTTTTCATCCTGGGGGTCCCTTATTGATGTTCAACCCATTCGGGCCAGGCAGGATCACTAAAGGCCAACATCGACAAAATGCTTCCTGTTACTCAGCCGATATTGCTTCAGGTGCCGCAGACTCGCAGCATGGTTTTGGTTGGAAATAAATAAGAGGTTTTATCAATGAACTCTGTCGAACGCGTTCACACCGCATTGACTCTCGGTCAACCGGACCGGGTGCCGGTGCTTGAGTTCGTGGTGGATGAGAAGATTGCCCGCGCTACCGTGCCGGGTTGCCTGGATGTCGCCGATTGCATGAATCAGTTGGACATGGACGGGGTCGGTTGCGGGGCTGCCTTTGCAGTCGTGAGTCACCATGCCGACGGTTCCTACACCGACGAGTGGGGCGTGCGTTATCTCCCTGGCCCGGAAGCAGTCGCCCACCCACTCGCAGGACCAATCGCTACACTGGAAGATACCACCGGTTACACCCCTCCCGATCCCGAAGCACCGCATCGACTCGGCAAGCTGCCCGACCTCGTTCGGCGATATAAAGGCAAGCGAGCCATCTGTTTTCATCATCGGGCTGCCTTCATGTGGTCGGCCTACCTGATGGGCCTCGATAATCTGCTGATGAATTTTTTGGCCGACCCAGAACTGGTTGAAGTGACGATGGAGAAAGTGCTGCGTTGTAATATGCGAATTGTTCAGCGGGCCATTCGCGCCGGTGCCGAGGTTATCATTCTGGGCGATGATTATGCCGGCAACCTAGGTCCGATGATGAGCCCCGCGCACTTTCAGCAGTTCATCTTGCCCTGCCTGAAGCGAATGATCGCGATGATCCACGACGAAGGTGCGCTCTGCATCAAACACTCTGATGGCAATCTATACCCCTTGCTCGATATGATTGTCTCGGCCGGTCCGAATGGCATCAACCCCATCGAACCCGTCGCCGGTATGGAATTGGCCCGGGTCAAGAAACTCGTCGGAGCCAAGGTGTGCGTGACGGGAAACATCGACTGCGGTCAATTGCTGCCCCACGGCACCCCGGAGCAAGTCAGAGCCGCCGTGCAACAGGCCATCGCCGATGCCGCCCCCGGAGGCGGATATATCCTGACCTCATCAAACAGCATCCACTCCTCGTGCGATCCTCAGAACTTTGTCACCATGATCCGCGCGTGTCATGAGTTCGGGGAATATTGAGCAGGTTCGTCACCCATCCCACGTGCGAGGCGGCTTTTTAGGCCAATGCTCGGGCCAGCTTCACCAAGGCACGTGGCAGTTCCGAATACACGCGGGCATAGGGTAATTCACCGCAAATCAGAGGCACGAAATCACCCGAATAGCCTTGGCGCTCATGCGCTGCTTTATCGGGAGCATAACCATTGCCCCCCACCAAACTGACCAACCAAGTGTGCTCATGGGGCGAACCCTTGACCACCGGAGCCTGCAAAGCGTGATAGGCTTCCAACCCTCCTCCCAACATCGCAAACGGTCCGAGCTTCAACCCATGCAAACACACGGGGGGATTGGGAGCCCGCTCACCACGAAATCCCGCCAGCACCCGGCGTAACCCCTGGAGGCGCGCCATCTCCATGCCATTGTGCAACAATGGCGGTGAACCGCCGGCGAAGGGGTCGTCGTTCATCTGTGGATTGGTGAAAATCTTTTCCAACGCGGCAATCCGTCGCTCCACCTGACGACGTGACCATTTCTTGCGGGCAAACACGCTGTCCTGTCGGATCATCTTGAACGTGGACACGTCAATCGGCCGGGCTGACTCAACGCCCAATCGCACCGCGCCACTGTATTGACGGGCGATTGCCTTCAGGGCCTTGAGCGATTCCACCGGCCCGCGATGATTAAGCTTGGGATTGATGTCCCCCAAAGCTCCGGGGAAGAACATCGCCACGGCACCGGCATGCTTTTGCTCCAATTCCAAACAAGCCATCCCGGCATAGTCCCCGTGGATCGACGCGGTCTGCTCGCCGTAAACGACCGGATGGCACCCAAAGTGATGCAGGAGTCCGACCAGCTTTCCATTGGCATAGGCCGTGAGCAGCCGCACGTTAGGATCGGTGTGATTCGGATGAGCGGGCCGCCATTCAGGGTTCATGCGTTCAGCAAAATTTTCGTTCAGGGCAAAACCCGTATCCGTCTCGCGATTCACGGCGATGCCTTCGCACGGCACGGTCGCATACCGCCACTCAACCTCAGCCAATTGGGCCAATGCCCGGGCCGCGGATTCAGCCGAGCGGGCAGGCAAGGTTTCCATATACATCATATCGGCCTCACCCCACCCCACCATTCCCCCCACCGAGGGACTGCTGTGCGTATGCGTGGCCGAGACCAAGACATCGTCCGATCGACAGCCTACTCGAAGTGAAACGGCCTGCCGGATGCTATCGGCAAGCGCTCGTGGGGTGCCGCCGATTTCGAGACTAATCACGACTGATCGTCGTTTCCCTTTTTCGAGCACCATCGCGCGGGCGTGCAAAGGAGCGAGAATCTCTTTGGCCGCACGATTTCGATACGGTCCGTAACCTGCCAATTGCACCCCCAGCCGGGGGGTGATGTCGGAATGGGCAAATCCCGCTTTCATCCGCGGATGGCAGGTGCCGATGGGCCCTCCCGCCGTTCAAGATCACGCAACGCTTCGATGTTGTCCTCCACCTTCAGAATAATCTCCGCCATACGCTCGATCATAGGCTCGTTCGGCTCGACCATATCAAAACCGGTCTCGAGCGCGTTATCCACCCGCCAACGGGTGTTGGGTAGGGGCAGGTTGCGGTAGTCTACGCCGGCTGCTTCCAAAGCTGAAAGCCACGAAACGCGCGGTCCGCGGTAGTCCTGCCAATGCAAACGGGGCCAGTCAGAAATTGGTGATGGCACGTAACCGACTGCGGTGAGTCCTTCGGCCTTCAGCGCAGCGGCAAAAGTATCGCGGGTGATTCCTGCGGCTGCTGAATCGAGCGTGAACGACAACAGGTGATAGGATGGCTTAACGCCCTCCGCATAGTCGGGTAATTTGAGATATTTCCCGTCAGCCAGATGAGTCCGCAGGAGATCAGCGTGGCGGCGGCGGGAGGCGAGCTCGGCATCGATCTTCTTGAATTGCTCGGTGAGGAGCACCGCGTTGAACGGCGCCACGCGATAGGTATAAACCAACGAATCGCAGAAAGGTCGCAGCTCTGCGGGCATACCGCCGTCGGTCGACCGACCCATGTGCTGACCGATCATGGCTCCCTTCCAGTATACGCTTTCGTGCGGGGTCACCATGTAGCCGGATTCCGTCGTGGCGAGCAGCTTGCCGCCCATGCAGGAAAATCCAGCCGCATCGCCCACCGTGCCAACCTTGTGGCCATCGATCTCAGCGCCATGGGCCTGACTACCATCCTCGATCAACATGAGGTTATGCTTGTCCGCGACCTCGCGCAGCCGATTCAGTTTTGCCGGTTGACCAAAAAGATGCACCGCCAGGATCGCTTTCGTGCGCGGGGTGATCGCAGCCTCGATCAACTCCGGATCGATCAGACCGGTGTAGCGCTCAACATCGACGAAAATCGGAATCGCATTTTGGTGCAGGATGGGAGAAATCGAAGCCCCCCAAGTATAGGGCGTGGTGATCACTTCATCGCCGCAACAAATCTCCAATCCGGCCAAGGCTGATTGCAGCGCAGCATGGCCGGAGCTCGTCGCCAGCACGTGGCGACCTGCATGGTATTGAGAGATCACTTCCTCCGCCTCGCCGATCTCCGGCACATGCTTGCGACCCACGCCGAAAGTTTTTCCCGCGAGCAACATCTCCGCGGTACGCTCGATGGCACGATCAGTGAACGTGGGAAACTTCGGATAGGAGATCTTGCCGACGGGGGTGCCCCCCAGGAGAGCGAGTTTCGACGAAGCTGGGGCGATGGTTGAGCTCATGGAGATTAGACTATCATAAAAACCACCTTCGAGGAATGGCCAAGCTTACGAAGCCATGGCCAAAATTACGCATGGGGGTGCCAGCCATCAGCCAGGGTAAAACGGCGCGAATCGACCGGGTCGGATAAATTCCGATAGCGTGGGCCGCGCGTCCAGTGAGCTTTACCATCAAACAGAGTCTTGAGGTGGGGCGGTATCTTCGCGGCAAATTCCGGCGACATGGCGCGACCACCCCAATAAGGGAACATCGAGCTGCCATAACCACCAATGATAATCACCCTTTCCCGATCGCTGCGGATCTGGCCGGTGCCATGAATCAAGGTTTCAGCGAATAGCAATGTCGAACCAGCGGGTGCGATCACTTGATGAATCAAGGATCGATCTTCATAGGCACGCGCGATCATTTCCTCGACCGGAATATCGATTTTATGGCTGCCAGCCACGACGACCGTGCCCCCATCGTCCGGTCCCAAATCCGTCAAGTTCGAGAGCGTTTTGACGAAACAGCAATGAAACAGCCCGTGCTTCATGTGACTGCCATAGGGCACATCAATCCCGTTGTGGAAGTCAAATTCCGGCGGTTCGCCGGGGACATAGTTTGGGTGACGCGAGTTGATATGCGCATTGAATTCCACGATGCGCGCTTCGCCTCCCATAACTTCCTCAGCCATCCCGACCAGGCGGGGATGGGTTACATAAGCGGTGAACAATGGATCGGCCGCACGCAAATCACTGATGAAGACATGATGGGGGTGATCCATCCGGAATGTCGCCTCGTCCAAGTGTGGTTCGTATCCGGGGGCCCGACTCCGGATATCATGCTTGGTTCGCTGCATGGCATCTATGAGCGCCGCGCATTCATCCCCGCTCAATACCGCGGGCACCACCACATAACCATTTACTTCAAAATGATAGCGCTGGGCCGGGGTCAGCGCAGGAAACGGACGTTCAAAAGACGGTTCCATGAGAGGATTGGAATATTTGAAGAGGCGGAAGCGAAGGGCGAAACCTAGTGCTCTGCCCAACGGATAAACAACGTAAATATCACCTGACTTTCATCAGCCAATTGCGGGGGGATTGACCCGTCACCCGTTTGAACGCACGGCTGAATGCAAACGGATCGGCAAAGTGTAACTCCAGCGCCACGGCCTTCACCCGCGCATCGGGTGCTTGCAACATCGTCTGCGATAGCGCAATACGTTCGGCCAATATAAATCGGCCAAGTGATGTGCCGGTTTCAGTTCGAAACAATGCGGTCAAATAATTCGGTGATACGTGGACTGCCCTCGCCACCTCGGCCAGCGCCAGCGGTTGACGGGCATGTTCCCGCACAAATGCCGCCGCCCGGCGCACCAATTGGCCCCGGGTATCAAACTGGGCCTCGCCACCATCCAATACGCGACGATAGAGAGCCAATGCGAGGGTAAGCATTCCTTCCCGCACGCTGTCCAAATCGGGCGCCTTTTTCTGTGTCGCCAAGGTCCTTAACACACCCAGCCGCTTTTCCCCTTCCGCCGGCAAAGCCCCAAGGCTCATCTGATATTCCAACGAAAAGCCGCCCTTTCTCGTGTAACGGGTGATATGCAATGTTGGCTCCTGCGGATGCAGGCTCCACCATACCAACCGATAGCTTTCACCCGGTCTGACAAAGGCCTCCGCATGTGAATGCCCCGCCGGACACACCACGAGATCCCCGGGCTGCAAAACTGCAGCCACATGGTCCAAACTGAACAGACAGTGACCCTCGATCAGTAGACACAGTTCGGCGTGTTCGTGCGTATGATCATCATCATACAGTGCGGGCACAAATTTCGATCGACCATGAATCTCACCCGGTCGGCCGCCGCGCCAAGGCCCCAGCAGATGGGATTTATCCAGACGGCCAATCGCCGTCACCAACTCACAGCCAATAAAATTAGTAAGAGACACGGAAGTCGCGCTAGACAATGTCACGGTATCCTGCAAAGCAATCCTGTCTCTCAATCACATACAGCCATGCTAAATATCGCCATCATCGGATGCGGGGTCATCGCGCAGCATCATATGCGCGGACTCGCCAAACTCTCCAACGCCAAAGTTGCCGCCGTCTGTGACCTCCAACCGGAGTTCGCCAAGAAAACTGCGGAGGAATTCGGTATCGATCGCTGGGTGACCGATGCCTCGGAGCTTTTCGCCGATCCAACCATCGACGCCGTCATTCTCGCCCTGCCCGCGGTTGCGCGCACGGCCCTCGCCGTTGAAGCGTTCAAAAATGGGAAGCACGTCCTGACCGAAAAACCTGTGGCCATGAATACGGCGGAAGTCCGCACCATGATTGCCGCTCAAGGTGACTTGGTCGGCGCCTGCTGCTCATCACGTTATCACAATTTTGCTTCGGCCAAGGCCGCCCACGATTTCATCCAAAAAGGTGGGCTGGGTAAAATTCGCACCATAACCTGTCGGGCCTCAAATAAACCGGCGGATAACCCCTCCCCCACTCCTCCGGTTTGGCGGTTGCGTCGCGATCTCAATGGCGGCGGCATCTTCGTCAATTGGGGCTGCTACGACTTTGATTATTTATTGGGGATGTTGGATTTCAAACTGACCCCGCAATACGCCCTCGCCCGCACCTGGGAGGTGCCCGAGGCGTTCAGCGCCTATGCCGCTACCGGTTCTGACGCCGAGACGCACATCACAGGTATGGTCACGTTTGCAGAAGGTTGCGTGTTCACTTACGAGCGAGCGGAATTCTCCTCTCTGCCTGAAGGCAGTGTCTGGCAAATCTGTGGAGACAAGGGCGCTCTCAACTTACAGATGATCAAGGCCAAGTCCGCCAACATTGTGCTCACTGAACCGAATCCTGGAACCGGCACCAAGACCACGGTGCTGTGGGAAGGCGATGAATCGGAATCCAGCGCCGAGCACGATGGAGTTGTGGCGGATTTCGTCGGTGCGATTCTCGAAAAGCGTAAACCCAACACTTCGCTCGAAGATTCACTGCTCTTCTCCCGGGTCACCGATGCATTCTACGCCTCGGCCGATACCGGCAAACCGGTCAGCTTCGAATAAGTCTACCTTCGCAGATCACGCTTTCGACCGGGTTGCCGCCCACCTCATGGGCGAGCGCCCGCTCGTCGCGATGTACCAGAAGGACGAGATCTGCGCGTTGTCCAGGGGCAATCGTGCCCCGGTCTTTCATCCCGAGGAGGACCGCGGCATTGACCGTGCAAGCTGCAATCGCCTCCGCTGGACTCAGGCCGCAATGTCGCACCGCCAGTGCAATCGCAAACGGCATCGAGTGACAGGGTGCCGAACCTGGATTGAAATTCGTAGCCAAGGCCAAAGCCCCACCTGCATCCACAAATCGCCGAGCCCGGGCATATCGCCCATCGGTGTGAAAACCCGTGCAGGGCAGGATCACCCCCATGGTCGGGGAACCAGCCAGACTATCTAGATCAGCATCCGTGCTCGCTTCCAGGTGATCCACGCTTAATGCGCCCAGACGGATCGCTTCCGGTATCATGCCCAGGGAATTGAATTGATCGGCATGCATGCGCAGCGGATGTCCTGCCGCCAGCGCCGCTTTGAACAATTGCAGGCACGTCCCTTTCGTCCATGCGCCTTCTTCGCAAAACGCATCGACCGCCACACCGGGAAAGGCGGCACTCACCGCCGGCAAGGTCTCATCTGTCGTCAGGCGGACAAATTTTTCCAGATCACCTTCGAAGGCATGCCCGAGGAGCGCGGTGGGCTTGATGGTGCCCACCCAGATTTTTGCCGCCCGGCGAATCGCCTCCAGCATCTTCAACTCGGTTTCCGTGTTCAGCCCATAGCCACTTTTCACCTCCACTGTCGTGGTGCCTGCTTCCAACATCAGGGCCAACCTTTCGATCAAATCCTTGGTCAGCGTCTTTACGCTCGCCGCACGCACGGCCTGCACAGTCGAATGAATTCCCCCACCCTTTTTAAGAATCTCCAGATAAGGCACGCCCTTCAATTTCAACTCCCATTCGTCTAACCGTTCCCCGGCCCAGCAGGCGTGGGTATGGCAATCAACAAATCCCGGCATCAATACCTGACCGCGCGCATCAAACATATCGACATCGCCCGAAACCCGTATTTTCGGACCCACCGACACAATTTTCCCATGATCAATCAGGACTTCACCTCTGGGGATGACACCCAAATCGCCCAATGTCTCGCCCCGTCGAGCACCGGACGGACCGGTGAGAGTTAAAATGCGGGCATTGCGTATGTGTAGTTTCATCGTCGTGAAAAGCCTTCGATAAATGTCAGGAACAAATGGGCTGCGATCCTTGCCGTGCGACCATCGACATCGAACCGCGGGTTCAATTCCATCACGTCGAAACATCGGACTGATGGGGCCTCTCCACAGGCGCGAACCCATTGCTCCGATTCCTGTACGGTCCACCCGGCCGGATTGAGCGCACTCACCCCGGGCGCATGGGAAGCGTCGAGCACATCCAGATCGAAACTGGCAAAAATGTTTTCTTCAGATGGCAACGATATCGGAGATCCGTCCGGATAAGTTTTACCACCGTGCTGCGAGAACCACGCGAAATGCTCAGGCGAGTTCACCATCGGTCGATAGCCGTGCAGATGGAGAGCACTCACACCACAATTTTCAATCAGCCTCCGGAATGGCATGCCGGATCCCGAGGTCTCCCGCACATCGAGATGAGCATCAAAATAGATTCCCGCCAGGTGTGAATACTTGGCCGCAACGGCGCGAACAAAGGGGTAGGTCAGATCGTGTCCGCCGCCGATCGCAATCGGAAACAACCCTGCATCCAATAAGGCCTTGGTCGCGGCCGTCACCCGATCATGAGTGACGTCCATTGAATCCGCAGGTTCCACGTCACCGGCATCATAAACCCGCGGCCAATTGGGCTGCTCATTGCCGTATCCGGTGAGGGCCGCACGAAAAGCAGTAGGCCCAGCTGCCGCGCCGCTCCGACCGTGGTTGAGTTTTACCCCCGTGTCGTCGGGCAAACCCAGCAAAGCGATCTGGCAACCAACATGGTTGCCACGCTGGATCATCGCGGCTAAGCGACCAGCCGATATCCCACTCGGCCAAAGTCCTTTGCGGGTGTGCGGTATCGTCAACATGCGATCAGGCTCCCTTCATCGGAATTGGCACCTTCAATTTTCGGGCGCATGCCTTGGCTTCGTCGTAACCCGCATCCACATGGCGAAATACACCCATCATCGGATCGTTGGTGAGCACCCGCTCGAGACGGGCCGCCGCTTCAGGTGTGCCGTCGGCCACGATGACTTGCCCGGCATGCTGACTGTAGCCAATCCCGACCCCACCGCCGTGGTGAAAACTGACCCATGATGCGCCGCTGGCGACGTTGACCATCGCATTGAGCAAGGCCCAGTCGCTGATCGCATCCGATCCGTCTTTCATGGCCTCGGTTTCGCGATTCGGACTCGCCACCGATCCACAGTCGAGGTGATCGCGCCCAATCACGATGGGAGCTTTCACCCGGCCATCGGCGACCATCTGGTTGAAGAGCAATCCGGCCCGGTGGCGCTCATCCAACCCCAGCCAGCAAATTCGCGCCGGCAGGCCTTGGAAAGCCACCCGCTCCCCCGCCATCTTTATCCAGCAGTGCAGGCCATCATCCTGGGGAAACAGGTCCAACAGTGCCTTATCTGTGGCCGCAATGTCTTTCGGGTCTCCCGACAACGCGACCCAGCGAAATGGTCCTCGCCCTAAACAAAACTGCGGGCGGATATAGGCCGGCACAAAACCGGGAAACGCGAAAGCCCGCTTCACCCCTTGGTTGAACGCATGCTGCCTCAGGTTGTTGCCATAATCGAAAGTTCTCGCGCCGCGTTTCTTCAATGCGAGCATGGCGCGCACGTGTCGGGCCATCGAGGCCAGGGAGAGTTTCTGATATTTGTCCGGGTTCTTTTTGCGCAGCACCGCGGCCGCCTTCAGATCGTAACCGACCGGCACATAACCCACCAAGGGATCATGAGCACTGGTCTGATCGGTGAGCACTTCAACTTTGATTTTTCGCTCAATCAGACGTTCCAATAATTCAGAGCTGTTTGCGACCACGCCCACACTCAACGCTTGTGCTTTGCCGGCATAGTCAGTCGCCCGGTCAATCGCCCGGTCGATCGTCGGCGCAATTTCATCGAGGTAGCGATCCTGCACCCGCTTGCGCAGACGGGAGCGATCGACATCTGCAATCAGACAAGTGCCACCCGCCATCGTAACCGCCAACGGTTGGGCTCCACCCATGCCTCCGCAACCTGCGGTCACACACAACCGCCCGGCCAGAGTGCCGCCGAAATGCTGACGCCCCACTTCCGCAAATGTTTCATAGGTGCCCTGCAATATCCCTTGGGTCCCGATGTAGATCCAAGACCCCGCAGTCATTTGACCATACATCATGAGACCCTTTGCCTCGAGATCATCAAAAGTCTCCTGGGTCGCCCACTGCGGCACGAGATTGCTGTTGGCAATGAGCACGCGAGGGGCATCGGCATGCGTGCGCACTACTCCCACCGGTTTGCCCGACTGCACGAGTAGAGTTTCGTCGGGGGCGAGTTTACGCAGAGTAGCAATGATCGCGTCATAACTGGCCCAATTCCGGGCAGCCTTGCCCCGACCTCCATAAACCACGAGATCCGCAGGTCGCTCTGCCACCTCAGGGTCGAGGTTGTTCATGAGCATGCGCATGGCAGCCTCGGCGGCCCATGATTTGCAGGTGAGTCGGGTGCCACGCGGTGCGCGGATGTGACGTTTCATTTTGGTCATGATTCGTTACGCCAAGGTTCAATGCAGATTACCGGCAGACTGCTCCGTCGCGGTCACCAAAGATCCGCTTTTTACCAGGTTGAGGGCCGTTTGAATATCATTGTGAAACAATCGATCAGCCTCCGCGAAAGCGAGGTGACGGCGCACTTCCCCATGAGCGGCTTCGACCCCACCCCCAGCCTTGAGCGGATGAATAAAATCGAGAGCCTGCGCGGCGCACATCAACTCAATCGCGAGCACGGTTTCAACGTTCGTGACAACTTCGAGCAACTTGGTCGCCGAGATGGAACCCATCGAAACATGGTCTTCCTGGCCGAGAGAACTCGGAATGGAATCCACCGAAGCCGGATGGGTGAGAATCTTGTTTTCCGACACCAATGCGGCGGCGGTGTATTGTGGCAGCATGAAACCGGAATTGAGTCCCGTATCGCTCATCAGGAGTTTCGGTAATTTCACTTCACCCATGGAGTCACCACCCAGGAGCAAATAGATTCGTCGCTCGGATATGGATGCGATTTCGGCGGCCGCAATGGCCAAAAAATCCATCGCAAAGGCCAAGGGTTCACCGTGAAAATTCCCCCCGCTGACGACATCGCCGTTGGGGAAAACCAGTGGATTGTCCGTCACGGAATTCAACTCTGTTTCCACCGTGGCGATAGCCGAGCGCACGGTATCGCGCACCGCTCCATGCACCTGCGGCACACAACGGATGGAATAAGGATCCTGCACTTTTCCGCAATTGAGGTGTGAAGGCAGAATCTCCGAATCGGCCAGCAACTGCCTGACGTTTTCCGCTGATTCAATCTGCCCACGATGCGGTCGCGCTGCATGTATCCGCGCATCAAACGGCGTGGCACTGCCCCTCATCGCTTCCAGCGTCATGGCTGCAGTGATATCAGCAACTTTGAGCAAATCTTGTATGCGCAGGAGGGTATGCACCGCATGCGCCGCCATGAACTGGGTGCCATTGATCAGGGCCAGGCCTTCCTTCGATTTCAAACGCAGCGGCTCCAGTCCGAGTTGGGCCAAGGCGACAGTCGCAGATTGTTTACTACCGTCCGGCATCCACACCTCCCCCAATCCGAGCAGCGGCAGAGTAAGATGTGCCAGAGGGGCCAGATCACCGGAGGCGCCGAGCGACCCTTTGGCATAAACCACGGGGCTGATGTTCGCATTGTGGAAGCTCAGCAAGTATTCTACCAGCACCGGCCGCACCCCGGAAAAACCCAGGGCCAACGAGTTGATCTTCAACAACAGCATCAATTGCACGATTTGAGGATCGACCTCGCGGCCGACCCCCACGGCGTGACTCAGAATCAGATTTTCCTGCAACTTGTCCACATCCTCAGGGGGAATGCGTTTGTGGGCCAGAACCCCAAAACCAGTGTTGATACCGTAGTAGGATTGATCACCAGCGGCCAATCGCTCCACCACGGCACGGGAAGCAGTGATTCGCGTCTGGGCATTTTTCGTGAGACCCAGCTTGGCTGGTGAGCCCAACAAACCCCGAATAAATGATAGAGTTAGGTTCTCGTCGCCGAGTGCATATGAGGAAGACATGACGGTCGTGTAATGTCATAAAGCTGAATCTCCGAGAATACCCGCGCAAGAGTCTGCCCCTCATGACCAGCCAAATAGGCCGAAAGGATGACCGTTCCCCGTCATACGAATTTGTCCTTTAAAAAGTGAAACCCTGCTTTGCCCCTGGAAGAGTTTTAGTTACGGTGCCTCCCTATGTCCGACCTATCCGACCTCTATCAACAGGTCATCCTTGATCACAACCGGCGCCCACGCAACCGGGGCAAATTACCCACGGCCAACCGCGTGGCCCATGGCGACAACCCCTCCTGCGGTGATCAATGCAGTGTCTATATCGAACTCGACGGCGATCTGATCAAAGATCTCAGTTTCGACGGTTCCGGCTGTGCCATTTCCCAAGCCAGCTCGTCATTGATGACCACGAAGATCAAAGGTAAGACCGCGGCCGAGACGGAAAAACTTTTCCAGGAATTCCATGAAATCGTGACCAGCGGCATTGCACCCGAGGAGATCAGCGATATCGCCGCGTTTGCCGGGGTGCACGCCTTCCCCGCACGCATCAAATGTGCGACCCTCGGTTGGCACGCCGCCCTGAACGCCCTCAAAGGCGACCCTGCCCCGATCACGACCGAAAGTCACACCGACTAACCCCTCCCACTTATGCCCGATTGGCAAAACGTCCGCGCCGATTTTCCGGTGCTCCATCAGCAGGTAAACGGGAAACCGCTCATCTATCTGGACAATGCGGCCACCGCGCAAAAGCCGCGTAGTGTCATAGACGCGTTGGTGAACTACTACGAACGCGACAACAGCAACGTGCACCGTGGTCTGCACACCCTCTCAATGCGGGCCACCAATGGCTACGAAGGTGCCCGCACGCGCATCGCCAAATTCATCAATGCCAGCGATCCCGCTGAGATTATTTTTACCCGCGGCACCACCGAGAGCATCAATATCGTGGCCCGCAGTTGGGGTCACACGCATCTCAAACCCGGCGATGTGGTTCTGACGACTGAAATGGAGCACCACTCCAATCTCGTGCCATGGCAGCAAGCCGCCAAGGCCAGTGGCGCCACGATCAAATATGTGCCTGTGCTCGGTGATAATGCCGAAGGCGGTCTCGATCTGGATGCCCTTGAGCAAATGCTCACTCCGGAGGTGAAGCTCTTCGCCTTCACCCATATTTCAAATTCGCTCGGCACGATCAACCCGGTCAAGGAACTCTGTCGACGCGCCCGGGCAGTCGGGGCCATCACGGTCATCGATGCCGCTCAATCGATCGGTCATGCGCCCTTGGATGTGCAGGATATTGATTGTGATTTTCTCGCCTTTTCCGGTCACAAAATGTGCGGGCCAACCGGTATAGGTGTGCTCTACGGCCGCCGGTCGCTACTTGATAAACTCGCCCCCGACGAAACCGGTGGGGGTATGGTTGTCACGGTGGACTATGACGGCGCTACCTGGAAACCCTCCCCCGAGCGCTTCGAAGCCGGGACCCCCAACGTCGCCGATGCCATCGCTCTGGGCGCGGCGTGCGATTACCTCGATGCACTCGACCGAGCAGAGATTGCCAAGCACGACATCGAATTGGCTCAACTCGCCTACCAAAAACTAAGCGTGCTGCCGGGTATTCGATTACTGGGACCGAAGGGCGAACGCAGTGGCTTGGTGAGCTTCGCTTTTCAAGATGTGCATGCCCATGACGTCGTCACTTTTGCCGACGAGGACGGTCTCGCCCTGCGTGGAGGACACCATTGCAACCAGCCCCTGATGCGGAAGCTCGGACTTACGAGCACGACGCGAGCGAGTTTCTACATCTACAATCAAGCTGAGGAAATCGATGCCCTCGTGGCCAGTATGCGGCGCATTCTGAATTTTTTCTCTAGCTGATACCTGACTTACACTCAGGTGTTTTGTCCAAACCAAGGGTTGAGGTTTCGCTTGGGATCATGAACCTCTCAGCTGAATTCTGTGACGAGCACCAACATGACTGCGAACCCGATTGATCATCTATTTCCGATCCCGCGAAACGTCGAAATTGCCTCAGGGGCACATCAATTTCCGGAAGGAAGAATTGTCGCAAGGGAGATCACCCAAGCAAGCATGCTGCAGAGCGCGCAAAGAGTGCAGGTGGCACTCCAAACCATATCCATTAGCCGGGAACTTGCGGCGCATCCGGGCAAAGGAAAACAACCAGCAGTGGAACTAATCATCGATGCCACGGTGACCCAAAATCAGGGCTATGAGATCATTATCACAAAGGACATCATCACCCTGACGGGTCACGATGAATCTGGCCTCGCCTACGCGGTAACGACCTTCGCTCAACTTGTCGCTGGGTTGGGTTCAACCAGCAACCTGCCTTGTCTGACGATCACCGATTGGCCCGATTTTGAGAAACGTGGCATCATGCTGGATATCAGCCGCAACAAGGTGCCGACCATGGACACGTTTTTTCTGCTCATCGATCGGATGGCCAAGTGGAAAATGAACGAACTCCAGCTCTACACTGAACACACCTTCGCCTACGCCAATCACAGTGACGTCTGGGCCGAGGCCAGTCCGATAACTCCGGCAGAGATTCTCCAGCTCGATGCCTACGGTCGGGAGCGTGGGATCGAATTGGTTCCCAACCAAAACACCTTCGGACACTGTGAAAACTGGCTCAAACACGATGCCTACGCCCATCTAGCCGAGTGCCCGGAGCCGACTGACATTATTGCTTGGAACAAACCGATGACGGTTTCCAAACTTAGCCTCAGCCCCATCGACCCCGGCTCGCTAGCATTGATCGATGAGTTACTGACCGAGCTCCTGCACCACTTTACCAGCCAGATGGTCAATGTCGGTGGCGACGAAACCATCGAACTGGGTTACGGAAGGTCGAAGTCAAAGTGTGAGGAAATCGGTAAAGGTCGGGTTTATCTCAATTACCTACTCGGGTTGAGAGACATTGCTGACCGCCAAGGCCGCAGGATTCAGTTCTGGGGCGACATCATCCTTCATCATCCGGAACTGATTCCAGAACTCCCGAAGGACATTATCGCCATGGTGTGGGGCTATGAACACGATCACCCTTTTGACCAGGAATGTGCTGCTTTCAAGGCCTCCGGGCTCGAGTTCTATGTCTGCCCGGGCACGTCATCATGGAGTTCCCTGGTCGGACGTCGCGATAACGCCATCACCAATCTTCGTAGTGGGGCCGTAAACGGTTTGAAGCATGGTGCCCAAGGATACCTGATCACCGATTGGGGAGACGGCGGCCACTGGCAGCCTCTTGCTACCTCATACCCCCTATATGCCTACGGAGCAGCCCTGTGCTGGGCCTATACAGCCAATGTCGCTGCCAATGCCGACCAGGCCATCAATTCTCAGGTTTATTGTGATCCCACCGACCGGATCGGCACGGCACTGCGGGAAATGGGGACAGCGGCGACGTTGACCGGGCTCAGCCCCCACAACTCCACGGTTTTCCAGCATCTTATCATCAGTGTCGCGACCCCATTGTCTGAGCATCTTGAACTGAAGAATCTCAAAGCAGACAAGCTGCTGGTAGCGGAGAAGGCCATCGCCAAGGCCCGTTCAGATCTCGATCTGGCTGAACCGGCATCAATTGATGGGAATCAGGCTCACCAAGAGATCTGTCTGATCGCCGATATCGCCCTGCATGCCTGCAAGCAGGGTCGTTATCGACTGGATACCATCAAGGGCTCCATCGAGGAGGTCCCCAACGAAAGAAGACAGGAACTACGCGATGAATTCACGGCTCTGATTCAACGCCACCGCGATACATGGATTAAATCCAACCGCCCCGGTGGACTTGAACAAAGTGCCGGGAGAATGGAGAAACTCCTGGCCGTTTACTGAAGCGGAACACTTGGTCGCTGCCGAGGCTGCACCAAGGTGGAGCCCTACTCTTGGTTTACTTCATTCGGGTCAGGATGGCTTCCAATTTTTCGATGGATAAGACCGCCCCTCGGATCGTGTGGTAGTTCACCTTCCAAGAGTGACTCATGTGGGACCAGATGGGTTTCCCCTCCCGCTCAAGCAACGGCAACCACTCCCCGACTTTGTGGTTGATCATCTTCTTCATGACAAACTCATGGACGTTGCCGTAAACCTCCAAATACCGGTCATCGTTAAACATGCTGTAGGCGTCAGGCATGCCCGCCAGGAATTCCGCCTGTTGCCAAAATTCCTTGGCGGTGTCATGGACTATGCTGCCGTCCATGGATCCCTCCACATAGACTCCGCCATGTTCCCAATCCACGCCGTGCTCAATCGCGTGCGTGAGTATCTTGGTAAAGAGCGGCAAATGAGGGGTGACATCCGCGCCGAGCACCCGGAGTGCTTCAAGAAACAGCCAGAAGAACTCAACATTATGGCCGTAGGAGGTATTGTCCAAACTGTTGGGCTTCTCCTGCTTATCCCCTTCGAATCGATCCCAACCCCAGATGATATCAAATTTGATCTGAGGCGCCACTTCCCAATTGCGATAGAACTGGGGAATTCCGGTCCGGTGCACGGGGTGGAGAATTTTTTCGAGCAGGATTTGGATGATCTCCTCCAGCTTTCGCCGGTGAATATCCTTCCCGCTGCATTCGTATAAAGCCGTGAAGGCTTCCATGAGGTGCATGTGCACATCTAGGGTTTTCCGATCTCCACCAGCCGCTCCGGGGCCACAAAGTTTCCAATCTCTCTCAAACATTTCCCAATACCCACCCCATGAAGTTTCGGCGGCGTATTTCTGCAGTAGATCAAAGCATTTTTCCGCATAGACCAGTCCCCGGGGATCGCCGGTGGCCGTGGTATAGGTCGCCAATGCATAGATGGCAAAGCTGTGACCGTAGATAATCTTCTTATCGATCACGGGACTGCCCTTACGATTGAATAGCCAATAAAATCCCCCGTGAACCGAGTCCCAGTAAGTAGCCAAGGCATAATCCACCCCCTTTTCTGCCAAGAGGCGGCAACGTTCACCACCGTTCCCTTTTTGGTAAGCCAGCGAGAGGGAGTAGATCGTCCTCATGTGGGCCAACAGGGACTTCTCATCCAATCCCGTATCTTTGCCTTCAGCATCAAATTGGGTGATAAATCCCCCATTTTCATCGTCCCAACACCGATCCACCCAGAAGGGTAGAAGTTCAGTCGACAGATGTGTTTTCATCTCTCGGATCCAAGTCTCGATTCGCTGCTTCTCCATGGTCATGTTCTCCTGCCTTGTTAGTGAAAATAGATTCTCCAAAGATTTCTGTCGGCGCTCTCAAGTCCCAATGGCATGAATCACGCCTCGGAAGGATCAACCTGCAATCACAGGTGTTGATGTCAATCTGACAGCCATTGAGGCGTATGATCAGATAATAAGAAGCCCATCGGAGCGTTTTGGTCCGAAAAGTCCATTTTTCAACCAATAGCCTGATCAGCTGCACTACTCAGATTTTGTGGTAATATCGCGGAATGAGTCCGGCTAATGGATTGCGCAACTTTTGCGCGGCCTAAGCCAAACAATGCGCAGCCGAAGGCGAACATCTCTGCGAAGATGATACGATCGCGGTTAATTTCATCCAGCTGCCAAAAATAATGAACACCACAGGGAGCACATCCAACTACATCACATGTGACGCAAACGAGGCGGTGGCCTCAGTTGCTTACCGGCTCAACGAGCTGATCGCCATCTATCCGATCACGCCTTCATCGAACATGGCAGAGGTCTGTGATGAATGGGCCGCAGTTGGCCGAACCAACCTTTGGGACCAGGTGCCCCGAATTGAGGAAATGCAGTCGGAAGGCGGAGTCGCCGGCGCCGTGCATGGCGGTTTGCTCGGTGGGGCCCTAACGACCACCTTTACCGCCTCACAAGGTCTGCTTTTGATGATCCCCAATCTCTACAAGATTGCCGGTGAATTACTCCCTTTCACGGTGCATGTAAGCGCCCGGGCCTTGGCGGCCCAGGGACTTTCGATCTTTGGCGACCATCAGGATGTCATGGCCTGTCGAGCGACAGGTTGTGCCCTCTTGTGTAGCAACAGCCCCCAGGAAGCGCATGACTTCGCCCTCATTTCTCATGCGGCAAGTTACAAGTCCCGGGTCCCGTTTATTCACTTCTTCGATGGTTTCCGCACTTCTCATGAGGTCCAAAAAATCACCACGCTCTCCGACGATGACCTTAAAGCCGTCATAGATGAATCTGACATCGCCTCCTTTCGCTCCCGGGCGATGACGCCGGACCGGCCAACTTTACGTGGCACCGCGCAAAACCCCGATGTCTACTTTCAGGGGCGTGAAGCGGTGAATCGTTTCTACGAGAGTATTCCTGATATCGTGGAAACCATGATGGATCGTTTCGCCGCGACCACCGGTCGACGCTATCACCTGTTCGATTACCACGGTCATCCTGAGGCCGAACGCGTGGTTTTTGCCATGGGCAGTGGAGTCGAGACCATCATCGAGACCGTAGACTGGATGGTCGCCCAAGGCGAAAAAGTCGGGGTGATTGCCGTGCGATTGTTTCTCCCTTTCCACTTGAAGTCGTTCCTCGCAGCTCTGCCAAAGACCGTAAAGGCCATCGCTGTGTTGGACCGCACGAAAGAGCCCGGCTCGCTCGGCGAACCGCTGTATCTAAACGTCGTAGGGGCACTGGCGGAGGGTCGTTCGGCCCTGGCCGGCTCCCCTCGCGTTGTTGGCGGTCGCTACGGCCTGGGCTCAAAGGAATTTACTCCCGGCATGGTCCGAGCTGTATATGACCATCTAAACGATTGGGAACCCAGCAACCACTTCACCATCGGAATCAACGACGATGTCACCGGCACATCGCTGAACTACGATCCTGATTTCAACATTGAGGGATCGGATGTACGTCGCTGTGTCTTTATTGGACTCGGAGCAGACGGGACGGTCGGGGCGAATAAAAATTCCATCAAGATCATTGGGGAACAGACTCCAAATTACGCTCAGGGTTATTTCGTCTACGACTCAAAGAAATCTGGCTCGATGACGATTTCGCATCTGCGATTCGGTCCGAAGCCCATTCGGGCGCCCTACCTGATTCAGCAGGCCGACTTTGTGGCGTGCAGCCAGTTCAGTTATGTGGGACAGGTCGATGTGCTGGGCTACGCCGCCCCCAAGGCTACAGTGCTGTTGAACTCGCCTTATGCCGCCAACGAAACTTGGGCAAAACTGCCTCGCGAATGGCAGCAGACCCTGATCAGTCGAAACCTTCGACTCTTCGTCATCAACGCCACACAAGTTGCACATGACAGCGGTATGGGCCGGCGCACCAACACCGTGCTCCAAACCTGCTTTTTTGCGCTTTCCGGTGTGCTCCCACAGGAAGAAGCCATCTCCGAGATCAAGAAAGCCATTAAGAAGACCTACGGACGCAAGGGCGAACAGATCGTCAAAATGAACTACGCCGCCGTCGATGCGGCCCTGGCCGGCATGGAAGAAGTGAACATTCCTGCCCAGGTTGACACCACCGCCACTGTCAGCATACCGCCCGCATATAAGGGTGCTCCGGAATTTGTTAAAACAGTGACCGCCAAATTGCTGGCCAACCAAGGTGATCTCATGCCGGTAAGCGCCATGCCGCTTGACGGTTGTTGGCCCACGGGCACAGCTCGCTTCGAGAAACGTAATATTGCTTTGGAAATTCCGGCCTGGGATCCCGCCATCTGTATCCAGTGTAACAAGTGTGTCCTGATCTGTCCCCACGCTGCAATCCGGGCCAAGTTCTATGAACCCGATCAGTTGGATAATGCCCCCGAAGAATTTCTATCGGCGGCATTCCGATCCAAGGAAATTCCTGATCAACGCTACACCATCCAAGTCGCACCGGAGGATTGCACGGGTTGCTCTCTCTGCGTCCAAGTCTGCCCCGCCAAAGACCGCACCAACCCACGCCACAAGGCCATCGACATGGTGGCGCAACCTCCCCTGCTTGAGGCCGAACGCAAGAACTGGGATTTCTTCCTCGATCTGCCGGATCCGGATCGCACCAAGATTGATGCCAGCACGGTCAAGGGCTCACAATTCATGACGCCATTGATCGAGTTCTCCGGGGCATGCGCAGGTTGTGGTGAAACCCCTTATCTCAAGCTCCTCACACAACTCGTCGGTGATCGGCTCCTTATCGCCAATGCCACTGGTTGCTCATCGATCTACGGGGGCAATCTGCCCACGACGCCCTATTGCTCCAACAGTGATGGACGCGGGCCGGCCTGGGCCAATTCGCTCTTTGAGGACAATGCCGAATTCGGCTTTGGTTTGCATCTCGCGATGGAACAGCGCAGCCGCACGGCTCGCGAACTCCTGCAACGCCTCGCACCGCAGGTGGGGCTGGAACTCGCTGCATCATTATTGGAAGCACCACAGTCCACCGAGACTCATTTTGCAGAGCAGCGCGCCCGGGTCGAAAAACTGCGCGGGCAACTCACTCCATTGGACAGTGTCGATGCCCATCGTTTGCTCCCCTTGATTGATGATCTGGTTAAAAAATCTGTCTGGATCGTCGGAGGAGATGGTTGGGCTTACGACATCGGCTATGGCGGGCTCGACCACGTGCTGGCTTCGGGCGCCAACGTCAAAGTGCTCGTTCTGGATACCGAGGTTTACTCGAATACCGGCGGGCAATCTTCGAAAGCAACCCCGATGGGCGCCGTTGCCAAGTTTGCCTCCAACGGCAAGGGCACGGCCAAAAAGGACCTGGCTCTCATCGCCATGCAATACGGCCATGTCTACGTGGCAAAAATCGCCATGGGCGCAAAGGACAGCCAGACAATGAATGCCTTGCGAGAGGCCGAAGAATACGACGGTCCCGCCCTGATCATTGCCTACTCCCATTGTATCGCACACGGGTATCCGCTGCACCTCGGCGTCGAACAGCAAAAGCTTGCCGTTAATTCAGGATACTGGCCGCTGTTCCGCTACGATCCAAGACTGGCAGCCAAAGGAGAGAACGGTTTCAAACTCGATTCCGCACCACCCAAGACAGACTTGGCCCAATTCATGGGTAACGAGACGCGCTTCGGTATTCTCAAGAATGTCGCCCCAGCTCGGGCATCCGAGCTTGCCGTGCAAGCCCAGGCTCAGGTCCATGAGCAATACGCCCTCTATCAACGCCTCGCGGCGGTCCCCACCAAACCCGCCTCAGAGAACAACTAATCTGCGATACCATGAAACTCACAACCAATTATCTCGGTCTTAAGCTTCGCAATCCACTGATCGTCGGCGCATCGCCATTGGCGGATAACACTCATGTCGCCCTGCAGTTGCAGGATGCCGGGGTCGGCGCCATCGTCATGCGTTCGCTCTTTGAAGAGCAAATCGACTATGAGCAACGCGCGCTCACTCATCATATTGAGAGTTCCGCGGAGAGCAGCTCGGAGGCGACTTCGTTTTTCCCCCGCTATGAGGAATACCAGTTCACTCCGGATAATTACCTGCGCCAGATCGGTGAACTTAAGAAAACCCTCGAGATTCCGATCATCGCTTCGCTCAACGGTTACCGACCCGGAGGTTGGACCGACTATGCCCGTAATCTTGAGCAAGCCGGTGCCGACGCCATTGAACTCAATTTGTATCAATTGGTGACCAACCCCGAGGTTTCCGGCGAAGAGATCGAATCCGATATGCTGAAAACCGTGAGCAGTGTCACCAGCAGTGTGAAAATTCCCGTGACGATCAAGCTCTCGGCCTTCCACACCTCGATCGCCCAATTCATTCTATCCCTCGAACAGGCCGGAGCCGCTGGATCGGTGATCTTCAACCGTTTCTACCAACCGGACTTGGATATCGAAGAACTTGAAGCCGAGCCTCAGCTCAAACTATCCGACTCCAGCGAATTGCTGTTACGACTTCGCTGGTTGGCGATCATTTCGCCCCATCTCAAAGGCTCACTCGGTGCCACTGGCGGTGTGCATACCACGGAGGATCTGGTGAAGACCCTCATGGCGGGTGCGGATGGCGTGCAACTCGTTTCAGTGCTGCTCAAACAAGGACCCAAAGCCATAACCAGCCTGCTAAAGGGTCTCGAGGACTGGATGAGTGAACACGGTTACGAAAGCATCGATGAATTGCGCGGAGCCATGAATCTTAGCCGTTGCCCTGACCCGAGTGCATTTGAACGAGCCAATTATCAACGAATACTGCAAAGCTGGAAAGTGTAAGTAGCTGCACTAAAGTATATTAGGCCGTAATCTCTGGCGGCCAAATGCTCTCATGTCCAAGGGTGATGGGATTTGGTGTCCCCCCATCAGGTAGATTAATGGGAGGGTAGTATTGGAGCCATATGCCCTTGGATTAGGGCGATTGTCGGTGTCCACGAGACCTAGCCGATGCAACGCATATCATTATGCAAACCATAACTATACGCGTCACTTCATCTGAGCATGAATAATTTGTGACACACATTTCCCTTCCCAATCCCTATAAAAGAAGCCCCAATCACAACATATGCGGACTTGATCCGCTCCTATTCAACCTGCGAAGCTTGTAAGACATGAGTAACAACGCCCATCGAGATAAAGCCACAACCACCCCCAGTCCCAGTGGCAAGCCCCGTTATCCCGGCATCCGTGTCACCTGCAATGGCAACTATCTCGTCACGCAATACGTGGAGATACGTATCACTGACGGAGGGATTTTCTATCCCATCACACCTTCGACTGAAGGTGGCGAAATTTATCAACAATCATTCGCACAGGGTGAACTCAATGTTTGGGGGCAGCAAAAAATCGCCGTCGAAACCGAAGGTGAACATGCCGCGCAGGGTGGAGCCACCGCGTTTGCCATTCAAGGTCACCGGGCGGTCAACTTTACTTCCGGTCAGGGTCTCGTCTACGCCATGGAGCAGTATTACCATGCTCCCGGCAAATTATCGACCATGGTGCTGCAAGTCGGGGCCCGCGCCCTGACCAAGCAGGCGCTCAACGTTCATTGCGGCCACGATGATTTCTATGCCGCACTCGACACCGGATGGACCATGTTGATGGCCCGGGATGCCCAGCAGGCGGCCGACCAAGGTATTATCCTGCGCAAGGTCAACGAGCTCTCGCTCAATCCCGGCATGAATATCCAGGACGGCATGCTTACGACGCACTCGGAACGCATGTATCTGGCCCCTGAGTCCGAGTTTCTCCGCGAGTATCTCGGCGCCCCGGCTGACATGATCGAGTGCCCCACCCCAGCCCAACGCGAGCTCTTCGGTCCAACCCGTCGTCGCGTGCCGAGCATGATGGATCTCAAGAATCCAGTGTTGCTTGGCCCGGTTCAGAATCAGGAGCACCACATGAATGGCGTGGTAGCGCGCCGCAATAATTTCAACGAACCCATTCTCGGAATGCTGGAAAAGGCATACGAAGAATTCGGTCAACTCACGGGTCGCCACTACGGATTCGTTTCGGAATACAAAACTGAGGATGCCGACACCGTGTTTGTTTCCCTCGGCTGTGCCGCTGACAACATCGAGGCAGCCTGTGACTACCTGCGCGAGCAGCGCAATGCCAAGGTGGGTTCGATCCACATCAATGTCATCCGTCCCTTCCCTGAAGCCGCGGTCATCGAAGCGTTGCGAGGAAAGAAAAATGTCATCGTGCTTGAACGGACAGACGAAGGCATGTCCGGCGATAATCCATTGGCGCGCGATATCCGAGTCGCCCTCAGCAAAGCCAATGAAGTCACCAAGTTTGGCACTGTCACCGGGTTGCCCGCACTTGGGCCCGATGAGACACCCCGGATTTTCCGTGGAGCCTACGGTATCGGGTCACGTGATTTCCGTCCCGAACACACGCTCGGGGCGTATGAGTTTGTCACCGGTCAGACCAAGCGCACCGACGGCCGCAGCGCGGCCGATGGAGCCACCTTCTTCGTGCTTGGGGTCGACCATCCTTATGCGGCCATCAGTAAGGACACCCCTTCCCTTTTGCCCGAAAACGCGATTGCCGTTCGCTTTCACTCCATCGGTGGCTGGGGCATGATCACCACCGGCAAAAACCTCGGCTCCATCATCGGTGACTTCGGCCAATTCATATCCGAGCAAGACCCCACCTACGACGCCGACGGCACGCTCCTCGACAAACTCTTTGTCATGGCGAATCCGAAATACGGATCGGAAAAGAAAGGCGCACCCACCAACTACTACCTCACCGTTGCGCCTTCAGAGATCAAAGTGAACTGCGAGTTGAACCACGTGGATGTGGTCCTGTGCTGTGACCCCAAGGCTTTCACTCACACCAATCCGGTCGAAGGCCTGAAAAAAGGCGGCTCGCTGGTTTGGGAATCCAACGAGGCCCCCGATGTTGCTTGGCAGCGCATCCCGGCAAAATACCGCCAATGGATTCAGGACAACAAGATTCGCATCTTCATCCTGCCCGGTTTTGAAATCGCCCGCAAAGCGACCGACCAGACGGAACTCCAATTGCGGATGCAGGGAAATTCCTTCCTCGGCGCCTTTTTCCGCGTCTCCCCCTTTCTGAAAACTTTCGGTATTTCCGAGGACCAATTCCAAAAGGTCGTCCACAATCAATACGTCCGAAAATTTGGACGCTTTGGCGACGCCGTGGTCACATCCAACATGACGGTGATGAACGAAGGTTTCTCCCGGGTGACCGAAATTCAATACGGCCAGACTGGTGACCCTGACCGGTCCTCAATGCGCAACCCGCTGCTAGCCCCAATCGGTGAGCATAATTTTCCGCCCACGTCCGGATGCGAGACAACAGGATGTGGCAGTGTGCCGATGCCGGCTGGTCAAACCGCGCGGGCGCCGTTTCAGTCCATGGCCAAATTCGACTCCGAATTTCGAGCCGGACTTGGCTACCACCAACCCGCGGGTGCCTTCGCATCGGTCGGCGTCATGGGGGCCGGCACCGGCGCCACGCAGACGAAATACGTGGCCCGCCGCGAGACCCCCATTTACATCGCGGAAAACTGCACCCAATGCATGGAGTGCATCACCGCATGTCCGGACACTGCCCTGCCCAACACGGCGCAGGATGTCTCCACCGTTCTCAAGACGGCCGTCAACAATTACGTGACCGATCGCGACGATCGCATGAAGTTCGGCACTGAGCTGGTCGATCTCGAAGCTCGCGCCCGCGAGAAGATGAAGGAATCCGTCAAGGCGAAGAGTAATGTGCCTTTCAAGGATATCATTCGCCAAGAAGTCACGGCACTCAGCACCATCTCGGACAAGGCCAAAACCGAATTGGTCAACATCATCGATAAACTTCCGCTGTCCTATGGTAACGTTCCGGCTATCTTCCGTTCACTTGAGAACAAGAACCCCGGCAGTGGTGGACTCTTTTCCATCTTCGTTTCCGATCTCTGCAAAGGCTGCGGAGAATGCGTCCAAGTCTGCGGCGACCACGATGCTTTGCGCATGACCCGTGAGACCGAAGAAATAAACGCTGAGCTTGCTACCGCCCAGGTGTTCTCACGGCTGCTGCCCGACACACCGCAGAAGTTTCTCGGACTCTATGATGATGACGATGCGGCCAGTTCACGCGAAGCCGCCCTCCGCAACCACCTTATGGTCCGGCGTAATTACGAGGCCCTGGTCTCGGGCGACGGCGCATGTGCGGGCTGTGGTGAAAAGAGCATTCTACGCTCCGCTGCCTCCGTCACCGAAGCTTACATGCGTCCGTTGTATCACAAGAAGGCCGATCGCCTCCGGGCCAAAGCGGCCAAGCTCGGATCCGAAGGTGAGAATAAACTCGCGGCTCTCAAATCCCGCAGTGAAACCGAATACGCGCTCTACCGTAAGACCTTTGCCCATGTCATCGTCGGGCTGGGAGGAGAAACCGACGCTGATACCGATAAACGTATCGCCGATTATGAAGCCAAGCAAGGTGCCATCACCGACCAGCAACTTATCGACGGTTTAATCGCGGTTCTTGAGCAGGACGCGTTTAACCACAAGGACCTGCAAGCTGTGGACGGCCAGCGTGCGAACGGTATGTCTGTGATGATGATGGGCGCGAGCACGGGCTGTAACACGGTCTACGGCTCCACACCGCCCGCCAATCCGCATCCCTACCCTTGGATGAATTCACTTTTCCAGGACGGGGCTACCATTTCGTGGCTCATGGCTGAGTCTGTGATTCTTAATCACGCCCGTCGTTCGGTCTCCCCCGAGCGGATGGTGGACGCCTTGCTTGACCGCACGGAAAACGTTTCCACCGAAGCAGAGTATTTCACGCTCACCCGGCTCGACGATGCCCTCATGACCGATCAGGAGATTCGCGAACTTCCGAAAGTTTGGGTGGTCGGTGGTGACGGTGCCCTCGGCGACATCGGATTCCAAAATGTTTCCAAGGTCGTGCTGCAAAACCGCCCCAACGTGAAAATCCTCATGCTGGATACGCAGGTTTACTCCAACACGGGAGGTCAAAACTCCGACTCCTCCACGATGCTCGGCGGTTACGACATGAACCAATTCGGAGCGGCCTCACAGGGTAAATTGATCGAAAAGAAAAATGTCTCCGAGGCATTCACCAGCGGTCATGGCTCACCCTATGTGGCCCAGGTTTCCATGGCCAATGCGGCCAAACTCTACAAAGCCATGCTCGATGGTCTCGAATATCGGGGCACCGCCTTCTACCAGGCTTACACCACCTGCCAACCTGAACATGGCGTCGCTGACAACATGAGCGCCGACCAAGCGAAGATGGTCCGGGATGCTCGTGGCATGCCGGAGTTCGTCTTCAATCCGCGTAACGGCGAAACCTCACAGGAAGCCTTTAACCTTAAGGGCAACCCGAGCATCGATCGCGACTGGTGGCGCACGAAATATTCGACCACGGGAGAGGAATATAGTTTTGGCGTAGGTCACTGGGCTATCACCGAAGCGCGCTTCCGCAAGCACGTGAAAAAGGTCAAAGCCGAGGACGTTGCGAAGTTTACTCTGCTGGATGATCAACTCGTCTTCATCACCCAGGACGATGTGATTCACCGCCGGGTCTTTGATTCAACGCACCGCAGTTTCGTGGGTAATTTCGATTGCTATATCCAAGCTGAGGAACACGGCAAAATGAACTATTACACCGTGTCACGCCAGATGGTGCTATTCGCCGTCGAACGTCGCAAAGCCTGGCGCATGCTCCAGAGTAAAGCTGGTCTAATCAACAAAGACTACCTCGCTCAAAAGGCATTACTGGCAAAGCTCGACAAGGGTGAGTTGCAGTTGGATGACGCCAAGTCTCGGACGCAGGAGCTTATTGCCGCCGAGTTGGCCGCCATTAATCAAAAATAATTGACCGACTAATAATCGGGCCAGCAACGCCTCAGCCTCTTTATCGGCTGGGGCGTTTTCATGTCCGGATCAAACCCTGTTGGTCAAACGAGACTCCACCCCAGTCCTGCAATGCCACAAATGAGAATCACGGCCATCATATCAAGTTTGCCCCATTGCATCGCGATAAATGCGGTCAGGCCGACAACAAGGACAAACCCATCCATTCCTCCCGTTTCCGGAAACAGGACATGCATGCCAAACCAAACGGTTAGATTTAGAATCACTCCCACGACTGCAGCTGTCACGGCCGAGAGGGCCGCCTTAAGGCGCACATCGTCATATGCCTGCTCCACGTAAGGGGCCCCCAGCAGAATGAATAGATAGGTGGGCACAAAGGTGACCCACGTCGTCATCATGGCCCCCATGGAAGCCGCACCGAGTTGACTAAACCCACCACTGTGCTGCCAAGCGGCGACAAATCCGACAAATTGGACGATCATGATCAAAGGTCCCGGGGTGGTTTCGGCAAAAGCCAAGCCATCAAGCATCTGGCCAGCCCCCAGCCAGTGATAGTTCTCAACTGCTTGTTGACCGACATACGGCAACACCGCGTAAGCACCACCAAAAGTCACCACCGCCGCTTTACTGAAGAACCATCCCAATTGCGTCAAAGTGCTGTCCCAACCCAGCCAAAAACCAACCAGCACAATGGGAGCGAACCAGACCAACCCGCCAATCGTCGCCGTTCTTAAGGTCTCTCTCCAGTTCACTTTGTTTCCCCCAACCAAAGAGGGAATCGAATCAACGGCAGCACCTCCAAATTGGGAGGGCATCCAGCGGCCGCCAACAAACCCCACCAGGAGAGCCCCAAAGACAATGAGGGGAAATGGCAGATGCAAAAAATACAAGCCGACGAATGCAACCACGGCCAGCCCCCAGGCTGTCGGAGTCTTCAATGCACGACGTCCGATTCGGAGCAGCGCCGCCGCAACGATCGCCAACACGCCTGCCTTTAATCCATGAAAAACAGCCGCGACAGCCGGCACGGCACCGTAGGCCAAGTAAACCCAACTCAAGCCCCAGAGAATCCCAATGGCCGGCAGAATGAAGAGAATCCCCGCCGCCAAAGCTCCACGCACTCCATGCAGCAACCATCCACAATAAGCCGCCAACTGCGTCGCCTCCGGTCCGGGGAGCAGCATGCAGAAATTCAACGCATGTAGAAAACGCGACTCCTCAATCCATTTTCGGCGATCCACCAGCTCACGATGCATGATCGCAATCTGCCCTGCCGGACCACCAAAGCTAATAAACCCCAATTTGATCCAAAAAAGCAAAGCTTCTCTAAATGTCGGTGAGCGCACTGAACTACTCAATCCCCGCATGCCAGGACGGCGAGCCGTTACTTATAAAAACCGCCTTTGAAAAAAATGACTACGATCTAGTCAGCCTTCCATCTGGGGAATGATCCCACCGGTCGCTTCACTGGGGATGTTGAGCCAACGAGCATTGTAGAGTCCGGTTTCAGCATCGCAGACGCGGCCATCCTTAAGCGTGTATTGATTGGGTGTGCTGGGTCTTTGCCCGGATAAATAGTCGGGCACGCGCAGTCGATCTGCTGCCAGTTGCCGGTGGGCCTGCTCCCACGAGAAGTTTGTTTCCAACATGGCTCTCAGCGTTTTCACCTGATCTGAGCAAGCGGGATCGTCCACACGGTTGATGGTTTCCTCCGGATCTTCATCCAGATTAAACAGCAATTCCATGCCCTGCTCAACTTGCACGTATTTCCAATCCCGAGTGCGCACGAGACGCATCGCATTCATGGGAGCCTGATCAGAATTCTGCCGATGATTGATCCGGATGCCGTAGTTGTAATACGAGGCGGGTGCAAACTCACGTGGAGCCATTTGCGAATCCAGTGTGCGCAGAACCTCGCTTTGATCGATGCCATCAAGTCCCGGGGGAATGGGGATGCCCGCCAGTGAACATGTCGTGGGGTATAGATCCATCAAAGAGATTGGGGCTCGCCATTGATGAGATCCTTCATGGATTCCGGGACCGGTGATCAGCAAGGGCACCGCAACGGACTGTTCATAGTAAACTTTTTTCCCCCACAGCCCGTGCCGGCCTATCATATCGCCATGGTCGGAAGTGTAGATGACTATCGTGTTCTCCAGCATCTCGGCGTTTTCCAGTCCGGTGAGTAGTTCGCCGATGCAATCATCGACAAAATCTGTGCTGGCATAAAACGCTTCCAATGCTGCTTGCTGTTCCGCCGGAGTGGGGTCGTCGGATTCGATCGCCAGTTTAGCGAATGGCTCCAAGTTACCGGGCTCGCCTTCTGCTAATTTGGGCAAGGGAACCTGACCCTTGTAACGGCGAATATACCGCCCCGGAGCAGTGAACGGGCTATGCGGCCGTGAGTAGGAAGCGCAGGCAAACCACGGTTGATCCGGATGCTGATCTTTATGCTCTTGCAGGGAAGCGAGCGACTCCCGGGTTACCACGACATCTTGCATCATGCTCTCGGGAACATCACTGATCCCGGCGCTTTTCACATGGGCATAGCCCGGGAAAAGATCAATCGGGTCAGGCTGATGGCCAAGACCATGACGCAGGTCTCCATACGGGCGGTGTTGAAACCCCTGGTGCTGGTCGCGCCCGCCGAAATGCATCTTACCCACGAGCAAAGTCATATAGCCATGGGCCGCGAAATGTTCCGGCCAAGTCGTGTGTTCCGGAAAGATCATCCAGTGATTGTTCCAACCCGCACAATTATGCGGTTCCTTGCCCGAAAGCATGCTCATGCGTGAGGGGGTGCAAACCGGGGAGGAGCACAGGGTCGTGGTGCAATGGATGCTGCGACGGGCCAGAGCGTCAAGATTCTGGGTTTGCACAATCTTATCCCCGGCAAAGCCGGCAAGGCACGCGGGGTGTTGATCGGTTTGGATCAAAAGGATGTTGGGTCGGATTGGCATGATAGAGGTATAAAGGGATTGGTCGGGTCAGGCACACTGAAACTACCAGTCAGGAAGGTGTGAAGCCGGGCGTACTGGGAGAGTTTATGTAGTCATGGTTGTTTGTTCTTACTTGGATCACTCCTCCCGGCGAAAAATCAAATGTGGGAGGTTTCATTGCCAACGAACAGCAATCACAGTGAAAGTGATCCATCTAATATGTGCAGCTATTTAATATCTACCGAAGGAGTCAGCGAACTGAAGCTGGCTTTTGAGCCTGGCCTGAAGTTCGAATCGGAAACCGTATGCCGAACTTTTCACCCTTCATACGTGGTGACCTCCAATGGAGTCTTATTGGTCTTCTGTCAGGGACGTGTGGGTGATGGATGGGATGATGACGTGAAGGTCACCTTGATGAACCGAAGTCGCGATTTTGGCCAAACTTGGGAGGGAGTCAGACCAATATTGGGATTGATGAACAATTTCTCCCATTCCTCCTACCTGACGGCCTCAGAATCGGGAGAAACCATTTCCATTCTCACCTGCGTGGATCTCAATGTGACCAAGCAGTATTACGGCCATGACTATGTCTTGATGAAGGCAAAGACCGGCATCGACATTGATACGGTTGGGCTGGAGACCGCTTGTGTCCTCTGCCGGTTTTACTCTGACGATGATGGTGAGACTTGGAAAAATGAACCCCTCACCGGTGAGAAGTCTCCACTAAACAAAAGCTATGCAGGAAGCACTCCGGTATGTTTCGATGCGGTCGGGCAGGTGAGCATCGTGAAAGAGGGTTCACACCAGGGCAGATATCTTATTGCAGGTTCGATATTCGTCGTTCCGAAAGGTGAGGCTCTGACGAATAATTTCCGTAATTACGCCAATAGCGGATCAGCTGTCATCTACAGTGATGACCAAGGTAGTTCCTGGCATATGGACGGTTTAATCGCCGATTATATGGGAAATGAAGCGTCAGTGGCGTCTATCTCCAAAGGGAAGGAAATCCTCATGGTGAGACGGATCAAACCAGAGAGAATGTTAATTACTCATCCTCCCAAGTCTCAATTTAGACCAAAGTTTGGAGAACGAATCTTTCATAAAAGTACCGATTTCGGGCGCACTTGGTCGGAACCCTTCACCAAGGAAATCAGTGGGGTAAAATGCCATGGAACGATGGCAAAGGTGGGGCGGCGCATCTACTTTTCCATCCCCAAGGGATACGGACCCGACGCTGAAAAAGATTGGGACTACGGTCGAGAAAACGGAACCATCTACTTTAGCGATAATGATGGGGAAACCTGGTCACAAAAGGCCATCGAGCAGGGCACCTATTCCTACAACACGGTGGGGCAATTAACCGGCATATATCGGATCACTTTCTACTCTCGCGGCAATATGGGTGAAGCGGGAATCGGCTATCGTATATTTACTGATGCCTGGCTCGACAGCTGATTGCGGTTTTAGCCTCAAATATCAATGCACCGGGGCGATCCACGATCGCGAAGTCAACCTACCCCACACGCAAAGTGTGATTCGGCATGGCCGCTGGTTAGATTCCGCCGAGTGTCTCCCAGACAAAGCAGCCTTTAGGGAAACATCTGAAGGACCGCAACCAACAACAAGCTGGCACCAATCACAGTGAAGAACATGGGCATCATTTGCGCCCATCGAATCCGTCGTGCCATAGCGGCACTCTCGAGTCTTCCGTCCTTGAGCTTGTCTTCAAGTCGGGAGATGCGATGGGGTAAATCCCATTGCAACCATGCAGCGGTGAGGCTGATGATAAATCCCAAGATACCAATGAATTGAGCTGTGCTATGTGCCACGGGGATACTCTCTGCAATGTGACTAATGAACCCCACTGGAATGGCGAGCAATATTGATACGCGGGTCATGGCATCTACCTCATATGATTCGAGCTTTGCACAATGTCCCAGCCCATATATCCAATTTGACCATGACCAGCCGAGTAGATGATCCCGCAATTTTGCAGATTGAGCGACCGCACGCTAGTCTGTGGACCTACTATATTCTGGGTTGCCTCGCCATCCCGCCTCTATTTCCCATTCTGATCATCCCTGCCTGGTTTCGCTATCACACGATGCGTTACCGCTTCACCGACGAAGGAATCTCCATGAGTTGGGGTATTCTTTTTCGCAGGCAGATTATCATCAATTACGCTCGTATTCAGGATATCCACTTGCGCTCTAATTTCGTCGAACGCTGGCTCGGGCTATCTCGTATTCTCGTGCAAACAGCCAGCGGCAATGCCGGCGCCGAAATGGCCCTGGAAGGCCTGAAGAATTTCGAAGCCGTCCGCGACTTTCTTTATTCAAGAATGCGGGGCGTTAAGGATCACCCGTCGACCAATAAGCTGGAGTCATCTGCCCCGCAGGAGGATGAACTCGCCCAGACTCTACGTGAAGTCGCCGCCGAAATCAGGTCACTACGCACGGCGTTGACCGATAAAGGGGATACTCCCGATGCTTGACTGGAGCCGTACCCAAATCTTCCGGGTCCTGAAGGTGCCCGCCCAGCCCACACCTCCGATGGGAGCTCCTGGCTCGGTCAGGATATTTCGGGCCAGTCCCAATTATTATAAGGTTCTATGCATTGGGTGGGGTTTTGCGCAAATAGGCGCAGTAATGGGTATAATGTTTTCACTGTGGTTTCTCCAAAGTGTGGACGAAGCGATCTCCAATCCGAGGATAGCCACACCTCAGACGGTCCAACCGGTGATCGCACCAAGCACGGTCGAGGACAACAATACTGAATCAGCACCTAAAACAGGTAAGAAAACCCGAAAGGGGAAACGCCGGGCTGAGCAAAAAATCGCGGCCATCCTATCCGGTTGGCCATCCTGGACCATCTTACTCATCCACTGGGCGGAATACGCAGCCATCGCGGGTTTCCTGATCCAGATACCCATCACCCTCGCTGCCGTGCGTTTGGAATACGAACAACATTGGTATATTGTGACCGACCGTAGCCTGCGTATCCGCACAGGACTGTTCTCTATTCAAGAGGCGACCATGAGCTTCGCCAATCTGCAGCAGGTTGAGGTCAAACAAGGACCTTTGCAGCGACTGCTCGGTCTCTCCGATGTGCGGGTGCAATCAGCCGGCGGCGGAGGGGGCGAATCTCATTCCAAAGGTAATTCTGATGATTCCATGCATACCGGTATTTTTCACGGAGTGAATAACCCCGATGAAATCAGAGACTTGATTCTGTTGAGGCTCCGTCAATTTCGCGCGGCGGGTTTGGGCGATCCAGATGACGAAGCCGCTCAGGGAAAACCGGAAGATGGCGAAGCCACACTGGCAGCAGCGCGGCAGCTACTTGATGAGGCGCGTAAACTGAGACAAAGCCTGAATACCTAACCCAAATGGGCCTGCGCTGAATGATCAGGGAATCCGCAATTCCATGCCGATCCGGAGTGAATTTTCATTCGTCATCTGATCACGATTGGCTTCGTAAATATCGCGCCACTTGGAGCGGTTGTTATAGTAATGCTGGGCCAATAAAAAAAGCGTGTCCCCCTTTACCACCATGTGACGGCGCGCATGAGCAGCATTCGCAGTCTGAGGCGGGTTCTCCGCTCCAAGGTTCGTAAGAATCGGTCTGCTTCCGATTGCCGGTTCAGGCGCGATCGAAATGGGCGAGTCTCCCGGTTGCACTCGCATGCGAGTCGTCGTTGGCTGGATGGCATTACCACGAGCAATCGCGAGCTCGGACCTGAGCTGCTCATTTTCCCGCTGAAGCTGTCCGACTTGCTCTATTATATTTAACCTCTCCGATTGATTCTCCATCGGATTGGCTGGTAGTGTCCGGGCAAATTCTCTCTTGGCGCTTTCCACCAGACCACGCACTTGCGAAGCTTGAGGAGAATTGGGCTGCCGTTCCAAATACTTACGGAAGTGATAAATAGCGGCGATGGGGTCTTTGATCTGCTGCAAACAGATGATGCCGGATTCGAGGTGCGACTCAGGAGCAGAATCCCCTCGTTTCTCGATTACTCTCAGGTAGGCCGCAAGGGCTTCCTGGCTGCGGCCCTGCTTCACCAAACGCTGGCCCAATCGATAATCGGACTCATCAATCTCAGCCCCGAGGGTTTGCCCACTTTGACGATCACAACCCGAAAACAGCAGCAAAATGGCCAAGGTTATCAGTCCAGACAGTCGGTTAACTAGCAAACGGTTTGGCATTGAGGTGGGAAAAGGGATTGAACGCGGAAGACTAAGGCGTAAATTCCGCAACCTGTCTACGCGACACAAACTATAAATGCCTCTCTCTCCGAAATCCATCCTCAGCCGCGCCCGCTCGTGTATTCGAATTGAAGGCGATGCACTGGCGGAGACCGCCCGAATGCTCGGGCCCGAGTTTGTGAAAACCGCAAATGCGATCGAGGAAATCCTCAATGAGGACGGTAAATTGATATTCAGCGGCGTAGGCAAATCCGCGCATATTGCCCAGAAACTGGCTGGCACTTTTAACAGCACTGGCGTGACCTCATCCTTTCTGGATGCCACCCAAGCACTGCATGGTGATCTTGGGCTGTGCAAAAAGGGCGATCTCGCCATACTCCTGAGCAACAGTGGTCAAACCGAGGAAGTATTGAAGCTGGTGCCAGTATTGAAGCGGGCCGGGGTAAAACTCGTCGCATTCACCCGCCATGCCAATTCCGACTTGGCCAAAAACACGGACTATCACCTGCTTTACCGAGTCCCGCGGGAAGCCTGTCCTTTGGAACTCGCCCCCACGGCCAGCACGACAGCCGCCATGGCATTGGGCGATGCACTGGCCATGGTGCTTTTGCAGGCCCGAGGTTTTACCCGCGACGATTTCGCCCTAAACCACCCCGGAGGCAACATCGGCGCCCTGCTCATCCACGTGAAGGACATCATGCGCACCGGTGATCAGGCACCCATCCTCCCGGAAACCAGCACAACTCAAGATGCCATCCTGGCCATGACCAAGGCGAAATGTGGTTGCATCGCTCTTGTCCGCCCGCGCTCGGGCAAACTCACCGGTATCCTGACCGATGGCGACTTCCGGCGCAGTGCGTTGACCGGTCCTGATTTCCTACAGAAACCAGTAAACCAATTCATGACCAGTTCACCTCGGACCATACGAGAAGATGCTCTGGCGGTCGAAGCCCTCAGTCTGTTTGAAAAGCACAAGATTGATGATCTGATTGTCGTAAATTCCCGTGGCAAACCTATCGGGGTCGTCGATGGACAGGATTTGCCCAAGCTGAAAATCGTATGACAAATCCTACACATATCGGCATCATAGGTATGGGCGGATTTGCCGGTTGGCATCACAACACGGTAGCCAGACTCGAAGAGCAAATGCAGGCAAAATTGATGTGCACATGTGACCCCCATGCGGGTGCATTTGCCACTGAACAGCTGAATTGGCAATTGGCATCCCGTGGCGTCAGCATTTTCCCCCATTATCGGCAGATGCTCGAGACCTGCGGTAAAGATCTCGACATGCTAGTGGTCCCCACCCCGATCAATTTGCATAGCGAGATGCATCGCGCCGGAGTTGAGGCGGGAATTCCAGTCTATCTGGAAAAACCACCCACCCTCGATTATCGTGAATTGGAGGAAATGATCTCACTCGATCAACAAGCGAACAAATCCACGCTGGTAGCCTTTAATTTTATCGTTGAGCAGCCGCGACTCGCGCTCAAGCAACGACTGCTTGACGGAGAATTTGGCGCAGTGACCGGAGCCAATTTGATGGCCCATTGGCCGCGACCAGCCGACTATTTCCTCCGCGTAGGATGGGCTGGCCGATTAATGATGAACGACCGCGTCGTGCTCGACTCGTGCTTCGGTAATGCCAACGCCCATTTTGTTCATAACATGCTCTTTTGGCTCGGAGCACCCGGACTTTCCAGCTGGGCACAGATCTCCACCGTCAAGGCTGAGCTCTACCGATCGCATGAGATTGAAGGAGCCGATACTTTTTTTGTGCAGGCTAAAACCACCGCAAACCAGACCATGCGCTTTGCGGTTACGCATGCCTGTGCGGGAGAAACCTCCCACTGCGAAACCTTGATCTGCGAAAAGGCCGAACTCCAATACATCGTGGGGAGTCACGCAGAGATTAGGTGGCGGGACGGTCGCACCGAGCGAATCGAAGTCGGACCTTTCGACGGCGTGACCGAAAATCATCTGGCTTACTATCGCTATCTACGGGGCGAATCCACGCGACCGGCAACCAGTCTGGTCGATTCGAGACCCTTCGTAATCCTCAATGATCTGGCCCATATCTCCAGTGGCCAAATCGCCGCCATACCGGCGGATCGTCTCACCCATGTGCGGGATGAAAAAGAGCAAAAGGATTATATCAACGTCGCTGGTATAACCGGGGTCATTGAGCGCTTCTTACAGAATGGTGACTGGCCCGGAGCCAATGGTTGGAACCGCGACTCTGGTATCTCGGTTACTCCGGACGATCTTCCCCGTTTTCATGACACGGTTCGTCACATGCTAGACGCAGTGGCGCATTGATATTTTTCGTTAGTTGGGCAAGTTGAGACCATGGCCGTGCCCTCATTTCAATATCAGGATCCTTTCCCCTTGGGGACTGACGATACCGAATACCAATTACTTTCCCAAGAAGGTATCAAAACGGCGGAATTTGATGGCCGTGAAATACTGCAGGTCGCACCAGAGGCCCTGGCTTTCCTCGCCCAACATGCATTTCACGATTGTTCCTTCATGTTGCGCTCAAAGCATCTGCAGCAAGTCGCGGCCATCCTCGACGATCCAGATGCCAGCACCAATGATCGATATGTTGCTCTGACGCTCCTCAAAAACGCCGAGATCGCGGCCCAAGGAATTCTGCCATTTTGTCAGGATACCGGCACGGCGATCATCATGGGTAAGAAAGGTCAGCAAGTTTGGACTGGCGCCAACGATAGCGAATGGCTGAGCCGCGGCGTATATGAATGTTACACGAAAGAAAATCTTCGCTACTCCCAGACCGCGCCGATCGACATGTTCAAGGAAACCAACACCGGCACTAATCTACCGGCCCAGATCGATCTCTACGCCACCGAAGGCACCGAATATAAATTTCTGTTTGTCGCCAAGGGAGGAGGATCCGCGAACAAAACCTTCCTCTTTCAGGAGACCAAGGCACTGCTGAATCCGAAAAGCCTGGAAAAATTTATCGTCGATAAGATGGGTCAACTCGGCACCGCCGCTTGCCCGCCATATCACCTAACTTTCGTCATCGGCGGCACCAGTGCGGAGACCTGCCTGAAAACCGTGAAGATCGCCTCAACCAAGTATCTTGATTCACTCCCCACCAGCGGCAATGAACACGGACGAGCTTTTCGCGATATCAAACTCGAGGACAAAGTATTACAACTCGCTCAAGCCACCGGCATCGGCGCCCAATTTGGCGGCAAGTATTTCGCACTCGATGTTCGGATTATTCGTCTGCCCCGTCATGGAGCCTCATGTCCGGTCGGTATGGGCGTCTCCTGCAGTGCAGATCGCAATATAAAAGCAAAGATCACCAAGGAGGGCATATTCCTCGAGAAACTCGAAACCGATCCCGGCCGCTTCGTGCCCGCCAAGGAACGCACGCTGAAAACCGACCACGTCGTGAAAATCGACCTCAACCGGCCGATGACCGATATCCTGGCCGAACTTTCCAAGCATCCCGTCACGACCCAGTTACTATTAAGTGGCCCGATGATTGTTGCCCGCGATATTGCCCACGCGAAATTGAAGGAGCGCATCGATTCCGGCCAAGGTTTGCCTCCATATCTGAAAGATCATCCGGTCTATTATGCTGGCCCCGCAAAAACTCCCAAGGGATATGCTTCCGGTAGCTTTGGGCCAACCACCGCCGGACGCATGGATAGTTACGTCGATCTCTTCCAGTCCCACGGCGGTTCCAAGATCATGCTAGCCAAGGGGAATCGTAGCCCTCAAGTCACCCGGGCCTGTAAGCAGCACGGCGGATTCTACCTCGGCAGTATCGGTGGTCCGGCCGCGATTTTGGCCAAAGAGAATATCAATAAAGTTGAGGTTCTTGAATATCCCGAACTGGGCATGGAAGCCATATGGCGAATCGAAGTGCAGGATTTCCCTGCCTTCATATTGGTGGATGATAAGGGTAACGATTTTTACGCCGATGGCTGCGGTGCGTGTTTGCCTAAAAAATAATACCTGAACGGGCATTCAGTCGCCAACTACCGTGATGACCAATTGTCGCGGTTGAGCATCGTAACGGTGTTCCCATAAATACACCCCTTGCCATGTGCCCAACATCAATTGCCCATCGCTGAATGGGATACTTTCACTCGTGCGGGTGAGGGCCATCTTGATGTGGCTGGGCATGTCATCCGCCCCTTCATGGGTATGGGTAAAATGGGGATCTCCTTCCGGCACCAGACGATTCAACCAAGCCACCAAGTCCTGCCGGGCTGAAGGATCGGCATTCTCCATGATCACGAGACTGCAACTCGTGTGCTGACAGAACACCGTGAGGACGCCATTGATCTGGCCGCTCGACTGCAAAACGCCGTCTAATTCCCGTGTAATCTCGTGCAGATCACCGCCCCGTGATTGCACCACAAGGTTTTGTTGAGTCACCGCCATACTGCCAGCAGAGCCAAAACCGCCTAAGCCGACAAGCTTTCACCCGTGGGGCTTCGTCATTGTGGCAGGATCCAAAGCCCGGTCGAGCGAATCCACCGTCATGAGTCCGCGTTCCAGCACAACCGTCCGCAAGCTCCGACCGCTTGCCAAAGCCTCCTTGGCCACACTCGCCGCCTGATCATAACCTATGTGCGGATTCAACGCCGTGACCAGCATGAGTGATCGTTCCATCTGCTGTCGGCAATGTGCTTCATCGGCAACCAGCCCTTCAACACACCTTTCCGCAAAAACCCGGGTTCCATTAGCCAGGCAATGCACCGCATCATGCAGACAGTGTGCCATCAGTGGCAGGGTGACGTTGAGTTCAAAGTGACCATCACGTCCACCCATGACCACCGAGTGGGTCAAACCCTGCACATAAATACAGACCTGCACCAACATCTCGCTCATCACCGGATTTACCTTGCCCGGCATGATGGATGAACCCGGTTGTGTTGCCGGCAGCTTTAATTCCGCCAAGCCGGCCCGTGGTCCTGAGCCCAACCAACGGATGTCATTTGCAATCTTGGTGAGGCTAACCGCCACGGTCGCAAGTATACCGGCAACTTCCACACAATCATCGCGGGCTCCCTGTGCCTCGAAGTGATTGGCTGCCTCGCAAAACTTTATCCCCGTTTCCTCGCTCAACAAGGCACACACCCGCGCTCCAAATTCAGCATGCCCGTTGATCCCGGTGCCAACGGACGTACCACCCACGGCCAGCTCACCCAATAGCGCAATGGCCCGCCCAACCCGTGCTACTGCTTTGTCGACTTGTGCAGCATAACCGGAAAATTCCTGCCCCATGGTCAATGGGGTGGCATCCATCAAATGGGTGCGCCCGATTTTATAGATTCTGCCAAACTCGGCCTGTTTTCGCGTTAGGGCTTTCCGGAGCCGACCCAGGGCCGGATGAAGATCATCCCGGAGCGCGAGAGCCAAACTCACGTGCAATACCGTGGGGATTATGTCATTGGAGGATTGGCCGCAGTTCACGTCATCATTGGGATGCACGGCCTTGGCATTGCCGGACAATTGCGCCGCCCGCCGGGCAATGACCTCGTTGGCATTCATATTGGTCGATGTGCCCGAGCCCGTTTGAAACACATCAACGGGAAAATGTGCGGTCAACTTACCGGCGTAAATTTCCCGGGCAGCTCGCTGGATCAAGGCGCTCTTTTCCGTAGAAATCCGACCGAGATCAGCATTGGCTTGGGCGGCCAACGCCTTCACCAGACCCAAGCTGCGAATGAACGGTTCGGGCAGAGGTTTGCCACTGATGGGGAAATTCTCCACCGCCCGCTGCGTCGAGGCACCCCATAATGCCTCGTCTGGAACCCGTATCTCACCCAAGGAATCATTTTCGGTACGCATGTTGATAGTGATAACGTTTGAATCCCGAAAAAGCAAAAAGCCCCACTGAATCAGAGGGGCTATTGTAGGCAGGTTGTGCGCAGAAATTAGAACTTAATGGCAAATTGATCAGCCCTTACGCCGAAACGACTGATGCTGTCATACATGCGTTCTTCTGTCAGAGTGCGACTTATCCGCTGGCTCGAGACTTTTTGATCCATATTGCCCGAGGAGTAACTAGCTGAAGTCAACGCACTCGCCAATAAACGATTCGAGCGTCGACTCTCTCTGGGGGCCTGAACTCGGGCTAAAGGATCAACCGCTTGGTTTTTGACCCGAGGAGCAAGCAATGAATCCATCCCGGATACCCGGTCCATCATCTGAACCAATTCAGGAGCACTCGCTTTCACCGCTTCCAAGTTGGCAGCAATTACTCGCGCGGCCGGAGAATAGGCTTCTTCAACATGAGCTCCACCGCTCAGCATGGACACCATATCAGAAACCTGATCAGGAGTCGCGTCAGTCGATTTGGATTGCTGGTTTGCACTGGTGGTATGAGAAGCGACCACATCCAAGGAATCGACATTAGCAGTCTGTTCAATTGTGCCGATAGGTTTGTCAGGGCTAATAACAGCTACCGCTGATCCTGGCATGGTATCCACCTTGGTAATCACTACACTGGGAGAAAACTGGGCATCCACGGCTTCAGGGAGACGATAATCCCGCACGGATAAAAAGGTAAGAGCCAATATCGCCGTAGCGCCCACAGGCAGTTGATATCGGGCTACACGAGAGCTGATACGAATAAATGGAGCCCACCATGGTCGTGGTTCGACGATAGCAGCCAGTTGTTTGGTGCGTAAATCACGCTCAAATTGTTGCCAAAATTCCGGTTCAGGCCGCTCCGCTCGTTTGATGCGAAGTAGCTGTTCTAGAGTAACTTGGGGTGAATTACGATCTGACATTATTTACGGATATAGGGTTGCAGCTCTGATTGGAGCTGTTGTTTGGCATAGTGCAGACGGGAGCGCACGGTGCCCACCGAGCAATTCATAATCTCGGCAATCTCTTGATGGCTAAGGCCATCGATTTCGAATAAAGTAACCACGGTTCTATGCTTGATAGACAACTTAAGCATAGCCTCGTTCAATCTTTCCTGAAGTTCCTTAACAAAGGTGTTACGCTCGACTCCTGTGTTATCAGTCAGAGCCTCAATGACTTCCGTAGATTGACGGTCATTTTCATCCACTTTTTCCAGACTGAAGAACGTCCGAAGGCGGTTTTTTCGTAAATGCGTCAGGGTTGAATTGACGGCGATACGGTAGAGCCAAGTGAAAAACGAAGACTGTCCCTGGAAGCGATTAATGGACTGGAAAGACTTGATAAAGGCATCCTGGGTGAGATCCGCCGCGTCTTCCCGGTTGGAAGTCATATTATAAATCATCCCGTAGACCCGACCCCGATACCGCAGGGTGAGCTCGTCAAATGCGGCCACATCACCCGATTGGACACGTTGCACAATATCCCAGTCAGAATCAGCCTCCAGCTGACGCTCTGGCGATGCCACCAAGGGCCTACCAATTGCTTTAAGCGCATCCATCGCTCGGTCAATCAATGCCAATCATCGAGCCAGAGCAAATGGAAATTAATCTTATAAAGAAACAGGGCGTGCACGAAGAGAGCTGACCTGGGCCCGCAAAACATCACAGAGCTGACTGAGCAAAGCCGTGGGCGCCTCATCCGGCCATGGCTGCAATGCTGTTTCAGCCTTCACTATCTCATTTTGGACCGCCGCAGCTACCTTAGTGAAAACGTCGTGTTGAGCCATCTGTTGCATGCGGAGCCCCATTTGGCCCGGCTGCCGACCGCAAATTTCCTCGATCAGAGTTAATCTTTCGGTTTCGCGTAATTGCTCCAGCAGAACCTGCAGCGGCAGGGTGATCTTTCCACTCGCAAAATCAGTGCCCAAGGTTTTGCCGATGCGTTGCTCGTCGCCAAAGAAATCGGCCAGGTCATCATAGATTTGATAAGCGATACCAAGGTGTCGGCCAAACCGTGCCACATCTTCGACATAGGCGGAATCAGCCCCCGAAAGCCGGGCACCCAAAAAACAGGAAACCCGAAACAATTCGGCCGTCTTCAAATCGATGATCCGCCAATAATCTTCGCGAGTCACCTGGGTGGAACCGCGACGCATGGTCTGCATGATCTCCCCTGCACATACTTTGCGGGTTGATTCCGATACCATGTGGCATACTTCGGTCGTCGGAAATTTCGCCGCCAAATGCAACGCATGCGAAAACAGTGCATCCCCAAGCAAGACCGCAGCAGTCGGTCCAAACTTACGGGCCGCGGTGTCGCGATTACGACGCAGGTCAGCGCCATCCATAATGTCATCGTGCACCAATGTGGCTAAATGCACCAACTCAACCACCGCTGCAGCTTTCACCAATTCGATTGCCGGCGCACCTGTGCGCCAACCGCTGAGAAACACCAAAGCAGGTCGAATACGCTTCCCCGAAGTATAAATACAATAGTCCGCCATACTACGGATCTCCGGTTCAAAGGCTTCCACCTGCAGCTGTAAAAAGTCATCCAAAGCGGCCATATGCGGCTTGAGACCGGCAAATACCGCACCAAACGTTGTTGCTGGTGTTCCTGTCTTATCCTCTGGGCGAATGCTCTGCATCAGTTAGATATACATAGTCAGGTGCCGGTAAATTGCTAACCAATACTCACTACAAACCATGTCACAAAACCCACTTCTGTTAATCCTAATGATCGGAGCAGGAGCATACATCGGTAAACTTTGGTGGCAGGACAAATGTAACGCTGAGTCCGGCCATGCGCATCCCCAAGCTTTGCCCGGGGCTGCTCCCACCACGCGCAAGGCTCTGCTTTATGCCTGTCTTGGCAGCTTGATATTGTTGGCGGGTGAAACCTGGGGTGAATACGAACTCGGCATTGTATCCGAACAATCAAACATGACAGTGCTCTTTGCGCTGAACACCCTCGTCGCACCGATCATTGAGGAGCTCATTTTTCGCGGGTATCTGGTGATCAACAACCACGGCAAAACCATCCGTTGGTTGGGAATTGTAGTCGCCTCCGCCCTCTTCGCCCTGCTCCATCCGTTCCTTTGGGTCTGGGAAGATGGCCTGGTGCTGACGCTCTCAGTGAAGGGAGCTTTCAGCACGCTCGCCGCATTCACCTTCTCTCTATGGTTCTATAGTGTTAGATTCTCCCGTTGGAACCGTTCGCAGTCCCTGCTCCCCTGTATCGCAGCCCATGCTACCAAGAATCTTGGTGTTATCGCCATAAAGGCCACCCAGGGATTCCTCATTGGTTGGTGGTAAATAAAAAAAGCCGCACCTGAAAGGTGCGGCCTGTAAGTATTTAGCGAAGAGATGCCGTAACGCCCAATTTATTTCTCTTCTTTTGGTGCCATCGAACGGAACGGATCCGTGCCATCACGGTAACCTGGCAGATCACTGCGAAGCATGTTCATCTTTCGAACTTCGCGGGAGTCGAAGACTTCCTCTATGGTCGCGCCTTCAGCACTGATGGTCTTGGCCGTGATGAAGATGATCAAGTTGCGAGACACATCGTTTTTAGCATCAGTGATCAGGCCTGAGTTTGTGTGACACGGAGGTCTCTTATTTGTGTGTTATGGGTTTAGTTGCGGTATGGGCAACTGGTTAGTTGCTTGGCCCCCATGGGGGCCAAAAATTTTGCCTCGGCCTGCCATGGACTGAGGTAGCCCAGGGAAGCGTGTTTTCTGAAACGGTTGTAGAAGACTTCGATATAGTCGAAGACGTTGGCCCGCAGCGCAGCTTCGTCGGTGAAGATATGGTCGCGCACCGCAGTGGTTTTGTAGCGGCCATAAAACGATTCCATGGCTGCATTGTCATAGCAGTTGCCTTGGCGGCTCATGCTCGGGTGCATTTTGAGCCGGGCGAGCAATCGTTGGTAGCGGTCACTGGCGTAGGTGCTGCCGCGGTCACTGTGATGCACGATGCCTTCGCGGACTTCGCCCCGGGTCAAGGCGGCGTTCTCCAGCGCGGTGCAGACCAACTGGGCATCGTTGCGGTCCGATACGCTCCAACCGATGATGCGACGCGTGCACAGGTCCATCACCGTGGCCAAGTAATACCAGCCGGCGTCGCTGAGCAGATACGTGGTGTCGGCCACCCAGATCTGGTCGAGATGTTCGGGTTTGCCCAGTTCACGCAGCAAGTTCGGATGGTAGCCAAACCGATGATTGCTGTCGGTGCCCATCGGTTTGAAGCGCGACTGGGTTTGGCCGATCAGGTCGAGTTCATGCATCAGGCGCAGGGTGCGATCACGGCCACACTCGATGCCTGCTTCGCTCAAGTGACTATGCACCGGCCGGTAACCATATGGCCCCGGACACCGGTGCCATATCTGGGTGATCCGCTCTTTGATCACCTCGTCTTCCCGACTACGCCCCGAGGGCTTGGCTACACGCCAACGGTAGTAGCCGCCGCGCGAGACGCCCAACGCCTCGCTCAGCTCCGCGAGGCTGGAACTGGTTTGATGTCGTTTCATATATTCAAACCGGCTCATTCGTCCTTGGCGAAGTAGCTCACCGTTTTTTTTAGGATCTCATTGATCCGCTCAGCCTTGGCCAGGCGTTTGCGCAATTGCTCGATTTCGGCGGCCATCTCCGTCGGGCTCGAACCCGCTTTCGCTCCGCTTGATCCATCCAGCTCGGCCAGATGTTCGCTCTTCCAGCGGTAAAGCAGCCCGCGGTTCACGCCCAACTTCGCCGCTACTTCCGGCGCACTCAGGCCATCCATGATCAGCAGCCTCGCGGCTTCTCTTTTAAATTCCGTCGTATATCTCTGTCGCTTCATCTTGGGTTTCTCCTTTTAAGAGATTCCCGTGTCCAGTTTTCTCAGGCCCGATCATCAGAACGAAAGAGTCGACCCAACACCGGGATGGACCCCAGAAGCGGAACTCGAGTCGAAACGTTCTGGAGGGTATTTTCCATCAGTCCGCCAATACCCATGGTGAACCCATCTTGGAGAGAAACCTGAGTCTTGGTCTTGCGAATGGTTACGATGGGGATGTTGGCGTTGCCAAAATTTGCCGTCTCTGTGGAGCTACTTACCTCAGGTTCAACGGTGAGTTTGATGAACCCGCGGGAATTCACCTGCGGAGTCACTTTCAGGATGATACCAATCGACTTGTATTCAAAGCCGCTGACTTCATACGCGCCCGTCTGCTGATTGTAGGTGTAGTTCGGAATAGGGTAATCCTTGCCGATATTGATAATCGCCTCGGTGTTGTTGAGCGTCACTACCGTTGGATTGGATACGAGCTTGGTGTCATTGGTTGTCTTCAGGGCAGACAAAATGATATTGAAGTCAGAAGCCGAAAATACCGCCGAGGCCAATCGATTCTGACCACCGGTATTGGTGAGACCAAACAGATTGCTGACCGCATTTGATGCAGTATTCGACAAGTCATTGCCCAGGGTTGTCGCGGTGGAAGATGACGTGCCACCGGTGGTGGTATTGGTCGTACCATTGGTCGTGCCGCTGGTGCCATTAGTCTGGGTGGCAAATGGCGTGGTGGTCGTGGTCGTATTGTTAACAGGAGGAACAACTGTCACCGTAGGCAGATTCGTAACCGGATCAAAAGTCAGCAAATCACCGCTGCTGTTAACAGAGGTAGATATCGAAGATGGACCAGTCGTACCCGTGCTCGATGTGCTCGTTACACCATTGTTGATGGTGTTACTATTGCTGCTGCTATTTCCGGTGTTGGTGGCAGTTCCATTGGAATTTGAACTGGCGGACCCTGTGTTGGAACTATTATTGGTGCCGCTGTTATTAGTCTGCCCACGCGAACGATCCCACGTCTGGTTGATGCCACCCACGCCGAAGCGCATGCCATTGAGCGAAGACCAGTTCACGCCGATATTTTTCACATCAGAATTGGTCACCTCGACGAATTTGGACTCGATCATCACTTGGTCCGTAGCCTTGTCTAAACTCTCTATGATCGGGCGGATACGGTTCATCTTGGACGGACGCTCCGTGATCACGAGCGCGTTACTCCGGGTATCGATTACAATTTTGCCTCCGACGGCAGGATCTACCAGAGAGCCAATGGTGGGCATGATGTCGGCCGCTAGGGCGTAATTGAGAATGAATACTTCCGTGGATACGGGCTCCTGCAACAGACTGTCATTGCTGACGATTTTGATAATATTGCCGTCTTCAACATAGGTGAACGCGATTGGCGTGAGCACCACCTCGAAAATCTGTCTCCAGCTCACATCACGCAACTTGATCGAAGTGCGGCCTTGCAGGGTGTCCGGCACCACTAAATTAAGTTCAAACAAGTCAGCGACATTGCGCAGGATATTGCGGATGTCTTCATCCGGGAAATCGACGGAAAGTGTATCAGCTCCACTATTACTTTTCCCCTTGGTGGCAAGGTTCTCGGTCGGCTCAGCACCTTGGATGACGAGTTCAGGTTCGACCGCGTCGTCGTCGTATACTCCGGATATCGATTCAGCACTGGTGACGTCTGCGGTTGTTTCTTGGCTCCAAGCACGCGTGACCAATAGGCCAGCGGTTAAAGATAGGGCAAATACGATGGGGCGAGTTCTCATAGCTTTTTTCCTGGTTTGATGGACCGGGTTATTTCCTCGCTGTTGTAGCGGAGGGTGAAAGTGGTGGCACCGATTGCGGTGATGTCTAAATCATAATTAGTGCCATCAAAAGTGATGGTAAGCCGATCTCCAACTTTGAGCTTCTTGGCGCCAAAGAGCAGGATCGCTCGGCCTCCGAAGTGAAGAATGCCGGAGGGGACGATGCGCTCGGCTAATTCTTCCAGCACGGCGCGGTCACCAGCAGGACGACTTACCACCCCTGCTGCAGCCGCGGCGGCCGCGGCGGCTTGTTGGGCTTTCAATTCCTCTGGGTCGGCTTGATCAAAGGTAGGGGGTGCAAAGGGAGAAATGGCATCGATGGGTTTGACGGCAAAATCACGGGGCTGCAACAGAGTCTGGGCTAAAGACACCGATACCGCTCGGATTTCAGCCGAGGGAAGGTCAGCTTCCTGCGACCATGCAAAAGCAGGAAGAAATGCCATGATCAGGATGATAATACGTGTTTTCATCGATGCCCAAGCAATTCAAGGGTAAGAGTTAATGTCAGAGATTCAGGTCGGCCCAGAGAAATACCCGCACCACGTTCATCAGCAACAGGCGTAAAGCTGGCACTCAGAATCCGGCAAAAATGCGTGCCCCCTTCCAAACGTTGGAGGAATTCAACCAACTGTGGATAGGTTCCCATCAACGCCACGGAGAAATTCACCGAATCAAATATCTTGCTGGCATTCTTACCCGATCCGGACGAACCCATCTGGCGCAGATCAACCAACTTGGTTCCCGTGGTTGCCTCCAACTCATAAAAATATTGCAGATTTTCCGCCAATTGGCCGAAACGCACCAAGCGAGCATCAATCTCTTTGTTGGCCTCTGACATGGCTTCAAGTTGCTCATCCAATTCAGAGGCATTCTTGATGTTGGTGGCCATGCGTTTGCCCTTCTTCGCCAATTCTTCCAGCTCTTGTTCTGCTTTTGGTGCCAGATCGGCACGCAGATACGCTCCCACAGAAACACCAAGTGCCACGACAATACAGAGCACCACAATGGGATTCTTCTTAAGCAGACCGAGTATTTGTTCGTTGGAGATAGCCATGCCGTTTACTTCTTCTCCTTGGGAAAGAGCTTGATCACGATTTCGATCGCCAGACGACCAGTGCTTTGAACCCGGCTTAGATTGGTCAAACTGACATCACTGAAAAGGACCTCGAATTCCGGTGTCGTGCGTAAAATATCCACATAATCCGAGGCATAACCACTGGCTTTGTCCGGCGCTCCACGCACCGTGCCCCGTATCGTGATGAAGTCCTCTCGCAGATCAAGACTGTCTATGGCGACATTAACCGGTAAAGTATGGCTGAAATTGGTAATAAGCTCTGCAATCCCGGGCCGCGATTTCACAAATTCATCGACGCCATTGATCCTGGTTACCTGCTCTTGGAATTTCTGGTATTGAGCCACTGCCAGATTACTCGCGGCTTCATCGCGTTCAATTTGAGACCGCACATCATCGATCTGACCATGGAGACCGTGAAGCTGCAACTCACCCAACCCAAAGTAGATCAACAAAGACAAGGTGACTGCTGATGCCCCAACATTGGTGAAGAAAGCAGTGCGCACCACCTTGGTATCCGGCAACGATTCATAGTTGCGGAAATTGGGGTGCCAATTGGGCGTTTGCGGCCCAGCTGACTCAGTCTTTTTTTTCAGTGACAGCATCAGTAGCGTCAGGCGTGGGTTGGTTATAGTGAGCCATCAGGCTGAACAGGCCAAACCAACTTGGGTTGAGATTTTGCTGCACGGCATCAGACAATGTCACCTGCCGCGAGTCCAACCATTGCGTCGGTTCGACATTGAGGGACTCCACCCCGAGGGCACTGGCAATCGCTTCGTCAAGCCAGGCCAGTTTTTGCGGGAGCATCAGGCTGTAAAGTAGGCCCACCGATTGTCCGGTCTGCACTTCATAAAATCCGATCGAAGACTGCAATTCTTTGATCAATCGCTTGATGAGGATCGGACCCATGCCTGTGAAATCAAAGGTATTGGAGAAAAATAATTTTCGCGCTGATTCAGCATCCTTGAGCCCCAACTCTTTCTGCACCACTGGAACCATGGATTCATATCCTTGGGGAATGGGTCGCGAAGCTTCCACGCCCGAGCTGGTGACAATATATGAATTTGTGACATCAGCTCCTATTTCCAATATCAGGGTTGATGATTTGTTATTGGTAAACGCCAGATAATCCACCAACGCACCAAGGACAGCTAGGGAACCCAATTCCAATCGGTCAGGATAGATGCCATCTTCCAAGAGCTGGTCCTGCGCATCAAGTATTTCCTGGGTCATCATACCCCCAAAAATCACATCCTTCTGCGGAGCCTGGCGCGTGGCATCAAAATCTGCCCCATCGGTGGCATTCACCACGACGGTCGTGTATTTATCGGATTCCACGCGTAATTGCTGATTAAGAACTTCACCCAAGTATGCTGGATCCTTAAGCCGCTTTTGCTCCAGGCTGACCCGACGGACTAGTCGCTTGGGAGGATATATTCCACAAACAGCCTACATATAACCGCTGGGGGATCTCTTGGGCTGTAACTCGGCCATGGCCGTTGCCAAGGCATCCGCGTCCTCAATCTCGCATTCGCGGATCTCTTCAACCACCATCGGTCCATCCGGCGCAGAAGTGCGTGCCAGAATTACCGAGTGGGCATTTTTCTCAATGAAGAACCCCTTTAACTTAGCTGAAAATAGCATACGCTAGGTAGATAGTTCTGGTGGTAAAATCGGACGCTGCAAAAGTGGAACACGAAGTACTGATGTGGGATCAATTCCCCGTGATTGGTGGTGGGTCAGGAGGAGGAAACTTGCAAAGCACATGCGGTATTACAAGTCAAAAGCTAGGCTTAAGCACTCGCCTGCCGCCATTTACCTTTTCTTTATATAAACAACTCAGAAACGACAAAAAACCCGCCGAGGCTCGACGGGTTTGTGAAAGTGACAACTGGCTGCGGGATGCCCCAACAGTCGATGAAAATTACCAAGCGCGTTTCTTATGTCTGTTAGACTTCAAGCGCTTACTACGCTTGTGCTTTGACATTTTTAGACGACGTTTCTTTTTAAGATTACCCATGATTTGGAAAGTGAACGTTGAGAAATGCGGTTTAGCCTGAGACCTGTAAAGCCCGAAAGTTACCGATTTGCGTCCCGGGAGGTCACTTCGCCCCAAATTCCACTGACACTGGCATAAAGCCACTTCCGCACTTGGCAGTCCGGATACAACGTCTGCAGGCAACAGCCATAGGCATTCAACTGGGGGGTATACTCCTCAATCAACCGTGTGAGGTGTGCTTCGTCAGACTCGCCCGACTGCTTTCGATTCGTTTTCCAATCCACCACCCAAACCATGTTTGCGATAGGGTCATAGAGAACCAGATCCATGACTCCATCAATCCATTGGTCGCTTTGCAGAGGGGCAAATACACTCAACTCCGCCGATCGCTTCCAACGAGGATCATTGATTTCCGCCCAAACTGAACTTTTAAGAAACTGGGACCATTCAAGCCTGCCGCGCTCAGAAAACCCCTGCAACTCCGCGCTAGCCAACGCGCGGCGGCCATGTTCGGCGAGCGCAGCTTTCTCTCCCGCCCAGGGTATGAACTCCATGATTTCGTGCCACCAAAGCCCGTAGTCGATCGGATCAATACCCGATTTGGCGGGTAAGGGATCCTCCACCCCGGACTCATGTTGCGAACTTCGGGGTAAATCCGGATGGTGTGCGAGTTGGTGAGGCAACACGCGCGTCGGCAATGCCACCAAATCCACCATACCGGCATCCACTGCCTTATACATCGGTTTCCCCTTATCAGTTTTCTTACTGGCTGGAGATGCCGGTGAGAGATCGGCTGTCTTCAAAACCGGGACCGCATTGATGTCGGCTCCCCATATACTCGCCAAGCTTTCACCCCGCTGCTTGCCTCCAAATCCATCAATCCACGGCAGGACCAAACTTTGGCGAGGTCGAGTGAGGGTGACGTATAGCAGCCGCACCAGTTCACGGAGACGTTCTCGCTCACGCGACTCTTTCGTTTCTGCTGGCAGACTTTCACCATCAAAAAACACCACCGGACCAGACATTTGGTTATTCACCAAGCGCAGGCCAAGGTCAGGCGCTTTTTCAACCGCACGCCAAAGCCCGAGGGGAATCACGACCGGCCATTCCAGCCCCTTGGCTGAATAAGAAGTGAGTAGATTCAACGCATTCTCCGTCGGCTTACCTGCCGGTCGTCCTGCTTCCAATTCATTCAACAAAACGCCCAACCAATCACGTGGTCCCGCTCCATCCAGCCCCAAGGTAGCTGCGGCCGCGAGCAATCGATCTAGTTCGGATGTCAATCCACCACTTGGGTCTATCGCCGTAGCTTTCTCGCGTAAACCGCAAGCGTCCACTAAATCAGTGGCAAACTGTTCCAACGCCAAACCATCGTCGTTGGCTTGCAACACAAACGATCTCAACACCCTCAATGCCTCACTGAGCGGTTCCGGATGATCCTGTGGTTCTTCCCAACTGAAATGCCCTTTCCCCCGCAGCTCAGTGGCGATCAAAGCATCGCTGACAACAAAAATCTCCCGCAACACGCCCACCCACTCGAACGTGTTTTCCGGATCACATACCGCCGCCAACAATCCCGTCATCCATGCATACGCGGGATTGTCACCATTGCGATTCTTGCGCATTTGCAGCGCAACTTCAAATCCGGCCGACTCCAAAACCTTCCGCGCCGTGACCAGCCAATCGTTACGGGGCGCTAACAGACATATATCACCCCAATGCTTCGCCCCCACCACTTGGGGTCCATGGTTCAAAAGCAAAGTTGCAATCTGTCGCACTTCTTCCGCCAGCCATGCTTCAACTCCCTGCGGCGGGGTCTCATTTAAAGTCAAAGGCATGCGGCCCATGAGACCGGCCACATTACTGGGACCCGCAGCCAGGGGGACATATGGCACCTGCAAAATTGGGGCCGGAGCACCCTCATCAGGTGGGACCCCTAAATTGAAGTTTCGCTTCGTTCCAAAGGTATCCGGCAAGGTGGAATTGAGCACCGCAATCGTCGCCTTGGGGGATCTAAAAGTGACTTGGAATTCCAGCATTTCACCACCGTTGCCATGCCTAAAAGCCTCAACATGGCGCATGAAATTGGTCACATCCGCCCGGCTGCCATAAATCGATTGTTGACCGTCACCAACCATACAGAAATGGCCGGGTCGTGGCCCCTCTCCCTGACCCGGCCAAGTGCCCAATTCCGCTCCGGGGGCCCGTGCGACCTCCACCAAAATCGCGAACTGTTGCGGATCAGTATCCTGAGCTTCATCCAATATAATACGCCAACCCTCGGCCCTGATACGGTCGAGTATTCGGGACGAACGCAGCACCTTCATCGCCGCGTCGATCTGATCGGCATAGGTTTGCATGCCACGTTCGAATCGCCACGTGCGGTAACGTTCAGCCAGTTCCGCCGCCAACATCGCGGCCACATCTGCCAACCATGTTTTCACCGGCATGAGTAATCGATTGAACAACCCAGGCATACCTGCCGCCGTGCCTTGTGGTTTGGGTAACGGCAGAAACGATTCCTCTTCCTCAAAACGCCGGCACCATTCCGAGGCGAGCTGTTGGTTGGACTGCACCGCCGCCAACGAGCGCTTTTGTTTTGGTTCCACCGCCAGAATTTCGGTCAATGCAACCGGATCAGGACCGGCGCGTAATCCCGGCACTTTTGCTTTAAAACGCTGGGTGGTGGTCACGTCCATTTCCCGTGCCAGATCAAACACCGCAGCCAGCGGCACGTGACGCAAAAACGCGGACATTAATTTCTCGGGCACGGCCGAAAATCTCATGGCATCCTGCTCCAAAAACTCTTCCCAAAACGCGGCCTCTTCTACATCTGTCAGCACCGTCGGATTGAGGTTTACGCCCAGATCCTGTCCGTAGGTTTGAGCCAGCATGAGGCAGAAACTATGGATCGTGCCAAAGAACGCGCGTTCCAGTTGATCGAGCGGGGTCAGCTCGTTTCGGCCGGTCGCCTGCAATTGCCGCATCAACACACTGCGGCCTCGCTGCCCGATCTGGTTGGCCGCTTTTTTAGTAAAAGTGACCACCGCGGTTTTCCGCAAAAGGGCTCCGCCCTCCGGCATCATGGCGAGGGTCGCAAGTCGTTCGGAAATCGCGGTGGTCTTCCCCGATCCGGCGTTGGCACTGATGGCAAAGTTGCGATTCCATTCCTGGCGGAATCGTTCGCGCGGCTCTCGATCGATCAGTGGTTGCTCACTCATCTTTATCCTCCGCTGAATCTTCCACCTTAAATGTAGCAATAAATTTGTCCTTCAACACCGCCTGCGGCACGGGCGTGCATGCAAGCGGCCATACCATGCCCCCCATGCCATAGTTTGAACGATCGGGTGTCAGGGCGCCGTAAATCCCGGTATCAATGGCCCGGCGCAATCTTGCCAACAGACCCAGTGCCTCGGGCAACTCCGCCAGACTGATTGGTCGAGTTCCATCCGCTCGCGGTTTCAACATCCAAACATTTCCACTCGAGATTCCCAAAGACTGCGCCGCCGCTAGATAAACCCCCAACTGCAAGCCCGCGCCGTTGCGTGCCATCCGGTCGACCGATAATTTTGCGTCACCGCCCGTCTTGAAATCAATTATCTCTACGTTCGCTCCTTTCCATTGCGGTTGGTCCGACCGCACCAAATCCATTCGGCCTGACACGGCTAATTTCGATTCACCTAAACTCAAGGTAGCCCTCGTTGGCAGCCGCAGTTCCGCGGCCACATACTGACCGTCCGACCCTTCATGCGCCCGAGCCAATAATTCACGACTCAGAGTTGCCAATTCAGCATGGAAGGAATCCCAATAACAATCCTGGGGCCATTGTGAACGCAATTGGGCGAGCTTCCGTCGCAGGATTGTCTCCGACTGCTCATGCGACGGCATCGGTCCAAAACCATCTGGCGTCACTTCCGTGGATCGCAACGCCGATGCCAGTAATCCGTGCACCAACTGGCCCATGATTTTTGGCTTCACTCGCACCAGTGGTTCCCAGGCCAAACGAGTAATGCCGAGCACGGAGGAAAACCATAACTCAGCCGGATCCTGTACGCCGTTTTCTATCACCCGCGCGGCCAAATGATCCGGCCTGATTGTTGCGGGGTCCGCAGCGAAAAACCACTCGTCAAAGGGGCGTGAGGCATTCCGACGTCCGCGCCAAATCGCGAGCCAATCATCCACCGATGATAGCGAGACCGTATCTTCGATTGTCACGGCCAGATTCGCAAAGGCCCGTTCCATTTCCTCCCGTTCATCGCCCCCGCTCCGGGCCCACAGCACGCGTTCAAGCCAAGCATTCGGGGCGAGGGGTAATTCCGGATCTTCTTCTTCAAACAAAGCCGCGGAGAAAATCATCTTTTCGCACGTGTCAATTGCGAGACTGGCAAAGCTCTGTCGCTCCAAAGACACCCAATCCTCAGTCGAATAAATCCCAAGGCTGAATCTGCTGCGCTGATTGATTTGCATCCGATCATCATCGGTCAGCCAACAACTCGCTTCGCGTCGCTCCGGCCACACGCCTGCATTGCTCTCCACCAAGATCAAATGCGACCACGCAATCCCCTCGGCCCGTCGTCGCGAAGTGAGTGTGACGCGGGTAAAAATGCCACGACCTGATGCATTAGTCACCGCACTTTTGTCGGGTAGAAAAGCGGTCAAGGTCGGCAATACCACCGCCAGGGGAAAGACCTCGTTTGATCGGGCAGCAAAAGCACGCAACGCGACCCAACCGGTCGGCAATTCGAGGTCGAGTTGCTCGCAAGTATGTTCAAAACGATCGAGCGCATCTTTCAGCGTCAATTCCGCCGGCCAAGCCGGTAACAGCATATCAGCAATGCGGGCTACTTCACGCCATTCCACGCGATCACGCTTTTGCATCCGGGCCAAATTATTGGCCAGAGCGTGGCTCTGAGTTTCATCAAAAACTCGTTCGCAAACATCACGCGCCGCTGCAGTGGATTGGGTGACACTCCCCATCGCCCGCAACCGCGGCCAGAGCACCAGCAGATCATCCAGCCGCGCCCCACCCTCATAAAAAGTCACCAACGCACGTTGCACCTGCACATCAATCGGCGGAGGACCGGCCGATTCGAGCAGATCGGAAAACGGGATTTTCTGCGTCACCAACAAGCGGGCCAATTTCAGGTGGGCCGCATCCGCCTGCGGAAAGATCACGCCGATGTTTTCTGCCCCGGCCACAAGTAATTCATGTATTTTCTGCGCGACCAAAACCATTTCGTCGCCTCGAGTCTGACCCACGATAACCTCTGCCTTTTCCGACGTACCACCCTCACGCGTCCACAATTCACCCACGGCCGCACAACCCGCAACCGGATCCAACTCCTCCAATAATTCCGCTTCGACGCCGAGCAGCGATTGCCACAATGAGACCCACTTTTCATCAAGCGCTCCACGGTCGCGAAACGCCGGTTCCGGCAACACCACGGTCACTGCGTCCATCCGCCGAATGAGTGCGACCACGTTGAAAAATTCGCCCCAAGCTTCCGCGGTAAATCCCACCACCAATAGTCGACCTCCAATCCGTGCCGTGGGGTCATCCAATGGTTTAAGAGCCGCGGCTTCACTTTGGGCAGGAGCAAGTGAGGCGCCCAAACTTTCAACCCATCGCGTCAGCTCACCAAATATTTCTGCCAACTCGAGCCGAGGGAAATCCTGCGCCCTAAATCCTGCTTTGAGCAGCTCATCAAAATCATCGAGGGCGCGCTCCGGGTCACTTTGCAAACTGCGCCAAAAACCCCAAACCGGATCGTTCGGGGTCAATGGCTTTAGTCGTTGGGCGATCAGGTTGCGCAACTCCAGTAGCAACAATTCGCGACCAAGCGCGGGCCGCGTGCTTTCGGTCAGGGCCAACCACTTTTTGCGGGCCAGTCCCGGGGTGAGAAACTCAACCCCCAGCAGCGCGACTCCCTCCCGCACACATCGCTGCTTGATCAGGTGGGCCTGACCACGGGTCGGCACAACCACGAAACTGCGCTCTAATTCCGCCCGACCTGCTTCCAACCATGGACGGACAACCTGAGCCCAAGCCGTATCGGCTTGTCGCGCCAAGTGAAATGCAATCCGGGAAGCCACACCGCCAACTCATGTCAACTGTGGCTGCCGCCGCAAAAACAAAAAACCCGCCTCAGTAAAGAGGCGGGCTGAAATACATGATTGGGACCGGGATTACTTCGCGGCCACGTGCTTGGCAGCGTGGGCCTTGGCCCGACTGGCGGCATTTTTGTGCACGACATGGGACTTAACTGCCTTGTCCATGGCGGAAATATAAGCCGAAGCGGCTGTCTTGCTGGCGGCCGCATCACCAGCTTCGACCGCGGTGTTCAACTTCTTGTGCAAAGTCTTCAAACGGGTCTTGGTGATCTTGTTACGGGCAGTGAAGCGCACTGTTTTACGCGCGGCTTTGATTGCAGATGTTGTGTTGGCCATGGATAAATAGAGTTAAAGGTCGGACAAAAACTCAAACCCCAGCCTGCGAGTCAATGGTATTATCGGCAAGAGTGAGGCGCCAAGGTTTCGCTTTGCACCCATGGGGGCCATAGACAAAGTTCCCATTCTGGCCACCCCCATGACCCTCAATATTCGATTCTCCATCCTGTTAGGTATCCTCTGCGCCGGGCTGGGATTGGGTATGTTTGCCCTCTACACTTACGAAAAGCATGAAACCAAGGTCATCATGGTGGAGATTCGCGAACAACGCACCGCCCTACTGGATCGGTTGACTGTTCTGCTGGGTGAATCGCTTCACCAATTCATCTACGAATATGCCGAATGGACCGAAATGGTCGAATTCGTAGCCGCGGACAAACCGGATATCGAATGGGCGGAGGTAAATCTTTACACTGCTTTGGATACCTACCAGAGCCAGGCCGCATGGCTTCTTAAACCCGACGGGGAATTGTTTTACGCGTTGGAGTTAACCACTTTACCAGAGAGACATGTGCCCGACCCGCCCCCTTTAGGAGACCTGATCGCACTCATCGATCGCGATTTTGAGACCCATTTCTTCTTTGAATCCGAGGGAGAATTCTATGAAGCGCGCGCAAGGCCCATTTTATCGTCAGATGGTCTGGGAGAACAGCAGGGCTACATGGTTGTCGCGCGGAGGTGGGATAAGGTCTTCCTCACCAAAATATCCAAGTTACTGGACAGTCATATCAAACTGATGCGGGTAAACGAGAAAGCTCCCCATCCGGGTGCCCAGAGCGAATTCGGATTTCATCTTTATCGTGAATTACCCGATATGCATGGCAAACCGCTGCGGATACTCGACGTAAACTACCATGCGCCCGAGTTGAGAAAGGTTGCCGAAGGAGACCGCTGGGAAGCCACTATTTTCTTCGGCTATGGGGTGATTGCCATATGCATGATCATATTCTTCTCCTACCGTTGGGTGCTGCGACCCCTCAAGCACATCAGCAACAGCCTGAGCGCTGCAGATCAAGGACCCCTCGAGCATTTACTGGGTGAAAAGTCGGAAGTGGGCCATGTGGCAAATTTGGTGAAATCCGCTTTTCAAAACCGGGAGGATTTACGCGAGGCCTTGGATGAGCGGGAACGCTTGGGTCGAGATTTGCACGACGGGGTCATTCAAACACTTTATGCTTCGGGTATGAGTCTGGCCAGTATTCAAGCCACGATGAAAAGCGACCCGGATGAAGCGGAAATCCTGATCGATCAAACCCGGCGTGAACTGAACGCCACCATCCGTGACGTGAGGAATTTCATCACCCGATTGGAACCCGAAAAGAGCACTCCGCAGAGCTTCGATAAAGCACTGCGATCCCTGCTTGATTTCATGAAAGGCGGACTGGATATCGAATGCACCCTGGATATCGACGAGACCCTGGATGCGCTGTTGCCCTTGGATATCCGAGCGGAACTGCTGCAAATCACCCGTGAGGCCGCGAGCAACGCTTTTCGCCACAGTGAGTGCACCCAATTACACGTGGCTTTGCGGAGCGAAATTGGCGGCATCATACTTGAGGTTACAGATAATGGGTGCGGGTTTGACCCAGCCAATCCAGCGGCACCTGGGCACGGCTTGGATAATTTTCAAGAACGGGCTCTGGCTCTCAACGGCACGCTGGACATAGAAAGCAGCCCGGGTCACGGTACCACCATCAAATTTAATATTCCGTTGGAACCTACGCTATGACCACCACCACTGCCGTAATAAGAATCCTGCTGGTCGATGATAGTGCCTTGGTGCGCCAAGGCGTGCGTGCAGTAATCAAGGCGGGCCAACCGGATGAAATGGAAGTCGTTGGTGAAGCGGTGTCGATCCAGACTGCGTTGGAGCAGGCAAAGCTGCTGCAACCCGATGTTGTGCTGCTCGATATACGACTGCCGGACGGATCGGGTCTGGACGCCACCAGCGAGATCATCCGATTGAGTCCCAATTCCCGCGTGCTGATTCTCACTTCCTTCACCAATGATGACTTGGTCTATCAAGCTGTCATTGCCGGAGCACACGGCTACTTGATGAAAGAGGTGGATCCGGAAGGCCTCCTCAAGGCCATCGCTGATGCGGCGGCCGGAAAATCAGTGCTCACCCCGGATGTTACGTCACGCGTGCTCCGAATGATCCGCACTGGTGGGACCGGCAATACGACGGTAGAAATGGCTTCCTTATCCCAACAGGAGCGTCGGGTGCTCGCATTGGTGGCAGAAGGACTAACCAACAAGGAGGTGGGCGAAAAACTCACCCTCAGCGAGAATACCGTTAAGAACTATTTGGCGAATATCTTTGATAAACTTAAAGTGAAAAGGCGGGCGCAGGCAGCATCGATGTTTGTTCAGGCCACTCAAAAACATCAATAGGCCCATTCGGACTTTTGAACTAGGCCTATTTTAAGGGTCTTAACGGCCCTACCTGAACCCTCAGCTGTAGTATATGCTGCATGCTAAAATGCCAATCGTGTCACCAGTTTACTCAGGGTTGTTTCAATGTGGTGATATCGTTATGCTCCGACGCCGGACACCGGCATTCCCACCGAAATGAATATTTCGCTGAGGTTCAGTCTGGTACTAGGTTCATTGATTATAGGGTTTTCCCTCGTGTTGGTCTTATTGCACCAATTCAGCTTACGGGCGGAGGAACGTTACTGGCAGGATTTTCACACCGAGCAATCCACCCACTTCCAGCACTGGCTCAATAGTGACAACAGATCCTGGCTCCATGAAGCCACTGCTATGGCGGAGGATCTCTCGGTAATCGAAAAACTGGACGGTGGTCTGGTCCAATTACCCAAATCGGTGGAGGCTGGGACGTCCGATTTGGCTGTTCAGAATGTTTGGTTACTGCGCCCCGATAGCACCGTGGATGCGGTATCTTCAGGCGGGATAGCTCCCGGCGAGGCTGATCTTTTCAACCATCCTGAGTTTGTGGGGACGGCACTGAGGAATGACCGGGGTTGGTTTTATTTCAGCACCGAAAAGGGCTTGTTTCAGGCCTTTTTTGCCGCGGTAAGAAGCCGCCCCAGCGACAAGCCTCAAAGCTGGATACTTCTGGTCCGAGAATGGAATCGCAAGCAATTGGAATATCTGGAGGGGCTAGCCGGCGGAAAACTTTCACTCGCCATAACCAGCCCGACCACCTCTTCCAAAGAAGGGTCGTATCGTCTGACCTCGGAACTGCTCGACTGGCGTGGGTTGAGTTTGCGCACTCTCGTATTGGAAGTGCCATTCCCTGATCCCAGTTCAAACCCGACTGCAGCCACTGCCCCAACCCTCCTGATGGTCGCGTTTGGTGTATTCTCGGTGCTGGCTCTCGCCATCAGTCTACAAAGTTGGGTGCTAAGACCGCTACGCTGGATTCAACAAAGCCTGACCACTGGAGAGCTCGCTCCGATCAACCCATTGTTGGCCCGAACCGATGAATTTGGGGGTGTAGCCAACCTATTGGCCTCCTCCATGGAACAACGCTTGGCCTTGCACGAAAGTGAACAAAATCTACAGCAAGTTTTGCAGGAGCGCATCCGTCTCGGACGCGACCTGCACGACGGGGTAATCCAGTCCCTGTATGCAGCCGGCATGCGGCTAGCCAGTATCAAATCCCGCCTCAACCTTGATCAAGGTGACGTCACCGCCACTTTGGATCAGAGTCGGGCTGCATTGAACGAGACCATTCTTGATCTGCGCAACTTCATTAACGGTCTCGAACCAGAGGCCCACAAACAACAGAGTTTCACCGAGGCGGTGGCAAACCTCCTCGAGTTCGCACAGGAAATCCAATCCGTAAAAACCACTTGCCAAATCGATGAAGAACTTGCGTCGAGGTTAAGTATTTCGCAACGGGCCAACGTTCTCCAGATTACCCGGGAAACGGTGAGTAATGCCTTGCGCCATGGGGAGGCCACGGAACTGGCTGTCACCTTGCAGGCCAAAGGTCCGATGGTCGAATATGTGATCCGTGACAATGGTCGCGGTTTCGACCCCAAGTCGGGCGACAGTAAGAATGGGCTTGGATTGGAAAATCTCACCAACCGCGCCCGTGATATTGGCGCCGAGTTGTTCATCGATTCGCAACCCGGTCAAGGCACGGAAATGCGGCTCACTCTCAATCCATCCTCGGCCACCACCTAGCCATGACCCAACCCATCCGTGTTCTCATTGTTGAAGATAGCGCGCTCGTCCGCAGCGGCATAAAATCGGTGCTGGTTACCGCCACTAATCCACCCATTCAGGCGGTCGGCGAAGCCGGCAACAATGCCGATGCCCTCACTGCTTGCGCCCAACATCAGCCTGACGTTGTGCTGCTCGATATCCGCCTGCCCGATGGCACTTGTTTCGATACCTGCCGCTCCATTCTTCGAGACCATCCCCATACACGTATCCTGATTCTGACCTCACACTCCAACGACGCGTTTGTTTACGATGCTGTCACCGCGGGTGCCCATGGCTATCTGATGAAGGAGATTGATCCCACCGGATTGATTGTGGCGATTTGTGATGTCGCCGCGGGCCGTTCCGCCCTGGCTCCGGATATCACCGAACGGGTCCTGAAAATGATCCGCAACGGCAACGAATCCAACCACGACGAATTGAGCAGTTTGTCTCCCCAGGAAACCCGGGTGCTCGCCTTGGTCGCAGAGGGCCTGACCAACAAGCAGGTAGGCGTCAAACTCACCCTGAGCGAAAACACGGTGAAAAATTACCTCGGCAGCATATTCGAAAAAATAAACGTGAAGCGTCGCGCCCAAGCCGCTGCCATCTATGTCCAGAACACGGACAATCACACCACGCCGGATGATGCCGTCGCTCATGCGAAATACCGCCGACATGCCGGGTTCAGCCTCATTGAAGTAATGATGGCCTCGATGGTCATGGTCTTGGGCATCACGACCGCCATCACCACCCTGCAAAGTGGTCTGCAAGCCGTGGACTCGGCGCGAAATTATTCCTACGCGTCCCAGCTCATGCAAAGTGAACTGGAGCGGTTGCGCCTAAAAAACTGGTCGCAACTGCAAACCCTGCAGAACTCCGGCGAAACTGTGGTCACGACCGATGACACCGCCAGCTCAGCCCGCACGGTTTTCACCTGCAAGCGCAGCATCACGGACGTGAAGGCCGACATGAAAGAAATTACCCTTATTTCAAACTGGCAGGGCTTCGACGGTCGCCCGCACACCGCTCGTTTCATCACCCGCTATAGCAAGAGTGGACTCTATGACTATATCTACACCGCACATTAATACTTTCCCACCACCTTCACGTCGCCCCCGACAAGGGTTCACGCTGGTCGAGGTCATGATCGCCGCCGGTATTTCCACCATGGTCTTGGCGGGCGTGCTGAGTGCGTTCATTTTCATTGGCCGGGCCGGTTTCAGCTCCAGTGGTTACAGCGAGATGGAGGCACAATTGCGGCGTGGACTCGACACCTTCGCGAATGATGCGCGCATGGCCAATGGCATCAGCTGGAACAATGCGCAAAGCATCACCCTCTCCCTGCCCACCGCCGGCAATGGATCGTCACTGGTTACCTACGCTTTCGACAGTTCCAACTCCGGCTCCACGGCACAGTGCTTCTATCGGCTGGTCGGTGATGCCAGTTCGACCGCTACCCGGCGGGTCCTGGTGCGCAATGTCGATCCTGACTTCAGTTTTTCCCGCTATAAACTCGAACAAAATGGGGTCACCGACAACGCCGCGGCCAACGACCTCGAAACCAAACTTATCCAGATCAATCTGCGCGCGGTACAGTCGGGCGTTACGGTCGCTGCCGCTACTCAAACCAATCGTTCCGCCCGGTATCTCCTGCGCAACAAAAGAGTGACCAATTGATGCGACGCCGTTCTTCAAATTTCCGAATGCAATCCAATCGTGGCGCGATGTTAATCGTCGCCATGCTGATCGCGTCCGTAATCGCTCTCATGTTGGGGAGCTATCTTTCGCTTAACCTCAATTCCACGAGGCAGGCCTTTCGCTCGTTTCAAAATTACGCGGCCGTCAACCTCGTGGAAGCCGGGGCCGAGGAAGCCCTGTGGTCCTTTAATCGCGAGCAGGAAGGACAAGCGGATGCCTGGACGGGTTGGAACACGAGTGGTCCCGCTGCTTGGCGGAAATTTTCCAATTTCGACTTCACGAAAAATACCACGGGATGGGTCAAAGTATACGTGGGTAACTATCAACCTACGGCCAATGATTCCCCCACCATCGCCGTGTTGGCCTCGGTCAATCCGGCCAGTGGCGCGTCCATTACCCGCATGATGGAGCTGACCTTAAAGAAACGCTCCTTCTTTGCCAACGGTTTGGTGGCGAAGGACACCATCTCTTTCAGTGGCACGAATACGTCGGTAGACAGTTGGAGCTCCGACCCCGACAACGATCCCGCCACTGCGGCCATCGACTACGATGTGACGACGCGTAATGACCGCGGCACTGTGGCCAGTAACTCGGTGCTCAATTCCGCCGCATCCATCAACCAGGCCGATATCTGGGGTTATGTTTTCACGGGCGGATCCCAACCACAGCTCGGCCACCACGGTTCCATCCGGGGCAGCACGACCCCGAGCGGGGTGGCCGTTGACCCCGCCCGTATTGCCACCGACTTCAACGCCGAATTCATTGCCATCACCGCACCAAGCGACGGTATCACCATCGGCAGTGTCGGTTCCTCTCTCGGCACCGCCGGTCTAACGTCCAAGTGGCGCTGCCCATCGATCAGTTTATCCGGGAGCCAGACTCTGACCATTCAAGGGGATGTCATCCTCGTCTTGACCGCCGTGTCCGGCACGAGCGCATTGAGCGTGACCGGCAACGCCGAAATTATTGTACCTTCGGGGTCGAGCCTGAAGATTTATACCGAAGGCGATGTAAAGATAGCGGGCAAGGGTGTGGGCAACACCAATATTCAGCCACTTACCCTCCAGATTTGGGGCACCAATCCCATACTGGGCGGCCAATCCATTCACATCGCGGGCAACGGTGATCTGCGGTCCATTGTCTACGCGCCGAATGCCGATGTTAAAATCAACGGCAACGGTAACGTAATGGGCTCGGTTATCGCCAATACCATCACCCTCACCGGTAATGCCGATTTCCATTACGACGAGTCCCTCACCAATTACGGCGACGACTCGGGATTCAGTGTGGTTAAGTGGCGCGAACTCTCCACCGAGGCAGAACGCAGTGTTTACCTATCACAATTTGAGGGTTGGTAACTAGGTTGGATACCCCAACGGATAAACAGGGGCTCTTTCAGGCCTATTCTCAATGGGCCTGAATAAAACCGCGTAAGCCTCTAACTACGGTCCTCGTATTTCGGTTAACCTGGTCGGGTCATGCAATTGCTCCCCCACCGTCACCGCAAAGCTCAAGGCGGTTTTACGATCTTCGAAGTGATGATGGCCTCCATCATCATGGTCTTGGGCATCACGACTTCGCTCACCACCATCACTTATGGGATGCGCGCGATCGACACGGCCCGCAGCGGCACACTCGCAGCTCAAATTCTGCAAAGTGAAATGGAAAATCTGCGCCTCCTTAATTGGGCGCAACTCACCGCTCTACCCGCCACGGCCACCGTTAATATCTCTGATGTGATCAGTTCCGGAACTTCCACCGCTCTGGACGCGACGCTCAACAATATCATCAGCAAATACAGCTTGGTGCGAAAAATCGCCACCACCAAAACCAACATGCGCCAGGTCACGCTCGTGGTGTCATGGAATGGTCAGGATGGCCGTAGCCACAGCAACCAGTATGTAACCCGCTACTGTAAGGATGGACTCTATGATTTCTACTACACTGCCCATTAAATCCCGCCGGTCGGTCCGCGGGTTCACCCTGACCGAGGTCATGATCAGTGCGGCCATCTCCTCCTTCATCTTGCTGGGAATTTTGCAGACCTTTCTCATGATTGGTCGGACCGGATTCAACGCGGCCAACTACTGCGTTATGGAAGCCCAATCGCGCCGCGCGATGGAAACCTTCAGCCAGGAGATCAGGATGGCCCGAGCCATTACGTGGAATAGCAATACCAGTGTCACCCTGACCGTGCCCACCTCTTCATCGACCTACACGGTTACCTACGCCTACACTACTACTGCACTAACTTCTCCCGGGGTCATTCCCGCCAATGCGTTCTATAGGGATGACGGCTCAAGCACGCGGGTCCTCGTGCGCAATGTCACCAGTTTGGCTTTTCAGCGCTACAAACTCGTGACGGGGGCTGCGAGCAACATCGCCAGTAATGATTTGGAGACCAAACAGATTCAGCTCACCCTCCAGACCACCATGCAGGGGGCCACCACGGCGGCGGCGACCAACGCGGTGCTCTCAGCTCGCTACATTCTGCGCAACAAAGACGTGAGCTCCTGATAGCGTGCAGCTAAAGCCCACTATCTCCGGTCGTATCCCACGATCCCAACGGGGGGCCATGCTGATTGTGGCCATGTTGATCTCGTCCATCATCGCCATCTCGCTGGGCACCATGATGAACTTGAGCATCACTTCCCTGCGACTGGCCGATCGCACCTTCTACAGCAATGCCGCCATGAACCTCGTCGAAATGGGGGTCGAGGAAGCCATGTGGTCTTTCCAGGACGACCTCACCAGTGGTGCAGGTTGGGTGGCTTGGGATACCAGCACCGGCACCGTGGCCAAGGTTAAATACGGTCCGATAGCTTTCGGCGGCAATGTCACCGGGACCACCAGGGTCTATGTGACCGATTACACCGGCATCAGCCTCACCCCGGTGGTCATCAGTCGCGCCGTGGTCAATCTACCCTCCGGGGCTCCGATTGAAAAGTGGATCGAGATCACTTTGATGCGACGCTCGAAATTCGAATTGGGCATCGTGGCTAAAGGCTCCATCACCTTTAGCGGCACCAATGCGAGCGTGGACAGTTGGGATTCCGATCCCACCGGCACCGGCACGCCCATCGTCCCTTATAGCGGAGGAGTAGCCACTGACGATGGGAGTATCGGCAGTGCTGCGGTCATCTCGAGCATCAGCGTAAACAACGCCGATATCTGGGGCACCGCTGCCACCGGCGCGGCCTCTGCGGCCGGTATCGCCGTAGGACCCAATGGCGTGATCGGCCCCTACGGCACCGCCGCCGGCACCAAGGATGCCGACAGTGTATCGACCGATTTCACGACCAACTTTGAGCCCGTGGCCACCCCCACCGGGGGCAGTGTGGTCGGAGCTATCAGTTCCAGCACCACCATTACTACCGGCACCTACCGTATTCCTTCCATTACTTTGGCCGGATCAGACCAACTTGTTATCTCCGGGGATGTGGTCATCATCATCACCGCCGCCAGTGGTACCAGCGGCATCTCAATTTCCGGCAATGGAGAATTGAATCTGGCCACCGGCGCCACTCTGAAAATCTATGTTGAAGCCGATGTCGCTCTCGGGGGGAAGGGTCTGCTCAACCCCAACGTTCAGCCTTCCAGCGTCCAAATCTGGGGCACCAGCACCAACGCCACCCCTCAAAACATTAGTGTCTTAGGCAACGGATTCCTCAGTGGAATCTGCTACGCCCCCAACGGCAATGTCACCATTGCTGGCAATGGCGACGTCTATGGCTCCTTCATCGCCAATTCGGTCAACGTGTCGGGTAACGCCAATTTTCATTACGACAAAACCCTGCGGTTCCTCTATACGGGTGACCCCTACGGTATCACCAAGTGGCGCGAATTGACCAGCGCAGCGGACCGCGCCGCCTATGCTTCGTTCATGAATTTCTGATTGATGGCCGATGCCCAACACCATTTCCCCCAACTTATAAAGAAAAAGTAAACCGCTTCATGCGACGCTTTTAAGCCTGTCCGCTGGCCCTAAGCATCGTTAAATTTCACTCCTCCCCCATAGCGCAAATATTTCCAAACGTCACGCCGCGAGTAACACTCCGCCATTCGTTTCCTCCCTAGTTTGAAATGCAGTCAACCGATCATTCGCCCATGAAGCCCATAATTACCGATTCCCTGCCCCGATCGCAACGGGGCTCCCTTCTCATCGTGGCCATGCTCCTGTCGTCGATCATCGCCATCGCCCTCGGCACCTACATCAACCTGAGCGTTAATTCCCTGCGCATGGCGGACCGCACATTCTACAGCAACGCCGCCATGAACCTTGTCGAAATGGGGATTGAAGAGGCGATGTGGTCTTATCAGGACGACCTCACCACCGGCACGGGTTGGTCCGCATGGAACACCACCACGGGCAATACGGCCAAGATCACGCTCGGGTCCTTTGGTTTCAGCGGCAATGTCAGGGGCGCCACCAAGGTCTATGTCACGGATCGCACCGGTTTGGGGTCCAGTCCTTTGATCATCGCAAAATCAATAATTACTTTGCCAACCGGCGCCCCGATCGAGAAATGGATCGAGATCACCCTCACCAAGCGCTCGAAATTCGCCCTCGGGCTGGTCGCCAAAAATTCCATCCAATTCAGCGGTTCAAATGCCAGCGTGGACAGCTGGAGCTCCGACCCGAGTGGCACGGGCTCACCCATAGTCCCCTACAGCAGCGGTGTGGCAAATGATGCTGGCAGTATCGGTAGTGTGAATGTCTCTTCCACCATCTCAGTGAACAACGCTGATATCTGGGGCACCGCAGCGGTCGGCGGATCTTCTCTGGCAGCCATCGGAGTAGGACCCAATGGGCGCGTAGGCCCAACGGGCACACCATCCGGCACGTTGGACCCTGGCAGTGTATCCACCGACTTTACCGCCAACCTTGAATCGGTTTCTGCTCCTGCCACCGGGTCCACGATATCAGCCATCAACACGACTACGACCCTTGGGGCCGGAACATGGCGCATCCCATCTATTACTTTAAATGGCTCCAAAGTGCTTACCCTTACGGGTGACGTGACCATCATCATCACCGCCAGCGCCGGTTCAACCGGCATTGCCGTCACTGGCAATGGAGGAATTGAAATGGCTTCGGGGGCAACCGTGAAAATTTACGCCGATTCAAATATAAGTATTGCTGGGAACGGGCTACTAAATCCCAACAGCCAACCCTCCAGTTTCCAACTCTGGGGCACCTGCACCAGTACTGTTCCCCAAAGTGTAGGTATCGCCGGCAATGGGAGTCTAACCGGATTATGTTATGCTCCTAACGGCAACCTCACCATCAATGGCAATGGAGATGTCAGCGGGTCATTTGTAGCCAACCAAATAAGGGTTACCGGCAACGCTGACTTTCATTACGACGAATCATTGAGTTCTCTGGATACCGGCAATCCCTATGGCATCAGCAGATGGCGCGAACTGACCACCGCGGCTGATCGGGCCGCCTACAGCACATTGATGAGCTTCTAACACCGCTTCTGCCGCGCTCGTGGGATGGCCCGTCCCTCCAATCAGATTCGCCTTATACCAACGGCCCTGAAACATGGACTATAAGAAATCCGTAGGGCTGCACCAAGGTGCAGCCTAGGCGCGACCAGCCTACTTCGCCAAGGCTACGAAAGCCAAGAGGTCGCGCCCTACAGGTCTATTTCTTTAGGGACGATGGGGTTAAATAGATCCTAGTTTTGGGACCGGTAAGCCGGATTCTGTTCCACGCCTTGCGGCGCTTCGACTGTCATTTGTCTCGCAGCCGTCTCACGACGGCTACGGCCTGCAAGCAAGCTGCGGCATACCCGAGACTAATGGACGGGCCGCCCAGTCTCCTATTTTGCCTTGCACCGGAAGGGGTTTATCATGCCGTCCCGCTTGCGCGTGACGCGGTGGGCTCTTACCCCACCTTTTCACCCTTACCCTTCGAAGCTCAGCTTTCACCGAACTAAGGAGGGCGGTATATTCTCTGTGACACTATCCGTCACTGCGCCTTGAAACGCAGTGCCCGCACTTGGTTGCCCTCGTGCGGCATCCTGCCCGATGGTGTCCGGACTTTCCTCTCCAAACTCTGGCCGGCGCGGCATTACCCGCGCCTTGGGATCAAAGAACTCGGAGCGACTGTCAGGCCCCAAAACTAGGATTCCCAATAAACCAAGCGTCCGCACTGGTCGCAAGTCGCGAGTTCACCATCAGGGGACTTGCCCCTCGCAGCCGACTCGGATTCGGAAGACACCTTCAAGTGACACCCACCGCACTTGTCGCCCATCAAAGGCACACAGACCGGCATTTGCCGGGTAGCGATACGGTCGTAGAGCCGTAGAGCGGGTTCTCCAATCGGTTCCCGGGCGGTAGCGACTTCAGCCGACACCTCCGTGAGTTCATTGGTCAAACTGGTCGTCCGCTCATGCAGGGTCGCGATGCGGGTTTCATGTCCGGATATATTCTGCTTCAGCTCCTCCTCGGCGGCATTGAACTTCTGCTTCGCCGAGTCGATGGCATACATGATCTCGAGTTCCTTCTCCTCGAGCGCACCGATCTTGGTTTCCATGGTCTCAATTTCGTGCCCCAATGCCTGATATTCCTCGTTTTTCTTAATCAGGAGCTGCTGGGTCCGGTATTTCCCCACCCGCTCTTCCGCTACGCCGATCTCGGTCTCGAGCAGCTTTTTGTCGGTTTCCAACTGACGCATTTCATCGCGAGCCGCTTCGATGGCCGCCTTTTCGGTCGCAATCTTGTGCTCCACCATGGCGATTTCGCCGGGGACAGCCTTCAATTGCGCCTCCAGACCTTGTCGTTTGGTATCGCGATCTTGTAGAATTAAGAGCTTTTCAAGCACCGGGCTGAGCATTGTGGCGACAGCTTGTGGGTGTCCCCCTCCCGGTCAAACGAAACTCTCGCACCACGGCTAAATTTACCGCCTTTACGGGTCATTTATTTCCTAAAAAAACCCTCGCGTGCAGTCCACTATCTGGAGAGAATTTTCCTTTCCGTATTTCATCCATTAAGACCCTTTCATGTCCGACGAATCCGACTCCAAAAATCTAGCCAATAATCAGGCCGGCGCCGAAGTTTACGACGCCTCCAAAATTCAAAAACTCGAAGGTCTTGAGGGCGTGCGCAAACGCCCGGACATGTATATCGGCGACACGAATGAACGTGGTCTGCACCACTGTGTTTTCGAGATCGTGGACAACTGTATCGATGAAGCCCTGGCCGGATTCGCCCACGGCGTGCAGGTCACCATCCATCTTGACGGCTCGTGTTCGGTTTCGGATGACGGTCGCGGCATCCCCGTTGACGAGCATGCCACTTACAAAATGCCCGCGTTGGAGCTGGTGCTCACCAATCTGCACGCCGGAGGTAAATTCGGCAAGGGTGCCTACCAGGTATCAGGCGGTCTCCACGGTGTCGGCGCTAAGTGCGTGAATGCGGTTTCCGAGTGGTTTGTGGCCGAAGTGCGCCGCAATGGCAAAGTGCACCAGATGCGTTTCGCGCAAGGCAAGACCACGCAGAAGATGCTCATCATCGGCGACACCAAGAAGACCGGCACCAAAATCACGTTCAAGCCCGACCCGTTGATCTTTCTCACCACGCGTGAATTCCAATACGAGATTCTCGCCAAGCGCCTCCGCGAACTCGCCTTCCTCAATCCCGGCGTGCGGGTCGAGTTGGAGGACGAACGCTCTGAGAAGAGTGATTCCTTCTTTTTCAAGGATGGTATCACCGAGTATGTGCTCTTCCTCAACCAGAACAAAACCGTCCTGCACGATAAGCCGATTTCGTTCTCCGATTCGGCGCCCAACGAGACCAATCCCGAGTTGCCCGACATCGTGGTCGACGTGGCCATGCAATACAGCAGCTCTTTCAACGACCAGGTCTTCGCTTACGCCAATTCGATCTACAACATTGAGGGTGGCACGCATCTCTCCGGTTTCCGCACCGCCCTCACCCGCGTCATCAACAGTTTTGCCAAAGCCAACAACCTGCTCAAGGACAAGGACCCCGCCATCACCGGTGATGATGTGCGCGAAGGACTCGTCGCCGTTATTTCCGTCAAAGTCCCTGAGCCCCGCTTCGAAGGCCAGACCAAGACCAAACTCTCCAACGGTGAAGTGGATGGCATCGTCCAAAGAATTGTCGGTGAAAAACTCCGCATCGCGCTTGAGACCACCTCGGGCCTCGCCAAACGCATCATCGACAAAACCCTCATGGCTGCCCGGGCTCGCGAAGCCGCCCGCAAAGCCCGTGAGACCATCCGTAAAGGCGCACTCTCCGGCCGCGGTCTGCCCGGTAAATTGGCCGACTGCTCAGAACGCGATCCCTCGATGACCGAGATCTACATTGTAGAGGGCGATTCCGCCGGTGGTTCCGCCAAGCAGGGTCGCGACCGGCGCTTTCAGGCCATTCTACCCTTGCGGGGCAAACTGATTAATTCCGAGAAAGCCCAACTCGACAAGGTCCTCAACAATGAGGAAATCCGCACCCTCATCACTGCCATTGGGACTGGCATCGGCACCGGCGAGGAAGACTCCGCGTTCAACGTGGAGAAAACCCGATACCACAAAATCATCATCATGACCGATGCCGATGTGGATGGCTCCCATATTCGCACGCTCTTGCTCACCTTCCTCTACCGGCAAATGCGCGGACTCTTCGACATGGGGTATATTTATATCGCCCAGCCACCGCTCTACAAAATCAAGCGCAAACGCCGCGAACAATACATCGACAACGACGAGCAGCTGAACCGCATCCTGCTCGAACTCGGCACCGAGGATGTGGTGCTCACCCGCCTCAAGGACAATCACGTCTTTGCTCCCGCCCAGATCGACAAGGTGGTCGAAAACCTGTCCGCCCTGGAAAAACTCGGCGGTGGCGTCACGCGCTACGGCGCGTCTTTGGCCGAATATCTACAGGCTCACGAACCGGAGACTCAAGCCCTGCCGCGTTACATTGCCCGGATTCGGGTCGGCAGCGAGGAAACCCACGAATTCCTGCGTGACGATGAGGCTCGCAGCCGTTTCATCCAGGAACACGGGCTCGATGCCGACATGTTTGATCAGCCCACCGGCGCCGCCGACAAGAACAACCCGAACCCCAAGCGGATCACCATTCACGAGATTTTCGAGTGCAACGAGATGGTGAAACTGCTGAAAGCCACCGCCGACATCGGTCTCGATATCAATCGCTTCACCACCACCAAGGAACCCCGCTTTGTCGTGACGGAGAATCCCGGCCTGAAGAGCGAAATCAAAACCTCGCTGCACAGCCCGCTCGAAATCGTTTCTCATATTCGCGCCCTCGGTCGCAAGGGACTCAGCATTCAACGTTACAAAGGTCTGGGTGAGATGAATCCCAAACAGCTCTTTGAAACCACCATGGATCCCGCGAAACGTCGCCTCCTTAAAGTTTCCATCACCGACGCCGCCAAGGCCGATGCCCTCTTCACCCTGTTGATGGGTGAGGAAGTCCCGCCGCGTCGCCGCTTCATCGAAGACAACGCCCTCAACGTCCAATACCTCGACGTTTGATGCTCAAGCGCAAAGACGCCAAGATGCGAAGTCATGAAAAAAGTGGATATACCCGCCGACATCGAAAAGTTGGCCACCCAAACGGTGAATGCAGCGTTTGTCGTTCATCGCACTTTTGGACCGGGTTTGCTGGAGAAAGCCTATCAGGATTGTTTGGCCATCGAGCTTTCCACTCTCGGGCTCAGCTTGGAAAGAGAGAAGACTCTGCCTCTCAAGTATCGCGGGCAATCCATCGAGAATGCTTATCGGCTCGATCTGCTCATCGACCAACGCCTACTCGTCGAATTGAAAGCGGTGGACTCCATCCAACCTATCCACCGCGTGCAAGTTACCACTTATTTGAAACTACTGCATCTTCCGCTTGGGCTCCTGATCAATTTCAACGTTCCACTGATCAAAGACGGTATCACCCGTGTCTTGAACTTGGACTTTCAATCTTAGCCTCTTCGCGTCTTTGCGCTTAATCTTTTCCTGAATGTATACTGCTTCTGAAAAACTTACGTCGGCCAATATCACCGACATCATGCAGACCGCCTACATCGAGTATTCGATGTCGGTCATCGTCTCGCGCGCCTTGCCCGATGCTCGTGACGGACTCAAGCCTGTCCAACGACGCATCCTCTACGCGATGTTGCGCGAAGGCCTGCTGCACAACCGCCCGTTCGACAAGTGCGCCGGTGTCGTCGGTGAAGTGCTGAAAAATTATCACCCTCACGGTGACAGCTCCGTCTACGACACTCTGGTACGCCTCGCCCAGACCTGGGTCATGCGTAACCCGCTCATTGATCCGCAGGGTAACTTTGGTTCCGTGGACGGTGATCCACCGGCCGCTTATCGTTACACGGAATGTCGCCTCAATGCCGTCGCGGAGGACCTCACCAAAAACATCGAGGAGGACACGGTTGATTTCGTGCCCAACTACAAGGAGTCCACGACCGAGCCCACCGTTCTCCCTGCCGCACTACCGAATCTGTTGATGAACGGTTCAACCGGCATCGCTGTCGGCATGACCACCAACATTCCACCGCACAATCTTGATGAGCTCATCGATGCCACCTGTGCCATCATCGATGATCCCAAGATCGAGGTCGCAGACCTCTGCAATATCATCAAAGGACCCGACTTCCCCACGGGTGGCTTGATTGCCGGACGCGAAGGTATTCTGAGCTATTTGCAGACCGGCAAGGGCATCGTGCGCATCAGGGGCAAGTCCCATACCGAAGAGACAAAGACGGGTATGGAGCAGATCATCATCACGGAGATTCCCTATAACGTGAATCGCGCCAATCTCGTCATCCGTATTGCCGATCTCGTCAGTGACAAAGTAATCGAAGGCATTCGCGATCTGCGCGACGAGTCCGACGAAAACACCCGCATCGTGATCGAGCTCAAGCGCGGCGAGCAATCCAAGCCGATCCTCAATCAACTCTTCCAAAAGACCGCGCTCGAATCCTCCTTCGGTGTCACCCTGCTGGCGCTCGACCAAAAGCGGCCGAAGCAGATGAACATCAAAGAGCTCATTGTTTGCTACATTGAACATCGTCGCGATGTCATTACCCGACGCACCCGTTACCGTCTGAAACAGGCCGAGGATCGCGCCCACATTCTCGAGGGTTACATCATCGCCCTCGATAATCTGGACGACTTCGTGAAGATCATCCGGGCATCCGCCAACCGGGCGGAGGCCAAGGAAAGATTGATGGCCAAGTATCCGCTCTCCGAGCGCCAGACCGACGCCATTCTGGAATTGCGCCTCTATCAGCTAACCGGGATGGAACGCGGCAAGATCGAGGCCGAATACGCCGAGCTCATGGCCATCATCGAGGAATTGCGCAGCATCCTCGCCTCCGAGGAAAAACTCTTCGCCCTGATCAAGACCGAGTTGCTCGAGATGAAGACGAAATACTCGACACCTCGTCGCACCGAGATCACGGCCGCCGTGGGTGAATTCCGCATGGAGGATGTCATCCCCAACGAAGGTTGTGTAATCACGGTCTCTCACCTCGGCTTCATCAAGCGGACTCCGGTCGTGGATTATCGCTCCCAAAAACGGGGCGGCAAGGGCATCATCGGAACCGATACCTATGATGAAGACTTCGTCGAACATCTGTTCACCGCGAGCACCCACGATTATATTCTCTTCCTGACCAACACCGGACAATGCCTGGTGAAAAAAGTCTACGATGTGCCGGAAGGCAGCCGGGCTTCCAAAGGCCGATCGGTGACTTCCTTTCTCCGGCTTTCCGAGGGTGAAGGCATCGCCGCCATGATCTGCGTGTCCGAGTTCACGGATGAAATGCATCTCGTGATGGCGACCAAGAAAGGTATCACCAAAAAGACCACCCTCACCGACTACACCAACGCGACCCGCGAAGGCGGACTGCGCGGGATTAAGTTGGCCAATGACGACAGCCTCGTGGGCTGCGTGCTCACCAATGGGAGCAGCGAAATCATCCTCGTCAGTCATCGCGGCCAAGCGGTGCGGTTCAACGAATCCGGTCTGCGTGTTCAAGGGCGTGATACACAGGGTGTCACCGGCATGCGTTTCAAAATCGAGGGTGATTATGTGAAATCCATTCAAGTCTGTGATCCGGCATCCCGCCTCTTGATCGCGCGGGAAGACGGCATCGGCAAGCGCACTCCATTTGAAAACTATCGCCTTACCTCCCGAGGCGGCACGGGGGTGATCGCAATTGATCTGCCGGATGATAAATCTGTGGCGGTGGCCGGAGCCCTCAGTGTGCACGAGGAGGATGAAGTCATGCTCCTCACCACCAAGGGCCAAAGCATCCGCACCCGTGTGCATGAAATTCGCGAGACCGGGCGAAGCGCCAAAGGCGTGAAGTTGGTCACGCTCGCCCCCGGCGATAGCATCCTCAATATCGCCCGTATTGTTGAAACTGATGAAGAGCAGGAAGCTGCCGCCATCGGTGAAGAAACGGAATGATTTAACGCACCGCTGGAGGATTCACCCCTCCACGGTGCTGTTTTTTCAACTCTAGCATCGGCAAAAAATCGTTGCTGACCTATATACTTCCGAAATGGCCGGCCGACTTTCCTCCCTTCTCGATCCCACGCGGATCAATCTCAACGTGCAGAGTGCCGATCACACTCCTGCCTTGCAGGAGGTGGCTGGCCTGCTGACCGACCACGAGAATATCGAGGATTACGACGGTTTTTTCCAGGAGCTGCTCGCACGCGAGCAACTTGATACCACCTACCTCGGCAATGCGATCGCCCTGCCGCATGCGCGCACCCGGCACGTTAAGAAAATCGTGCTGGCGGTGGGCCGGCGTGATGCCGGGATGAAATTTACGAACTGCAAAGAGAAAGTCCGTCTGATGTTTGTGCTCGGCACGCCGAAATCAAATCCGACCGACTACCTCATGGTCGTCAGCTCGTTGTGCAAAATATTCAAAAATCCAGCCAATCGTGAGGCCCTCATGCAGGCCTCCACGAATGAAGACTTCATCCGGGCATTGGTTGCGGCCGAAGAGAAACTACGCTCTCCGGCCTGAGTTTGGTTGCTCAGATCTGAATCTTCGCCGCTTCGGCTTCGAGCCGGGTGACGAGTTCATCCATCTGGTCGACCACGGCTTGGATCGTTTCACGCTTGTTCAAATCCACTCCGGCCTTGAGCAGTTGCGCCATCGGCTGGTCGTTACCTCCACTGCGCAGCAGGGTGAGATAACGCTCGCGGGCCGCCATCTGCTCATCGGTTGAACCGTTTGTCATCGCCTTGAAAATCTGGGCCGATGAAGCGAAGCAGGTGGCATATTTGTAGACGTAGTAAGGCGAGTTGTAGAAATGAGGGATCCGCGTCCACGTGTAGCGATAAAGCTCATCCTTGGTAACCGCATCGCCATAGTAAGTGTCAAGCAGACCACTGTAGATCTTGGCCAGTGAATCTGGCGTGACCGGTTGTCCACTTTCAACCAATTGGTGTGCCTGCCACTCATAGTCTGCAAACATCACCTGCGTGTAGAACGTGCCCACAATGTTATCGATGGCATGCTGCAGCAGGAGGAAGCGTTCCTTTGGATCGTCCGTGCGGCTGAGCAGCAACTCGAGCAGGAACCGCTCATTGGTGGTCGAAGCGACCTCGGCTACGAAGATCGTGTAACTGGCCGTGGCAAAAGGCTGGGTCTCGTAGGACAATACCGTGTGCATCGAATGCCCCGCCTCGTGCGCAAAGGTAAAGACCGCATCCAAAGTGTCGTTGTAGTTCATCAACATGTAAGGACCAACCCCATACACGCCGGCGCTATAGGCCCCGCTACGCTTCCCATCGCTCTCGTAGACATCCAGGCAACGCTCATTGAGCAGCTTGGCCATTTTGTCCTGATAATCCTGGCCGAGCGGTGCCACTGATTCGTGCACCGTCGCCTTCATGTCATCGTAGGCATAGCGGCGGTCGTCTTCCAACAGTGGCAAAGAGCCATCATAAAGATGGTAGGTTTCGAGCCCGAGCATCTTTTGACGCACTTTCATGTAGCGCTGCGCAGGTCCCGTCCCGGCACGCACCGTCTCGACCAACGTGCGGTAAACCGATTCCGGCACGTTGTCGCCGTCCAGCGCCGCGGCCAGTGTGGTCGGGTAATTGCGGGATTGGGCGCTGAACCAATCGCGTTGCAGGATGCTGTTATAAATGGCCGCGTAGGTATTCTTGTTCGCCGCGTAGGTTTCGTAGTGTCCTTTGAAAGCGGCCTCGCGGTCAGCTTGGTTGCGGTTGGTGTTTAGGACTTCGCTATAGCCACCATATGATACCTTGATCTCCTTGCCATCGGACATCTTGACCGAGGGAAATTGCACATCCGAGGTGCTGAGCTCTTGATAAATACTGCGCGGCGTGCCCTGGAATTGCGAAGCGTAAGACATCAGCTTCTCCCCGTCTTCGTTCAGGGTATGCGATGCCTGCCGATAGGTTTCAGAAATGGGGAAACTATAAGGGGCGAGTTTGGGCTCGGCGTTGATCCACTCCATCGTGGTCGCTTCCGGAACCTGGAGCAGCTCCGGCGTAAACCAGGATGTGGCGGTGTTCAGTTTCGCGAAAAGCGCCGACACGCGTTGCAGTTTTCCCGAGGCATCGGTGTTGCGGGTGTCCACATCGCGTTGCAATTGCGGATAACGGTAGAGCTTGTAAGCCAAACGGCCAATCTCGTCGTCCAATTGATATATCTTGGCGAGGTTCGCCGGTCCATCCGCCAAGGTGCCTTTGAATGCGGCATAGGTGCCGATGTGACCTTCAAGCACCTTCAAGTCCGCTTCCCATTCCTCCCACGTGGGATATATTTTGGAGACATCCCACTTGTAGTCGTCGGAGATCTCGGCGCGGTCGCGGGTTTCTGGTTTGCCCGTGGAGATGGAACTGAAAGCGATGGTCATGGATAGGAGGGCCAAACCGCCGGAGAAAAAGCGTGTGCGTTTAGTCATAAACGCACGATAGAAGCTCCCAAGCCTCATCGTCCAGCGCACATTCACCCTCCCCTCACACCCATCGCTGACCCGAATGTCACTTAATAGGTGACATTGGATGACTCACAATTTCAGGGATTGGACCGTAGGAGAAATGATTCCAGTCGCGATTTAACGGCCGACCATTCGCTCGCGATGATGGAATACATCGCCGTATCACGCACGAAACCATCTGGTTGCACCATGTGTTGGCGCAGCACCCCCTCCTTGATTCCGCCAATGCGCTCAATGGCGGCCTGCGAACGCAGATTGCGGTTGTCGGTCTTCAATTGCACGCGACCACACCCCAAAGTTTCGAAGGCATGCTGCAACAGCAGATATTTGCATTCCGTGTTGATGGGGGTGCGTCGCGCGGGTGCACCGAGCCACGTCCAACCGATTTCGATTCGACTATCCTTGGGTGAAATATCGAGATAGCTGGTGCTGCCGACGGCCCGCCCAGTGCGGGTATCGATCACCGCGAATGGGATTCTTGATCCCTGCGACAGATCCTTGAGCGCGGCCTCAATCCAGTTTTCAACATCCCCCAACTCCATGGGGGCTTTTCGAGGCAGATAGCGCCAGATATCTGCCTCCACCCCGACCAGCAACAAATCGGCTGCATGGCCCAGAGCCAGCGGCTCGAGGCGCACGTGGTTGCCGGTTAATGTAATTGGGGTTGGTTGCATGGCTTTCCTGCATTCGCCGCTTGTCTCGGCATCTCCGCAAACAAAAACTCCCGGCATGTCCCGATTGTCTTCCGCCCAGATCATAAGCCCATGAAGGAACTGTTGGCAGATTGGCGTATCCGGCGACTGCTCCTCGCCAACATCTTGGGATCCATTGGTTCCGGTATCACTATCATCGCCATCCCATGGTTGCTGGTGCAGCGACCGGGCGGAGAAAGCATCTTTGGCTATATCACGGTGGCCGCGACCATCTGCCTGTTTATTTTTGCGCCTTACTACGGTTCGTGGCTCGACCGTCATTCCCGCAAATCCGCGCTTTTGATCGGTGAGGTATTCGGCGCAACCGTCACCTTGATCATGGCCACCTGGATGCTGCTGACCGGGGACACAGCCACATGGCAATTGGTGACACTCTATTTCTGCGGCATGCTTTATTACACGCTGCATTATCCGGCTCGCTTCGCGTTCGTGCAGCAGGTCTTCGATAAACGGCATTACCAGCAATTGGTGGGCCTGATGGAAATCCAGGGGCAGATCGCGTCATTCCTCACCGGTGGCATGGCCAGTGTGATGCTCGTCTATGTGCCGTTCTACGTGATCCTGTTCTTTGATGCAGGCACTTACCTGATCAGTTTCGCTCTGCAAAAAACCCTGCCATACCAGTCCACTCACGTCACCACGGAGAAAACCAAGTCAAACACTTGGAGCTCCATAATCGTGGGGTTCAAATGGTTGCGCGCAAAACCGCAATTCACCGTTTTTGTGCTGTGCACGGTGGCTCCTTTCGTGGCGGTGATGACGGGTAATTATCTGTTTCCAATCTACGTGCAGAATATTCTTGAGGCCCCTGCCTCCGTCTATGGGCGCGGTGAAATGGCTTTCGCCCTTGGGGCCCTGATGGCCGGGATCTTCGCCCCCAGACTGATCACCCGCCATGCGGCCGCCCATGTCGCCATGGGCATGATGTTTATTTTTGTCTGCGGTCTGATTCTGTTGGGCAGCATGCACACCGTGCCCACGTTTTACCTCGCCCTCATCCTGCTGGGTCTAGGCAACGCCGGGTCTCGGGTGGCGAAAGGCACGGTATTGTTAACCGTGGTGCCCAATGAAATCATTGGTCGGGTGCAAGTGGTGCTCTCAGCCGTGGACCGATTGCTGCGCACTTTGATGCAATTTGGCGCCATTTATATCGTGGTCCATCATGATTCGGCTTGGGCATTTATCGGACTGGTGATTTTCGTCAGTCTGGCCCTCGTGTTGGCTTGGTCATCCCGCCGGGGTCTGCAAACCTCTGCTAACGAGTTGCCCGCCCCTGATGGTCATGCATGAATCAACCCCATGAGTGCTGTCTCACGATTCAATGTTTTGGGCGTCGGAGTCTCAGCGCTCTCATTGTCCGATGCCACTCGCCGGATCATCGCCACCCGGGGACAGAAGCAGCTTGGCTACATCTGCGTATGCACCGTGCACGGCATCAGTGAGACGCGACGTGATCCTGCACTGCAACAGACATTCAACCGCTCCTGGCTCACCACCCCGGACGGCATGCCGCTGGTGTGGCTCGGCCGTCATCATGGGCACAAATCAATCACCCGGGTATATGGACCCGACCTGATGTTGAGCGTCTGTGATGAGGGACGCGCCACCGGCTTGCGGCATTACTTTTACGGAGGAGCTCCGGAAGTGGCCGAAACATTGCAGGCCAAACTATGCGACCGTTTTCCCGGGCTGGAAGTCGTGGGTACCTTTGCGCCGCCATATCGCCCCCTGACGACCGAGGAGTTTTCCGCCCTGCAGACAGATATCGCCGCCACATCACCCGATATCATTTGGGTTGGGCTCAGCACGCCAAAGCAGGAACGATTCATGGCCGAGACTCGGAAAAAGCTCGATGCCGGGTTGATGATCGGCGTGGGAGCTGCGTTTGATTTTCACTGCGGTCGGGTGCGCCAAGCTCCGCGCTGGATGCAGCGCAGCGGGCTTGAATGGTTGTTCCGTCTGGCGATGGAACCTCGGCGCCTCGCTTACCGCTACTTGGTCTACAATCCATTGTTCGTATTACGAACAATCGCCCAACTCTTCGGACTCAAACGCTATCCGATCGATCCGTCGGAAACTTAAAACAGAGTATCCTGCTCGATGGCGGAACGTCGTTCTCCATCAAGCGTGCTCCAGGCCAGCAATTGCATCACGGACAGCGAGGCTAGCTTGGGTTCACGCGCAAGGGACAACAAAAGCACCGCCCCGGCCAGAGCATCGTAAAGCGCCGCGTGGTAATGCAGTCGATCGGGCGGACAGTGACGCTTCGCCAGTTCATCCAATTCACTTTGCAACCCACACGCCGCAATCACATCGGCCAATTTGAGCGAAGTCATCTGCGGATAAAATTGTCGATACAACGCACCGGTATCAATCCATGGTCCCCAATCGGTCGATTGTTGGTGGGGCCGGGTGAAGTCCGGGGAACTGCGCGGATACGGCCACACTGACTTGAGCAGCGAATTCTCCACCCCGGCAAAATGCGCGGCCAACGGACCGGTCGAGCGCAACCCGGCAAAATAATCAAATTCATCGGCAAATGGATCGCAGCCGCTGAGGGTGGCACTGCCCAAGCCATGCACGGCGGTATCTTCCGGGCGTATCCGACCAAGAGGTCGACAAAGCCGGGATTGTGCTGTTTTCACGCGACCGGCGCACAGCGTCACCACCCCATATTCCAGAATACCGGAACTCAGGCTACCCTCAAAATCCAGAAAGTGTATCGGATGTTCGATCCAAGTTTTAACCACAGTCACGACGGAATACACGCCATGACAAAATCCGAGTCTAAACTATGGTCCTCGATCTCAGTTCGGTCATCACGCCATCAACAAGGATAAGCCACCATCGATATAAACTTCCGTGCCGGTAATGAATTCCGACAGGTCTGAGGCCAAAAACCAGACCAGCCGTGCCACTTGGATCGGTTCACCAACGGGTCCGCCCGTCAAAGGCACCACCCCCTCGGGATAGTGCACCGGCAGATGGAGGTCATCCACGTTTCGCTTCTGCGTGCTTTGCTTTATGTTGGTCCGAAATGCTCCGGGACAGATCGTGTTAACCCGGATTTTATCCTTGGCCAATTCCAGAGCCGTCATGCGCCCAAAGGTCACTTGGGCCGCTTTGCTCGTGGCATAGACCGTCGCACCAGAGCGACTGACCATCCGGTTACCCATTGCCGATGACATGAGAATGATGGAACCACCCCCACTTCGTTTCAGCAGCGGAGTGCAGGCGCGCACCGTCAGAAACGTGCCTTTGAGATTAATGTCCATGGTCTGGTCCCATTCATCGGGCTCAATTTCATCCACCGGAGCCCAGACTCCGTTAATCCCCGCATTAGGCACCACAATATCGAGCCGTTCCCACGTCTCCTTGATTTTTGCAACGACTGCAGCGAGTTGCTCGGCCTGGGTAACATCAGCGGTAAGAGCCAGTGCCGTGCCACCACTACTGATGATATCTGCAACGACGCGTTGCACCGCGGGCTCATCCCGATCCACCGCCGCAACCTTGGCCCCACATGCGGCCAACAGCCGGCTGGTCGCTTCGCCCAGACCCGAAGCTGCACCCGTGATTAACGCCACTTTGCCAGACAGAGAGTCGGCTGGAGGATTCATGGGTTCGACGCTGATCTCCGACATCGCAAAATCGCAAGCCGATAGCGACGGATTCGTTTGGACAATCTGCCCGTTTAACCGCCACGGTATCAATCAGCATGGATCTGACGCCTTACCACACCTTCATGAGTGAACTCGCCACCACCAGTGGTGAGTTCATCCGACCTTTCTTTGGTCAAGCTGGTCTCGCGGTTGAGTTCAAGTCGGACCAATCCCCCGTGACGGCCGCCGACCGCGGAGCCGAGGAATTAGTCCGGAAACTGATCGGCTCCAAATATCCCACGCACGGCATCATCGGCGAAGAACTGGGCAGCGAAAATGCCGACGCTGAATTTGTCTGGGTGCTTGATCCCATTGACGGCACCAAAAGCTTCATCACTGGTGTCCCGCTCTGGGGGACTCTCATCGCCCTGCTCCATGATGGTTTACCCGTGCTCGGCTGTATCCACCAGCCGATCCTCGGCCAGTTCATGATTGGTGATGGCAACACGACGACCCTCAACGGCAAAACGGTCCACACCCGTCCCACGACCAGAATTGAAGACAGCACGATGCTGACCACCGATCCCTTTAATTTCCGCAATCGTATGGGGTCCGGCACCAATGAGTTTTTGGCGAAAGCCAAACTCGTTCGGACTTGGGGAGATTGTTACGGCTACCTGCTCGTCGCTTCGGGCCAAGCCGACATCATGATCGATCCACTCATGAACCCCTGGGATATCGCCGCTCTCGTGCCGGTGATTCGCGGGGCCGGTGGTGTCATCACAGACTGTTCCGGAGGGGATGCCTATCCCGCCGAATCCACTGTCGCTGCGGCGACGTCAGAACTGCACGCGGCGGTGTTGGCAGGGTTGAATGCATGAGCTGTAGGGCGGGATCGCTGATCCCACCTTCCAACATCTGTCGCATTCGAGGCGGGGTCAGCGACCCCGCTCCACAACTATCTCTACCGCTTCGGTTTCTTCCACTCGGCGGTAATCTGTGAACTGAAACCGCCGCGCGCTTTCCAATTGGCGATGATGCTCAGCTGGCGCGGTTTCAAGGCTTTGCCGATATCGTCGCAAATCTTGTTGGTCGCTGCTTCGAAAAAGATGCCTTCATTGCGGTAAGCGTGGAAATAGAGCTTGAGCGACTTCAGTTCGACGCAGGTCTTGTTCGCCACGTAACGGACTGTGATATCGGCAAAATCGGGATGGCCGGTCATTGGACACACCGAAGTGAACTCGTGGTGGGTGTGCTCAATCAAGTAGTCACGATGAACCGCAGGATTGGGAAAGGTTTCGAGGATCTTCGGGTCTGCCATGGTCGGAAAGTAGTGAGTAATCAGTAGCGGGTAGCGAGTAGAAATCCACCGCAAAGCAGCTTCGCCGAATTGCTCGCTAGTCGCTAGTCACTACTGGCTACTCGATGTTCAAGTCGCCGTTTCCGTAAACCGCTGCTCACGAATCACCGTGATCTTGATCGCACTGGGATATTCAAGCTCAGCCTCAACGCGTTGCCGCAGCTCCGTGGCAATCTCCCTCGCCCGATCATCGGTCACCATCTGCGGTGCCACCACCACGCGAATCTCGCGCCCAGCCTGAATCGCAAAGGCCTGCTCCACACCTTCAATCGAATTGGCCAATTGTTCCAGCCGTTCCAATCGTTGCACATAACCCGTGATTGATTCGGCGCGGGCCCCGGGGCGCACCGCGGAGATCGTATCCGCCAGAATCACCAGCCCGGCATAAACCGTCTCGGGCTTTACCTCCTCGTGGTGGGCCGCCACCGCATTCACCACAATGGGAGTCTCGCCATAGCGCTTGATGAATTCCGCCCCAATGTGGGCATGACTGCCTTCCAACTCGGCCGATGCCGCCTTGCCGATGTCGTGCAACAAACCCGCCCGTTTAGCGATGTTGGGATCCAGCCCGACTTCGCTCGCAATCATGGAAGCGAGAAACGCCGTCTCGATCGAGTGATCGAGCACGTTTTGATTATAGGAAAAGCGATACTTCAAACGTCCCAGCAGTGAAATGATTTCCGGGTGCAGACCATTGATGTTCAACTTGGTCACGGCATCTTCACCCGCCTGGGTAGCATTGGCCCCCACTTCATCCTGCGCCCGTTTGACAAACTCCTCGATGCTGGCCGGATGGATCCGCCCATCGACCACCAATGCATCGAGCGCATTGCGTGCCACCTCTCGCCGCACGGGATCGAACGATGAAATCAACACCGTCTGGGGAGATTCGTCGATCAACACCGTCACACCCGTCGCTGATTCAAAGGCTTTGATGTTGCGGCCTTCACGCCCGATGATGCGGCCCTTCATTTCCTCGCTGGGTAATTGCACAATCGTCGCGGTGAGATCATTGCTGGGGCGAATCGCCAGTCGTTGCATGGTCGAGATCAGCGTCCGCTGCGCTTCCTTCTCCATCTCACTTTCAGACTTTTCCAGCGTCTCCCGCCGGAGCACTCGTAATTCATCCTGGCATTCCAGCATGACTTCCTCGCGCAGAGATTGGCGGATTTCCTCCGCATCCATCTGGGATACACCCTCGAGTCTTTCGCGCATGCTCTTGGATAAGGCTCGCATCGCATCGCGGGCTTGGCGAACCGCTGCGTTTTCACGATTAACCCGCTCATGCCGCTGCTCGATTTGGTAATCCAAGAGAGCCAGCGATTCCTCATGGGCGCGGATTTCGCGCAGCCTCACTTCACTATCGATTTCGTTGCGGGCAAATTCCTTGCTCAATTCGGCCTGTTTGCGCCGAATTCCTTCGGCCTCCTTTTGCTTGATTTCCTCTGCGGCCACCGCGGCCTCACGACGAGCGACTTCAATCAATTCAGCGGCATTTTCATGCGCGAGACGTCGGGTGTTTCGGGTCACCGCCCAAACCACAAAAAACCCAATGCTCATGCCCGTCAAAAGGGCCAGCACCAGCGGCCAATCAATATGGCTGCCAGCGGCAAACAGGTAGGTCGTGGCTACACTTGCGGTCGTCAAGGGGCGAAAAAGCTAGCCCGCACATCTCAAAGCTCAAGCTTTCTCCCTAAGGTGATCCGGGAAGTGTTTTTTGGAATGAAGGCACGGTGCCAGCGAGCACTTCCTGAATACGAGCCAGTGCTGCTGCTTCTCCATCAACCGCATCAGTTTGCACCAACACATAAGCCCAGCGATCCGCCCGTCCATGGCGCAACCGGTCCCACGCTCCGCGCATCATTCGCTCCCAATGCGTCGCCACCACTCGGTCACTATTTATGAACCAATAAGCCAGTATGGCCGGGAAACGCTGCCCCGTGCGTGGTTCATCCTGTTCGACGCGGAGAATCGTAGTCGGCAACAAAACGTCGCTCTCTCCACTGATCTGAAAATTATGCGCGAAGCTGCTCGCGATCGTCCAACCCTGCCCGGTCACACAAAGTTCAGGTCGGTGAATGGAAGTGCGATCACGGCCACTGAGCACGATGGAAAGGAAGACTTGATGTCCCGGTTGGTGCAGGGCGGCATAGCTTCGCCGCGAGTAACCGGTATCCGGCGGTAGAATTTCGCGCTCGATGGCCGTGACGACCGCTCGTCGGCCAATCCAATCCACTCCAATGAAACCAGGTAAATCCACCGGATTGATCCCATCATCAGTCAGACGCACTCCACTGTCTGAGCGCACCGGCAGCTCATCGAAATGACGGGCCAAGAAGAAACTCCCCATTGCAAGTATCCCGATGGTGATGACCACCGAACGATTGCGCCAACGCATGCGAACGGGGTCGTCAATCTCCGGTGGAGTCCAAAACGGACCATCGGGCCCGGGGGCACTCATCAATATTCGCGGGGCAATTTTCCCCAACAAACTCACGCTCGCCAGCACCCCGCCCAGCACAATCACGAAGACCAAAAATCCCGCCCATTCGTGCACCACCAATCCTGCATCCTGGCCCCACCATTGAGCGACGAAGATGATGGCGGAGATCCGCACGACATTACCCAAATAAGTCAGGGGGAAACTCAGCACCAACACCAAGCTGCGGGCCCACCATGAACGAAAATTAAGGTAACCGACCAACAACGAAAGAGCCGTCAGCGCCAGCAGTGAGCGCACCCCCGAGCACGCGGCGGCCACATCATATTGGTAACGATCATCGGGAGAAAACAGCTGCGTCCCGTTGCGGACGACATCGATGCCCGCTAAATGCGCCAGCGTGTGGCTGGCCTCGATCACCCACATGCGCAGCCAAAACCCGGCCGTATCCAACACATTGATCGGGATGGTAAAGATCATGAAAGCCAGCGGAAAAGCCGCCGCCCGGCCCCAGCGTCTCCCCCCGGCCAATACCATCACGCCCCAGATAAATACCAGCAGACCAAGAATCGAAATGCGCGACTGCTGCACCGCGTAGCCGAGTCCATGCAGCATCAAGCCGCCACCCATTGCGACTATAGTCCATCCGTGTTGCGGTGGATTCGGGGCGACGGGCAATTGGCGGGCATTGCGCCAGAACAACCACAAGCTCAGCCCGAGGATCAACCAGCCATGCTCCATTTCGGAGGCTTCGTTGGCCCATTGGAACCCCCACCAATAAAACAGCGAATCCGATTCGATGTAGCCCCGCGTGGCATTGCCCCAGAACTGAAACACCACCAAACCGATCATCGCACACGCCAGCGCCGGCCAAATGTTCGCGATCCGGGATTGCTGGTTTCTTGTCATCCGCTCCATTCAGAACTTAACTTCGTCAACTTGGCAAAACCATCTCCAGCTTCCGCAGCCAATTTGCTCGTGTCCGAAATGTGGGGTTTGGGCGATCTTGCCGTAGCCATACCGTTTCTACGCACCGCCACCCAACATGCCAAAGTCACCCTGCTGGCGAAACCTCATGCCGCCCCCCTACTACAGCATTTCGCCCCCGCGGTAGAGCTGATCCCACTGGTCGCCCCGTGGACCGCTTTCAGGGGCAAATATCATCTGCACCGCTGGCCTTGGGGGACTCTGCGCCAAACCATCCGCACCCTACGTGAGCGGAAATTTACCCACGCCATCTCCGCCCGGCCCGATCCCCGCGAACATGCTTTGTTGAAACTGGTCGGGACCAAGCAGCTCGTTGGCTTCCCGCGTGCCGGATCCTCATGGCTGGTTAACCAAAAAATTCTCCCGCCGCTTGATCCCCATCGGGCAGCCCATTGGAGATATCTGGCTGAATTTATGGGCTGGGATATGGCTCCGACCCAAACCAAGGCGGTTCAGGGAAAACAAATCGTCATCCACACCGGGGCGGCTCAACCCGTTCGCAAGTGGCCGGAGGAAAGATATGACGAGATCGCATCCCAGCTTCGCCAGGCGGGATGGACTGTCACGATCATCGACGAGCATCACGGCGACCTCGATGTGTTGATTAAAACCCTCACCTCCGCGGATCGCTTCATCGGCAACGATTCCGGACCTGGCCATATCGCCGCGCTGTTGGGTGTGCCCACTTTTACGATCTTTAGTTCGCAGTTATCTGAAAACTTTGCCCCCCCAACATCCCTTGGCCACATGGGTCGACGGTGCTCCCTGCCCCCACAAACCCTGCCGTGACTATTGTCGCTTCCCGACACCTCATTGCCTGCTCAATGTGAGTGTTGCCGATGTGTGGCCGCGCCTGTTGACGTGGTTAAACACCTGAAGTCTGTCGCCAAACCGCAGCGGTCTCGCGGGCACATCGCTTCCAGGAAAAATCAGTGGAACGACAAAGGCCATCCACCCGGAGTTGGGCCGCCAATTCGTCGTCGTTCCTCAATTGCTGCATCGCCCGGGAATATTTTTTGGCGGTGAGTTCTGCATACAACACGGCATCAGAGCCGACTTCGGGCAAGCTGGCCACGCGGCCGCAAATCACCGGACAGCCTGCGGCCATCGCCTCCAACACCGGTAGCCCAAACCCCTCGTAAACGCTCGGAAAAAGCAACGCCTGCGCCCGACGGTAAAGCGCGAGCAAAACTTCATCGGATTGGTGGCCCATAAAAAACCAATTGGACGGAGCTTCTCCTTCGTCCGGCACTCCCGACCATCTTGCTCCCACGATGAACAAAGGCGGCAGGGATTTTCCGCTCTGCTGTGCTTCGAGCCAAACTTGCCGCAACAGGGCCAGGTTCTTGCCCGGTTCCAACGAGCCCACGAACAGATAAAACTCCGACGGCAGTTCCATCGGTACGATTTCAGATTTTGCGAGCCCCACGCCATGGTGCACCACGGTGATACGTGAAGCAGATAAATCCAAAAGGTCCATGGCCTCATCCGCCGTGAACTGACTCACCGCGATGATGTGGTCGGCATAAACAACTTGCTGCAAACGTTTGAGTCCGCTGCGGCGCTGCCAAGGACGAAACCGATGAGGATGCCGCAACAGGGCCAGATCGTGCAACGTCACCAAGTGACGGCAGGAGGGCTGCGCAATCAAAGGCAGCGAAGTCGAGTGCAGCAGGTCCGCTTCCATGGCGCGCAATTGCGCTGGACCCGATAAACTGGCCCACCCCAACTCGCGCCAAGCGGTTTTCAACATGCGAACCGGTTGGGCGTAGCCGAAATTATCCACCGGCCAAGCCCAAGGTTTCACCGTAAAGTCAGACGAGACGATCTCGAGCAGACCGGTCTGCAAACCCCGCACATAACGAGCCACCCCGGCGCGGGTGGTATAGAGGGGATTGGTATCAAGAGCGATGCGCATAGCAGAATGATCTACCCGCCACCCGACTCGGTTTCTCCGCTTACCGCAAGCCAGTGTTGGGTGAAGCCCCAGTGTTGCCTTGGCATGGTTATTCGGAAATTTTTCATTCCTGCCCGATGATCACGAAGATGCGCAAATTCTCCCAGCGATTGACGCCCGTGGTTATGGCGCAGGCTTTCGGTCTGCTTTGCGGGTTGGCGGGCGTGAAGCTTATCTCGCGATTCGTGCCCCCGGACGTGCTGGGAGATTATGGTATATTCTTAAGTTTCACGACCTTGGGCATGTGGGTGGTGCATACCGGTTTGATCAAGTATGTGAGCCGACATTGGGCGGCGGCTCCGGATAAACCGGCCCTCTCACGCGTGGTCCTGCGTCATTGGTGGGGCAAATCACCATGGATCGTGTTGTGCACCGTTGGCGCTGCTCAAGCCATCTCATGGCTTACCGGCAATGCTCCCTGGGGACTGCTCCTACCGTTGTTCATCGTCATCAGCCTGCTGTCCCTGGTGGCGATGGCCCAAGCCGCTTTACAGACCAATCGAGAACATTGGTCCGATTTGGCCGTCTCGGCCACCGGTTCGCTCACTCGCACTTTTGCCCCATTGATATTATTTCTGGTCTTGGGTGGCGCGGTCGGGCTCTACGCTGGTTTTAGCATCCACGCCATCTTCACGCTGCTGGTGGCAAGTTGGATCCTGCGCAAGTATGTGAGCAAAAACCCAACGACGCGTGTTCGGCTGGAACTCGATCGCATTTATACGGGACCCTACTTCACCATGCTTTCCTTGGCCGGCTGGGCCTTGACCGGAACCAACCGCTGGATTGTCGCAGGATTTTTCGGGGATGTGGAAGCCGGGTATTTCATGCTCGCCAGCAACATGGTGCTCATCGTCCCCACCATCATTGGGACCATCTTCATCCAAATGTTTCAACCCGGGTTCTTCGCCTTGGGTGATAGCGGAAATCACGATGCTTCACTGCAGTTGGCCCGGCGCGTTGACCGGGTGGCGGCGGGTTTCGGCGTCATCAGCATTGTGGGCATATTGTTACTCCACCTGGTCATGCCATGGCTGGTGGGACCGCTGGTGCATGAGACCTACGGCGCTTCACTGGCATGGATCGTGCCGGTCGGTTGCTTCAGTGTAGCCACCATAACCGGACAATATTACCACAGTATGCTCTTGGCCGCCCGCAAGGAACGGGCCTGTGCTCCGGTCGACCTGACGGCGGCATCCCTTTTAATTATGGGGAGTACATTGGCCGCCCTTGCAGGTCGGTCGATCTTCATGCAATGGCTGATGATCACCCCATTGATTCCCTGGTTGGTGACACGCTCACTCGCCCGACACTATTACTTCAAGCGGTCTTGAGGGCGTGGGTCCGCAAGGGTCCGGTAAAGAACATTCGCGTCAGCAAGATGAACTGGCGGGGATTCTGCCACCAGGCCACGAGCAATATCCGCAAGGCAGCGGCGATGCGCCGGGGTGTCCGGGAAGCCGAGAGCGTCTTGCGCGCAAAATACACCGCTAACAGAGCAAAACCTTCCAGCAATGATCGGGCGGCAAAAAAAGCGTATATCGTGACTAAATCGGGTGGTGATTTTATCCACGGTTTCAGGTCGTTGCCTATGCCCTCGATATCCTCTCTGCAGCCGGCTCGCCGGCGCGCGGTCAGTAAACGGACAATGCAAGCGTTGAGAATCTGCAAGGATCGTTGCTGCACGGTTGCTTGTATTTGGTGTCGCCGGTATTGAGTCAAAACATCAGGCAACGCACATACGGTATTCCGATCGGCAACCCGTGCAAACTGATCATAATCACAGGCCACTCTAAAAAGTTCCCGATAGGGGTGTTGAACCATGATCTCGCGGCGAACTAAAAGCGTGGGGGTCATCGCCGGCATATCATAGGCGCTGAAGAGGTGATGATCCTGTTCACTTAATAAGGTAAACTCCTTTCCGATCACGGTCCCCGCTTCATCGATCGTATCCGCCCTGCTGAATACCGCACCCAATTTCGGATTGCTCCGCAGGGCCGCAACCTGTTTTTCGAAACGTTGTGGGAGAGCAATGTCATCGGAATCCAAGACCGCGATGTATTCTCCCTGCGCCGCGTTCAAGGCGGTATTCATCCCGATCGGTATGCCATAATTCTTCTCCAGCGTTATCCAATGCAAGCGGGGATCCTGGCCCAACGCCCCCAAGCTTTCCGGCGTCATCCCACTGCCATTATCGACATAGATCAGTTCCAAGTCCGGCAAAGTCTGTTCCCACACACTGCGCACGGCCAGCCGCACATACGGGGTGTCACGATGACTGATCATGATAACGGAGACCAAAGGCATGGGTTGATGCAATCGGACCCGAGCTGCGGGGCAAGCCCGACGCCACTACTTTTCAGGCTCGTTTTGCTGGCCAGCTTTGTCATGCGTTGAGGCGTTTCACGCATGACTGTTTCACCCATTTGGCGCACTAGACTGACGATGATAGGTGCCTCGGCACTCGCGCTCTGGTTTGGCGCCGGTCTGGCGCAACAGGAGTATTTCTGGCCGATGTTGATCGCCGGCGTGCTCACCATGCTGACCCTGAGCCGACTGCTCCAACTCCCTATCGATGTGATTCTACTGGTGATGATGCTTTTCGGTTACCTCGCAGGTAACCGGGGATTTGCGCAAATCTCATTGATGGGTCGATTCCCTTTGTTGCCGGCCGAGTTCGTGATGCTCTTTGCCGGAACCACTTTACTCGTGCACAGTGCATTTAGCCGCAACCTGCCGGTCCGCCGTGAAACATTCAATCTGGTGATTTTCGCCTGGATTGGTATATGCAGCTTAAGGCTGGTCTTCGACATCAGGGCCCATGGCTTTCTGGCCATTCGGGACTTCGCCACGGTGTATTATGCGGTGTTCTTCTTCATCGCCCAACACCTTGCAAATAAGGAACGCCATCAGCGCTGGTTTCACGGTTGTTTGATTGCCGGAGCCACCGGGATGCTGGTCCTCTATCCCTTGGTCGAATATTTTCCGGGGTTTTTCCTGAACACCCTGACCCTGAGGGGCAACCCGGTGATCTTCTTCAAAGGTGACTTGGTGGGCACAATGCTTATCGCCGGGTCCATTCTGATCTATCATCGACTGGAGACGCGAAACCCTGCCTTCGCGGTGGTGGCTTCACTCGCCATGACCGCCATGGCCTTGACCACCAATAATCGAGCATCACTCGTCGCGGTGGCTTGCGCCATCGTATTATTGATCATTGGGCGCCGCTGGCGCTTCGCTGGCATTCAGGCCGTGGCCGGAGTGGTCGCGGTCGTATCGATCCTGTTCTTTGCGTATCTGACCAATACTTCTTGGCGCCAGACTCCTCTGCATGGTGTTTACGAGCGGGTCGTCTCAATTGTCGATGTGGCGGGAGAACGCAGATATTCCGGCGAAAACACTTACTTCAAGGGCGATAACAATCGCTTTCGCATGGTCTGGTGGAAAGCAGTCGTGGATGAAACCATCGCCGGCAATCCTTGGTTCGGACTCGGCTTCGGCTCCGATCTTTCCAGCCGATTCGTGACGGAGTATTACCCGGAACAAGGCGATGAATTCGACACGCGCAGTCCGCATAATGTGATGCTCAGTGTATTTGGACGGGCCGGTTTGGCCGGTTTACTACCTCTTTTGCTTATCAGCATCATCATCGCCCGCCGTATTATCAGCGCGGCCCGCACCCGCGATCCTGCTCTTGGCACGTGGTGCGCTGCTTGGATAATCCTCGTCAGTGCCTGTTTCGGGGTCGTGCTGGAGGGCCCGATGGGTGCGGTCATATTCTGGAGCACCTTGGGATTGGCCGCAGCCGAGAGTAAAAATGACACAATCCATGACGTAATTTCTTCTGATGAACCCGAATCATTGCCAAATTCAGGTCCATCTGCATCTGTTTGATTCGCATCCAGCCGTGAAGCTATCCTCCCCACTCGATACCCTCAGTTTCTTCAAAACGCAGACTCGCGGTCAATGGGACTTATTTAACCCATTTGCTATAATTGGGTTAGGTATTTTTGGGGTGTTTTTCATCTACAGCGCCCAACTCTCGGTTAACGGAAGCAATTGGATCACCCAGCTCGTCTGGTTGGCTCTGGGCACCACCCTTTACGTGGCCGTATCGCTGATTGATTACCGATTCTGGCTGAGCGTGGCCCATTGGTTCTATGGTCTGGCCATGCTTCCCCTGTTTCTGGTGCTGATCCCCGGGATAGGCAGCGAGCGCTACGGGGCACAACGATGGATCGATTTCGGCTTTTTCGGCTTCCAACCCTCTGAAACAGCGAAAGTTGCCGTATTACTCATCACCGCCAGCCTGCTGGTGCGCTCCAAGATAGGCACCGTTCACCAATCTATTGATGTTCTGGGCAAATTGGCACTTGCGGTGGGTTTGCCATTGGTTCTTATCCTGCTTCAGCCGGACCTCAAGTCGGCCATAGTGCTGCCCCCGATGGTCTTTTCCATGCTCTTCGTATCCAAGCTCTCATCCCGTTTTTTCGCGGGTGCGCTCGCTGCCTTTCTGCTGATTATCAGCATCGTGTCGTGGGATACATGGCGCTATGCCAATTTTATGGAGTCAAATAGCTACTCCTACGTGAAGGATAAGGGCAAATTCGAGCCCCATTCCCTGGTACCGCTGCACGATTATCAGCGGAATCGCATCATTTCATTCGTTGCCCCCGACAAGATCGATCCCATGGGGATCGGTTGGAACCAGCGCCAGTCGCTCATTTCAGTCGGCAGTGGCGGGGTCGTCGGCAAAGGCTGGACCGAGGGCACTCAAGCCCAACTCGGTTACCTGCCCCGTTCGGTGGCGCACAACGATTTCATCTTCTCGGTTATCGCCGAAGAAAAAGGTTTATTGGGAAGTCTTACGGTTCTCAGCCTGTTTGGTTTAATCTTGTTTAATGGCATTCGTATCGCGGGCATTGCCCGCGATCGACTCGGCGTTCTCATCGCCGTTGGTGTCACTGTGTTGTTCACAGTGCATGTGTTCGTAAACATCGCCATGACCATCGGACTGGTGCCCATTACGGGCATACCGCTTCCCTTCATTAGCTATGGTGGCTCCTTTGTGCTCAGTTGCAGTTTGCTGCAAGGACTGGTCCAAAGCGTCTATCGATTCCGTAAGGACTTCACCTAAACATGAAGCTTTACCCCGATATTGACCGCTCTGCCGGAATTTCCTGCGCCGCAACCGCCGCACTCAGGTGCCCCATGAAACATACCCACAAGACGCACCATGAGCGACAATTCACCATCCAAACCGGGGGCCGCCAAGGATCCCGCCCGCAATTATGACGAGGAACTGGCCAATCCCCCGCCGGTTTCCGAAGTCACCGTCGCCAATCCCGGCGAGCTAAAGGCAGAGGCCGGCGAAAGATCCAAACAGCGACCATTGCTGCAGAAAATACTTTCCGTTTTTCAGAAGGAAAAAGAGAGCTACCGCGAACTCATCATCAATTCCGAACCACTTGAGAAACGCGTCGCGTTGCTCGTTGATGGCCGTTTGGAAAAGTTCGAGATCGAGCGCGATTCCGACAACCGCATGGTCGGCGGCATCTACAAGGGCCGCATCAAGAACCTCGATCCCGGCCTCAAGGCCGCCTTCGTCGACATTGGTTACAACAAGAATGCCTTTCTGCATTATTGGGACATGCTCCCCGCCGCCGCCGATTCATCGGTCGAGGTCGTTCGGGTGAACAAACGCAAAAACGATAATTCCCGCCGCGCTGAACCCACCGTCAAGGACATCCCCAAGCTCTACCCTCCCGGGTCGGAGATTGTGATCCAGGTGACCAAGGGGCCCATCGGCACCAAGGGTCCGCGCACCACGACCAATCTCTCCTTTCCCGGTCGTTATCTTATTTTGATGCCCTTCAGTGATGGTTGTGGCATCTCGCGCAAGATCGAGAATCCCGCCGAGCGCAAACGCCTCAAGCACATGCTCAACGAGCTCACCATCCCCGAAGGCATGGGGGTGATCGTGCGCACCGCCGGCGAAGGCAAAAAGACCCGCTACTTCATTCGTGACCTGCACATCCTCCTGAAACAATGGGAGGGTATTACCGAGAAGATGCAGACCCAGCGCTCACCCGCCTGCCTCTATCAGGAGCCCAATCTCGTGGAGCGGACCGTGCGCGATTTCCTCACCGAGGAAGTCGATCGCGTGTTGATCGACGACAAGGAAGGCCACCAACGCACCCAGGAGCTCGTCAGCCTCATTTCCAAACGCTCGGCTTCCAAGATTGCCTACTACGACGACAACATTCCGATCTTCGAACGCTTCAACATCGAGCGCCAGATTGAACAAACCTTCCAACGTCGGGTTTCCCTGCCTTCCGGCGGCGAAATCATCATCGACGAAACCGAGGCGCTCATCTCCGTGGACGTCAATACCGGCTCCCACAAAAACCGTGGCGGCGATGAGAAGAACACCATCTACGCCGTCAACCTCGAGTCCGCTGTCGAGGTCGCACGCCAGATACGACTCCGTAATCTGGGTGGCCTCGTCATCATCGATTTCATCGACATGAAGGAACGGCGCCATCGCAACGCCATCTACGACAAAATGGTCGAGGAGATGTCTCAGGACAAAGCTAAGAACCACATCCTGCCCATCTCGACGCTCGGTATCATGCAGATGACCCGCCAGCGCCAACAGGAGTCACTCTCCAGCAATCTCTATACGGATTGCCCGTATTGTCGCGGTCGGGGCATCGTCAAGAGCGACACGACCATGTCGGTTGAGTTGCAGCGCAAGCTGGCCTCGGTCATCCGCCGTATCACCACCAAAGACGAGCAGGGTGAACACTCCCTGCGCGTCCTGGTGCATCCGAGCATCCTTGAGCGTCTTCGCAGCGAGGATGCCAATCTGCTGGTGCGCATGGAATCCCTCCACGGCGTGAAGTTGGCTTTCCGCGCCGACCTCAACTACCACGTCGAGAATTACAAAATCATCAATGCAACGACGGGTGAAGAATATCGATGAGTTTGGACGGAACTGAGGAGCTCAAACCCAACGCCTTCTATGTCGTCGTGACAGGATCGGGCCTGCCCGAAGTAGATGGGCTCTTCATTCCTTCCAAGGCACCTCCCGCCAAATCGGAATCCGGCACCGTATCAAGTCTCGGCTACTGGAATGGCAGGATGGCTTGGGACCGGGCTGATGGCAAAGCTGCCAGAAGCCCGGCTCTTTCCTACTCCAACAGTTACAAATCCTGGAGAATCTCCCGCCTCGATGGGCATCTCGCCTACGAGGTCACCTGCGAGGATGTTCTGCCACCGACAGACCGGGGATGGAACGTTTACAAAATGGGCGTAGCCCCCGCGCCCAAGGTCGTGCTCCACCACCACGACCCGCGTCTGCCCTGCCCTAAACCCAACGTCGTATTCGTCCTCGGAGGCCCCGGCGCGGGAAAAGGCACCATGTGTGAACTCGCCCAGTCCCAACTCGGTTGGACCCACTTGTCCATCGGAGATATGCTCCGCGCCGAGCTTGAGGATGCCGGGCCGACCGCTTCCCGCATCGAAGAGTTCGTCACTGCCGGTAAGCTGGTGCCCAACGAAATCGTAGTAACGCTGCTCAAGGATGCGATGGAGCACGTCACCCGGACAACTGGCCGGATCAATTTCCTCCTCGATGGCTTCCCCCGCTCTTTGTCCAATCTGGAAGTCTGGCACCAGACTTTCGGCCGGGAAACTGAACTCCCAAAAATGTTATACTTTGAATGCCCCTATGCCGTGCTCGAAAAACGCATCCTGGCGCGCGCCAAATACTCGGGCCGGAGTGACGACAATGTTGAGAGCGTGAAGCTGAGATTCGACACCTTCAAGGCGGAGACCCTGCCCACCGTCGAGCACTTCAAGAGCCAGGGCAGGTGCGTCGAAGTCGACACCAGCCAGGACCGTCAGACCGTCTATGACCTCGTCCTCAACAGCCTGGCTGAGTATACCGACAAAGAACTGGCGGACAACCCACTCACCGAGCGAGCCGAGATTCTGCTTGGCTTGAGACCTTACCCTAGGACTTAGCCTCCCCTGTACGCGGCCAACCACCCGGCAGGTGCGCAACCGCCAACTTGATGCCGCTCTCGCGATGAAGCCGGACCTTGCGACCTTGTTCTGCGGCACCAACGATATCACCAGCATGCGATTCGATGCCACAGCCGTCGCCACCGATCATCGCCTTTAGAGTGAGGATCGCATCCACGCAAATTCGGCTGGCCAAGATCAATCTTCAGGTGGGCATCCACGCGAGTGTACTTAACGAGATCCTCGACCTCGTCGGCTCAGATGCCGGTGTCGCGCTCGTGCCCACGGATCTGAATCTCATGCAATCCAGCGGTGTGAAATTCCTCAAACTCCGTCGGCTCCTAGCACCAGCAGCAATAGCCCCCAACTCCGCAGTCAGGTCAGAAAGAAGAAAATTCCTAGTCGGCGAACGGGTAGTCAGTGTAACCTTGCGGGCCCGCACCGTAAAACGTCTCCGGCTGGGGCGTGTTCAGTGGCAGGCCTTCGGCGAAGCGACGGACGAGGTCCGGGTTGGCGATGAATTGCTGACCCCATGAAGCGGCGTCGGCCTCACCTTTGCTGATGACGTTCTCGGCCGTGGCTTGATCAAGGTTTTGATTGATGATCACGGTGCCACCAAACTGCTCTTTGAGTTTAGGGAAATAGCGTGGCCCTTCCTGACTTTCGCGAGTGAAGAGAAACGCGATGCCGCGTTCCTTCATGGCCTCTGCCACATAGCCAAATGTCGCGGCGAGATTTGAATCACCCATATCATGCGCATCTCCCTTGGGCGCAAGGTGCAGACCCACGCGGTCAGGACCCCAAACGGCGATCAATTCATCGACGGCCTCCAACATGAAGCGCGCACGATTTTCGATCGATCCGCCGTATTCGTCGGTTCGTTGGTTGACGGAGTCCTGCAGAAATTGATCAGGCAAATAACCGTTGGCCCCGTGCAACTCCACGCCATCAAAACCGGCGCGTTTGGCGTTTTCAGCCCCGCGACGATAGGCCGCCATGATGCCGGGAATCTCATCGAGTTCCAATGCCCGTGGCGTCACGTAGTCCTTGATGGGACGAACGAGGCTCACATGCCCCTTTGCGGCCACGGCACTCGGCGCGACTGGCAGTTCGCCGTTCAGGTAAGTCGGATCGGATATGCGGCCCACATGCCACAATTGGCAAACGATGGTCCCGCCCTTGGCATGCACGGCATCAGTGGTGAGCTTCCAGCCCTCGACTTGCTCATTGGACCAAATGCCCGGCGTATCCGGATAGCCGACACCCATGGGCTCGACTGATGTGGCCTCGGTAATGAGCAAACCAGCCGAGGCGCGCTGCGCGTAATACTCCGCCATCATGGTGTTGGGTACGCGACCCTCGCTGGCGCGGCAACGCGTGAGCGGCGACATGACCATACGGTTGGGTAATTCCCAAGCGCCAATCTTGAGAGGGGTAAGGAGGACGGATTTTTCAGTCAATGGGTTGCTCATGGTAATAGGTTGTTCTATGATGATCGAACAATATTTTCACCGCTTGCGCCTGTCAAACGACTGTTCGATATTTTTCGAACAACGCGTCCATGAAAACATACGATCACCCTAACATCAAACAGGTCGCACTGGAAACGGTCATGCAAGCGCTGTCCGATCCATGCCGCGTGGCGATCGTGCGCACATTGCTCAATCAACCCGAGCTCGCCTGCAACGAGCTTCCGGTCGATGTGGCCAAGGCCACGCTATCGCATCATATGGATGTCCTGCGTGAATCCGGTCTCATCGCAACTCGAGTCGTCGGGGCCAAGTGTCTGACCTCTGTTCGCAAGGCCGACGTGGAAAAACAATTCCCCGGCGTGCTCGCGCTCGTGGCGAGGGGGTAAAAAGGTGTAAGCTTAAAGCGGTAAGCGGTAAGAACAAAAGCTACGAGCAACCGGAACAAAACTCCCTGCTCCACACGCGGGCGCGGTTCAGCCAATCAGCACTGTCACCCACTCAGTTAATGGTCCTCCGACTGCATCACTTCTTTTCGGAAGCCTCGGCGTGGGCTTGCATGATTTTCTCCAGGAGGATCGCTGGAGGCGTGGTGTGCTTTTGGATGATTTCATTGGCCCCCGCCTGCATGGCCTCTTGCATCATATCCACATTGCCACCGGAGGTGAAAACGAGAATTGGGAGGTGCTTCGTGTAGTCCGCCTCCCGCACCGCCTTGATCAAATCCACCCCATTATATTCCGGCATCATCAGGTCGGTCACAATCACATCGATCTGCTCTTCCTCCAGCACCTTGCCGGCCTCAGCGGCCGATTCGACAACGTGCATGGGTAGACCTGCCATCGTCAACCTGATGGCGTAGATCTTACGGGTCGTGGCATCGTCATCGATGAAGAGAACTGTGGGTTTGTTACTCATTTGGGACAGAAACTACCGTTACTCTGACAAAATCAGCGTAATTTGCACCTGAAATAAGATGATTAACCGACAACCACCGAATTCTAATTCTACTGTAACGGCCCTTCCGGGCGGGTATAGTTTTCAAATGTCGGATCAGTCGCGGCCATCTTCAGGAAGACATCCAAGGGCACGACTTCGAAGGCCGAGCCCAGACCGTCGAGCACAGCCTTCACGCGGGTGATGTCACTCCACTGCCGCACATGCATGAGCAGGAAGTAGGGACGTTTATCGTTGATCGACGCCAGCTCGCGGAGGTCCGCGACCACTTCAAGTTCTGACCGCCCCTGCGACATGTAATAATCGTAAGAGACCAAGGCCCGGCCATCCTTATGGGTAAAAGTATACGCCGGGGCATAACCATTGAGAAAACCGATCACGTCGGGCATTTCCTTGAAGTAAGTATCAATGAGCGACTGCGGCAGATCGGGATTCCCTTCGATCGATGCACCTTCCGAATAGTCCATGAATTCAAAGATGTTCAGATCGAGCGTCTTCATGAATTCGAGGGACTTGCCGATCACCAGCGGCAGTGACGCGCTGGGGATCGCCTTCGCATACATGTAACCCGGACCCGACAGGCCCGCGATGAACAGATCGTTCGGCGTCGCCTGGTCGTAGAACATCTCCAGCACCGATGGTGACATCCACAGCCAGTTCATCGATACCTGCCACGCATAGGGAATCGTGCCCCGGCCTGGTCGCGTCCATGCGCCGATGCCCAGCGAATCCGTCTGCACCGCCGCGATGTAAACCTTCTTTTCCGGCACATAGGTTTCGCCCGTTTTCACATTGGGTTGATTACGGAATTTGAAGCCTGGAGTGAGCGGCACCTGGATATTAAAACTCGTATTAGGCAGGGTATGCAGACCCGACACCCGGATCACATGCGATGACGCCAGCTTCACGTGATCGCGCTCCTTGTCCTTGCCGTAGGAGTGCCACCCGAAACAGATACCCATTGGGTTCATCTCGGATAACAGTTTGTCAGCCATGGCGTATTCCGCCGCCCATTTTGGATCGTCAGCCTTCGTGCCCAAATCTGTGAAGAAGCACTTTTGATACATCCCAAAATCCGCCACCCCGGGACGCATGCGCCGACCGGCATCTCCGCCCATCCATACGATGAAGTCCTTGCTGCAGCGGTCCCAATATTTGTCGTAAGCCCATTGGTAGATTTCCACATCCTTCTTGCCCTTAAACTTCCCGCGGAAGTCGCCCACTTCCTTCAAACCAAACTCCTTCATCAAGGGAATGAATTCCTCCGAGACCACGATCGCATCCTCCAATCCCGCCAATGTGAATGAGACGATCAACGATGTGCGGACCTCCTTGTCCCAAACCACATATTTGGACACCTTGCCCTTGAACTGGGTCAGCGCCGCCCGAAACGATTTCAACTGTTTGAATGAAAACTGTTTCTTCGCTTGATAATAATCCTTGATCTGACCGGTGAATCGGAAATCCCACTCGGGGCCATAAACGAAGTAGAGCAAAGGTCCCTGCTTGTTCACCACGCCCTGCAGCGTGATCAAAGCCGCCTGCTCCGGGAGGTCCTCATCGATCCCCCATTTGTCGCTCATGTTCATGTAGAACGCATCGCGATACCCCTCGCGCTTCAACCGATACACTTGCGGTTCATCCGGTCGGGTCGGTCTTTGCACCGTCCACGTCAACACCGTGCCGTCCGCATTCAGCGACATCGTGGTGCGATACTTCAAGTCGCGGTGTCCCTGTGAAGAGATGACCGGCAAGGTTTCACTCAATTCCAGTTCCTGAAATTTCTTCGTCCACTGGACCACGATATCACGGGTGCGGTCCACGTCGCGTCGCACGCCCATGAAAACATTGCTCGCAAATACCTTGTGGTCGATCGGCAGGGCATTGACTGCCCCACCCACTTTCAAGTCCAGCATCTCTTCAAAAAAGCGTCGCGAGCCCCAACGTTCGTTCACCACCACCCTATCTGCAGACACACTGGCAAACTCCAGCGAAACGGTGTCGAACACGTCGAGCGCACTGCTTTGCTCCGGAATCATCACCCAGCGACCCTGCCAATTTTCGCCGGTGAATTCCGCGTGCACCGCGGTCGTCAAGAGCAGGCTCAAGCCCGCTAATAAAAATAAGAACACGGAGCGAAGCCCCTGAAGATTGGGATGCGATGACATGGATGACATAACTTTTAGATTACCCTAATCCACGATGGAAAACCCCATCGTGACTTGTTTACGACAACAGTCCCAGCAACGCCTCTGGGCAATCCTCTTCTGCCCACAAGCAGAAAGTTCCACCGTGGGAGACGGTCGTCCCATATGATTCCCGGGTTTGAAAGCTCGCCCTAATACTTCTTGGGCACGAACGTCTGGTCGCTTTTCGGTGGACGCACATAGCCACGGAGGGAGCGGCGCGGCGGCAGCTTGATCGGCTTTGGGGTCAGGTCTTCGTAGGGAACCTGCTCAAGCAGATGGGTAATACAATTGAGCCGGGCACGTTTCTTGTCGTCCGCATCGACCACATACCAGGGAGCCTGTTTGATGTCGGTGTGCGCGAACATCTCATCCTTGGCCTTCGAGTAGTCGAGCCAACGGCGACGTGATTCAAGATCCATGGGGCTGAGTTTCCAACGCTTGGTGGGGTTGTGGATCCGGTTTTGGAAGCGTTTCTCTTGCTCCTCGTCGCTCACCGAGAACCAATATTTGATCAGGAGGATGCCAGAGCGGATAATCATACGTTCAAATTCGGGCGCGGAGTGGAAAAACTCCTCCGTTTCCACCTCGTCACAGAAACCCATGACACGCTCGACCCCGGCACGATTATACCAACTGCGGTCAAACAAAACCATTTCGCCGCCAGCGGGCAGGTGGGGAACGTAGCGCTGGAAATACCATTGCGTTTTTTCTCGCTCCGTAGGCGCGGCCAACGCCACGACCCGGCACACCCGGGGGTTGAGATTCTGGGTAATCCGCTTGATCACACCTCCCTTGCCAGCAGCGTCCCGGCCCTCGAACAGGACCACCACTTTCAGACGCTCCCGCTTGATCCACTCCTGCAGTTTCACGAGTTCGATCTGCAGCCGTGCCAGTTCATTTTCGTAGTCGCGCTTGGTGAGTTTGACCGGAGGCGCTGCTGCAGCTTTCTTCGTCGTTTTACGTTTGGCTTTTTTTTTCATAACGTAGGTCGATTCTCTTGCGCAGATTATCCCTATTCGCGTGGCGTGCGAGTTCATTCTCCCCTCGGGCAACCCTCACGGCTCTTTCGCGTCTTTTCCCTTCAATGCCCTGTGGCTATTAACATATCCCCAGACTTTATAACCAGAATGAATACTACCGAGGTGGGTAGACCGCTTTTCATTGCCTGACTTTTGGGCTCCAATAGCATGCCAAAACCGCTCTTATCCATAAGCAGGCCCCCCAGGGGAAACCTCCTAAAATCCTACAATGAATCATCTTAAAAAAATATTGGCCCTCTGCATCATCGCGATGCCATTTCTATCGATTGGTTATGCCAATCCAGATTTTACCGGCAGTTGGAAAATCGACACCGCCAAAAGCACGGCGCTTGATCCCTGGCGCTCAATGGTAATCGATATTGCCGTGGATGGGGACAAGGTTTCGATCGTCCGAAATTTTGGAGGTGGATCACGGGTGGCCAAGGAATCAATGACGGTGGATACTTCCATTCCATCGCAAAAAGTGGTGGTGGAAGGCTGGTGGGACAATCGCCACATCGGGGCTTATCTCGGTGGGGGCAAGGAGCAGACGGTTGCCGCCAAGTGGCTGGATGATAACCAGACTCTTCAACTCAACATCGACATGATCCTCGAGACTTCCCAAGCGGAGACTCCAGTCCGCGTGTTGCGTGAGATGAGATTGTCCCGGGATGGCAAGACCCTACGCGTGCTGCAGCTTCGATCGAGCCGGAACACCCCCATCGTGCGTGTCTTCAACCGTCAATAAGTTTCACCATGAAAACACTTCACCTGTTTATTAGATCGATCGCCATATCGGCTGCATTGATTGCAGCAGTGACGACGGTCAATCAAAGCGTGGCGGCTCCCAAGGAAGCTTACGTCATGCAAATGTCCGAAGATTGGACCATTGATGGCGATCTTCCCACTCACGCCCTATTACTTAGTTTGCAGGGCTTGGCCAACCGCAATGGCCCGAATCTGTATTTCGAATATCAACCCTCATGGCCGTGGAAGATTACCAAGCCCTTGCGCGACTTCTATGAAAGACGACATGGGTATACCTTCAAACCGCTGAGTAATGTTAATGAAGCTTTGGAGCTCTTTTCCAGCGCAGCCAAGGGTTACGTCGTCTGGGATAAGACCGAACGGACATCATTGATCGTCGCGTTCACCGTGGCCGGATTGGATGACGTGGTCGTGGTCTCGGAGGAACTCATCCCCCTCGTCGAGCAATACGGTCTGAAGAAGGTCGTCGATCTGCGCGGTGATTTCACCGGCATGCCGGATCACGAGATTTATCAGATCGCGATGGATCGCTACTGGGACCGTAGCAGCCGCGACGTTGTCATCTGGATGGGTGGCGCCCATGGCAAACGCATGGAGGCCGGGATGGCCGACTGGGGCATCTACCGGAAGGCCTTCTTCACGGACCTATCGAACAATCCCAAACACCCGGAAGAACTGGCCCTGACGAACCGGATCTTCACCGAGCAGAATCCCCAAAGCTTTGTGATGGGATGGCATTCCTACGCCAAGGATACCGAAGGACAGATGACCACGCTGGTTTCGAGCTATGGCCTGCGCATGGAGGGTCTGAACACCCTGCCCAATCTGAGCTTTAACAATCAGATCCCCTTCACCAAGGATTTCAAATTCAAGAACAACCACAATGTGGCGCCTGACGAGGTAGTGATTCCCGAGGACAAGGTATATATCGCCCTCGTTCAAACGGACAGTATTGGCATCGGCGCTTGGACCAAACCTGGTCGCGGCAGTATTCCATACGCCTGGCAGGTTTCCATGAGTTGGGTCGATGTAGCACCGGCATCGCTGCAGTATTTCTTCGAAGGCGCCATGCCCAATGACTACTTCATCGCCGGACTCACGGGGCCGAGCTACATGTATCCAAAACCCATTCCAGCCAAGGCCTTTCCAGTATTGATGAAGGAGGCCAAGCGCCAGATGAAGATTCTCGATCTTCGGGTCATGGAAACGATGGATTACTCCGAGGGTAACCGCCACGTGGGTAACACCGAACTCACGAAGGAAGTCGGCGACCGTTACTATGAGAACTTCCCCGACGCCATAGGATTCATCAACGGTTACGGGAGCGCACGCACCTTTGATCTCAGGGATGACCGAGCTTTGATTTCCTATGATTATTATCTGGGTCTTAGACGTCCCACCGAGGAAGCGATTGCCGATCTCGAGGAGTTGATTTCCCTCAATAAAAAGCGTCCTTACTTCATGCTGGTGCATGTGCGGGAGTCCAAAAGTATCGAAAAAACGGTCGAGATCTTCAAAGGCATCAGCGAACCGGTCGAGGTCGTGCCGCTGGATAAATTCCTGAAAATGGCCGCCAGCAAGAAAACATACCGGACCCGGTATCAACAACCGGATGATCCGATTGTGCTAAACCCACATCCCTAAACAGATATTCGGTGAATTAGTATTCACTCCAATGTTCGAACCATTGTCATTGCGAGGAGGCCACCGGCCGACGCGGCAATCCACCAGCAACAACCCGGTCGCCCCCCCCCAGTGGCCTTGGATGGTCGCGTCGCTACGCTCCTCGCTATGACAGTCCAAATACCAACCGCTCCTGGGCAACATGATCCCAGCGCATCACTCCTGTTTCCGGGAGTGGCGTTTTGTTATCGACCGTCACAGCAGAAATAACCTCAACCCAATCTCAAACCAACGTCATGGTGATGAAAACACCCACAATTTTCCTTAAACTCATCCTGCTCATCTCGTTCCTGGGAGCACCCGTCGCCTATCCCGACCAAGCAGAAGACAATGTGAAACAGGCATATGTGATGCAAATGTCCGAGGACTGGCTCATCGACGGTGATCTTCCGATCCATGCCATGTTGCTCAGTCTGCAAGGCTTGGCCAATCGCGACGGAGCCAAGCTGTATTTGGATTACGGACCCACCTGGCCATGGAAGATCACCAAACCACTGCGGGCCTTTTATGAACGGAAACACGGGTTTACTTTCACCCCATTGGCAACGCCGGTCGAAGCGCTGAAAGTTTTGGGCAAATCAGCCAAGGGCTACGTCGTCTGGGACAAGCAAGTGCGCACTTCGCTGATTGTCGCGTTCACCGTGGCCGGATTGGAAGATGTGGTGGTGGTTTCCGAGGAGTTGATTCCTCTGGTCGAACAGGCTGGCCTCAAGATGATCGTCGATCTACGGGGAGAATTCCAAGGCATGCCTGATCATCAGATTTATCAAATCGCGATGGATCGTTACTGGGAGCGTTGCAGTCGCGACGTTGTCATCTGGATGGGTGGTCACCATGGCAAACGGATGGAGCCGGGCATGGCCGACTGGGGCATCTACCGCAAGGCCTTCTTCTCAGATCTTTCCCACAATCCCAAACACCCGGAAGAACTTGCTCTGACCAACAGGATTTATACCGAGCAAAATCCACAGAGCTTTGTGATGGGCTGGCATTCCTACAGAAAGGACACGGAAGGCCAACAGGTCGCCATGACTTCAAGTTATGGATTGCGCATGGAAGGGTTGAACACGCTGCCTAACCTCAGTTTCAACACCCACGTCCCTTTCAGCAAAGACTTTGTCTTCAAAAACAATCACAACGTGGGCCGGGATGAGATCGTGGTGCCGGAAAAGAAAGTCTACATCGCGCTGAGCCAGACCGATGGCATCGGGATCGGGGCATGGACCAAACCGGGGCGGGGCAAGCTGCCCTACTCGTGGGGCGTAGCATTGAGTTGGGTGGATTTCGCCCCGGCGGCATTGGAATATTTCTACGAAGGCGCCAAGCCCAACGACTACTTCATCGGAGCATCGTTCCCGAGTTACATTTACCCCAAACCGGTTCCTGCTTCGGCTTATCCCAAACTCCAAAAAGAGAACAAGCGACTCATGAAGGCACTCGATCTCCGGGTCATGGACACGATGGATTATTCCGAAGGCAACCGCCATGTCGGCAATACGGATTTAACCAAAGATGTCGTGGACCGGATCTACAACGGCTACCCTGAAGTGATCGGATTCACCAATGGGTATGGAACCGCTCGCACGTTTGATCTGCGCGATGGACGGGCGATGATATCCTACGATTATTATCTCGGCCTCACCCGGCCCACCGCTGAGGCAATCGCCGATTTGGAGGAATTGATCTCACTCAACAAAAAGCGGCCATATTTTCTGCTGATTCATGTGCGGGAATCCAGAAGCATCGAACGGGTCGCTGAAATTTTGAACGGGTTGGAGGAACCGGTGGATATCGTGCCCCTGGATGTCTTCCTGAAAATGGCTGGCCAGGCCAAAACGTATCGGACTCGTTACCGGGAAGCTGGTGATCCCGTGATAAGAAATCCCCATTAACCAACCCGAAGGTTACTCCGCTTCGTAATACGATTGCAGGTCTGAGGCCGATTCCAGCAGCACGTTGGCCGTCATGATCGAGCAGTTCATCCAATTCAATTCCGGTTGGACCTTACGCAAATGCGTGGGGATTTCGCGACCACCAAAATAGGCTTGGGCAATGGTCACCGTATTGGCCAAAGCCACGGCCTTGGCCAGATACAGATCATCACCCGTCACCCGATACGCGGCCATCCACATGGCGATGAGGTCACGGCTTGAAGAGTTGATCGGGGTAAAAAAGAAATACTGTTCCGTGGCGGCGGGCAAAAACCAGTCCAAGCCGAAATAAGGATCATTGCCATTCCACCGCGATCCCGGCTTGGACCAAGCCAAACGTGCCGCCGCATCCTGATCGCTCCAAACCACAAAACTGTCTTCGACAAACCGGGCCAGCTCGGCCGCCTGCTTCATCAATCCCGGTTGCTTGGACAAAAAGAGTAATTCCACCAAGTGGGCCGCCTCGCGATGCGATTGGTTGCGGTATTTGGCTTTCGACATGGTGTCTTCGTATTGCGCATCCCAAAGGTAGGTTTGCAACGGACCTTGCACGCAGTAATCGAAGGCCCGTTTTCGGGCCGCCACGTAATGGTCTGAACCCATCTCTCGATCGATCCGGTCGAACAGATCTATAACTGCCGTTGGCACGATCATATTGGTTTTCCGGTGCGAGCCGTCCTGGATGATGATCCACTGATACCAAGTGCCATTGGGTTGCTGTAACCGCACAAAAGCATCGGCCACCCCGATAGCTCCGGTCCAGTAGCGCTCGTCAGGCACCTCGGCGTAAAGATCGAGCAACGCATTCGCCACCCGCGTGGGCTCAGGCATCATGATCCGGTCACGATAACTGGGATTGATGTCCTTCACCGCGCCTTCCCAGTAGGTGGGGAACAGACCCCCGAGTGGGGCTCCATCCGGAAAGCGTAGGCCCAAAAGAAAGTCGGCGGTCTTCTGCGCAATCTTAAGTGCATCGGCACGGACCTTCGGGTCCTCGGTATTTCGCGACAAATTCACCATCCCTGAGATCGTCGCCCAACCGGTCTTTCCAGGATAAACCCATTTGGGATAAGAGACATCCGGGGTA